>Ga0209697_10000286_pt1 | contig 83121 bp, 67 predicted proteins | sample AliMusrvi5mmetaG_FD_184115 | JGI IMG/M metagenome (GOLD analysis project Ga0209697, IMG submission 184115) | Freshwater lake bacterial and archeal communities from Alinen Mustajarvi, Finland, to study Microbial Dark Matter (Phase II) - Alinen... | ecosystem: Environmental > Aquatic > Freshwater...
GGGCCGATGCGGTTGACACTACAAAGAATATATGATTTTATAAAAGTCTAGTTGAAGTGAAAATGATATTTTACAAAGAACCAAAATGGGAAGGCTACTATGGATACTAAAGTATCGGATGGAAACGGGAGTCTCATTCCACGTCTCTCAATGGAGGAATTATCGAGGCGTTTCAAACAAATAAAACCGGTCGTCTATCTCGAGAATTATAATGGCAATCCCGGGAATCACATGTATTACCTCGACATCGATTTGTTCAATATTGCCGACACGGCCCACTTGACACCCTTAAAACCGGCACCGGACCTGGGATTATTCATGATCATCTACGTACGCTGTTCGAAAGAACCTGTCGGATATATCAATCCGTCAGTCGAAGAAATACTATGCCAGATTCCCGAACAATATGTAAACGATACGGTTGCGTTTTCAATCGGACCTGGCGGGATGACGATTCATTTCGCTCCGGTGTTCCTGGAAATCCATGACGACTACCGAGTTGCGACCGTGTTCCTCTATCGCGCAATGCGCATGCCGACCTAATAAAAGCGTATCATTACGCAAAATCCTCAGACGTTAATGTCTGAGGATTTTTTTTGGACCAAAAAAAGGGTCAAGTACATTTATTCCATCTTTCACCCAATTTTCCTCCCATATTCCCCCATTGTAAAGCGGATCCGACCCGCAAAAAACGAAACGAGAGCATTTCCCTTCCCATAAATGTGTCATGAACGGACGGCCGTCGGCTCATGACACTGAGCCAACGAAGCCTTCTTGCGACTGAAAAATTTTCGTTTCAGGTCCAATTCATTGTCCAGCCAGGAAACTGTCATGATCCTGACAAACGGTTCCGCATCATACAGCCGTATCAGCTCCGCAAACGGTTTCTCGTACGGGTATGGCGACACGAACACGCTTTGCTGAAGCTGATGGAATTCCGCGTCGTGCAGATGCTCGCGCAAAATAGCACGGAACGACCGACTTTTCTCTGGAATGTCGAAGGACACTACGCGCCATTTTCCATCCCAGGTTTTCGGTCTCTTAAGCCGTATACTCGGACCAAAAAGACTCAGGGACCGCGCCTTCCGATTCCCTTCAGCCGTAAGCATGAAATTGACCGACCCATCCGGCAAGCGTTTTTCCGTAACGAGTTTATGTTCGGAAAGACGCCTCAAGATACGATTCATACCTCTGCGATCGATCTTCTTCCATTCCTTCCGGAGTTCCGAAAACAACCTAACCTGCTGCACGATCGTACGCGGACCACCGAGTGCGATGAGAGCGAGGAGAATGAGAAGTGTCTTTTGTTGTATCGGTCCCAATCGATTCATAATACTTTTTTCTGTTAGCACAAAATGACCCGAGCTGACGGCCGTCCGCTCATGCCACCACCGAGGTATCGCAGGCCTGATACATCAAACATTGATCGGCTCTCTTTCTCCATTCTTTCGATTTTATTTTCCTCCAATATTCACACGCTGTAAAGCGAATTTCAGAATTTCGAAACGAGAGCATTTCCCTTCCCATAAATGTGTCATGAACGGACGGCCGTCGACTCATGACACTATCGAAGACCATGACTCCGGCAATGGAACTCCTCGCGGCAAGCCGCGAGGTATCCCCCGACTTGTCATTCCGGACTTGCCACGTCGTTCGCGAACGACGTGGCTTGATCCGGAATCCAGTCCCGCCTGGCGGGACCTGTCCGCGGCAAGCCGCGGGGTATTAGACCCGGAGAAGAGAATCAATGGGTCAACCGTCGCGATTCCCATGCCTTCCTAAATTCCTTTTCTTTCATTTGCCCCGATCATAAAGCGAATTTCGAAAGAGCAATACAAAGAAAAAGCGACCCGGATTGGTCGCCTTTCACTTCCTACACGATCTCGACGAACTGGTCCTTGGGGACATGACAGATCGGACAGGTGTCCGGTGCTACGCCGATGACCGTATGCCCACAGACGGGGCAGACAAATATTTTCAGGTCCGCGATATCGTGTCCTGCTTTGATCGCTTCGAGTGCCTGCTGATACAGATCGTGATGTTCCTGTTCAACCGTATTTGCATTGGAGAACGATTGCAATGCAGCCGCGTTTCCTTCGGCTTCCGCGGCGGTGATGAACTCCGGATACATCTCCGTGAACTCGTAGTGTTCACCCGCTATCGCCGCCTCCAGGTTCGAAGACGTGTCCTTGATACCGCCGGCAGCGCGCAGGTGCGCATGAGCATGGACCGTCTCGGCCTCGGCCACCGCGCGGAACAGCTTTGCGATCCCGGAATACCCCTCGGTTTCGGCCTGCTTCGCGAACGCGAGGTACCGTCGATTCGCCTGACTTTCACCCGCGAACGCCGCCATCAGGTTTTCTTGTGTCGCCATAGGATTTGCTTCAATGATTACACCGCCTTCCCATTCTCCTCCTATATGCGGTCACTGTAAAGCGAAATACGAATGATTACACCTCATAAAAAACAAGCCTCCAGTATTGTCTGGAGGCTTGAACTCATATTCCGGTCGTACTTGCCCGCTTCATAGCGACGGCGTTCTCGAAAAGGTGACAGACGATACCACCGATGACTTCCTGCATATTGTCGTGATAACCGGCGTCGATCTCTTCTATCGTCTTCGGGTCGACCAGGGCGATATACTTCGCCTTCGGGAAGTACCAGTAGTATTCCCGGGAGTCGAAGACGACGAGGACGATATGTTTTCGGATACCGAATACCTCCGCAAAAAACATCGGCATTCTTTTGTTGATATCCGCATCCCGGTCCTCGTCATCGCTTGATCGGCGGTTCAAAGTGATCACCGTCAATTTGATTCCCGTCTTGTGGCGAAGAGAACGCGCCACCCGGTTCACGCCGGCAAGGTATGTCTTGTCCGGAATCAATCCGGCACCATCGACGACGTACTTCCCTCGATGTTCCTGGCGAATATATTTCGTATGGATCCATTTCACCGTGGACAGCCGATGCCGTTCCGGGTATTGACACCCTTCTGCCGTCACAACGGTGAGAAACGAAAGAGGCAGACACACAAGAAACACCGCGATAAAAATCCTGAGTTGCTTCATGGGAACTCCTTTTGGGATAGGTGGTTGTTAAAGTATGGACACTAACAGAAGAACATACTATAAAACGGCGACGATGTCGAGCCAACTCGATCAACGCCTTGACTTTTCCCTTTCTATCGCCTAATATACGGATGAAATCAAATCACTCTCGTTCATTCAAACCAGGAGATCGCGATGCCCACATACCTTATCCAAGGGTTCTTTTTTCGAAACGGCGAACGGGGTGCGTTCGCTCATCTTCCCCAAAACGATGCTATCGCACTTCGGACGGGCATACTCCGATATCTGTATTCCGGAGTAATTTTTCCAGATCTGAATAATCTGTCCACCTTACTCGTCGGCGAACTGGAAGATAATTATGACATAGCCGACCTATCCGAGATAACCGTCACGGAAGATGCGATACGGTTCGTCAAAACGTATCGGACCATCCAGGATATCATCACCTATCAGCTGGAACGCAAAGACGGATACTGGGAAGGAACGTGGACCAACGTCACAAGGCCGGACCGAATCGAAACGGGAATAACGCGATGCGTCGTCACCCACGTACCCGATGAATTTTTCGTCCTTCCAAAACAGGAGTGATACGGAATTAACCTCATTTGTTCCAATTTGCTCTTCCAAAGCTTCGCTCCGTCCCAATGTGGCATTGATCTCGTTATCGCTTGGCATTTCGAAATCCCCGCACGAATAACATGCGGGGATTTTTATGTGTGAATATACCGTTACTTCTTCCGCTTCGGTTCGGGAAGGCCGTCGACGGTGATACGGATCAGCTCGGACAACCGCTCCCGGTCCTCGAGCAGATCATCGTCGATTTCCATCGCTGGTTTGGCACCGGGATACGGGAAGCCTTCCCGGTATGAGTCCCCGACGAACGTTTTTCCTTCCTCAGTGATTTTGACGAAAAGCGTGTCGTCACAAATGAGAGCGACCACCTTGCCATCGTAGTAGAGTGCGTATTCGCCGAACATCTTGCGCATGGATACATTCTCGTTGAGCGAAACGAGCTGATCCAGGATATACTCTGCGGTCGATTGTTTGGTCGACATAGCTTTTATTTGCTTTCCGGAGCTAAGCTCTTATTCGAAGTTTGACTCCGCCTTCTTTTTGGCAACGGAAAAATCGTACGTATAGGCGCCATACCGCAAACGGAAACAAAAATCGACGGTCTGCCTGAGAGAAATCGGGTCATCTATCGAATCGGTATACTGCAGCCGATATCGGCACGTGTCGCCTTGTCACACTCCGTATTTTCGAGTTTTTGACGCACGGAATTCATATTCGACACGAAGAGAAGTGCTATGATCGCACCGGCCACCCACGCATACCGTTTCGGAAATCGTCTCGTCAGCCACTCAAGCACGAAGGAGAGGAAGATGAACGGCATGAACGCGATCGGCAGGTAATACCGCATCCGAGATCCGGGGGCAATCGGTATCATCACGAGGAAATAGAGTATTCCATAAAGAAGGACCAGACCCCATGCTTGTTTTCCAGATTCATTCGCGGTCAGAAGTCGATATATCAGGAATCCGTACCCAAGAACCGAAAACGACAGAAGGGCCACAAGTCCGGCTATTGACAAAGGGTCTGTCTGAAATACGATCGGGGTCTTATATGTCGGACTGATCACAAGCGGATCATAGAGGATATTGCAGATATTCTTGTTGCCCAAAGACGACAGGATATGTACGTTCGCCTGAGCGTTGCACGCGAGGTCGAGTTTCACTCCCTTCACGAAACTGCCCCCGGTCCGTTCCGACTTGAACAGGAACGCCGAGAAGAAAGTCTTCGTATTGGCAAGCCCGGTTTTCTGTTCGCTTATGAACTGCCCCGTGTTCAAGGACAATGCGATCAGGACCACTACGGCGCATTTCCGCCAAGTGCGCTTGTCGAGAAAGAGAATGAAAGCGAATACGATCGCCGACATCGCCGGCAGGAGGAGGAGCAAAATCGCATGCAGTTGCACACCGACACCGAGCGCGATGCCGATTCCCACGATCCATTTCCACGATGCTTTTCCTTTCTCCTCCAGGAACCCGACGAGAGAATGCAGGTACAAAAGGACAAAGAACGGGATGAGGTTCACGTTCCAGGCAAAACGGGAATACTCGATGGAAAAATAGGAGAAGACAAAGACCGACGTGGAGAGGAGCGACACCTTTTCGTCGAAATACCGCCGGAGGAAGCGATAGAGGAGCGGGATGGAGAGAATGGAAAACAATACGTCGGGATACGCCTGCTGTGTCGGACCGACTCCGAAGAGCTTTGCCGAGACGATTTGGAAAGAGTAGTAGATGGCGCCGAGCCGGAAGCCACGACCGCCTGTCATGTCGGGCCCCAGAAGTGGCCAGGAGGCATTGTCATTCACCACGCCTGAGACGATCTTGAGGTCACGTGCCTGATCGCTTGCGAACACCAAAAGTTCCTGAAAATGATAGATACGAAAAAATATCCCGACCAGGATCAGGACGACGAGTATCCACGTATGGGATCGCGCCTGTTTCAGTTTTCCGAAAGAATCTGCAGCAAATGACCTGATCGATGTCATAATACTCCTTTCACCCGGATTACTTCCCACGAAAAAACGAGTAGAACAGTACGAGTGCCGCAAGCGCCATCAGCACGAATGCGAGCCGGACAAAAAAATTCGATATCTTGCCGTTCTTATACTCGCCCATGACAGCGGTATTGTTGCCGACCTTGGCAATCACGAAGAGCAGCGGTACGGCGGCGATACCGTTGAACACAGCCGTGAAGACAAGCGCTTTGATCGGATCGAGTCCGATGAAGTTCATCATGAGGCCGACCACGGTCGCAAGGATGATGATACCATAAAATCCCTTCGCCTTCCTAAACTTCCGATACAGGCCCTCTTTCCAGCCGAGTGCCTCACTGAGTGCGTACGAGGACGAACCGGCCAAGACCGGCACTGCCAGAAGGCCGAGTCCGAGTATGCCGACCGAGAAAATAAGTTTCGCCACGAGACCGGAATTCGGAAAGTTCTGGACCAACGGTTCGAGTGCCTGCGCGGCATCGGCGGCCGAATTGATTTCCGTGATGCCGGCGGCATGCAGGGTCGAAGCGCACGCGATCACGATGAACCAGGCCGTCAGACTGGCGAGCGTCATACCGACGAAATTGTCGAGTTGCAAATTGCGGAGGAACCTGCCGGTCGCCTTGGGCACCGTGCCGATCTGTGTCCGGTTGCGATGCATGATCTCTTCCTCGACCACTTCCGACGTGTCCCAGAAGAACAGGTACGGCGAGATGGTCGTCCCGAGCATACCGACGAAAATGTACATCGTGTCGAAATCGATCTTTGGAGTGAGCGTGAACGTGTTGTGAAACACCTCCACCCAGTTCTGACCGACCACGAATGCCGTCACCGGATAGGCCAGAAGCGCCACGGAAAGCCATTTCAATATCTTCGCGTATGTCTTGTAGCTCACGAGCACTACCAAAAGTACGATGATGACGGCATAGAAGATCGCAAGGAGCGAGAACGGGAGATTGACGAACAACTGAGTCGTCGCTGCCATCGCACCGAGATCGGAACCGATATTGACCGTATTGGCGGCTACGACAAGCGCGACCGACATGAAAAGCAGCTTCTTGCTATAGTGTTCCTTGATGACCGCAGCCAGTCCCTTGCCGGTGATCGCACCGATACGCGAACAGCTTTCCTGCACCGCCAGGAGGAATGGGTACATGAGCGGGAACGACCATAAGAGTCCGAGGCCATATCCGGCTCCGGCCTGCGAATAGGTCGCGATTCCCGACGGATCGTCGTCTGCCGCACCCGTCACCAGACCGGGACCCAGGATATGCAAAAATCGGCTGTACCGTTTCCGGTTCAGCATGTTCTTCTTGATATTGCGTGCCAGCCTTTCGGTTCTGGTCAGTTTCCGATGCGTTCCCGTCTTCACCGCCTGTTCGGGAAGATCCGATACTTCACTCATAGCGGTCTTTTTCACTGTATCCCCAGTTTACTACAACCCCCGCATTCGCAAAAGCAACCGTTCTCTCTGAAGACAAATGGCAGTGCGTCCAACGGCATAGCCTGCAATCAAACATTCGTAAACAGGTCTTCCTTGGGGAAGCGGGTCTTGGAGCGGGCTGGGCCTTCGGCGCGATAGCCGAGCGGCAAAAGCAGGACCGGGGTGAAAATCTCGGGCAGATCGAATATATCCTTGATAGCGGCGAAGTCGCACCCTTCCATGGGACATGAATCAATCTCGAGCTCGGCCGCGGCGGCCATGGCGAACCCGAGCGCGATATAGGTCTGCTTCGCGGCCCACTCCGCCCCAGTAGCCCCTTCGTACCGTCCGGCCATCTGCCGGAACCGCTCGGCGATCTTTACGGCTTTCTCGGACCCCGACTCGTCGCCGAACGACAATTTCATATACGCGTCGATACGATCCAGGATATCCGTCCGCGAGAAGAAGACGAGCACGTGCGAGGCATCCGCCGGTTGCGGCTGCCCGTACGAGGCTTCCTGGAGTTTTTTCTTGATTTCGACATCCGTCACGACCACGACATGGAACGGCTGCAAACCGTAGGCCGACGGAGTCAGACGGATCGCCGTAAGAATCTTCCCGACCGACTCGTCGGAGAGCTTCTTTTCTGGATCGAACTTCTTTGTCGAGAACCGCCACTCGAGCTGTGTAAGGAAGGACATAGGAGAAGAAGTCAGGAGTAAGTAGTAAGTAGTAAGTAGTAAGTAGTAAGTAGTAAGTAGTAAGTAGTAAGTAGTAAGTAGTAAGGAATTAGGAATCGGTCAGGGAACAATATAACAATACGACCATGCAACAATGTATCCGTCTCAGGACTTCAGCAGGAGATGCCCGAGGAAGGTGAGGAACAGGAGGAATATGCCGACGAAGAACTGCGAATGGAGAAGATAATTCCCCTTTTTTACGCCCGACGGTACGTTTTGCAGTTCCATGACCATGCCGGTAATACCCTCCGCGAGGATGAGGACCAGGATGGCGTACAGGAACACGTTATCACGCAGGCTATTCGTGAAGGCGCAATGAAGGAACACCGAGGAGACGGCAATGATACCGAAATACGGATGTGTCCGGTTCAACAGCAAGAGGAGTTTTCCCGAAAGCGATTTCATCTCGACAAGGTCGACGCCGAGCGGTTCCAGACGGGTCCACAGATTGCCTTTCATGAGAAGGAGTTTGAACACGGTCCGTCCATAAAGCGTCGCAAGCGAAAGCATAGCGATGCCTCCGAGGAATTTCCCGAATTCATTCGTGATCGAACGACGCGGGATAGCCGCAGGCCCGCCGATCGAATAGACGTACCAGAGACCGAAAACCGTCGCGACCGTGACGACGATCGCGAACAGGAAGAATGGCAGTTTTTTCCGGGTTATTGGGTTCATGCTTCGATTATAACAGAATGCTCAGGAATACGCCTACGATGCTTTCTGTTTCTGTGCCTCAAGCACCGCCTCTATCCCGATGCGCTCGATCTCCCCTTTCTTTTTCGATCCCATAAGCTGCTTTCTTTTCGGATTGAACTGTTTATAGATATCGCTTCGTTGCGTTATCATCTCCTCCAACAGGATACCAAGGTATATTTTTGATTTTTCGGCCGTATCAAGCAGGATATCCTTCGTCAGTGTCCCCGCATCGAAGAGCGCCAACATCTCCTTGCCCTTCCGATCGACGAACAGTGCGCGCTCCAGTTTCGGCGTATCCCTTTCCAATGTCGCCACTTCGTTCACGGACACGGCCTTCCCGGAGAGCTTCGAGAGGATCTCTTTCAACAAAATCGTCAGTTTCGACGAATCGTTACCTCCTTTCATCCACATATGCCCGCGAATATTGAACCCCTGCGAGAATCCGCCGGGCACCGACGTCTCGTCCATCTTCTTCTTGGTATACAGGACGAAGCGGTCATCAAGGGGTGACCAGACCAGGAATCCGCCATATCCGTGTTCGAAGACTTCCAACTGATTGGAGTTGTTTTCATAGCTGATCCGATTGTAGAATTTCCCTTTCGCGGTATTTTTCATCGGATCGATCAGTATCTCCCCGAAACGGTCAGCGCCCGTATCGAACGAAAATCCGGCCTTTTCCACTTTCTTGAAAGCGTCCTGTCCTGTCCGAATCTGTCTTTCCATGTGTTTCGACAGCTCGATCAACGGCTCATATTTGTCATTCTGCGGATTACGATACTCGTTTTTGTTCAGATATTCTTCCGAAAGGTCCGCTTCCGGATCGACGCCGTTTTTGAACAGATCGAGTACGTCCTCCGTCCTCATCCGGTAAGAGAGTCCGTACAGGTTCTTATGATAGTTCCGAAATACCCGCTTCCGCTCATCGTCCGACAGGTCCATATTGTCACATTTGGTCACGAACGCGACGAAACGATCCAGATACGGCCGCCGTTCTAGGAGTCCCGCTTTTACAAGGGCCTCGTACACGAACTTCGTTGCGGACGTATCGTGCCCGGACGTCGACCCATGATGGTCGAATACGAGTCGCTTCCCTCCCTCTTCGGCGGTCACGCCGTTGCGTAAGGCGGTATCCATCGTGACACCGCTCATCGCATATTCCCCTTGTGGCACAAGACCGACCTTGTCCATATCCACTTTCATTCCGGCCAGTTTCATGAGGTTCAGACACGCAAACGCGTCCATGTCGGTCTTCTCATGCACGGTGAACTCATTCCATAACTCCCGTGTCAGCGCGGCGAATCTCAGGTTCCCTTCTTCCTTGGTCGGTGCGTTCAGATCCTCATACGTATATGATGGCGACTGCTCAAGATTGTAAAGCGTGTGCGCCGCGATAGCGCCTACCGGATCGATTTCAGAATAACGTTTCCGTTCTTTCGGCATGGGATAACGGACCGACTCCGGCTGAGGAACAGGAGCGACGTTTGCCGGTTCAGGCGTCTGAGGTGGTACGACCGGAGCCGGTTCCGGAAATATGGCAGGTTTGACGGCGTGAACCACGGGAGGAGCCGGGATAGTATTCCCTCCACGAAACATTGATGAAGATGTCGGGGCTGGATTTCTCGCATTCGTATTCGCTGAAGATATACCGCCTCTTCTCCCGTTTTTCATCCGCTCAAGCGGCGTCCGTCCCAAGAACGGAAGTATGGCCGGAGCCTCGACATCGTATCCCGAAATGGTCACCTTGTCGGGAATCAGCGAGGCATCAGTCGTCGGAACCGACACGGCAGCCGAAGCAGGTATGGAAACGGGAGCTGCCGGCGATACGACGGACCGGACCTGCTCGATACCGGAACCGACTTTCGTCGCCAATACCGTTGCATGATCGACTCCATCCACCTGATCGCCCATGATCGCCACCTCGGCGAACTTCCCCGTGAACGTCGCGTGTCCGTCCACGGTGGAAAACGCGAGCTTCCCAATCTCGCTTTTCGGATCGATGATCGCGTTCCCGTCGGCGTCTATCGGAATCTCGACGACCTGACCCTGTGTATCCCCCGAGAGGGAAACGAGCACTCTCATCTTTCCCTCCTTCAGAAGCGCCTGCGGATCGAAGTGCCTGCCATCATGAAAAGAACCGCCTTTGGTCATGTGTCGGATATTGAACACGAAGTTTCCCTTCGCATCGACGCCGGTGCCATGCTCGCCACCCCACGACATCCGAAGCTCGTTCCCGTCCGGTTTCGGCGTATCATTGTCCGCCCATGCAACCCGGTCGATCTTCGAAAAAAGTCCCTCGTGCGTCTTGACATACTCCCTCGTGTCGACGACGGCCTCGTGCGAAAGCGCTTCCGGCTGATGAGACGGGGCAGGCGCATCCAAAGACAAGGCGGTTGCGACCTCACGAACAGGCACGGCCGTATGAATCTCATCTTGAGGCAATGTTCCTGAAAAATACCGGCGCAGGTATCCGAGCGCCGTATACTGATGGTTCCCGGTAGCAGGTCCCGATCCTCCGAACAAACCTTCTTTCCCGTCGAAGACCGTACCGATTTCCTGAGACGCCAGGCCGACACCGAGACCGACACCGAGGCCGCCGGCAACCGCCCAGGCAACTTTGCTCCGTTTCATCTTTTCGAACGCTTCGTCCTTGACGGTCTTCTCGCCCACGAAATCCTTTCGGATCTTCGCTTCCCTGGCATGTCGCAAATATTCGTCCAGCTGGCGATCGTCGTTATAGAACGTAGCCCAATCCGCATGACTGTTCCGCCTCAGATATACGCGGGCCTCCGCGGCCGCGACATACAAGTCAGTTCGTTCCCGTTCGATATCTTTCGGGCTCGAATAATCGATGAGATCGATCCGCTCCCGCTCGGAAAACGCCGTTCGCGCCTTGATTTCGACAAGATGTTCAAGGAGTACGGAGAGATTCCGTTCATTGGGTTGAGCCTGCAGACCCGCCAATGATTCCCTCAATTTTCCGGCGAGCTCGCCGGCGTTTTTCGTCTCGGAGCGGAACAGTTCCATTTCTTTCCGCCGTTTCGAATCGGGTTCGATCCGTTTTCCTTTGGCTCTTTCGCGCGCATGCTGAGCGCGTTCATCCTTGATTTTCTTGTTCTCCCGGACACCGGCGATCGCACCACCGATCCCGGCACTCAGGCCCATACCGAGCGGCCCGACCAGCTTCGCCCCACGATGCGCGACGCTCACCGTGCCCTTCGCGATGACACCGTATGCGATAGACACGGCTGTCGCTACGGTCGCCTCATTGACGAAACTCCCTACGGACGACCTTTGGATCTTTTCCGTAATCCGATCGACCGCATTGTACCGAGCCTCCGTTTCGACTCCCGTACGGGCATTTCCGATCACGATGTCGAAATCATCGTCGATCGCGTCCAGCCCCTTCCCGTGCGTGACGCTTTCCTTTACGTTCCTGGCTATCTCCAGCAGATTATCGGCATACACGGCCTGCGACGGGACCCCGGTATCGATCGAATTGACCAGCTTTTTTTTCTCCGACAGGAACTGCTCCTCCGATAGCTCATCCGACGCGAACCGGGTGATAAGCCCGACAATCTTGGCCCGCAACACGGTATCGTCCGGAGTACCCTCTTTCAGAGACCGTCTCTCTTCCCCTTTGCGAAGCAGTGTCTCGTCCTCATACTCCGTCCCGAAACGTTCGACGATGGCTCTCATCGCATTCTCATGATCCGATCGATCACCCGATTCCCCCGCATACAGGTTCCCGGAATCCGTTATTTCCCGTTTCGCCTTGGAGATTTCTTTCTGCCGGTAATATTCGTGGGCAAGATTCTGTTTCCAAATCCTGTCGAAGATTCCGCGTACGCTTTTCACCTCCCCCTTCGACGCCAGGAGTTTTTCTTCCGCGACATCACGCGCCTGCCGTTCGATATCGACGCGGGCGATGACGATCTTCCGTTTTTCCTTGTCCGGTGGCATCGCGGACGGGATGTTTTGATAGTGATCGATGGTCATCCGGTTATGAGGCATTCAGATACGTATCCCGAAAACGCACGAGCGCATCGGCGATCAGCTCGTCGAGATTCACGATGTTCTCCCGGCAATATGCCTGTATATGTTCGGCATCCGCACTGTCGAGCAAGAAACTGAATTCCTCCAGCTTTTCCGGCGGGAGATTTTCCAGGATGATCGCATTGATCCGCTCTTCCACCCGTTCTGTCAGGTCAAATCCGATCTGGCGCAACACGTCCGTGTCGACATCGCCAAAACCTTTCTCCTCGATGAGACGATTGACGAATTCCGATATCGGATGAAGTCTTTTTTCCATATGATTCTGTTATTGAAAGTATATCACGAAAAAATAAGACAGGCTGTTTGTGCCGAGATAAAACGAAAAATAATTCCTTCGCCAAAGACCCTTCGTAAAGCGGTATCAAGAGGAAAACAGTCTTCTCTCTTGAGAACAGGCACTCAAAATTGTCGGCGGACCGGTATAATAGGTTCGAAAGCTTCCCAATCGAGCACGTACCGCAACACTGCCGGAAGAGTTGTACACATCGTCACTTTTGCGGATGTCTCAGATAGGTCTCGATATTCGCCAAATGATCCTCATAAGTCACGGCACAGTGTATCTGCCGGTTGGCGTCGTGCAGATAGTAGAGGCAGTCGGTTTCCGCGGGATGGAGTGTGGCATCTATCGCGGCAAGGCCGGGACTGTCGATCGGGGTCGGTGGCAGACCCTTGTACTCATAGGTATTATACGGCGAGTCGATGATTTTTATATCGTCGGACGTGATCGGCGCCCACCAGCCCGCATCGGCCTTGCCACGGGCATACTGGACGGTCGCGTCGATCTCAAGCTTCATCCCCCGGTTCAACCGGTTCCACAAAATACCGGCGATGAGTGGCATATCGCCATTGCCAGCGGCCTCGCGCTGTATGAGCGAAGCCAGCTTGAGTCCGGTCGTCCACTGGATATTTTGTGCGGCAAAACCACCGACGTATGGTGCGAACTGCTCGTCGAATCGCCGTGTCATCCGATTCGCCATGTCCAATCCGCTCTCATCGATCGGGATAAGATAGGTATCCGGGAAATACGTCCCCTCGAGATACTCCGACCGCATCTTGGTATAGACCGTATCCCATTTTTTCAGGTCATCGCCGCTCCAGTTAAATGTCTTCGCCAAAAGCTCCCCGATCTGCTCCTTGCGCCACCCTTCCGGGATCGTCACCCATTTCAGATCCGGATTGCCGGTGATAAGTTTTTCGGCGACCTGCCACACGTCCATGTCTTTCGAAAGGTGGTATCCGCCCGGAGCGATTGCAGACAGTTTTCCCTTGGCGGAAAGGATGGATGCGAATGCGAACCCGCTTCGAACAAATCCCTGCGACTGCAACTTGTCTGCGATTACCGACCCGTCCTGATTCCGGTTTATGATGAACACGTCGCTCGTCGGCTCTGCCTGCGGCGCGGCAAACAATGACCCGTATGCCAACCACGCCCCGGCGAGCAGCATTCCGACCACCACGATACCGAGAACAAATTTCATGATGCTTTTCATATCCCAAGTATCGCACAAACCCGTCATAAACACGAGAAAACGCCTTTGGATTCTCTGAACGTTTACGATATCCCTCAACCATACAAAAATGCGACCTTTGCGGGGTCGCTTATACTCTTTCAAAATCTCATCTCAGTCATCATTCGGGTCCGCTATGGCCAATATCGCCGTGAGAGAATCGCATTCATACCTGAAAGGGACAAATTGGAACCTCCTTCCGGGATACATCTCCCGAAGCTCACGAATACAATCCGAAAATGCCTCGGCAGCAGCCCATTTCCCTTGGGTTATCCCGTCTGGAAGTCTCAGTATTACCGTTAACGGAACTTTTGAGACGGGACGGACATTATGCTCCATATCGTGAATATCAAGCGTCCTGCCCGTCTCAAATTTCTTTCCGCAAATCTCACATGTAAATTTTGGCACGATTTCCTCCTTGTTTTTCATTGCATAAAAGAACCACATACCGACCTGATACGGTAGCGCATCAGCACTATTTCGTCAATCCAAAAACGAGAAAAACGCCCCTCGGCGTTTTCTCATTCCTCATCCCTTACTTTTCACTTTACACTCCGTTATGCTTGTGATTTTCAACTTTATGACTTTCGACTTGTGACTCTTGTCTACGCTTCGCGGACCATGAGGAAGTTGGTCTCGCCACCCTTGCCGAGCGGGGCGCCACCACAGACCACGAATCGGTCGCCCTTCTTGGCAAATTTCTCTTTCTTGAGGATGGTCGTCGCTTCGGACACCGCCTCGGCGATTTCCTTGAAGGAGTCGACGTGATAGCCGTAGCAACCATACGAGAGGCAGGCCCGACGGACCGTCCGCTCATTCGGAGTCAGGACGACGATCCGCTGGTCCGGACGATAGCGGGAGATGGCCCGCATCGTGAATCCGGACGCCGACAAGGCCACTATCGCGGCGGCATCGACGGAATAGGCGACCGTTTCGACCGATTCGGACACCGATTCCGCGACCGAGTCGAGACCGAGATCATCACCATCGATGATCGGACGCGTATCCGGTTCGGCTTCAATCTCCATGGCGATCTTTGACATCATCGAGACCGCCTCGACCGGGAACTTACCGAGAGTGGTCTCTTCGGAAAGCATGACCGCGTCGGTCCCATCGAGAATCGCATTGGCCACGTCGTTCACCTCGGCACGCGTCGGCACCGGGGCGCTGATCATGGATTCGAGCATCTGTGTCGCCACGATGACCGGCTTGCCGAGCTCGCGCGACATGTGCACGATCTGCTTTTGCAAAAGCGGTACCCGCTCCATCGGCACTTCTACCGCGAGGTCGCCGCGCGCCACCATGACCGCATCAGTCGCACGGAGGATCTCTTCGAGATTGTCGATCGCCTGTGTCGTCTCGATTTTCACGATGATCTGTGCCGGGAGACCCTTCTTCTCAAGAATACGGCGAAGCTCATGCACGTCGGCTGCGCGACGCACAAACGAGAGCGCCACGAAGTCGACCTGGTTCGATACCCCGAATTCGATATCTTTCTTATCTTTCGCGGTCAGCGAACTGATGGAAAGGTCGGTCCCCGGCAGGTTCACGCCACGACGCCCCTTCGTCTCACCGCCGACGATGATCTTCGTCTTGATCTCATTGCCCTTGATCGAGACCACCTGAAGCTTCTTCTTGCCGTCATCGACCATGATGAACGCTCCGGGCTTGATCTCCTGCGGAAGCTTCGGATAATTCACGGACGCACGATGCTCGTCGCCCACACACTTCTCGGTCGTCAGGACGAACTCGTCCCCTTCCTTGAGGGTCACGCGTTCCTGATAGAAATCACCGATGCGGATTTTGGGGCCCGACAGGTCCTGCAAGAGCGCTATCGGGGTCCCGAGTTTCTCGGACACGATGCGGATATTGTCCACTTTCTCCTGATGCTCGGCGAAGTCGCCGTGCGAGAAATTGAGACGCGCGACATTGAGTCCCGCCTTCACGAGCTTCGTGAGAACCGCTTCACTCGTCGTGACCGGGCCGATGGTCGCCACGATCTTCGTCTTCTTCAACTTATGCATACCGTTTCGTTACTCAATTAATGACTGGGAACACATTCGAACATCGTACGCTACTTCCGGGAAAAAATCAAGCCACATCGTGCACGAACGACATGGCAATAGCACAAAAAACCTCCAAACTTGCCCAAAACCCGCTTTCAGCATTAAATGAAGAGGCAGGGACACCAAACACTCCACTATGAAACACCCCGAACTCATGACACTCGACGAAGTCCTCAAGGCTTCCCGACGTCCATTCACCGCCGAAGAACGCCGGTTCATTCAGGAAGCCTATACGTTTGCCCTGGAAGCGCACGAGGGGCAGGACCGCAAATCCGGCGAGCCCTATGTCACACATTCCATCGCCGTCACCAAGATCCTCGCCGAAATCGGTATGGACAAGGAAACCCTTGCAGCCGGGCTCTTGCACGATGTCCCGGAGGATACCGACCACACGCTTGCGGAAGTGGAAAAGCGGTTCGGAGCGGAAGTCGCCGCACTTGTCGACGGTATCACCAAGCTCGGTCGGATCAAACTGCGCGGTTCCCGCGAGGAATACTTCCTCGAGAACCTGCGCAAGATGTTCCTCGCGATGGCGACCGATATACGGGTCGTCATCATCAAGCTCGCCGACCGCTTGCACAATATGCGAACGCTCGACGCTCTTCCGCCGGAGAAACGGGAACGCATCGCGCGCGAGACGATGGATATCTACGCGCAGATCGCGAACCGGCTCGGCATAAGCGAGATCAAGGGCGAGCTCGAGGACCTTTCCTTCAAATATCTCGACCCGGAACATTATGAGGAAATGCGAAAGATCGAGGAGACGTATGTCCGCGAAGGCAAGACATACCTCGAACGGGTCATCGGGATTCTTCGCAAGGAGCTCGGGAACGACGGCATCAAGATCGTCGACATCGACGGCCGGACCAAGCACCTCTACCGTCTCTTCCGCAAACTGCAGAAGCACGACATGGAGATCGCCCGCGTGTACGACCTCGTCGCCGTGCGTATCATCGTCCCCGAGATCGTCGATTGCTACGAGACACTCGGTTCGATCCACAAGCGGTACCGCCCGCTCGTCGGTCGCATCAAGGACTACATCTCGCTCCCGAAACCCAACGGCTACCAGTCGCTCCATACGACCGTCTTCGGCCCCGAAGGACGCATCTTCGAACTGCAGATCCGCACGCCCAAGATGCACGACGAGGCGGAATACGGCATCGCCGCACACTGGATCTATACCGAGAAGGAACGCGGCGGTTGGCGCTCGTTCGTCTTCGGCAAGAAACCGTCCCCCACCGCCAAACCCAAAGAGGTCGCCTGGGTCGCCCAGCTCAAGGAATGGCAGAAGGAGGTCGGCCGCGACGACGCGGAATTCCTCTCCGGTCTCAAGATCGAGTTCTTCAAGAACCACATCTTCGCCTTCACCCCGCTTGGCGACATCATCGAGCTCCCCGAAGAGGCGACGCCGATCGATTTCGCCTATGCGATCCACTCCGAGATCGGTGAGCACGCCGTCGGCGCGAAGATCGACGGCAAGATGTCCTCGCTCGACTCCGTCATCAGAAACGGTCAGGTCGTCGAGATCCTCGTCGCCAAGGACCGCAAGAAGCCCAACGCCGACTGGCTCCGCTTCGTAAAGACCTCGACCGCCAAATCCAAGATCCGCCGAGCGTTCAGGGAAGACGAGGAGAACAAATAATCGAAAGCATGCCCCGTGGCCGTGTCCACACGGCTCTACGGGATCGAAAGTCCTACCCGCACAATACGTAAAGCATTTCGATTAGTGAAATAAGAAAAAGGATTCCATTTTGATGGAATCCTTTTTTACTTTCAAGTTTGGTCAGGGTTTTGCTTCGGTTTGTGAAACAAGAAAGACAAACCCCCTCTCTTTTAAATCCCCGATTTAGAAGTTTTATGTAAGCTACCGACGGTCAAAACGCCTCTGCACCAAGCGATACGAACCTATCGCTATTTTTGGTAGGAACGTTATCGGGTTCCACCTGAGAATACTCTTTCTCTGTGAAAACTCTTCCGCTCCTGCTGCCGGCAATAGAGCTATCATGGCACTCACGAACAACGAAAACAATGACCAGCCTAACAAGTAATAGTAATCCCTCTCGCCATTCAGATACGGCATGACGACAACGAAGGACCCGACCCAAACAAAGGCATAGACGGTCTCCTCGATCCACAGTAAACCGAATTTCAGAAGACCGATCAGATTTTCGGTGATAATCCGAAAAACACGCGGCGTAGATACTGAAGTGACAAGCATCTTATCTTCCTCCTTATATTATAAACGTTAATGAGCATTGTGCTCTGTATTGTACATATTTCTATCATTTTGTCAATATCAAGCATAAGAAAACACCTTTTTAAAGGCATTTTATGAAAGAAAATATATCTGCTCTCTTTCACTTCATCATTTAGAAGTTGCTCCGGTTTCAATACCGTCTCCGATCTTCACCCCCGACAATGCGCCGGCATTCGTTTCGAGCACCTCGGTCGCGGTGGTATCGGGAGTCATGATCACGGTCGAATCGGCGGGGATATTTTTCTCGATGAAGACGATTTTGCCATCGCGGATCCAGGCGAGGTCGAGCGGGAATCGCATCCCCTTCATCCAAAACGGATAAATGCCCGGGACATCGAAACGGAACAGCATCGCACAGTCCGTACAAAGAGAATCGCGATACCCGAGTCCAAGTTCACGCGACTTTTCCGTATCGGCGATCTCCGTCGAGAAAGTACGTCCGCCGACTATGGCGGCGATACTTCCCGGCGCGATCGGAATTGTCGCCGGCGACTTTTCGTATCGAAAAACGAACCACGCGGCCGCGATCACGACCGGTAACATGACGAGGGCGTACAAGCGAAGTGCTTTGGGGTCAAGAACCATGACTATTCTCAGTAAATAATTTATCTTTCATCGATACATTCATATACAGGAATCAAAGCACAAACACCAAACAAAACATGAAAGTTCAAACTACAAACGTGGAACAGAATCTCGTTCACTGTCTTTTTGATGTTTCCCGAGACCGAATGCGAGGAAAATAAATCCGGCGGCGAGAGCGATGAGAAAGAATGCTTTGCCGATCGCCGGAAGCGACAGCGCCACTAGTCCGGAAAGGATGGAAATCGCCGTGTAGGAAGTCATGATAACACGATCAGAAAGACCTGCCTGTCGCAGGCGGTCATGCAGATGACGTTCATCCCCTCCGTGAAACGGCGACTTGCCGGCGCGGATTCGTGCCATGATCACGAAGCACGCATCGAGCACCGGCACGGACAGCACGAGTAAGGTTGTCGCGATCTTGGCGCCGGAAAAAAGCGCGAGCGCCGCCACGCCGAAACCGAGAAAATACGCACCGGATGTCCCCGCCAGGAGCCGCGCCGGTGGTACATTGAACACGAGAAATCCAAGCGAAAGACCGGCGAAGACACACGCGAGAATGGCAACCGTCGGCTGATTCACTTCCGGTCGAAGACTGACAAAAAACAACGTGACGAACGCCGAAAGTGATACGCCTCCCAAGAGACCATCCACCCCGTCGGCCCAGTTCATCGCATTCATGATGAGAAGCGTGAATACGATACCGACAAAAAGACTGACCCATACGGATGTTTCGGGATACAGAAACCATGGATCACCGAACGGGTTCGTCAGCACCCATGCCCGCATACCGGAGAAAAAAATAAGTCCTGCCAGACCGATTTGGAACAATATCTGCGGCTTCCATCCGATCGGTGTCCGGTCATCGAGTGTCCCAAAAAGGAGAACGAGACACCCTCCCGCGATCAAACCGAGAAGCGGTCCGGAAAATACGAGCTCACGATTGAAAACGATCGCGACCAAAAACGCCCCGACCAACGCCGCTCCACCGAGCCGTGGAAGCACTTTGTGCGTACGGCCAGCCTCAATCCTCGACACAGTGAACCGCTTCCCCACGATTGGGACGATCTGAAACAACGCGACTGCGGTAAAAAACGATATCAGAAATGGGAAAAGGAATTGCTCAAGCATAGACTGTTTTGTGATTTTGTGGGAGTTCGACTCCCATGGGAGTCGAACTCCCTTATATTCAATTTTCCAATAAATATTTTTGAAAGTCCTTCTTCTCCTTAAAATAAAGCGTATTAGAATCAAGAAATTCCTTATAAGCAGATACGTCTTTAAACTGTCCAAGAATAACATCTTTGTTACAAAGAGATCCTTCCTGTCTTTCTCCTAGATAATCCGTTGCACTACAATATGTCCACTCGCTTTCTTGATTCAATAAAGTCTTTTCTTCATCCAAATCCCCATACCCGTGAATTCGGTAATTTCTATTTACATAGACAGAAAGATGCAGAAGATACTCATTCGAATCTATGTGTATCGACTTGAACTTTCCCTGAAAGAGTGCTCCCGAACGCTCATACCGTTTATTGAAATAATTCGTGTAGCCCGTTCCGATTTTCTGCATGAACCGTTCGATACCTTTTTCCGATATCTGCTTTACGATAAGATGATAGTGGTTCGGATTTAAACAATACGCAACAATTTCAACAAGTGCTGAAAAAGGGAGTTCGACTCCCATGGGAGTCGAACTCCCTTTTTTCATCTCACGCAAACTAAGTTCATACAAACTTCCGATTGGCTCGGACCTCTTGAACGCTTGAAGGCAAGTTAAGAATCTCCGATAATCCACCTCATCAATAAAAACTTCGCGTTTGTCGACGCCACGATTATAAACGTGATAATATTCGCCATTAGAGAGGCTTGTCTTTCTCATACAGATGCGTTCATAGGAGTCGAACTCCTGAACCAGATCACTTCCTCCGCACCTTTTCCGTCACCCAAAATTCGCCGAAGTACTTGCCACGGAGGATGCGGGTCTGCGCGTCGAGCGCCGGGATGGCCATCAGGAGCGACACGAACGGCGCGAGGAACCACTGTGCGAACATGAACACCGTCTTCCACCGGCTATACCGTTTCGGCCGCTTCGGCAACATCAGAAAGGAGAGGAACACGAGCGTGACAAGTCCTCCCATGGAGAGCGTCATGAGGACCCGGGTAACGACCGGCAGATTATGTGCGAGCACGCTCTCATTGAATACCGTCCCACCGAGAAAGAGCGGGAGCCAACCGAGAAACGACAGGATGAGCGGGGCCGTCGCCCACGACATGTGTCCTTCGAGCGTCTCCTCGGTGACCCGAAGTTTCTTGCTGAGTGGCACCTGCTTGTCGGGCCACAGGGCACGCATCATGACCGGGAAGTTCTCGATGCCATACGCCCACCGACGATTCTGCTTATAAGCATTGCCGAGGGTTTTCATATAGGTGTCGGCCAGTACCGCGTCGAGCGAGACCGGGAGCGGAATGAGCCGGACTTTGTAGTCGCCGTGGAAATACGAGAAGGCCTTCCAGTAGATGACGGAGTCCTCGGAAATCATGTTCACCGGCCAATATCCGACGCGCACCAGTGTGTCGAACGGCTCGGAATGCGACGAGAACGTAACCATCTCGCGACGGGTCCCCTGATACATGTGCCAAAACGATGAGCCAGTCACGGTGACACGGACCAAAGCATTGGTATCCCACAGGTTATTATGATACATCGGGAGTGGCTGGTATGCACGCCTCAATCGATCCGGATCGGTGACATAGGCGTATGCGAGGGCAGAAAAGTATTCCGGATGCGCAACCGTGTCACAATCGAAGTTCGAGAAAATAACCCGGTCATACGGGATATTTCGTTCATCGAGATAGATGCGGAGTTTCTTGGCCGCATACCCGGCATTCGACGCCTTGCACTTGAGTTCGCCCGGAGCCACTTCGTGTGTGGTCACGAGGAAATCCCGGAATATGCCATCGAACTTTTTCCGAAGGATTTCGATTTTCGGCAGTCGGGTCTCTTCCGGTTCGCGTTCCTCCGTCGCGAGAATGATAATCATCTGCGATTTCGGAAAAGTCGATTCAGCGATCGATCGTATGGCCTGTTCTATGATATCCGCGCCTTCCCCGACTGTCGGCAGAAGAACGGCATGGATGATTTCCTGATGATCCATGATCTCTTCTTCGTGCTCCAGAAGTTCCGTGATCTCTTGGGAATGGCGGATGAGTTCTTGCCGTTCTCGACGGACGATCATCTTCTGCCGAAAAGGCATCTTCTCCTCACGGAGGACACGACGAAGGAATGCCGCCCGATCGAACAATTCCTGACGGTACCGCGTCAAATCACGGGAGCGTACCAGTCGCTCCCACCAGTTGATTCGCATACCACGTTTGAGTCCTCGGTACGACAATACCGAAAAGAACGTCACGTATGCGGTCAGAAACAGCCAATAGATGTCGTAAATGATGACGAAGGTAGCGGCAGCAAGCGGTGCGAGCCACGAGGCGAGCAGTATGCCGGACACCACGGACCACGAAAGTGTCCCGGGAATAATCTCGAGTGCCCGCTGGATACGCCGTTCCCGTTTATCGGTCGTCTTCGGATTAGGGAACTGGAATAACTCCTCTTTGTCGTATTTCTTATCAGGCATGATTTCGGGTCAGGAATTGATAAATGAGAGCGCCGCCGTCACCACACCCGCGGAGAGCGTTGCGAGAAACGCCGCAAACAGCAGGATATGCGCTGCGACACGCTCCCGTACGGCATAGAACCGGGAGGCGAGCATGACGTTTAGCAACAAAAATGAGAGTGCCGTCGCGGGAATAAGGAGTGCCTGCCAAGGACTTCCCACGATATCGACACCGAAATAGACATTGAAATGAAGGACGATGGTAGCCCCCGCTCCACGAATGATGAAGACAATGACTGCGAGAAATGAGAGGACAATGATGGACAACGATGCGATGAGAAGGGTTCTGACGAGCGGGTTCTCAAAAAACGTCATCCCATCGTCAGCGTCGTCGACAACTACCACACCCGCATCGTCCACCGACACTGAACGATCGCGAGGTGCGCCGGCATCACGTTTTTTCCAAAAAGGAAGGTACTTCATACGGATGATGGTTCCACGGATTCCGGAAGTTCCACTTCGGACGGGAGCAATTCGCTCCCATCCGCTTCGACGATATCGGACGAGGACCGGACCCGATCGAGCTGATCAGCCACCTTGCCGAGTCTTTTCTCGGCATCGTCGTATTTTTTGTGTGCGCTTCCGATATGTCCGCCAAGCACTTCGAACTCGCGCAGGAATTTGCCGTGCTCGACGGACAGTTTCCCGAGCTGACCCATGATCTCCTTGGCGCGCTTCTCGATCTGCATCCCCTGGAGTCCGATGGCGATCGTCTGCAGATACGAATAAAACGAGTTGGGCGACACCGGGATGACCCGCTTGCCGAAAAAGTATTCGGAAAGTCCGGTCCCGTCCTCGTCCTTGATGATGATCTCGTAGTAGATGTTCTCTGCCGGAATATACATGAGCGCGAAACCGAGCGTCCCCTCCTCGGGCAGGATATACTTCGATGCGATGGAGTCGGCGTGCTTTTTCACGTCGGAGACGAATTGTCGACGAGCGGCACGACGCTCATCGTCGCCTTTGGCCTCGATCATGCGCTTGAAGTTCTCGAGCGGGAACTTGGAATCGACACTGATGAGTCCGCCCTTGAGCCGGATAACGGCATCCACCGCCTCGCCACTCTTGAAACCGTACTGGAGCTCGAAGTGTTCCTTGGGTAGCATCTGCGACAGCAGATTCCCGAGCATAAGCTCGCCGAACCCGCCACGCATCTTGGGCGCTCGCAGGATTTCTTGAAGCGACGACACTTCCTTACCGACCTCGAAAATCTGTTTGTTGGACTCGCGGACTTCGGCAAGCGCCGCGCGGACTTCGGCAAACGACCGTGATGCGCCGTCGAGTCGGGAATCGAGACGTTTGGTATTTTCCCCAAGTCGTCGGTCAAGCGCCGTATTGAGCGTTCCGATCTGTCCCGCTACCGAAGAAGAGAACTGGTGCATTTCTTGGCTCAGACGTCGATCGAGATTTTCCATCCGGTCAAGCATGAGTTTGCGATCCTCTTCCGTACGTTGAGAAGATGTCTTTGCCGCGTTCATGACAAAAACCGCCGCGGTCGCGACGATGACGAGTACGATGGCGATGATGATGATTGACGACATACGTACCTGTTCAATATCCCCACTCGTCGGCAAAAAACGACGGACGTCCCGAGAGACTACTTCTTGAGTCCGGCGATGAAGCGCTTGATCTCGGGCACGCGGTTCTGGACTTCCTGGTACGGCCCTTCGAGAAACTCGATCAGGAACCGGTCAAGCATATTGAGACGATAGTGAAGCTCATCGGTATTCATGAGGACGAACCGGATTTCCCGGCCGATTTCCGCCTCCAATTTTTCCATGGCCGACTTGAGCCGGAGTCGGTGTGCGCTGTTGATGACCAGGATCATATCGGCCTTGCTCTTGGCGTGATTCAAAAAGAGCCCGCTGATCAGGATAAGCTTCACATCACCTGCGCTCTGCAACTTCTGGAACATCCGGTGCGACACGCCTACATTCGATTTGAGCACGAGACTGCTGAGTTCCGGGAAAAATGGGAAGTCGGGACGCATCTGGTACATCTTCACCTTCTTGCGAGAACGCTCGCGCAGGAATCCCATCTTTTCCAGACGGAGAATCTCGCGAGACACTTCCACCCTCGGCAGAAGCGTCTTTGTAGCGACATCGGCGGTCGAATATTCACCCTCCGGATTCAGTACGAACAGCCGGATAAGACGGGCCCGGACTTGGGAGCCGAACAGGGATTCAAACAGGGAAAAAGACATAGACTCGAAAAGTAACGGCGAACCCCCTCTCACCCTACTGTACCCGAGTGCCGACCGGAAGTCAAAAGCGCCCTATGAAGAGCACCCTACGCGGTTAAGCCATATCCGTGCTATACTGAAAGGGTCAATATGACAGAGAAAAAACACGGCGCTCCCGAGCCGATTCCGGGTGTCAAGGTGATCGCGACCGAGATTTCGGTCGCCAGGAACCGGTCCGTCGAACCGTACATCAAAACGTTCGCCTTCTCCCCCGAAAACGTGACCCAAGAAATTCTGGGAGCACTCGTCGGGGCGTTTTCCGTTTCCGACCGATCCGAGGCATCGGCCTATACCGTGAACGTGATCGCTTCCGTCGCCCGCAAAGAATACTATGCCAATCCCCGCCGGGGAGCGATCGAGAGTTTCGAATCGACACTGCACCGGATCAATCTCGCGCTCTCCGAACTCGTAAAGAACGGCCAGACGTCGTGGATGAGGAGCCTGCACGGCACCATCGCGGTCGTCGACAAAGAAAACCTCCACTTTTCAGCGACCGGAGAAGGAAAGATTCTCCTCTTCCGAGAAGGTTCCTTGTCGGATATCGGAGACGGCCTCGCCTCGAAAGAAGCCGCCAGTCATCCTCTCAAGACCTTCCTCGAAATATCGAGTGGCCAACTTGTCCCGAACGACTGCGTGTTGCTTGCGACACCGGAACCGCTCGAACTGTTCTCCCCGCGAGACCTGGAGCGCGATGCGAACCGGTTGCTTCCGGAGCGGAAATTCATACGATTCCTCGAGACCGCGATGATAAACGACCTCCGTACCGGAGCGATCGTCGTGCTCGACGCACGCGAAGCCGAACCGACACCGGAGATCGATACGCCGGAGAAACCGAAACGGAAACGTACCGTCAAACCGGAACCGGTCAATGCCTGGAGCGAGGAGACCTTCCGCAAGGCCGCCGAGGAACGGACCAAAGCCGTCCTCGACTCCTACGATTCCGAAGAGGTGACCATCGTTTCCGACCACATGGAAAACAGGCCGCCGTCCTCAAGCGAGATCCGTATCCAAGGCGAGGTACTCGAGAATGTCGATGAACATCCGATGATCACCAAGGCCCGCTGGATATACGAGGATGCGGTGCATTCGTTCCGAAGCGGTATCGCCCGATCGATTCGAGATACGCGACGAAGGCGCGCTGAGGCACTCGACACACTCTCGACCGCCTCTCCTAATACGGATAATACCGAGACATCAGCCGAGCCGTCCGTCCAGATCGAGCTGACCGAAACGACGGAAGTACTGATAAAAGAAAGTTCCGCACCACAAGAAACGTCTTCAGACGGGCATCCGTCGGCATTTTCAGAAACCACGTCGCAACCGACATTCGAAGAAACGACGAAAGAAACCGTGTTCCTGGAAATCACCGACATTCCCGCCCGACGTGAAGAACGCTCACAAGACGAACCGAGACGTAAGGTCGCCTCATCATTTGCATCGCAGAGCTTTTCCGAACGAAGTGCGCATGTCGCGAAACTGCTTAATAAGTGTCTTTCAATCGCCACGGACAAGACCGGGGAATTCCTTTCAGCATACGCGATACCGGCGACCAAAACGACGTTCCGGTTCCTCGGCCATGTCACTGGCATCGTCGCCAAAAAAATCGGCGCAGGCATCGTCTTCCTGTGGAGACGATTCCTCTCCTTCCCTCCGAAGCGCCAGCTCCTGATCGCCACATTCATTGCATTTCTCCTCACCGTCTTTGGTACGGTCGTATGGAAAAGCATGCCCGAAAAAAAACCGGTCGCCCTCCCTCCGGTCATCGTCGAGACACCCGTCGTCGCCCCCTTCCCACCGATAAACGAGAAGAATGCCTCGCATGCCACTGTTTCACCACTTTCCGCGACGAACCAAGATATCGTCACGCCGATCTTTCTCAAAAATTCGCTCTATCTCGTGACCAAGACCGGTGTCGTCGATACCGCGACCGGTACCTCATATCCCCTTCCGAAAAATTCGGGTACCGTCCACCTCGCATCCGGCATGAAAGACCTCGGATTCATCTTCCTCCTCACGGAACAGGGAGATCTCTATTCGTTCGCGGTTTCGAATCATGCTTTCGTCAAAAACACGATCCCTTTCCCTACCGGGTTCAAAGCCGTATCGATAGGAAGCTACCTCACCTATCTCTACTTCCTCGAAGCCGGCACCGGCAAGGTCTACCGGTATCCGCGGGCTGATAACGGCTTCGGCACGGGCGTACTGTGGACCAAAACCGCGATGTCCCCGAGTACCCATGCCATCTCGGTCAGCGAAAATATCTACGGCACCGACGGATCGACCCTCACCTCGTTCCTCAAAGGGAAACCGTCCGGCGGATTCTCCCCCGAAAATCCGACTTCGCTACTCACGATTACCGCCATCTGCGCGAATCCCGACCTCGCCGATCGGATCGCGATACTCGACGCACCCGCGAAACGACTTATCATCGATAGCGGCAATGGCATGATCGTTTCCCAACTCTTCGACGAATCCCTCGCCTCGGCGACGTCTTGTGCGATCAACCAGGACGGTTCTTCCGTCGCCGTCTCCGGCGGTACCACGGCTGAAACGCTTCGCATCGAAACGAACAGATGATCTCGATAGGATGGATCGTTCTCAATAAATCATACCAAACGAACTGAATCACTGTTACGTTCAGGAGTTCGCCCCGGCATTCGCGGGGCGAACTCTTCTGGTAGCGATAGACAACACATCAAGTTGTCTCGGTATGAGAAATGGAAAACGAGTACTGGAATGAGTGATGAATCGAGTATGAATGAATTATTTATTTCAGATTTACGTATAACTGAGTATATCGTGGTGAGATTTGAGATAGATACTTAGCATACGCTCTCCCGAGCGCTAAAGAAGTTCGGCCATATCAAAAGAACGCCTGGCGGGTGCCGAGGCGTTCTTGTTTCCGCAAAAGAAAATCGGGAGCCTGATTTCCGGATGGAGCTCGGAATCCGCGGGCAAGCCCGTTTCATCCGTTTTACCTCGGCCGGCGTAGGAGGGGTGACCGGCTTTCAGCCTCCAGCCGGAAATCAGGATCCCGACTTCAAACTCTTTCCATGGTAGCGGTCCCAGACGGATCAGTCAAGGGAGAGGATTGCTATTTTTTCACTTCCTCGACCGGCTCTTCAGCCGGCTTGCCAGCCTTCTCGACCTTGGTCACGTCGGCCTCGACCTTCTCGTCGAGTTCGGCCATCTGCGCCTCGGTACGCGGTGCCTCGACAAGCGCGATAACCGTATCCGCATCACCCTCAATCGTCACACCCTTCGGCAACACGATGTCCCCGACCTTGATCACATCATCGAATGTCTTCAGCAATCCGAGGTCGATTTCGAGCGTATGAGGAAGGTCGGCCGGAAGTGCCGTGACATCCACTTCGTCGCTCGCCTTGATGAGCACGCCACCAAGCTCGGCGACCGCTGGAGACACGCCGACAAACGCAAACGGAACGGTCGCTTCGATTGCCTCGTCCATGCGGACCTGGAAAAAATCAGCATGCGTATACCGGTTCGTCAGAGGATGCATCTGTGTCTCCTTGACCAAGACGTTCACCGGTTTGCCACCATCGACGGACAGTGCGATGATCGTGTTCTCGCCTGCAATCTTGAAAGCCCGTGCAAAATCGCGACTCTCGAGCGCGATGTTCTTCGGATCGATGCCGCGACCGAAGAGGGTCGCCGGGATGGAGCCACCGTTTCGCAGGGTCTGCAGTTTGTGTCCCGCCTCGCGGACGGTCGCCTTCAGTGTGATGATGTCGGACATAGTCTTGAATATGAATCGATATTATACTTCCGATGGAAAATCAGTGTTTTTCCGGGAAACAATCCCTTGCCCCACCGTGGAACCCTTTGAGGAACCGGTGTGCGGAAAGCGTATCGTCGGTCGAAACCGGCTCGCTCCCGTAGAATTTCCGGACCTCCTCGCGGGAAAGATCGGTCAGCAACCCGAAGCTCGCCGCGCCCATCTTCCCGAGTGAAACGAAGACAAGCGAAGAAATGCCGCACGATTCGCAGGCGATATGCAACACCGTCTTGCGGTCATCCTCCGACAAGAGTACGACCTTGCCCGGATCGTATTTCTTCTGGCAGACCGGGCAACGAAGGAGTGGCTTCAGGTTTTCCAGAGAATGTCCCATAGCCTTCGGAAAAATTGCAAAAAAAGAACCTCGGAAAACGTTCCATGATGATAACACGGCGCCATCCGCTCGTCAATCCCGATCAGAAACGTCAAAAAACGGAACCCTAGACGTCGAGGTTCGTGACCGTCTTGGCGTAGGTCTGGATGAACTTGCGTCGCGGTTCGACGTCGTTGCCCATCAGGATGTCGAAGAGCTCATCGGCGGCCTCCGCATCCTCGATCTTCACCTGAAGCATGAGCCGGCTCGCCGGGTTCATAGTCGTCTCCCAGAGCTGTTCCGGGTTCATTTCTCCGAGACCTTTGTAGCGCTGAATGGACACACCGCCGATTTTCTCCTCCCCTTCCGACGGGGCATCATCGACAGTCTCCTCATCACTCTCCTCGACTTTCTTCACGACAACCGGTTTTCCCTTCTTCTCCGCACGTGCCTCGGCATCCTTCCGTATCTCCTCAAGTATCTTCATCTTCTCGTCGTCGTTGTAGGCGTAACGGACCGTCTTGCCTTTCTGCAGGCGATAGAGCGGTGGCTGGGCGATATAGATATTGCCGTTACGCACCAACTCCTCGTAGTAGCGGTAGAAGAACGTGAGGAGGAGTGTCCGGATATGCGAACCGTCGACGTCGGCATCCGCCATGATGATAATCTTGCCGTAGCGGAGCCGGGTAATGTCGAATGTCTCGCCGATACCGACTCCGAGTGCGATGATGATCGGCTTGAGCGTATCGGATTTCACGACCTTGTCGAGCGTGGTCTTCTCCACGTTCACGAGCTTGCCACGAAGCGGAAGTATAGCCTGAAACTCGCGGTTCCGACCCTGTTTGGCCGAGCCACCTGCGGAGTCGCCCTCCACGATGTAGAGCTCGGAACGCATCGTGTCCTTGGTCGAACAGTCTGCCAGCTTGCCCGGGAGTGTCATGCCTTCGAGTGCACCTTTGCGGATGACCGCGTCTTTGGCGGCACGCGCCGCGATGCGGGCCCGGACCGTGAGAAGGCACTTGTCGAGAATCGCACGTGCGTCGGCCGGCCGGGTCTCGAGGTATTCCGCAAGTCCTTCCGAGAGCGCTGATGAAACGATACCGCGAACCTCGCTGTTGCCGAGTTTTGCCTTGGTCTGGCCCTCGAACTGCGGATTCGGCAATTTGACGGAAATGACCGCGGTCAGTCCCTCGCGCAAATCATCCGCCGTCATCGCACCGTCTTTTTCCTTGAGAAGGCCGTTCTTCTTGGCATAATCGTTGAGGACCCTGGTAAGCGCCATCTTGAACCCGGTCACGTGCATACCCCCCTCGGGATTGAAGATATTGTTCGCGAACGCGAAAAGGTGTTCCTTGTAGCTGTCGGTATATTGAAGCGAAATCTCGACGTAGACGCCGTCGATCGTCTTCTCGATATAGACCGGCACTTCGTTCTTGACATCGCGACGACGGTTCAGGAATTTGACGAACGAGATGATGCCCGAATCGAAGTAGAACCCGTAGCGCTTCGCAAGGTGTGCGCTCCCGGGAGCATCCGCCTCGCGCAGGTCCTCGACCTGGATACGGACACCCTTGGTGAGATATGCCTGATACCGGAGGTATTCGAGGATTTTCTCCCAACCGTATTCGATTTCCGGGAAAATTTCCGAGTCCGCCTTGAACGTGATAGTCGTACCGGTATCCGTCGCCTTACCGATCGGTTTCACCGACCCTTGGGGGATACCGCGCTTGAATTCCTGCATCCAGAGTTTCCCTTCACGACGCACGGTCACACGGGTCCATTCGGACAAGGCGTTCACGACCGAGACACCGACACCGTGGAGTCCGCCGGAAATCTTGTACCCGTCACCACCGAACTTGCCACCGGCATGCAAGACGGTGAGTACTGTTTCGAGGGTGGATTTTTTCGTCTGCGGATGGATCTCGACCGGGATGCCACGACCATTATCCTCGACTTCGACGACATTGTCCGGCAAGAGACGAATCTGGACTTCGGTACAATACCCGGCCATCGCCTCATCGATCGAGTTGTTCACGATCTCCCAGACAAGGTGATGCAAGCCCTCGGTCGAGGTGCCTCCGATATACATGCCCGGACGCTTGCGGACCGGGTCGAGCCCTTCGAGCACCTGGATGGATTTCGCCCCGTAGTTTGATTTTTCCGCGTCTTTCTTTGCCATAACGGTAGTATGTCGTCGGAATTATAGTTGATTGATGTTTTTGAAAACCGTCTTGGCTCCCTTTCCGGTCACGATACTATCTTCCGTGCCGTGAACTCGATAAGGAGCGCCGCCGCAAACCCGAGGAGCGCGTTCCACCAGGCAAGCATGCCGAACCGCGACAGCCCGAGGAGAGAGACAACGTACGCGGACAGGATGAATCCCTGTCGGAACAGCGTATGAAACGATGCTGACGCGCTCATCTCACCGAGAAACCGGGAAGCGAGTCCGACAAGCACGACGGTGAACAGTCCCGTCAGAAACGAGAACATCGTCCCGAGAAACAATGCGATCCCAACGATGCCGGCAACACCCGGGTCAACCAGAAACAGCACCGCGGTCCATGAGACGAACGAGAGGGCGGTAAAAAAACGGACCCCGAAAAGGAGTTTTTGGAATGTCATAGGTTCCCTCTATTTTCTCCCATGTATTCCGCCATGAAAATCGAGATGAGGCATGGAACAATCCGACATCCCGAGCCATCATCTTCCTTTCTATGATAGCGTGTTTCTTCAATATTGGCAAACGGGAAATCACCACTTTTAATGGCTTATATAAGGCATTAAAATGGTATGAAATCGGAAAGATACGACGAACGGCACTCCACACATAACCAAAAAATCAAACTTTCGACGAAGGCGGGGTTTCGAGGACCCGGCCGTCTTTCACATTCCTTTCTGTTTTCTGTTTTTCCACTCCTTCCACGCTTTCGACTTTCGACTTGTGACTCTTTTTCGCATTTTGTAATCCTTCGCGCGACGAAGGACTAGAACCACGGCTGTATCTCGGTCCAATTCAGATTGCAGGAACGGGTTCCTAAAGCATCAAGAGTGACTCCGACCGTACAATCATGAACTTTTCCACATTGGTTTGTAACCTTCCACGCAGTCTCGCCGGAACAATGATTTGCATTACTGCAATCATATACGCACCATACATGACAAGAAGCATCACTTCCGCCATTCTGACCACGACATGTCCAGGTCCAATCGGGTGTTTGATAGGTAGTATCGATAATATCGGCAGAAGCAGGCGTTCCCACGAGAATACCGTCGGTACAGAGTCCGTTTGGAACAGCAGGAGCGACCGGAGCTATCGTCGAGGGTTTATATGTATTTGGTTTATTAGTAGCAGGGTTGTCGCTCGGAGTGGAGGCGGAGCCGCAAATACCGTTTGCCAGTCTCGGCGAGTTACAGGAACTATCCGACCCTCCGTTCAACCCGTAGCAGGTCCAATTCCATTTGAAGTTCCCCAAAGGCAAACTGGATGGAACTGAATTAGACGGAGTCCAGCCCGTCGCAGAAGTACACAGGTTGCCACTCGGAGTGAATAAGGTCGCCGTCGACTGTGCGGATCCGCACTGTGCATCTATCTTCCTTGGAGCAGAACACGACGTTGCATACATTCCGTAATTCGTCGAGCATGACCAAGAAAATGGTCCGGTGGACGGAGCTGAGACGGATCCGGAATATGTCCCAACCGAGCAGAATCCCGAGGCTGGTGCTGTATAGGTACTGACGCCATTCGCCGGACCGCAGACCGGAGGCGTCACTGATGCCGAACAAGAAACTGCGCTCCCGCCATTAACGCCGGAGCAGGTCCATGCGTAAGGACCGTACGCAGGGTCCGACACGCCGGACTTACTACCGACCGAACAAAGGCCGGCCGTAGGTGGCGTCAGGAAACTTCCTCCATTCGAAGGACCGCAGACACCATTGCGCGCCCATTGGGCGCTGCAACCGGCATTGGATCCTCCAGGACTGCCATAGCAGGACCATGTCCACGGACCCGAAGCCCCGGGACCCGAAACGGCAGAAGCGCTCCCACTGCTACACAGACCCGAAGAAGGAGCGTTATATGAGCTCCCTCCGTTCGCGGAGCCACAGGAACCACTCACTATTACCACGGTGATATTGATGCATGCTTGAGCAGTATATTCTCCACCAAAACCATCTCCCTGATGACAAGTAGCATAATATGTCGTAGAGCTCATGGGATAGAAGGTTCCAACTGATCCGCTTACGGAAGAGGAATTTTCGCAACTGGCAGAAAGAGTCACTGGATCACCGGAGATGATCGTATCTGCACTCGAAGAATAGTTGAGACCAACGGAAGGGATTTGACCCCATAAGACCGTACGGTCATATCCCCAGGTTGGCGGGATAGTCGCCGATCCGGTATAACTGCTACAAGCGTCCGCCCAAACTATCATCGGGAAAACAAACACGGACAGGCATGACAACCCAAACGCCACTGAAAAAAGCGCTCTTGTTTTCATGCTGTTTTGCGAGACGACGTTCTTCTCGAAGGAGGCCAACCCTGACAAACGGACAGGCACCGATGTGTATTTCATGCCTCTTCACTTAAAGGGAGTGCGGGGAAAACGCACCCAACGCACCGTATTCAGTATACTACGATACCATCCCGAAACAAAATGATTCCATCACAAAAAGACATTTCGTATCACCTGAATGATGCTGTCGTTAAAGAGCATCGTCATCAGGAGACCGGCGACGATCCAGGGCGAGAACGGCATGTTCCTTTGCATGACGATCGAAGTAATCCCCTTTGACGTCAGGAATGCCTGAAGCAGGTCGACTTGTTCCTCATCCAGACCATCCGCTTTTATGGAACCAAGCTCCTTCATGAACTCTTTCGGAAACGTTTCCGCCTCACGAAGTGTTATGAGCGGAAACTCCCCCGTCTGTATTTCATCGGTATTTTTCGTATATGCTTCGTTATCGGCTATGTATTTCCGTATCACGAGCGAAAACGATACCCATACCAACATGCCGGAAAGGGCCGATCTCACGACATCGATCATCCCTTTCCCGTCAGACCCGACGATAAACAAGGGAACACATACGAACCCTGTGAGCAGGAGTATCCGCATACTGGCCTTCCCAAAATTGGCCGATTTGAATGTCCGAATGATGCTCGCAACAGAAAAACGACCGGGGACAGACGGAAACATCAGGCCGAAATATCCCTTCACGGTGACCCCTCTTCGCAATTGACCTACCAGATAGGCAAGGGAAAACGCCGCCAGCATCACATAGGCACAAACAAAAACATTAACCAAAAACGTTATCGCCGGAAAGAACGGAAGATAGTTTTTCCAGTAGTAATGCAGTGGCAGGAGAAATACGAACAAGGTAAATAATTTTGCATCGCCTGCCGGCCAGAAATTGATCGTCCAGAACAGGTAGCTTACACACAAAGCGATACCGGCATTCACCACGATCTGGCCGACATACGACATCGTCACGACGCCGATCGACAAACCGATCGCGTACAAGACGAGACCGACGACAAGACCGCTCATGATGATGCTGTTCGGTATCCGCTTTCGAGAGATATCCTCGACGACGACTGCTACTCCGATACCGGCAATCAGGGCGAGGAGAAAGACATTGAATATAATCAGATTCATTTCCGTATTTTTTTCACGATTTTATCCTTGTCTACGAATACCGGACTGAGTTCTGTAACGGAATAATACCGACCCCACCCATAGATTCCTGCGCAGATATCCCGAAGTGAACATTCCTTACAACATGCCGCTTTCTCACTCATCCAGGTGTCCTGGATACTCTTTCCCTTCTCGTCCAAGAAATAGATGGTCCTTGCCTCTTCTTTGACAATCTTCCTGGTTTCCGTCGAGACATGTTCGAATCCGGAGAGATAACACAGTGGCACCCGCTCGACCCGGAATGTTTTTTCTTCCGACGTCAGATGTGTCAACGCCCGATGCAGTTCCAATTCGAAGTCATGCAGTCTCGGAATAACCTCCGGATTTTCGGAAGCGCGGTTCATAAAGGGGTCGAGGTTATTGAACACAAAATGTCGGATGAACGGATGCCGCGTCGTGAGCCACTTCACTGTCTCTGAGAGGTGATCGGCATTAAGCTTACTGATGGCGATATTCGCGTCGACCGTCATCGTTCCAAGTTTCTTCAAATTGTCGAGTGCTCCGATTATATTCCGAAGAGAATCAGGATTGTTCGAAAGCTTCGCCTGCACGTCATCCCGACATGAATAGATCGAGACATGAACATGCCTGAGTCCGGCATCTTTCAGGGATTCCGCATACCCAAAATCGGCCATCCTCTGACCGTTCGTGATAATCCGTGGCATCACGCCCTTCGCACACGCATACGTGATGAGACCGGTAAGGTCCTTATAGAGTGTCGGCTCTCCCCCGGTGATGATCACGCCTTCCCCGCCCTCCTTCTTGATCTCGTCGATTTTGTGCTTCGCCATTGTCAAGGAGAGCCTCCGCTCTGTCGGAGGATTGGAACAGATGATGCACCGCTGATTGCATCGTCTCGTCACCTGTATATATCCCAGTCGCGCCATACGCATCTGTATTAAACCTTTCGTCCAGCAAAATTATGCGGTTCGATCCGTTTCTTGGGCTTTATCTTGGGTTTCAATATTGAAAATCCATTTTTCCTCACATCCCCAATCCATGCCCCGTCACAGGTTTCGAAATACCGACATTCTCGACACCGGAGACTCTTCACGAAATACCGGTTTCCGATGAAGAAATGCGTGAATGATTCGAGCGTAAAATCCTTATCCATCCTGAAAACGGGAGTGGGTTTCCGTCCCTTCATCACTGATCCGCAACAAGGCGGATCCGCTCTTCCCGGTAAGGACTTCTTTGCCAACAGGAGATCGAGGTCGGCACAAAAGCCACTCATAAAACAGTATCGGCACCGCTCCCCTTTGCACGACATCGGGATTCCGCGCTCCACAAGTCGCGCCAATCCGAAGTGCATTCCCTTCACCTCGTCATTTATCTTCACGGGATTCTGAATGAGATCTTCAAACCCTTCTAGGTACTGAGCCGGCAACCGGTTCGTCCAGATAAACAAGTTCTTGTTTTTCGACAACCCGAATGCGTCACGTAAATAGTTGTGGGTCTTCTCTGGATCAAAGAACAGCTCACTCCGGTTCTTCCATGCATCCCCAAACGGGATTGGATACAGGAGATCAAATTCGCTCACCCCGAGTCGAATATAGAATTGGATTGTCTCCTTGAGCGTCTGATAGTTTATCTTGTTGATGACGATGTCTACGTTCACGATGAAACCCTGTTTTTTGGCGTTCAGCAATCCGGCAAGCGCCTGATGGTAACTCCCCTTGATACCGGACATGCTCTCGAAGTCTTCCTCGATATGGCTGTGGAGCGAGAGCGTCACCTCGTCGAGTCCGGCCTTCTTCAGATCCTTCGCGAACTTCTCATAGGCGAGCATCCGTCCGTTGGTGATGATCTGCACATGTTCATATCCGAGAGATTTCGCCTTGGCGATGATCTCACAAAGCTGTGGATGAACGGTCGGGTCTCCCCCCGAAAGAACCGCACGTTTTGCTCCGCCTGAGAGTCCTTTCTTCAGATCGGCCACGATCATTTCCACCGGGAATATCGAGCCGTTCTGGTTCTCGCGGTCGAGACAAAACAGACACCGGTTATTGCACGCGCGGGTGATCCGCACCCAGTGTTTTTTCTGTTCGGCGACGGCATCTTTCACTTCGTTCCTGCCGGTTCCTTTTGCCATAGTTCTGACGGTAACACGCTTATTCCTTCTCAACAACCGGCCGCAGTATCTTAAATCCACCGGCCCGGATATCCTCGACCCAGGCACCGTCGCACCGGTCAAAATGAACACATCTTTTGCATCGCAGACTCTTCACGAAATGCCGGTGCTGAATATAGAAGTCGGTGAATGATTCAAGCGTAAACTGTTTATCCTTCCGGAATGTTTTTCCTTTTTTTACGCCCATCACCTTGATACACTTTGGACTCTCCCTGCTTTTCAGATCCCCCTCCTTCATGACCCTTTCGAGGTCACGACAATACCCCTGAAAATAACAGAGCGCGCAACGCGGTCCCCTACACGCAATCCGTTCGGCTCCATCGACATACGACGACAATTCCGGATACCTTCCCAGGACATTGTCTTCGAATTTTCCAGGTTCACCGATATACTGTTCAAAGTGCTCCAGATAGTATTCCGGGATCTTATTGGTTTCGATACGCACATCTTTCGGTATCGGCAACGAAAACACTTTCTGAAAATATGTATATGCCGTTTCCGGAGGATCCATCGGATATCCGTCCGTCTTCCACGACGAACCGAAGGGCTGGACCTGAAAAAGATGGACATCCTTCATCCCGAGCGAGATGAAAAATCGAACGGTTTCACTCAGCTTTTTGTAATTCACCCTGTTGACCACGATATTTATGAAGCACCGTATCCCATGCTTCCGGACATTCAACAAACCCCTGAGTGCCTGTACATAGCTCCCCTTCGCTCCCGAAATCACTTCGAAGTCCGCCTTGATATGGCTATGCAAAGAAAGGACGATGTCGTCGAGACCTGCCTCCTTGAGATCGAGTACGAGCTTCTCGTTTGCAAGCATCCGACCGTTACTGATGACCCTGACATGCTTGTATCCGTACCGTTTGGCTTTCCTGATGATTTCGGGAAGGTCGGGATGGAGAGTCGGCTCCCCACCCGTAATAATAAGCATCTCGGCTCCGGATGCTGAATCTCGTTTGAGTCGTCTGACGTATTCGAGGATTTCTTCAGTCGGAATCATCTCGTCTTTCTTTCGGTCACGACCGCTGTAACAAAAGAAGCATTTGTTGTTACACAGACGCGTGACACAGACGATATATCGGGATGTCCCGTCTTTTCCGGTCGATGCCCGCATATTATTTTGGTGTATTCACGGGTTTGAATTCGTCCCAACCAAACGCATCCGGATATTCCTTCCACGGACCCTCACAAACGGCATCGTACCGGCACTTCACGCACGCTAGCCCCTTCGTCTTATCCTTCGTGACGCGCATTTTCTTGTAGTCCTCGATGATGCTTTTCTGATCGAAAATCCGTATATCAGGCATCACCGTTTCGGAAATGCTCTCCTCATATCCCGAAAGCAGACAAAACGGCACCCCTTCGGTCATAATCCTCGTATCGAGTACCCGTCCGATATCGATAGCCCTTTTCAGGTATGGTGCGACCATCTCCATTCTCGGCACCACCGAATCAAAGTTGTTCTTGGCCGCGCCCAAGGGATGCACGAACGCAAACTGCATCTGATCGACCCGCAGTCCGATCAACACCTTCGCGATGTCCGGCAGATGCCGATAGTTCGATTTTGTGATCACGGTATTCATGATGACCCGCTGGCCCATTTTCTTGAGCGTCCTGATCCCGACGATAAGCTGACGGAAGCTCTTCGCCCCGGTAAGATAGTTATGCAGTTCCGCCGTATGCCCATGAAGCGCCAAGGCGAATTCGTTGGCTCCGGCCGCGATCATATCCTTGCAGAACTGCTCATACACGAACATCCGGCCGTTGGACTGTATCTGGATCGTCTTGAATCCGGCCTTCTTGGCCTCGGAAACTAGCTCGATTAAGTCCTTCCGGATGGTCGGCTCCCCGCCGGTGAACACGATCGTATCACATCCTTTCTTCGCCTTTTGGATGATCTCTTTGAGTTCCGCCGTGCTCTTATTCCCAAATTTCTTCTTTTCCGGTCCCTGCACGCAGAATAAGCAGTTGTTGTTACACAAAAATCCGGTCTTTATATCGGCTTTTTTCATATACATGCAGAATATGCTCTTCTGTTTAAACGTTCCCTCTCTATCGTATGTTGGCATCTTTTCCGTCTGCTGTCACGAGATACCGGGAAAATGCCGCTCTTCTCGGCGTGATAGACTCTTTCCGTCATCAGCCGAAATGTTTTTCCCACCACAACTGGAACATCATCAGAACGAAAACCTTATCTGATAGATAGGCCTTCCTGGATAATCCGTCTTTTCTTTTCTTTGTAGCGCCGGAATAGTATTCATCAACAAGACCGATCACTTCATCGTCATTAAAAAATCCGTGTCTCCCAAGTCGTTTTCGGGAAAGGATATTCCTGACGTGTCCCTCCATTCCATCCAACAGGCACTGATCAGCGCTCAATGCGAACACTTCCTTGGGTCGGTCGACGAGCTCTTCCGGAAGCAGGCCCTTCATAGACTCCTTGAGCAACCGCTTCTTCCTGTTATTCTTAATTTTGAATCCGCCCTTGAGGGATGCGACAAACTCCACCAACCGATAATCCAGCAAAGGATTCTTCGGTCGAAATGAGTACAGATCAGCCACCTTTCCAATGGCATACAGAGACTGGTCAGGAAGAATATTCTTTATATCGATCTCAAAGATCTTATCGATATACTCTTTTGCCGTTGCCTGTCGGAAATACTGCTTCCAAAAGGTCATCGAATCGAAATCTCTCGTTTTCTCTTTCAGAAAATCGCTGTACAATTCCTTCTTTTGCCGTTCATTGAAATCACACAGGCTGAAAATATATTGTCGCAACATCTCGTTGACTGATGATTCCGATGCCACCGGATGATGATACGCGTATCCCCCAAAGAGTTCATCACCGCCATTGCCCGTAAAAAGAATCTTCTGACCCCGTTTAGCGATATCGGAAAAAAAGGAGAATGGAACGAATACGCCGAACGGTTCATCGATGATTTCGATCGACTTCCTGATATTCTGCATTATTTCTCCTGATCCCATCACATATTCGTGATGTTCCGTCTTATAGAGCTCAGCTATCTTTCGCGCCGCCGCCACATCCGCCAATTTTCCATCCACCGCTTTCCCATAGTTCAGATGGAACGTCTTCAATGGTCTTGCCGACAATTTCGAAAGTGTGGCTACGACCGAACTCGAATCCAGACCGCCGGAAAGGAGCGCTCCGAGTTGGGCGCTGTCACACATCCTCTCTCCGACCGATTCCGCGAGCAGCTCGGAGATTTTCCGGACGGCGCCACTGTCGGTAACGGTCGAGCCCTCACCGAACAGGCAATTCCAATAGGCTTTCTTGTGAATCGTTCCCTTCTTGAATACCAACAATTCACCCGGCAACACGTATCGTATGCCTTTGAAAATCGAACGTGGTTGCGGAACGCTCCTGAACGAGAAGTAATGGTGGAGGGACTCAAAATCGATTTCCTTCTTATACACCGGACATCCCAAAAGCATCTTCATATCGGAAGAAAAGAATATCTGATCGTCTTTCAGGAAATAATAAACGGTCCTCTCACCGATTCGGTCGCGGACCAGCAACAGCTCTTTCCGGGCCCCGTCCCACAAAGCAATCGCAAACGCTCCATTCATATGCGTCGCGAAATCAGATCCGTATTCCTCATACAGATGAACGATTATCTCAGCGTCATCCCCTGTGACCAAGAGACGTCCTTTCTCCTCCAAATCGGATCGGATTTCTCGGGCATTGTACAACTCGCCGCTGAAGACAGCGAATATTTTTTCGTTCGATCGAGTGTGATGGACACCATTTGACACTTCGGTGTCAGACTGTCCTGTGACGATATGCATATCCCGCGCGTTGAAATACGCTTCATCACGCAGATGTTTGTGAACCGATGAATGTATCATCGTACTCAAAGCCTTTCGATCAAGCTTTCCTGAAAAGCCACAGAATATCCTGGACATACCTCTTTCGTGAAAGATTATACCAAATCAACTGAATCGCTGTTACGTTCAGGAGCTGGCCACGCCCCTCTGGTAGCGATAGACGACACATCAAGTTATTTCGGTATTACCTCATTTCGTTCTCCTTCTCTCTTTGTCGCGTTTGTTTTCGGTTTCACCATAAAATCCTTTTTCGAAACCTCAATACAGCGCATCGGCACACCACAGGGTATGTTGACATTTTTTCCGCAAACTGTCACGAACTTCCCCTCAACAGCCACTTTTCGGTCTCTTCCGACAGATCCTGATCGCACAAACTATCAATCCCGTGTTTTCTTTTTTCCACTTTGGTAAAAATCCGCTCCGCCATAGTCCAACAAGGTGGCGTAAAACGTCACTGTATCATTTTCCAGATTGACGGTCTCGAGTCCGCCATTCACCCTTTCAAATATCGACGATACCTGACTGATACATTCGCTCTCACCATACAATTTCAAAAAATCCTCTCCGTTCGTTGGATGCACCCCGATTTTTCTCGAGATCAGTCTGTTCGCACGATACCGCTCCATTATGTCGTAATAATCAAGTCTGTTCCTGGCATTCAACCATTCGAAAGCGATCCGTCCCTTCTGGGAAAGATATCCCTCCTTCATATCGGTATCCTTCGGATACGAGTAATACACCTTACATTCATCACGCAATCCGTTTCTGTCGAAGGAAAGTGCCAGTACGATTATTTCCTCGTCGGCAAGCGGGATATCCAGTCCTATATGGAAAAGAAACGCTTTCAGGAACTTCGAGGCGATATGTTTATCCCGCCTATTCCATTCGAAAAAATTCAGATACAGTTTGACGACGATATCGTCACCGATGCTCTCGACCCCGATAAAAAGAGGGAGATCGGATCGCAATCCCTTCAACGGACCAAGCGATCGGCCGAAGTCGACTCCGGGAAAAGTGTCGGAAAGTACCTCTTCAAACACGTTCATCCTCCTTTCATAGTCTCCTTTTTTCCTCTTCCCCTCCAAATTGATGATTCTGAAAGACCTCCGGATAACGTCACCGTCAATCTTGATCGAGCATTCAAAGCGGGTCGTTTTCGCAACATCATGAAGAATCAATTTCTTCATGATCGAAAGAACCGCGTTGTTCCTTCTGCCGCCCGGGTTCATTTCGACCAGCAAGTATCGCAGTCTTTCGAGTATTGTTTCTGTCGGCATAGACAAGACGTTATTCTGACGGCATGAAATGGCGCTCAATCCGACCATCATCGGAAATAGACACTCCTCTTTCCGCGCTCCTCACACAGGTACGATATCCTCAGCCTGTTTTCAACCATATATTTCCCAAGAATATCAGGTACGGACAAGAAGCCGCTCTCCAAAAATTGTCTCGCGTTCACTCCCTCAGGAATCCTGTGCCATACCTTCTTCGAGACGACGACTCCCGATTCCGAAAACCGAAGTAGCGTACCCGAGTGCCTGGACGACAACGGGTATACCTTGAGTCGAGTCTTCCCATCCGGCAAAAAATCGACGGCTACCGTATCGAACCCGTTTTCGGCATAAGCCTCGACGGACTCGCCATACCCAAGGCCGATCGTATCGCAAAAAGATTGTGAGGGAAATGACAAACCGTCGATACTGAAATACAGTTTGATCCTTAGTCGCTCATTCCGCCCATATTCCAAACCAAATTGAAGGGGAAATCGGTCATCAGAATCCGAAAACGCCAGAACATTCCCAAACGAACATTCATCGAACTTCATGGAATATTTTTGTCCGACCGTTCGTACGACCGATATGATCTTCTCCTTTCTTTCCCGTCGGACGGCATCCGAATGCTTCTCTCCCATGTCGGCGAAATACAGATGATTCACCCTGATCATTTCCGTATCCTCAAGGAAAGAAAACTCAAATGCCTGCACGACATTGCCTCGAACCGACGGCATCCAAAGCTCACCAAACAACCCGGCAACAAAGTCCGCGTTCGGGATATTCCATGTTGTCGACAGCATATCGACGACGCCTTTCGCTTGTGTCACATCCATAGCTATTCAAATATCCTTTCCATAGCCTCCCGAATATACGCCGAGAACACCTCGTTATGGATCGCCTCCGACTTCACCTTCCTTGCGAAATATATAGAATAGATATTACGCGTTTTCACAACATCGTCGGCGACAGACCGCAAGGAGCCGTCTTCCTTTCGGTATTCGCCAAAGCAGTTCCGACACTTCATCGAAGCGGCGGCAAAAGAACAGTCCGCATACCGCTTCACAAAACCGCGATCGGCAGTCCCTATCACATACGACGCTTTCTCGGGAGCGTTCATCAAAAACGGTGAGAATGTCATCTCCCCATCCGGATAGACTTCCAGGTTCTGATACAAGGGACAGGTCACTTCGGAATATGCCTTGCTGAGACTCCCGTCATTCAATTCGCGATTGATCGAATTCAGAAAGATAAATCGTTCTTTGCTCATATTGTCATATATGTATTCCACCACCTTCGTCATCTCGCTCTTGAACCGTTTTTTCCGATCATCGCTCCATTCAAAAAGAGGACTTTGTATCGTCTCGATATTCACACTGTCGAACCCCAGGCCAAGGACGTAGAGGAAATTATCGAAGAGTGAGTCGACCGACGTCGGCAGTACCCCGAACAACACGCACCGGTTCCGCTGGTCGATACGTTCCACGAGGAGCGGAACGGTGCGCATGACACTGTCGAAAGAACCTTCCTTCTCCCTTGTCCGCCTCGCCTTGTCATGGTACGATTTCCGCCCATCGAGCGTAAGGGACACTTTCACGTCGGCATCCCTGAAAAAATCGAGGTTTTGCTCGTTCAAAAGAATACCGTTCGTGCCGATCGAAATAATGAGATTCTTCCCGTTCCGAACGGCCGTTTTCCTGGAAAAGGTTATCACCTGCTTCAAAAGTGGGAAGGCAAGCAATGGTTCCCCGCCATAGATCATCAGCAGTTTCGTTTCGCCGGGCGATGAAAGGAAGATGTCGAGTATCTTCTTTGCCTGTTCGAGACGAAATACCCGACCGTCTTTGTTCACGAAACAGTATTCGCAATCCAGGTTACAGCTCGTCGTCAAGGCAAAACGGAGGGCGTATATCTCCTTGGCGTTTTTTTTCCTGACTACCATTCCTTTTTTCATAGTCATTTGGCAAGATGATACTTCGATTCCGATCCGGGGAAAAACCCTCTGTACTGTCCGCTCGATTATCGGCTTGTTAGATTTATTTTTTTCGCCAGATCACGATATTCCTTGGTTCCCAACAGTTCCAGAAAAATATCCCGACTGCTCCCTCGTGCCGACACATCGACATTTCTTGTCGCTGAATACATATAGGTATCGATCCGAGAAAAATCATACCGCCTCAACAGTTCCAACGTTTCCACCAGGTCCTGCCTCGTTTCTTGCGGAAACCCGACGATGATATCGGTCGTGATATGTGCGTCCGGAATCGTTCCGAACAGCCGGTCGAGTATCCTTCCCAATCGGGCCTTCGTATACTTCCTCCCCATACGTCCGAGCATCATATCCGACCCGGATTGTATCGGGATACTGATATCCTTGTCTATCCGGTCGTTTTTCAACAGTGCGATCAGGGTATCCGTGAAGTCCGTCGGGTACAGTTCGAGATTGACGATATTCAAATCCGTCTCGGACAGGATATATCCGACCAGATCGGAAAATATGAACGCTCCGTCCTCTGAGTCTGTCCAATCACCCACGCACGGACCGCCAAATTCCATCGCCGTAAACCCATGCCCGATAAGTCGTTCGATTTCTTTTCGTATATCGGAAAAGGGGACGTTCTCGACCCTATTAGAACGAGGACAGACACAGTACGTACAACCGTTGCCACAACCGGACTTGACGAGCACCGTTCCGACCGACCCTGAAACTTCCCGAAAGACACTCTTCCGAACGCGATTCCCTCGATGTCCCTTGAGGTACGAGGCGACGTCCGTATCCGATAGCGATATGACCGTTCCCGTTTTCGATGACGGCTCCGTATGTGACACTGAGCAACCAGTGACGATAACCGTCGCGGAGGGGTTGATCTCCCTGATATGGCGGACAAACTCATTCGCGAGGGTTCCCAAATATCCCGTAATCGGACAGGCATACACCACGACATATTCCGCGTCATGAGCCACCCCTTCCTCGTCCGTATCACGGAAAAAAGACCGGTCACTGCCGTATGACTGATCGTAAACGGAAAAGTCCTCACTCAACAATTCCGCCAGCCGTTGCGACCGGAACCGGTTGAAAGAACATCCGTACGATTTTATGAATATGTCGTATGTGCTATTCATGTCTTCGCCTAAAAATAGAGTTCTTCACTTCCTTTGACGCCCGTCATCGGGAACGCCTTCTCGCAATCCGCGATGAAGGCCTCGTCATAGAAATACTTCGAGAAGATGGTGTATTCGCCCAAATCCGAAAACTTTGGGAGTAACGCGTCGGTGGTGTTTTCAATCTTCTTCCTGTTCACCAAAAAGGCAATCTCTTCGGCAAAGACTTCGTCTGCCTCCTGTCCGAACAGCCTCCTAAACCGTTCCTTATCAACCCCGCCGTACCGAAGGCAACTGATGACATGATAAACCATATCATCCTTCGCCCTCAGCTCGCGAGCCGACAAAAGAGGGAGTCGGCCCTCATCAAGAGACCGCTTGTATCCGTTCACGGTATTCATATTGACATACCGCAGTGATCCGGCGACATGCGACACGGCGCCAGGGCCGAGTCCGAGGAAGGAACTATTGAATTCCATCGCGTCGGACAACTGAATGTTGATATCTTTTTTTTCCTTGCTGGCGGCATCGAATTCGTTTTCCAAATACCCGCTTTGCTTCAACATAAGATGGCCTATCTCGGACATCTTTTCTCGCCTTCCGATTTCCTTTTCGGTAAAGTTCCGATTGCTTTTCGAGAAGGCAGTCAAGTGTGTCGGGTAAAACGGATGCAGGTGCACCATGTCCGGATCGAGCCGCATCACTTCCCGAAGCGTCCGTATGAAGCTGTCGCCGGACTGTCCAGGCAACCCGATCATCAAGTCTACGTTTATCGTTTCAATCCCGACCCTCTTGGCATTTTTGATACATTTCTGAAACGATCCGCTCGTCTGAAACCGATTTACGGAATCGATTACATCCTGATCCAGGCTCTGCACGCCGATTGTCAGCCGATTGACGCCGTATCGCTTCAGTAGCTTCAGTTTCTCCGACGTGAGGAAATCAGGATTCCCCTCAAATACGGTCTGCACACATTCGGAAAAATCGAAGCTCTCATGCAGACAGTCGAACAATTCCGCTATCTGCGCCACGCTTAATATAGATGGAGTCCCTCCTCCTATATAGAGAGAGTGGATTTTCTGTTTCCTAAAATATCCTTTCAGAAGGCTGATTTCCTTTTTGAGCGAGGCGAGAAAGTCGGTCAGTTCGCTCCGATCGTCGAGCTTCTTCGAAAAATACCGACAATACGTGCACCGTTGCTTACAAAACGGGATGTGGATATAGATGCCGAGATGATCGTTTTTCCGAGATAATCCGTTTTTCCAGGAGGCATGAACCGTCTCTTCCACCGCATCCTTATCCCAAGAAAACAACGGCGGGTACTGGAACGTATACCCGCTGAAATCGGAATCGGCTATCTTTTTCGAGACTTCCACGAACAGGAGATCATTATTTTTCATAGCGCTATGCCTGGGATCTTATCGGGGAGACGCCTACAAAAAAGAAAGGGAAGTATCGCCGTCAATACTTCCCTTTCCATCGGGAAAAGCGACGCTACTCTCAAAAAATGTCGCTGTCCTTTGTTTTGTTGCCAACTATGGCCTTTTTGAGGTCTGCTCCCCTATTTGAACTGCGCCACACAGTCCTCATACAGTTTTTTGTTTTCGGCGCCCTTGCCAGGAATATTCTCACAGGAGGAAACGTCGCTCTTTTCCTTGGCCACATTGTTCGAATATCTCTGCAGACAGACGGTGTTCGCATAATAATCGTCCCAGGCCTTCTTCGGATTCGGACCGAGCACTATCGTGCAGTATGCCTTGTCAAACCGTCCGCCGGCGACCGCGATATCTATTTTGTCACAAGCATTCGCATCGTGACCGTTTAGTGACTTCACGAATGTGACCGTATTGGCACAATCGCTCTTCTGGTCGGCCGGGAGCGTGCTACATGTACCCGTATCTCCGCTTGTAGCCGCCTCACAAATCGTCTTCATGGTCGTGTCGGGAATCTGAGAGCAAATCGACGGGTCTTTCTTCCGATTCGCGCTACAGGAAAGCGAGAGGTCTTTGTTCGCAATCTTGCCACAATCCGAACCGGTTGTCGACAAGGTTGTCATGAGCACATAATTCTCCTCACACGTCGAACCATTGTCGTCTTTTGCCGATCCGGTCGACGCACAGATGGCGACATCCTTCTTCGCAAGCGCCAGGAGTCCCGTAATAAAGACCCGATCCGGATGGGAAACGCCCTTTTCATTATTGAAATCCGCTTCCGGATCCTTCTGGCAATTCGCAAGTGTGGTAGCCCATATCACCGGAGATGACGCTTCCGTGCCATTGTTCTGGTCCGTCTGCGAAGGCGTATTCGGTGTGATACTCGGTTCAGATGTCACTTTTGGCGTCGGCAGAGTACTTTCGACGGCCTTGTTTTGGAAAAAGGTCGGATACACATACAGGAAACCAAGCACGAACAGAAACAGTACCAGTGGGATTGCCAGGACGAGAACAAATCTTTTTTGTATTGCTGTCAGACTCATAACGATAGCGTATTATTATCGGGATATCTCAACACCACCCGCCCGAACTGTGCGAACCGTGCGAACCGTGCGAACCGTGCGAACCGTGCGAGACATGATATCCAACGGCAAGACTATCGTTCGGTTTCGCCGCAACGCCGAGAATACTTGCGACCGCGACAACCGCAGCCGTCATCTTCACGATGTCTTTTTTTGTCATCTTTCCCTCCTCACTCAGGAGAAACGTCTTCAGGTTCTTCCTGATAAGCGGGAGTTTTTTCGATGTCTTGCCCATACGCATGGCGCTTACGTGTTACGTTGAAAATGTCAGGGTCTTCTTCTGTCCCCTTGCGAAAATGATACCACGATACCCTCGAGCACACAACCAGAACCCGATCATCAAAAACGATACCATTCGACGAAACGATCGTTATACCTGAGCCGTTTTTCCACGTTCAGATTCATGGTGATGAGGATTTTTGAGACACGGCAGAACGATTTCCAGAATGACGGGTCTCCGGTGGTCGTATGCCTCTTATGGATATGCTGGCCTATGGGACAGGAACAGTACGACTTCAGGACACAGGAATCACAACCAAGCGCGGAATCCAAAAGGAATCCCTTTCTCGAGTCCTCGAGGATGCGGATTCGTTTTTCTTCATCGACGCCGGTATCCACGGTTCCGATCGCATAGGATTTCCTTAGGTCATACGGCAAAGAGAAGACCTTGTCGCAGGCATAAAAGGTGCCGAGAGAATCCGTCTGGAGCTTCCCGCACGACGACTGCTTCCCTGCGGTCGAACCGTTCACTATCATATCGAGCATCGAGGTCTTGAACGGTTTTTCATCCGGGTCAGTGAACATTCGTATGGACAGCTTCTCTATCTTTTTTGCTTCTTCCTTAAGTTTTTTCAATGCATCCTTGTCCCACGTCGCATATATTTCCGGAAAAAAGTCAATGACTTCGAAGCCGTTCCGACGCAGGAATAAGATGTTTTCCAGGAGTGAATCGACCGATGTAGGACCAAATACAACGGATGCCGACAGCCGCACCGCTCCCGGCCGTATGGACCGGATATTGTTCATCACGACGTCGAAACTTGAGACTCCGGTATTCGCCCGGAAGGGCCGCGATCGATCATGGGTCGTCCGGTCCCCGTCTATACTGATGCGGACCGAGATATCGTTTTCATGAAAATAATCGACATGTTCCTGCCGAAGCAATGTTCCGTTCGTGACAATGACGGTTTCCAAGAACAAACCCTTCCTCTTCGCCAATTCCTTGGCATACGCATGCACCGTTTTCACGAGGTCCCATTCCAAGAGGGGTTCCCCGCCGTTGAAACTCAGCGTCTTCTTTCTCCCGGGATAGTCGAAAAAGACATCGATTTCCCGCAAGACGGCTTGCTCATCGATATCGTTTACGTGTGCCTCTTCCTTGCGGACGAAACAATAGGTACACGCGAGATTGCATTTTCCAGGAAAAAAAACGTTCAGTACCTCGGGGATATCCCTCTCCCGGACATCCTTTCGGGGAGACAATGCCGATCGTTCCATAGTGCTATACGAGCCAGCTTTGAAAGACACTCCTGTATTTCTCGTCCTGGAGCTTGCTGAAGAGGTAGTCGAACAGCGCCTTGTTGATCTTATGCTTGTCGGTATTGAGAATCTGCGGGAAGATCGTCCCATACTCGATGAAATTCGCCAGGGGACAAATCCCGCAGTACGGCTTGTACACACAATCGGCACATCCTGCCTGATTGTCCAAAGACGATCCGAGACACATGGTCCGGGTCACCTCGTTATCGACGACATCGGCATACTTTTCGGTCTGCACCGCACCAAGCCGGAAGTTCTCATGTCCCATACGTTTCGCCATCCGGCCTTCGTCACAGGTATATATTTCCCCGTCATAATCGAACGCCATCTGACCGATGCCGGCGCCACAAGGCGAGCGCATCTCATAATACGACGCATCCTGATGGTTCAGTATCTTCTTCAGAGCAAGCGCCGCGGTCCGCTCGACGAACAGTGTCCCGGCGAGATTCAATTCCAGGATATACTCGAGCGCCTGCTCATAGAAGGCGATGAACTCCTCGGCGGAATATCCGATAATGTCGATTGTCTGACGCTCGAGACCGAACGGACTGAGCGGCCGGATAAAAACATTGTTGAATCCTTTTGTGATATACTCGTCAACGATCTCCTTCGGATATGGCAGGGAAAATTTCGTCGTGGTCAGCACCGCATTCAGCTGATCGACAAACGTTTTCTTATTTCTCGCCTTTTTTCTGGCGATGGCCGTCTGGACGATCTGGATGTTTTTGACCAATGGCTTGTAGCTTCCTCCTTTGCCGTCGAGGTAGATTCGATTCTTATTATGCACAAAATCAGGACCATCAAATGAGCATGCAAAACTCACGTTTTCTTTGAGCAAAAATGCCAGCTTCTCATCGTCCATCAGGGTGAGGTTCGTCACGAGCGTGATCCGAAGTTCCTTCTTTGCCGTCTTATTGACCGTCTTGGCGTATTTCACGACGTATTCCAAAACGGGCCAGTTCAGAAGCGGCTCCCCTCCCTGAAATTCTATCCCGATATGCTGTGACGGCGACCGGAACGCGAGATCGACTGATTTTTTGGCAGTCTCCTTGCTCATGTCGAATCCTTTCGCACCTTTCTTCTCCGGTATGACCTGACAATAGAGGCATCGATGGTTGCACTGGAGCGTCAAGACGAACATAAACAAGGAAGGTCCCTGTGCGAGTGAGGCGTTCAGCGCGAGGTACTGAGAAGCCTGCGTCGGAATATCAGACTTCTTCGGTTTCACAAATCCGCCCGCCTTCAGTTCCCGAAAAAGCGGGATATTTTTCTTCGCCAAAGTACCTTCCAGGAATTGTTCATATTCCTTCTCCTCAAGGAAAATCCATCGCCCAGTATCGCTTGTCAGGAGGTACCGTCCACCAAGCTTGGTGAAACGGAAGTTTGCCAGATTTTGATATCGTATCTTCGCTGGGGAAATCATCTGGATTGGATCGTTAGGAATAATGCGTAGTTTGCAAACTCGGACAGCACGGTCTTGTCCTCACCGCTCACGAAAGAGACATCCGTACGATCAGCATGTCTCGAGACGGCGATCTCGGCCGAATCTGCGAACTCGACCACGGCCGCATCGACGGCTTCAGGGTTATACAAAACATGCGACAGCTTCAGGGTACCGTTATTTCTTTTTGGCATGACGCTTGTTTCCTGACTGCTTAGCCGATTTCGCCGTCACGGTTTTCGGAGAGGCCGTTTTCTTCTTGGAAGGTTTTTCGGCGACAACGGGTGTTACAACCACGGTCCTGATACCGAGTACGTCACCCTCATAATCATCTTCCGCATCGATGGCCTCGAGCTCAAGGCGAAGCGCCTCGACGGCCGCCTCGATCTCTTTTGTTTCATCGGCATCGGAGCTGCTTTGTCCCGTCGCCGTTTCATCGTTTGTGCCACGCAGACCGAGTGCCGCACCCATGGCTCCGCCGACGATCTGCTCGAGCACTTTCTGATTGCGCTTCGAGACGTTCTCACGCACCAAAGAATTGAGCAATTCGTTCACAAATTCCCCTTCCAGCTTCTCAATACCCTTCTTCGTCAGCGTCGACTTTCCTTCGAGGGTGACCAAGATGACATCTTTCTTCGGGGACACGTCGAGAAAGATATACATCCGGTCGATGAACACATAGCACGCCTTGTAGATGACTTCCTTCGAATACAGTTTCGTATTCACCGGGAAGGTGATGGCATTCTTTTTTGAATCGATAGATGATTTCATAACGGGAAGTAAATGCGATAGAATTTATACGGAATTAAATTGGTTTATTCCAGTTTGCTATTCCGGAGCTACGCTCCGATTCGGAGCGTAGCTCCGTCTCAATGTGGTACTGATACCGAAATAACTGAATGTGTTGTATATCGCTACCAGAGGAGTTCGACTCCCTAGAGGGAGTCGAACTCCTGTAACGGAGCAGGCCAGTTAATTTGGTATAATGTAATTAATTTGGTATCGGAGCTAAAGAGCCATTCCATAGTAACGCATCCGTTTTTCGATGTAAAGAGGAAAGAATGGTTGAAAAACCATTCTTTTTTCACTCTTTAAAGCCTTTTTGAAAACTCCTCAGGTGGGCACAGGGACCACTCGCTACTCCCGACCCCGTAGAGACGAGGCATGCTCCCGTAAAACCGCGCGGTCACGGGGCAAGCTTTCGTTTTTCGATTTCGTTCCCGTTGTCAGTTGACACGTTGTCAGTTGTCAGTTGTAAGTTGTAAGTTGTAAGTTGTAAGTTGTAAGTTGTAAGTTGTCAGTTGTCAGTTGTCAGTTGTCAGTTGTAAGTTGTAAGTTGTCAGTTATCAGTTGTAAGTTGTAAGTTGTAAGTTCTCAATTCTCAGTTCGACTTTATGGACGCGTGACTTTATTCCTATTCCTTCGTCACACGGAGCACTTCCTCGAGCGTCGTGATGCCGCTTGCTGCCTTGCTGAATCCGTCCATAATCATCGAGAGCATGCCGTTTTGCTTGGCTTTCGCCTCGATTTCCTCGGAGGTGGCCGACTGTGAAACGAGTTTCTGCATATCGATGTCCATATCCAAGACCTCGTAGATGCCAACCCGCCCACGATATCCCTCACCGCCACAATGCTCGCAGCTACCGGGGTGGTAGAAGGTGAAATCGCAAAGAGATGTCGCTGCTTTGCCTTTTTTGCCACCGCCTGCGGCATTTAAGACAGAGAGAATCTCGTCGAGATCGATGTTCTTTCCGAGCGCTTCCGCTTCCTTCGGATCGAACTGATACGGTTTGCGACATTCCGGGCAAAGCTTCCGCACCAGTCGCTGGGCGACAATGACGTTCGTCGTCGAAGCGATCAGAAACGGTTCCGCACCCATATCGAGCATACGCGGGAGGGTCGCGGCCGCACTGTTCGTGTGCAGGGTCGAAAGTACCAGGTGTCCGGTCATGGCAGCATGAAGAGCGATCTCGAGCGTCTCCTGATCACGGATCTCGCCGACCATGAGAATGTCCGGGTCCTGACGCAGGAGAGACCGGAGTGCCGCAGCAAATGTCATCCCCACTTTCGGGTTGATCTGGGTCTGACTCACGCGTGGCATCCGATATTCGACCGGGTCCTCGACGGTCGACACATTCACCGCAGGGGTATTCAGGATGTCCATGATGGTATAGAGGGTCGTCGTCTTTCCCGAGCCGGTCGGGCCGGTCACGAGGATGATACCGTTCGGCTTCCGAATCTCGCGATGCACCGCCTCGAGCGCCCGACCCTCAAGGCCCATCTTTTCGAGCGTGAGACCTTTCGATGATTCGTCCAAAAGGCGCATGACGATCTTCTCCCCGTCGAAGACCGGCAGGATGCTCACCCGAAACGATATCCGATAATCGTCCTTCTCTATCTTGAACCGTCCGTCCTGCGGTTGACGATGTTCGTCGAGTTTGAGATTCGAGAGTACCTTGATCCGCGCCACGATACCGGTCGCCGCATCGTGTGGCAGAGTCATCGCATCGTGCAATACCCCGTCGATCCGATACCGGACCAGGACTTCGGACTCCGCTGGCTCGATATGGATATCGGAAGCGGATTGCAGGATCGCGTGCTTAAGGAGTGTATCCACGATGCGGACTACTGGCAAGTCGCTTGCCATCTTCTCAAGACTCCCGCTGTCCTCGTCTCCACCGCCCTGACGCTCGGCCGTCACGGTCAGGAAATCCCCGAAATCCGCCTGTAGGCTTTTCTCATAGTGTTTGAGGGTGGCTTGGATGCTCTCGCGGGTCGTCAGACAGGGAATGATTTTGAATCCTGTTTTTTTCCTGATGAAATCGATTGTCTGCAAATCTTCAGGCACAAGCATCGCAACCTTGAGGTTCCTGTCCTGTTTCTCGAATGCGACAATATTATATTTCCTGGCGATCGGCTCCGGGACGATCTGCAGGATCTCAAGCGGGATGGATTCTTTGACCAGATCCACGAACGGAATACCGAGCACATACGCATACACTTTCTGAAGTCCCGCTTCGTCGATCAGTCCGCGTTCAAGAAGCAGTGGTCCGATCTGCTTTCCGTTCTTTTCCGCCTCCGAAGATACCTCCTCTAGTCGGTCCTTTGGAACCAGGTTCGAATCGGCTAGAAAAAGTTTCAGTTGTTCGTTCGTAACGCGCATAGTTGGTTTGGTTTTTTCCGTTTTCTTTTCCCATAGTATATCACGAAACGCTGATGCGGATACAAACGAGCGTCTCTTCCCGGGGAACAAAATAATACCAAATGAACTGAATCCCTGTTACGTTCAGGAGTTCGCCCCGGCATTCGCGGGGCGAACTCCTCTGGTAGCGATAGACAACACATGAAGATATTTCGATATGAGCAATGGAAAACGAGTACTGGAATGAGTGATGAATCGAGTATGAATGAATTATTCATTTCAGATTTACGTGTGACTGAGTATTATTTCGGTATAATACGAAACGAAGTTGATTTGGTATACAGTAGCCCCACCCTTTGGGGAGGGTGGGGCTATATACAATCCGCATTTCGCATCAGTCTCCTAATTCCTACATCATCCCACCCATGTCCGGCATGCCGGCACCCTTCTTTTCTTCCGGCGCGTCCACGACCGCCGCCTCGGTGGTCAGGAGAAGCGCCGCGATCGAGACCGCGTTCTCGAGCGCGGTGCGCGTCACCTTCAACGGATCGATGATACCGGCCTTCACCATATCCTCGACATAGCGGTTTTCCGCCGCGTCGTAGCCATAATTTGTTCCTTTGCCCTCAGTCACCTTGTTGAGCACGACCGCCGGATCCTCCTCGCCGGCATTCGCCGCGATCTGCCGAAGCGGCTCGGAAAGTGCCCGCAAGAGCGTCTGATACCCGGCACGGAACTCATGCCCTTCCTCCTTCTCCTTGCCCTTATGCGCAGTCGCAACGATCGACGCCGCCTTGGCAAGTGCGGTCCCGCCGCCCGCGACGATACCCTCCTCGATAGCAGCCTTGGTCGCCGCGACTGCATCTTCCATCTTGTGCTTCATATAGGTCAGTTCGGTTTCCGTCGGCGCACCCACACGGATGACTGCCACGCCTCCGGACAGTTTCGCCACACGCTTGTTCAGCTTCGTGCGATCATACTCGCTCTCGGTCCGATCGATAAGCGACCGAATTTCGGCTACGCGTGCTTCGATGTCTTTCTTCTTGCCCTTGCCACCGACGATGGTCGTATCATCCTTGGTCGAAATGACCTTCGACGCTGACCCGAGCATCGCGATCGTCGCCGATTCGAGTTTCATCCCCTTTTCTTCGGAAATGACCTGTCCGCCGGTCAAGGTCGCGATATCCTGGAGCATCGCCTTGCGATTGTCGCCGAATTCAGGCGCCTTGACCGCGAGCACGTTGAGCACGCCGCGGAGCCGGTTCACCACCAAAGTCGACAGCGCCTCGCCGTCCACATCCTCGGCGATGATGACGATATCCTTCTTCCCCGACTGAGCGAGACTGTTGAGGAGCGGGACGATATCGTTGATGACGGAGATTTTCTTGTCCGTGATGAGAATCGCCGGGTTCTCGATCTCGGCTGACTGCGACTCGACATTTGTCATCATATAGGGCGAAATGTACCCTTTTTCGAAGTTCATGCCCTCGACGACTTCCTTCGTGAGTCCGAGTGTATTGGACTGTTCCGTTGTCACGACACCGTCCTTGCCGACTTCCTCGATGACTTCGGCGATCATCTCGCCCATCTCGCGCGACTCGGCAGAGATGGTCGCGACCTGTGCGATCTCCTTCTTCGACGAGATCGTCTTGGAATGCTTCTTGAGTATCGCGACCACCTCGTCCTTGGCCGCCTCCATACCGCGCCGGATGCCGACCGGATTGATGCCGGTCTCCACGAACTTGAGCCCCTCGCGCACGAGTGCCGCCGCGATCACGGTCGCGGTCGTCGTCCCGTCGCCGGCCACGTCGTTCGTCTTCTCGGCCGCCTGCTTGATGAGGCCCGCGCCGAGATTCTCATACTTGTCCTCGAGCTCGATTTCCTTGGCGATCGATACCCCGTCATTCGTGATGGTCGGCCCGCCGTACGACTTGGCCAAAATGACGTTGCGCCCCTTCGGACCGATCGTCACCTTCACCGCGTTCGCGACTTTGTCCACTCCCGCCTTGATTCTCCTCCGCGCGTCTTCACCGTACACGATTTGCTTTGCCATATTCGTCTTTGAGCGAAGCGAGAAGCTACGAATATGAGCACCCCGCACGCTTTCATTAAAAATAATTATCAATAACCGACCACCAAGCCGCAGGCGATTCCGAGCGGAACACGGGATACATTCTCGCGTACACTTGGAAAGCGTTGCGGGGTAGCCATACCCGACATGAACTTATGACTTATCCGCGACATCTCCGTGCGCGGACCCGCTCGCAAGGACGAGCGGGCAACCGGGAACAAAAATTCCGCGCGCAAGAAGTGTGTTGTCAGTTGTTTGTTGTCAGTTGTGAGTCATCTTAATTAGCACTCCCCATTATAGACTGCTAATCGAAGGTGTCAAGACCGGATAAACACCATATGTTTTAACTATGTCCTTCTCCAATCGAAAGCGCCCGTTTGAACCAACTTTTCAAACTTTAATTCCCATGGCTCCTGCATAGTTTTAGCCGAAGCAAGCTGAGTCTCCGCATTCGAATCAGTTATCTTATTATGCTGCCTTTGCTCTTCGATTTCCTTGTAAGCTATTTCAAATTTAGTTTCTCTGAAGGCTTTTTCACCATACGCCACAGCGCCTTCTTTCTCTCGCAACATTACATCCCAATTATCTCGCAACGCACAAAGACAATGAAAGAAACAGGATTTTTCATATACATATAAGGTATGATTGCGAAACAAGGTTTCAAAAGAATCTAAAAAAATCGCACGAGCCGTTTTAATATTAACTGTGGAATTGTTTTCTTCTGTAATCGATTTCATCATTGTAGCCCAATCCTGAATGTTCTCTTTAATTGTCTCTTCTGTCGAAATTAAAATTCTTGTATGTGCACTCAAACCTGCAACGTCATTTCGAACTCTGTCCGTAAAACTCGTCCGTAAACGATAATCCAACTCTGACGAATCTAACGAGGAACTTCTCTGAGCGTATTCCATCGATTTTTTTGATAATTCAAAATAGATATCCATCTTGGCCCACAATCCTGTGCAAATTTCCGATGTTGCTTGCTCGAGACACTGAAAATCAACGTCAGATAAATCGCTATATTGAGATTTCTCTACCTTTGAAATAATTGGCAGCACTTCTTTCTGAAACCACAAAATACTCTGAATAGATTCATCTTCTTTTTTATCCGAGTATTCAGTTTCGTATTTTTTTAAATACTCCTCGATAAAACAAAATGCCTCGCGAGAAAATTTAGTATCTTTTTCTGATGCCGGTCTTTCTTTTTGGCTAGAATTTACACCCTGCTCGATCTCGATAGTGCTATTACCAGATTGATCACTTTCCTGCAAAGTGGCAATCTCATCGTGCGCACGCTTATAATCAGCCGGCTCCGGTTCGCCATCCTCTCCCCTTTCCGTTTTCATCTCACTGGCTTTCTTTTGAACTTCGGCCGCCTCTTTCAAGGCCTTCTCAGGTGTATACCGTTCCATATGCATTCATCGATAACGACGTAATCGCTCATATTTCCTCCATACAAAGCCAGTATACAATTCACCAAGTAAAACGCAACAATACTGTTCTACAGAAAAAACCATTTCAAAGTTGTCATTCCGGCCCACGAGCCGGAATCTACGCGTTGAATCTCGGGGCAACGCAAAAAACTAAACGGCGGTCTTGTATTTTACTGAACAGCTCATTTCGGATTATGTGGTTAGTGGGGTTTAGGAATAATATATCGTGATGTTCTTCCGCCTCTCCCTCTGGGAGAGGGTAGGGTGAGGGTCGGTTTGGTAGCCTCTTCAGAAAGCCTGTACCACTGCTAAAGCTTCGGCGGCACACCAGTCTCACCCCTCAGTCTCGAAGACTCGACAGCTCCCCTCCGTAAGGGGAGCAGGCGGAGAACGGGAACGCATGAAAAATTTGCATCGTGATCGTAACGGTCAGAACCATATATTGCGTATGACCCCCTCATTTCCCCTTACTGCCATACACATCCCCCGTCGCGCGCCCAATCTCCCGGGCGGATTCCTCGATTGCCGATTCGATGATCCGTTCCAGTTTCGCGTATGAATGTTGATCGGCGCTTCGGAGCGCATCAATGTAGCGCTTTCTTCCGGTCGGTGTTTCGACTTTCAGTTCGATTGGTGGCAGGCCGAGACGGAGCAGGATAATATTGTTCAACAATCTCCCGATCCGACCGTTGTAATCGGTGAACGGATGTATCCAAAGGAATCGATGATGCGCCCACGCGAGGAACGACACGACTTCGACGAGAAAAGTTTCTTGTTCGATGCTTGGCAGATGTTTCATCCGCATCCGAAGGTCTTTCGAAAATTCCTCCATCAATTGTGGAACCTGAAAAAATTTTGGCGGAACATGTTGGGAAACGGTGACATCGACAGTTCGGTATTTCCCTCCCATATCGGGAAAAATCCACCCGAAACCGACTCGGTGCAGTTCCCGCATGAATCGGGACGTAAGTGGAAGTATCCCCTGCCCGTTCTTCTTCACGACAAAATCCCACGCTCTCCGAATCCCTTCGATCTCGAGAGGAATAAGCTTTGAGCGTGGGATAATGCCGAATGCGGTCTCCTTGTAACTTGTTTCACCGACTCGTTTAGCCATGGCGTTTCGAGGTTGCTTTCTGAAAAACTTTTTCAACCATCCTTACAGTCACTTCGGGTCGTTCCGTCTTCGTTGTCCGATAGGCCATTTTTTTTTCGAACGCCTCAAAATACTCTCGGCGGACTTTTCCCTTCGCCGGGGCCTTTTGGAAGCTCTTCAAGATGGTCATTTGTCGGATAGTCATAACAATATTGTGGCACAAAGAAAGCATCTTGTCCAATTCTCAGCCTTAAAATGAAGGCGGGTCCGTGCACTCCGCCAAGCGAAGATGTCGCGGATTATGTTGTTGGTAGTCAGTTCCCCGCGTTGTCAGTTGTACATTGTTAGTTGTAAGTTCATCTTCAGATCTTGAACACGATGACATCGCCGTCTTGAACGATATAGGTCTTGCCCTCGAGGCGGACCTTTCCCAGGTCACGGCCGGCGGACCAGCTGCCCGCGGCAATGAGTTCTTCCCAGAAGATAATTTCCGCGCGGATGAATTTTTCCTCGAAGTCGCCATGAATCGCGGCACCGGCCTGCGGTGCGGTCGAACCCCGGAGAATGGTCCACGCACGACTCTCGTCCTCGCCGGTCGTGAAATAGGTCTCGAGCCCAAGAAGCGAATACGCCTCGCGGATAAGTTCCGACAATCGCGATTCCATCCCGAGCTCGGCCGCTTCTTCCGCAGTCATGTCGATCAGTTCCTCCTCAAGCTTGATATCGAGTCGCACATGTGGGAGTGCCGCGAGTTCCGGCGGGAGTGCCGCGTCGGTATCGCTCATGTTGAAGACATAGAGAAAGGGCTTCGCGGTCAGGAGCTGCAATCCCTTGAGGAATTTCGCTGTCTCGACCGGATCACCCGTAAGCGCAATGCCGTTTGCAAGCCTGCCCACATTGAGTGCCGTTTCCAATTCGGCGAGCCATGTCATTTCTTCGGCCGCGCCCTTGCGGTTCGCACGGACTTCCTTAGCGGTCTTGTCACGCCGTTTGATGACGGTCTCGAGGTCGGCCAAGACGAGCTCGGTATTGATGATATCGATATCTTCCTTCGGATTCACCCGATCGTGCACGTGGATGATATTGCCGTTCTCGAACACACGCACTACCTGGACGATCGCGTCGGTCTCACGAATATTGGCCAAAAACTTGTTGCCGAGACCTTCGCCCTCGCTTGCGCCTTTCACGAGCCCGGCGATATCCACGAATTCGAATACCGCCGGAACAGTCTTCGCACTTTTCGAAAATTCCGACAGTTTCCACAACCGGGAATCGGGCACCTCGACCACGCCCACGTTCGGCTCGATCGTGCAAAAGGGATAATTGCTGATATCCACCGCCTTGCGCGTCAACGCCTTGAAGAGGGTGGATTTTCCGACATTCGGGAGCCCGACGATACCTGCTTTCATAAGAGAAAAACTGAAAACTGACAACAAACGACTGACAACGAGATACCTACCTATCCCCTCCGTCAGAATGCTTGAATATTGTAAGTTATAAGTTGTGAGTTGTTAGTTCTGCAATATTACCCTATTTCAAGGCATTTTTCAAGGCCCCGTATGCCTGATTCCGCACTTTCCGAAAAAATGATAAAATACGATTATCAATCAGTCGGATTTTCTCCGGCATTTTCATGTATAGTCGGAGGATTAAACGGGCAAGCATTTTTTCGATATATGAATGCTTGTCCCGGTTGTCGGTTGTAAGTTGTAAGTTGCAAGTTGGTCGTTTCTTTTGACTTTCTAGACTTTAAACTTTTCACTTCCAGCGTATGAACCCGAATATCTTCAAATCGTACGATATCCGTGGTATCTATCCTTCCGACTTTGACGAAGAGGCGATCTATCGGATTGGGCGGGCGACCGCACAGTATTTCTCGCTCAAGAACGTCGCCATCGGCCGGGATGTCCGTGAGTCGAGCCCGTCACTTTTCAAAGAGCTCGTCCGCGGTCTGACCGAAAGTGGTGCGGATGTCATCGACCTCGGACTCACCTCGACCCCGATGGTCTACTTCGCTGCAAGCCGCCTCCCGGTCGACGCGGTCATCTCGCTCACCGCCTCGCACAATCCGCCGGAGTACAACGGGATGAAGCTTGCGCTCGCGGGAGCCGTACCGGTCGGACTCACAACCGGCCTTTCGGACATCCGCGATCTCGCGATTCAGGGAGACTTCACCCAAAGCGAACGTGTCGGCACCGTGACGGTCGAAGATATAAGACCGGATTACCATTCCTACTTCGCTTCATTCGCCGAACTCGGCGACCGGAAATTCACGGTCGTCATCGATACCGCCAATGCGATGGGCATTCTCGAGCTCCCCGTCTTCGACATGCTTGCCGGAAATATCTCAGTCATCAATCTCTGGAACGACCTCGAACACCCCTTCGCCTGCCACGAGGCCAATCCGCTCAAGACTGAAACCCTCGACGAGCTTCGTGCCAAGGTCTTGGAATCGAAAGCGGATCTCGGCATTTCCTTCGACGGCGACGCGGACCGGATCGGCTTTGTCGACGAACGTGGGGAAATCATCCCGATGGACCTCATGACTGCCCTCATCGCAAGAGAGATCTTGAAGAAAAAACCAGGGAGCACCATCACCTACGATCTCCGCTCTTCCCGATCCGTACGTGAGATCATCGAGGAGCACGGCGGGAAAGCGGTAGAGTGTCCCGTCGGCCACGCGAACATCAAACGTATCATGCGCGAGTCCGGCGCCGTCTTCGCAGGAGAGCTCTCCGGTCACTATTACTACGAAGAGAATTCGACCGCTGAATCGGCGACCCTGACCGCGATCTTTCTCCTCAACCTCATGGCCGAGTCGGAGGGTCCCGTCTCCTCACTCGTCGCCGAAACTCACCGCTATTTCCACTCCGGAGAAATCAACAGCGAGGTGACAGACAAGGACGCTATCCTCGCAGCCCTCAAGGAAAAATACGCCGACGGAAAACTGACCGAGATCGACGGCATCAAGGTCGAATATCCGACCTGGTGGTTCAATGTCCGCGGCTCAAACACCGAACCGCTTCTCCGCCTCACGCTCGAGGCCGAAACCGCCGAAGAGATGGAAGCGAAAAAGACCGAGCTGCTCGGGATCATCAGAAATGAAAAGTGATAAGTGAAAAATGTAAAACTTGGGAACACCGGCGACAACCGTCTCAAGTCGAAAGTCTATATAGTCCATCAGGTCATCAATCTTTTTTGACTCTCTGTCTTTTGACTTTAAGGTCCTTACAAACGTTCAGACTTATAACTATCATCCGACTTTCGACTTTATAGACTTTATGGACTTTCAACTTTTCTATCATTCCCTCACTCCGAAAAAGGTGTTCGCGATTCTGTTTGCGGTCGGATTCATCGTATATATGGATTCGTTCGTCAACGGCCTGTTCTGGGACGATTATGACAGCATCGTGAACAACCAGTATATCCGGAGTTTCGACCATCTCCCGTACTATTTCACCAGGAACCTCACCGCCGGTGCCGGTATCACGGACAACTACTGGCGCCCGCTCCTCCTCGTCTCTTTCGCGACCGACTATGCCGTCGGCGGGCTCGAGCCCTTCTTCTATCATTTCCAAAATTTCGCGTGGCACCTCGCAGCAAGCATACTCGTCTTCCTCGTCGGCATCAAACTCTTCCGCAACAAGACCGCAGGCCTGGTCGCCGCACTCCTCTTCCTCGTCCATCCGCTCCAGACCGAAGCCGTCACCTATGCCGCCGGTCGGGCCGACCCGATGCATACCGCACTCATGCTCGGCTCGATTTACCTCCTGTTTCGACATATCGAGTCCAAAAAATATCAATCACTGGCTTGGTCATTAGTCCTGTTCATCCTATCACTCCTCGCCAAGGAACGAGCTATCGTACTGCCGGTCATCCTCGCACTCTCCCTTTTCCTTGTCCCACTCGACGGATACATCCGCACGTGGAAACAAAAGCTTCTACTCCTCTCCCCGTATGTCGCGATTGCAGGCCTCTACGCCATGGCAAGGATGACGGTACTTCATTTCGCCGACACCTTCGATCCCGGCGTAACAACGATACTCCAGGGTACGACTCTCTGGGAGAAAGCCCTCGTCTTCCTCGCGGGTATCGGCACCTACGGCAAGCTCATCGTCTGGCCCGACCAGCTCTACATGGAAAAGTCGCTCCCATTGCCCGATTCGATCCTCGATCCGATGGTGATTTTCGGCGCTGTCATACTGGCGCTGTCCACCTTCCTTATTTTTTCTTCCTTCAAAAGGAAGAAGCTTATCACATTCTGCTTCCTCGCCTTCTTCGCGACGCTCCTCCCCTCGATGTACGTCTATCCGGTTCAGGGGCTCCTCTATGAACACTGGCTCTATCCGGCATTCCCATGGCTGTTCCTCGGGATTGGAATCGGGTCATCGGCATATCTCGACGGGACGAAACGACTCCGAAAAATATCACCGGTCCTGAGAGCGTCGATCACATGCGTCGTAATCGTCGCCTTCGGTATCCGCACGATCGTCCGCAATTCAGACTGGCAGAATCCGATCCGGTTCTACGAGAAGAATGTCGCCCTCGGTGGTGTCTCCGCTCGTGTCTATACCAATCTCGGCATGGCCTACGATGACGCGCATCTACCGGGCAAGGCTATCCTCACATACCGCGACGCAATCGAGCTCTCCGGCAACACGCTGTTCCAACCCTGGTTCGATATGGGCAACACGCTCACGCAACAAAAACGCACCGACGAAGCACTTGATGCCTACCGACATTCCATCGAGATCAATCCGCGTTTCATCGCGGCCTCTCTCAATAGCGCCAAGATATATGCCGACCGGAAAGATTTCGGTGCAGCAATCAATATCCTCAAAAATGCGGAAGGAAGCAATCCAAATCAGCCGTCGCTCTTGTCTGCAATCGCAATCATCTCCGTCAACGCCGGAGATTTTGGCACCGCGGAAACCTACGCGAACAGGATCCTCACGCCCGACCCTCATAATCCCGAGGCTGAACAGATCATTTCCTTCATCCGCTCACGCCGATAATCCGAGTAGCAATACCAGATCAACATAAATCTTTGCCCGTTGATCTCGCCAAGATTCCCGATTTCACGGAAATGACAGGGTGGGCGATGTCCCAGTGATAAGCTGATTCAGTATAACAAAGTTTTGTTTCTAACACGGAGCTTAGCTCCGGAAACAGTACGGTATACCAAAAAATTTTCCGCTCATTTATATCAGGAACCCGATTCTTTCCTTCGCCTCGGCGAGCTTGGCCGCCGCGATCGGACGTACGCGCTCTGCACCTTCGCGGAGGATACGAAGCGTTTCCTCGTCGGAGAGTCCCGCCATTTTTTCTTGGAACAGCGTGAGGAAGTCGACGACGACTTCAGCCAGATCGGATTTGAATTCGCCATATTTACCCGTCGAAGCCTTGGCGGAATCGGGCCCTTCAATACGGTACTTCGCCTCAATATCCTTGATCGGTATGCCGGAAAGCAACGTATAGATATTGATGAGATTTTTCAGTGCCGGCTTGCTTGCCCCGTGGTCCGACGTTCCGTCGGATTTTACGGGGTCATCCACATACACGATCTCCGACCCACTATCCGTCACAGCCTTCTTTATTTTCCTACGAACCGTCTCGGCATCGTCCGAAAGTGCGATCGCATTGTACTGACTCTCCGCCGACTTGGACATCTTCTTGGTCGGATCGTCGAGGGCCATGATGCGCGCACCCTCCTTCATGATGCGTGCTTCCGGGATGCGGAAGGTCTCGCCGAAGCGTTCATTGAATCGCCGCGCCAGGGTCCGGGTAAGTTCTATGTGCTGGACCTGATCATCCCCTACGGGCACCACCTGCGTGTCATAGAGCAATATATCCGCGGCCATAAGAACCGGATAGTCGAAGAGACCAACACCGACGGAATTAAACGGGGTTTTTACTCGATCAATAAAGGTTTCTCCTGCAGATTTTGCTCCTGCCTGAATTGCCCTCACGAGCACATCGTTTACAGAATCAGTGGTCGGGAATTTCGATTCATATTGATCGACTTCCTTTCCGAGAAATGCTTTTCCACTTTCCGACGCTACTTCTTGCATCGCCTTATGAAAATCATCAATATCAAAACCACTCTTATCCTTAAACTGTGTCATCTTCGTGAGATCCCCGTTCTTCGCGATCGTATTGAGAAGCCACGCGAGCTCGGCATGTTCCGGCACATGCGACTGGATGAAAAGAGACGACTTGGCCGGGTCGATGCCGGAGGCGAGGTAGGTCTTCGCGATCTCAAGCGTCTTCCTTCGGAGTATGGCCGGGTCCTGCGGGACGGTGATCGCATGCAGGTCCACCACGCAGAAAATCGATTCAAACTCATCTTGGAGTCCGACCCACTGCTTGATAGCCCCAAGGTAGTTCCCGATATGCAGATCCCCCGACGGCTGTATACCCGAAAAGATGCGCTGTTTCATAGTCTTCATATCGGTCGTTTACCCAACTATTGTAGCATAACCCCTATGACAAGCGAAAAGGCTCCCCTTGCGGGAAGCCTTTTTCGTTCATTCAGACCGAGATTTATGCCTCGATAACGACCGACAGGACCATCGGGTGGCGTTCCGTATCAGAAATGCGCGCTGTTCCAAACGAACAATATCATGTTCCCGTATGCAGCAAACGCTTGACAATGATACCAATTTTCAATACGCTTCCGAGGCAGTTGATTAACAAAGGATTCGGCATCAGGGAGCCTCACCGCCACTGCGTCAAATAACTTTCCCAATATAAACGGAGAACACTAAATGAGCGCATCATACGATGACAGAACATTAATCTATACTCGTGGAGAAGGAGACGCAATATTAGTCTATAGCCGCCGGGAAGGAGGAGAAAAAGAATGTGAATGTTTACTCTTCAATCAGGAGCGAAAAACTTTTATATACGAATGTTATCAGCCTTTAAGCGAAGACGTGATCGAAGTTGAAGCGTACGGAGCGGCACAGAAGTACATTATTAACCTCTTTACATGTGGCAGTCAAATCACCATACCCGTGCCGAAACATCCCGCTGACAATATCACGAGAACCATCCACTGGTTCGATTCCACCGCAAAATCGATCGTCTCAGCGCTCACTTTCGAAGGAACCGGAAGAGCGCGAAGCTGACCGGAAAACAAAGAACGCGACGAAACCCGCCGCGTTCTTTTCATACCTCCCCACACGCCGTCATTCCTTCCCGTCCCGCCGATACATCCCCTCTTTCCCTTTTTACCGCCAGCAATACGATTCCATTCCATGCCATTTGTTACATTTGCTACGCGATAGCGTATCAGATGTAACTTTTCTTGAAGGGACATCTTCAGTTTTCTCTAATTGGCTCATCTCGTCCTTCTCAAAATCCTTATCCGCAACTTGTTACATTTGCTACGCGATAGCGTATCAGATGTAACTGTTCAAAGAACCGAGGAACCGGGGCGATAGTTATCCGCAGCGTCTTATCAGGAACGGAATAGAATAGAATAGAATAGAATAGAATACAAGAAACCTATCGAGAGAAAAATCGACTCTTAAGATACGCATCGTTATCGATGTCATCGGTAACGACGAATCTCACGTATTTCCGAAGACCGAGAAACTCCACTATGAAATCGAATTCGTCACGACAGTCGTACGGGAGTGCAAAGACGCTTTTCTGCAATTCCAGGAATCCGAGTTTCTTGATCCATTTCCGAAACGCGTCCCGATCGCCTTTCCGTTTCTCCGGGATATCGAACAGCACTATCCGCCATTTCTTGTCCCACTTTTTCGGTTTCCTGATTTCCATCGACTCGATCTTGCAATACAACGCCCGTTTCTTTCCGCGGTCGGTCAGGACCATCTTCCAGGTCCCGTCCGGTTGCAATCTCAGATCGATCATCTTCGACCGATACATGCCCGCCACCGACCGTTCCGTCCGGACCTTCCCGAGTTCCTTCCACCCCTTTCCCGATCGATCGGAAATCCGATGATACCTCTTCGGTGTCCTGGTGAAATACAACGACGCTCCGGCAAGAAGGAGAAGAAGGATTTCCTGTTGAACGCCACCAAGCGCTTTCATATGATTTCCATATCTCTTATCATTTCCCCATACCCAACCAGTATATCACAAAGTTACATTTGATACGCGATAGCGTATCAAATGTAACTTTTCGAAAATACGGGAACTTCAAGCGAAAGTATCAGGGATGAGATGGGACGATTCTTCATTTTATTTTTCAAGCATTCTGCCCGTTGCTCAGGGAATCGATTCATTTGTTTCAAATATGGCTTACGGAAAAGAAAAAGACTCCCCTTCCAGGAAGTCTTTTTCGTTCGCTTTCGATCAGGAATGTCGGGTCGAAAATCGGGACCATCTATGTCCGATTTCCACACGGTCGGACCGAGATTTACGCCTCGATGATGACCGGGAGGACCATCGGACGACGCTCCGTCTTGGTGAAGAGGAACTGGCCGACGACGTCGCGGATCTGGTTCCGGATGAGGTCCCAGTCGATGGACGTTTCTCGCGAGGTGTTGTCCTTCACGACCTTCTGGACCTTGCGTTTCGTCTCGTTCACGAGGTCGAAGTTCTCCTTCACGTGGATGAATCCGCGCGAGGTGATCTGGACACTCCCGATGATTTCCTTGGATTTCGAATTGAGGACGACGGTGATGACCACCATACCGTCGGCGGCGAGCATCTGCCGGTCACGCAAGACGACATTGCCCACATCGCCCACGCCGAGTCCGTCGATGAAAACATAGCTCGAGTCCACCTTCTTGGGCAGGACCTTCGTCGCATCCTTGCCATCGGTCTCGAACACGTGGCCGTTGTCGAGCACGAAGACGTTCTTCTCCGGCATACCGACCCGGTATGCTATCTTCGCGGCTTCCTTGAGCATGTAGTGGTTGGCATACACCGGCAGGAAGTATGTCGGCTGTACCTGGCGGAGCATCTCCTCGATACCAAGCGCGGTCGAGTGTCCGCCGATGTGCACGTCCATGATGTCGCTGTGGATCACATTGTCACACTTGCGATAGAGGTTGTCCTTGAGCCGCTGGATAGAGCGCTCATTGCCCGGAATGATCGACGAGGAGAACACGATCGTGTCTTTTTTCTGCAGTTTCACGTTCTTGTCATTGTCGGTCACGATCCGAGCCAAAGCGGCATTGGATTCTCCCTGCGCCCCGGTACAGATCACCACGATCTGATTGTCCGGATACTTGGAGATATCGTTGATCGAGATGAGCGTCTCGGGCTTGGTCTTGAGGTAACCGAGTTCCTTGGCGGTCTCGACGTTCATCTTCATGCTGTAGCCCATGAGCGCGACACGCTTGCCGAGCCGTTCCGCGTATTCGAGCAGATAGGCGACGCGCCTGATCTGCGACGCGAAGGTTCCGATGATGACCCGTCCAGGCGCACCGGAAAGGATCGACTTGAAGTTTTCGTGCACTTCGCGCTCCGACGGCGGGAGACCCGACTTAATCGCGCCGAGACTTTCGAGCATGAGGATGGTCGGTCGCGGAAGGTTCGCAAGGTGCTTGTACGAGATGTCCTCGCCCTCGATGCGGTCGTTCGAGATGGTCCAGTCGCCCATGTGGATGACGGAACCGGCCGGTGTCAAGAGCGCGATGCCGATCGCATCCATGATGGAATGTTCGACATCGAAGAACCGCACCTCGAACGAGCCGAGGCGCATCCCTTCGTTCTTGGCCCCGATGCGGACGATCTTGAGCCGCGAGGCCGCTCCCTGTTCCTGATCCTCGACCTTGTGCTTGATAAGCGCAAGCGTGAAGTCACGGCCGATGATCGGTGGATACCCGAGCTGCTTGAGAAGAATCGGCGCCCCGCCGATATGATCGAGGTGACCATGGGTGAAGATCACGCCACGGATGCGCTTCTCCTTGCCCTTGAGGTAATTCACGTTCGGGACGATATAGTCCACGCCCGGCATGTCCTCTTCCGGCCACTGGACACCCATGTCGACGATGACGATATCGTCACCATACTCGAAAACGGTCATATTGCGACCGACTTCCTCCTGCCCACCGAGCGGGATGATACGGAGATGATTCCCTGCCGGAGGGAGATCGTTCGAGATATTGCCACCCCTGGTGGTTGCCAGCTCTATCTTGACCGGGAACTGCTGACGACGGCCACCAGACTGCTTGCGGGAAGATTTTTTCGCTACCGGCTTCCCGGTTGCCGGTTGCGATGCTCCGACCGCCGGCTTCTGGCCGGAAACCGGTGCGCCGGGCTGGTTGGCCGGCTTCGACTGTTGCCTTCTGCCCTGACGCTGTGCCGGACGGGTTTTCGCTCCTTCGCCACGAGGCGACGTGGCGTGTTCCGGCTTATATGCCTGACTGCGGGCTACGGCTCCCTCGAAGGAACCGAGCGTGAGAGCATCCTTGAGTCCTGAGGAAAGGACGTCCCCTTTCTGACTCAGGTTTCGTGCCTCGTTTGAAACGGGTGCTGCCACACCTTGTGACGGAGCCGGTTTTCGGCCACCGCGACGCGGGAAGCGTCGTCTGTTGCCACCGGACAGACTGCCGCCGGTAGCGGTATTGCCACTAGACGCGTTTCCGCTTCCGCCGGCGTTATTGAATTCATTCATACTGTATAACTATTCTACTTAATTGAAGGGAACGCCATACGGCGGACTCCCTTTGATATATTATTGACAGATATTCGTTCGGCCACTCCGGGAACGCATCACTGCGCTCAACCTTCGAAGCCGTAAAGAAGCGTAACGATACTTCCCCTTCGACCGCGGGAATAACCCGGTTGAAAGTATGCGTACGACCGTCATTGTGCCGAAGGGGAGATTTGAACTCCCACATCCTTGCGGATACAGCGACCTGAACGCTGCGTGTCTACCGTTCCACCACTTCGGCATATTCTCTTGTTCCATTGACACATTGTTCAATGGCTCTATTGTTCAAAAGTCATATGATTACATTGATGCATCAATATATTGTTTTGTTGTCATATTGTTAACCTACAATAAACCACAGACATGCGTCACAGTCCATGAGTAACAATCAAGCAATATATCAATGTAACAATGTTCCCTCTTACACAAGCATCTTTTTCAATTTCTCTACCAAGACGACCGGCGTCGGATCGATGCCGTAACGAAGGGCAAGATGATAGGAAGTGAAGTCCGCAAGAAGAAGAGATGAGAATACCCTATTAAACACGTTTTTTCCTTCCATGTCAAGGATTTCGACAGAAATGCCTTGTTCACGCAATAATCCGGACGTCACCTCGAAGCGTTTCAGATCCTTCGGATGGTCTTCCGGATCCCGAAGCATGATGACCTGAAACGGCCCTTGCGGGTGCGTATAGCCGACCATTTCATTGTGATTGAGTTCGGGAAAGAAATTCCAGAACGCCGCCGTCTTGGCATTCTCATTGAGTTTTATCTTCCAGACCATCGCGACGGACTTATACCGAGGCGACGCGTAGATGACCGGCGTCTTCCCCTCACATTTCGCCGCAAGATTCTTGCCAGATTCCTCGAGTTCAGACAATCGCGACTGAAGATACGTCGCACCCTCTTCCATTTCAGCCCGCATATCAGGAACAAGTCCTTCGTTCACGAGTACCTGATACAGCGCCCCGAAGAAATAGCCCGTTCCGAGACGCGGTTGGAAATCAGGAAAAGGAATCGGGAGTTTGATATGCGGGATTCCCTCCCGAAGACACAGTTCCTCAATCCTTCCCCCGCTCGAGATGCCAAGCGATGGCAGACCTTCCGCGATCGCGGATTCGAACGATTCGATGGTTTCCTCGGTATTCCCGGAATACGATGCGAAGACATTGAGCGATTGTCGTGCTTCCCATGGCAACTCGTAAAAGCGGTTCTGATAGATGGAAACCGGCTCGGACAACAATCCTCGATGAGAAAGATCCGACAGATAGATCCGAAAGATGTTCCCCGGTAAGGCAGATCCACCCATGCCGGAAATCATGATCGAACGGTATCCGGGATTCGATGAAAATGTGATCCCCTCCGAAAGACGTCGGCCTTCCGCGAATTGTCCCGGGCTGTCGAGAATCATCTGGCGAAAATTCGATGGATCCTGTTGCATACGGTTTCTGTTTGATTACTGCATATCCATGGTCCGACTCCCTTGAGACGGAATCTCATCAGGATGGTTTTCGGGAACGTTACTTGTTCCAAACCCGCGTCGTATTGATGTACCACTTCTCGATTCCGGAAAACCGCGACGGGGCAAAATTCCCGCTCCGGACATCCCAGCCTTTCACGCTGTCGGACATGACAGAGAACACGTCCGGACTGTAGAGAAATATCGCCGGGGTCTTCTGTGCGAGAATATTGAGAAATGAGGAGAGTAGCTCGTCACGCTTCGCCGGATCGGATGCCTCCCGAAGATTGAGAAGCGTATCGTCCGCAGTCGAATCGTCGAACATGGCAAGGTTGAGACCCGGATCGTTCTTCTCACTCGAATGCCAGAACGAATAGAAGTCCGGGTTCACGCCCATCTCCTCGCCATAGAGCAAGGCGCCGTAGTCACGGGTGCGGATCACGTCGCGGTTCAGGTCGGACAAAGGCATTACCTTCACCGTCACGTCGGCTCCCGCCATCGCCCACTGCGCTTTGAGTAGATCCGCCGTCTTACGGAGTTCCGGCCAATCCGGCACCAAGAGATCGAAAACGAGCCGGACGGAGCCCTTCGTCCGGACACCATCAGAGCCCTTCGTCCAACCCTTGTCGTCAAGGAGGCGATTCGCCGCATCGACATCCGTCGGGGCTGTGGGGACAGTAGGATTCCCCTGCATAAAGGAAAGGAATGGCATCGCTGCGACTACTCCGTGTCCGGAAAGGGCATCACGAACCAACGCATCACGATCGGTCGCTATGGAAAGCGCCTGTCGCACCTCCGTATACGCGAGTGGAATGCTCTTCACGGGATTGAAAAATACGGAAAAGACTCTCGGCAGATGAAACCCGTGCACGATCGTTCCCTTCCGATCGAAAAAGGTCTTTCCGTTCTCTGCCGAAAGAGGACTCATACCCATGATCTCCTTCTTCCCATAGGCTTCCATCATCGTCTCCTCATCGGGATAGAAACTGAACCCAAGCTTGTCGATGTTCGGTTCGCCACCGATATAGCCCGGGAACGAACGGAGTTCGTAGGAAAGAATATTCCCTTCCGCATCCTTCTGGAAACTGAGGAAACGATACGGCCCGGAGCCAACAGGTGAAAGATTGGCATCAGCAAGAGCGAACCGCTCTGGAGAGACAGTCTCCCATACATGTTTCGGCAAGAGGCCGACGGTGAGGTGCTCCTGAAAACCGGCATACGCCTTTTTCAGGATGAATGCGACCGTGCGCGGATCACGGACCTCCACATCCACACCCTGCCATTTCTGGCGAAGCGGACTGCGATAGGCAGGATCTTTGATTGCGCCCACGGTGAACGCGACGTCTTCGGCGGTCACCAGCGTCCCATCGTGCCAGGTCGCCCCGTTTCGAATCGTGACGATATACATCAGGCCATCGTCGGATATGTCGATCTTCTCCGCAAGCCGGTTCACGACCCGTCCGTCGGCATCATATCCGGTCAACCCGGAATAGATGACGGAAACCAGGTCTTCGTCGGCGGCATTCGCAGGCGAGAGAATCGGGTTCACGTATCGCGGCTGACCGACGATACCCTCGACATATCGCCCGCCATGAGCCGGAACCTCCCGAGTCACAGTCAGAAACGCCGCCCCGATCCAAAAAAGAATGGCCCCGATCAAGAGCAGCGACAACAGAAAAACGATTGCTTTGTCGCGAAAACGAAGCGCCCGAAACATGGCAAGGGGGCCAAATCGCTTCAATGTCTGAAAAATATCGCTCGAACGGATACTCATATGTTACGGATGATGTTCGGATTCCGATCCCATCGGAAAATCCCGTGGACCGTGACTTTCATGTCTCCCATGGAAAGTCGTCGATCCAGATCGCTCTAAGAGAACTTGGCGTTCAGAATCGCCAGGATCAGGAATGCCGCCCCGAGTGCGATCGAGGCATAGAAGAGGAACTTCTCGACTCCCCGCTTCGTATAATACCCTCCGAAATCCCCACCGAACGAAAGCCCCGCATCCGTACCCCTGTTCTGGAGCAGGATAGAGACGATAAGCAGGAAAGAAACGACGGTCTGTGCGATAAGAAGAGGATTCATACGGTCGGGAAAAAAAGAAAAGCGCTTCAGCTCTCTTCAAAGTGTATCCGAAATATGGTTGCGCGTCAAAGAAAAACGATCTTTTTCCCTTATAATAAGGAAAATTCTCCGGCCGATGAAACCGACCCAAGAGAATGGCCCGCCCCTTTCCGTCCCTGGCGATGCACACTCAAGAGGAGGCCGGTTATCGTAAAAGAAGCTATAAGGGAACTGCCTCCGTATGAAAGGAACGGCGCCGGCAAGCCCGCAACCGGCAATAATCCCATATTCATACCGATATTGACGAATATCTGCACCACGAAATAAACCTGTGCCCCGACCGCAATCAGGTATCCGGCATTATCCTTGGCTTGCTCCGCTATCCGCCATGTGCGGAAGAGAAATACTCCGTATGCGAACAGTATCACGCCCGCACCGACTAAGCCGAGCTCCTCGGTAACCGTCGCGAAGATGAAATCCGTATGCTTCTCTGGAAGGAAGTTGAGTTGGGACTGCGAACCGAACCCGACCCCTTTTCCCGAGATTCCACCGGATCCGACCGCAACCATCGCCTGCAAAACATTGTACCCGCTTCCACGCGGGTCCGATTCCGGATGCAGGAACGTGTCGATACGATTACGCTGATACCCTTCAAGAAAAAACCACCCTGCGGATGCGACCACAACACCGGTCAGAAACAGCACGAGGATATGCCGGGGGCGTATGCCGGATACGAGAATAATGCCACCCCAGATTGCGGCAAGCGTGAGTGCGGACCCGAGATCCGGCTGTTTGAGAACGAGAAAAATAAGGAGGAATGAAAGGATAAGTGAGGCAACGATTCGGACCCATTCCCCGAGTTCGGAACGCTTCGCGACAATGAACCGGGCGAGAAACAAAATGAGAGCGATCTTCACCCCTTCGACCGGCTGAAACCGGAAAAAACCGAGTGAGAACCAGCCAGCCGTCCCATTGACCGTTCTTCCAAACAACAAGACAAGCACGAGAAGGAAAATCGAGAGGAAATAAAGATGCGTTCCGTATCGGACGATGTGCCGATAGTCGAAAAACTGGAAACAGATCATGAGTATGATGCCGACGACACCGAATATCGCCTGTCGGAGAAAATAACTTCCCGATATCGACCAGGGGTCACCCGTCACGGATATGCTATAGAGCGAAAGCAGCCCGACCCCGAAGATGAACAGGGCGGACGCAACCAAGAGCCAATCTGTCTGGAGAAACCGTTTGACCATACGAAAGTCACAAGTCAAAAGTCAAAAGTCTATGCAGTCAAAAGTTTGTAAGGTCTATACAGTCATAAGTCATAATGGTCACAACCGGAGCAAGGCTCCGTCCCAGTAGAGTACTGATCAAGTTACTTTTTGTGGTGGTATGGTCTCATCTTCGACTTTATAGACTTCAGACTCTACTGTAGCTTCTGAAACCGCTCAGTCCCCGTCCGATACCGTTGGATGAAATTGTCCTCGTGGAAGAAATCCGCATCGGCCTCCATGTCCGCCTTCGCCACATCCCCCGAAAAGGCAGTCGGCCAAATGAGCGTAAAGTCCCGGTTATCTCCAGAAAGCAGGGTGTTCACGTCGGTCTGATTGAGCGCGACCGCCTTGCCGGAAGCATCCCGAAGGATTATTTTCACCGTGACCGTACGGAAATCGAAAGAGCTGTCATTTCGCAGTGTCCCAAACGCTTCCCCGAAGTACGGGCCCGAGGAGAGCTTGTCGTAGCGCGTCCGATACAAGACAAGTGGCGGTCGCTCCTGATACCCCGAGAAACGCTGCCAACTCGCATCCCTAAAAGAGACTTCGGCCGTTGCCGGGATGCCCGTCGTCACGATACCAATAGAAAGCAACGTTTTGGTCTCTTGTGGGAGGAGAGAATCGGTTCCAGAGGCACGCCCAACTTCCGCACCGGACGTATCCCGAAGGATGATATCGTATCCGATCGCCGAGGCTCCGATCGTGCCGTTCGGATTATGAACGATGCCGAACGCGTCGTATTCATTCCGTGCGCTTCCGGGCACGAACCCGGACTCCCGGACGACAAAGGTATCCGGATTGAAAGCTTCCGCGCAAGCGACGCCACAGGGGCCGCCACAGTCGATACCGGCCTCGTTCTGATTCCGCTTCCCGTCGAAACAGGTCGCGGCCGGCTTCGTTACGAAGTACCACAGCGTACCGACACCGATCAAAAAAACGATCACGACGGAAGCGATCTTCACACGTTTCATGATGCGATAGGAATGGAGCATAAGAATGCAGTCTAATACAGTCGAAGATCAATATACCAAATGAACTGAAGTTCTGTTACGTTCAGGAGTTCGACTCCCTATAGGGAGTCGAACTCCTCTAGTACTCCTCTAGTAGCGATACAAAATGAAGATATTTCGATATTAGGCTTTATGGACTATTTCCATTCTACCACATCTTCCCACAGAAAAAACGGCCTGTGGGCCGTCTTCGAAGTCAATTTCTGAACCTTTGAAAATCATGGTCTTGGCGGTGACCTACTCTCCCCCGCCATCACAGCGAAGTACCATCGGCGCGGACAGGCTTAACTGCCGAGTTCGGAATGGGATCGGGTGTACCCCCGTCGCAAAAACCACCAAGACTATGATTTCCAAAGAGGTCAGAAGCTTCCTGTTGCCAACCGAAAAAAGAAAAGAATAGAAGGTATGTAGATATATTAGTACTTCTCGACTCAACCCCTCGCGGGGCTTCCATCTGAAGCCTATCAACCTCGTCATCTCCGAGGATATCTTTCCCGTACAAGTACGGGATACTGCCTTATCTCGAGCCTGGCTTCCCGCTTATATGCTTTCAGCGGTTATCCTACCCGAACATAGCTACCGAGCAGTGCTCCTGGCGGAACAGCTCGTACACCAGAGGTTCGTTCTTCCCGGTCCTCTCGTACTAGGGAAGAGATCTCTCAAGCAGTGGCGCCCACAGCAGATAGGAGACCAACCTGTCTCACGCATAATTACTCAACCATTTTTCCGTATCCTACGGAAAATGATACCTCATCCGTTACCGGATGTATGGACTATACCACCATCTCACTTCCGAGATGATCGACGTGTTAGCCCTCTCCCAGGTACTGTAATTTGGAGAGGACTTCTCCTCTGCCCGAAGGCAGTGGAAAGTCTCTACGGGGTCAATATACGCTTTTTTCTCTTCTTGGAATAATTCAATTCTCGAAAAGAGTCTACGAGTTTCATCAATGATTCAAAATCACACTCATTCTTCACGAGCGGTTTTTGTCTCAGTATCTCAAGCAATATTCCGGCTTGTTCTTTCTTCAGGAATAAGTACGGGCCAACACAGGAGAGAAACGTCTCAATCGATTCCTTGCGGCCGATCGTGTATTCCATAATCCCGTCTTTCCGTATTCTCATACCTCCAAGACCGATCCGAGCGCAGAGCGACTCGAATTTCTGTCTGGATTTCGACGATTGAAAGAAAACGATATATGGAGCCACTTGATATCCGTACCGGTACGTCCGATTCGGTTTCAGGCGAACATATATGCTTCCATCCGCATCGAGAAAGCCAGCCAAATACGCTTTCGTTTCAGATGAAACTGATTGATTCAGCATATACGACTTCCCTCGGTATTATCCTAACACACGACAGGTTGAATCGCAATGTGTCGTTAGGACTTCACCGATATGAGTCGATTTGTGCATCCTCCCGTCACCGGAAGGAGCCGCCAAATTGACGGTTTGAACCCAGCTCACGTACCGCTTTAATTGGCGAACAGCCAAACCCTTGGGAGCTTCTTCACCCCCAGGATGCGATGAGCCGACATCGAGGTGCCAAACCTTGCCGTCGATATGGACTCTTGGGCAAGATCAGCCTGTTATCCCCAGGGTAACTTTTATCTGATGATCTTCCACGCTCCTACGAGCGATGGTCGGTTCACTAACTTCTTCTTTCGAAACTGATCGACTGATCGGTCTTTCAGTAAAGCTGGCTTGTGCGTTTGCGCTATCGGCCCGATTTCCATCCGGACCTAGCCAACCTTTGTAAACGCCTCCGTTGCCTTTTAGGAGGCGACCGCCCCAGTCAAACTACCCACCAGGCACTGTCCCCCCGCCGGTTTCACGGCGGCAGGTGAGAAGCGACATCTTTGCAGGGTGGTATTCCATTTGTGGCTCCGCCCCGACCGGAATCGGGGTTTCAAAGCCTCCCACCTATACTCGGCAACAAAAATATCGCGTCAATACCAAGCTATAGTAAAGCTCCATGGGGTCTTTTCGTCTTGCTGCAGGTCGACGGCATCTTTACCGTCATTGCAATTTCACCGGGATCTTCGTTGAGACAGTTTCCAAGTCGTTACGCCTTTCATGCAGGTCAGAACTTACCTGACAAGGAATTTCGCTCTGTAGTGTTATTCTCATCGTCGCCGATGAGCACGGACTCTCTTTTCCCGTTCACACGGGCTTAGCGTTTGGTCTCTGAGGATTCTAAAAACCTCGAAGCTTTCTTGTGATTCATCTTTTCAACACTCTTTGCGATCACCATCATTCCCTATTTCCGTTAGATGCTTTTTTAATGACATCTGACGAAGAATAAAGGAAAAATGTTTGAAATCTTCTTTCTTGGCCGTTCGGAGCCGATGTTCCTCAAAGAATGGTATTATTATTCCTCGAAGTTCTTCTTGTGACCGGACACAGTACCGATACACGTGTTCCCGATGGTTGTCATACCGTCGATTCACGAATATCTTCCCACATCCGAAGAAGTTTCGGAGTATCTCGAGCGAAGCCTTACTTTTCCCGCCTTGCGTGACCACGAATTCCGGAAATATCTGCCATCCAGTCTTCGTTGTGGCGTTCCTTATAAAACTCACCGAGAAACATCCTTCACCATCAACATACCCCGTTATCCAGCCAACGGTTTTCAGTCTTTCCTGCTGATTGTCTGGCGTCTCGTCCGATGGACGAAACACACTGATCGATTTGTCACTTGGCATACCGTTCTATGGAACAATTATACCATAGTATCGTCAGATACTCCAGGGTTTCCAGCATATGGCTAAGTATTTTGGACCTATCGATTTTCATCGATAGAAGCAATTACTTTTCCTTGTCTGTAATACTATCTTGTTCTGCCGTTTATCCACTTCCTACAATCGTCCCAGTCCTTCTGAAACCTTTGACAAGTTTCAGAACCTTAGGACGATTATAGTTATCGCCGACGTTCACCGGCGCTTCGGGGATTGGCGTGAACCGCTCCCGTTAACGTTCCGGCACTGGTCAGGCGTCACCCCCTATACTTCCCCTTGCGGGTTTGCAGAGAGCTGTGTTTTTGATAAACAGTCGCTTGGAAAACTTTCGCTGCGGCCGACTCTTACGAGCCGGCAAGACATCTTGCGAACGTACGTCTAGCTTTTTTGCCGAGTTCCTTAACGAAGACTCTCCCGTTCACCTTAGGCTACTCGCCCAGTTCACCTGTGTCGGTTTGCGGTACGGTCGGATATATACGAACCTTAGAAGCTTTTCTTGGCACTCCGCTCCCCCTTCTTTCCCCGCATTGCTGCGGAAATCGGATCGTTCCTCGGACTATTGCCCCGTGGATTTGCCTGCGGGACATCCTCGAAACGCTCACATCAATCCAATAAGATGCAAGAGGTACAGGAATGCGTCACTCCATCGAATATATACCCGGTGCAGGAATATTAACCTGCTGGCCATCGACTACGCCTTTCAGCCTCGCCTTAGGACCGACTAACCCTGGGACGATCAACGTGGCCCAGGAAACCTTGAACTTTCGGTGTGTGAGGATCTCACTCACATTGCGGTTACTCATTCCAACATTCTCACTTCCGTACGCTCCACGGGGGGTCGCCCCGCCCGCTTCTATGTATACGGAACGCTCTCCTACCATCGTATCTTACGATACAATCCGCAGCTTCGGTACCATGTTTGAGCCCCGTTACATTGTCGGCGCGAAGTCTCTTTACTAGTGAGCTATTACGCACTCTTTAAAGGATGGCTGCTTCTAAGCCAACCTCCTAGGTGTCAGAGAAACTTCACTTCCTTTCCCACTGAACATGGATTTTGGGACCTTAGCTGGCGGTCTGGGCTGTTTCCCTTTTGAGTTCCGAGCTTAGCCCCGGAATTCTGACTGCCCTGATAACATACCTCGGCATTCGGAGTTTGGTTGAAGACCCTACGGCAAGCCGCGAATCCTCATCCAGTAGCTCTACCTCCGAGGCAGAGTGTCAGGACGCTAGCCCTCAAGCTATTTCGGAGAGAACCAGCTATTGCCGAACTCGATTGGAATTTCTCCTCTACGCTCAAGTCATCCCCGAGAGTCGCACGACTCGTGGGTGCGGGCCTCCACGCGGTTTTACCCGCGCTTCACCCTGCTCAAGCGTAGCTCGTCCGGCTTCGGGTCTTGTCCATGCGACGATCGCCCTTATCAGGCTCGCTTTCACTATGTCTCCGGAGTTTTCACCCCCTTAGACATGCCGCATAGAACAAACTCGTTGGATCGTGCTACAAAAAGCACGCCGTCACCCGCGCATCACGCTACGCACGATACGCGAAATAAAAATGCAAAATGCAAAAATAAAAATTATGGTATCCGCCATCGGCGGATTCGACATCTTTTCACTTTGAACTTTACGTTTTTCATTCACATCACACGAAGTGTGATGCGCAGGCTCCGACTCTTTGTCAGCATGTGGTTTCAGGTCTATTTCACCTCCCTTTCGGGATACTTTTCACCTTTCCCTCACGGTACTAGTTCGCTATCGATCTTGAATGATATTTAGCCTTGGAAGTTAGTGCTCCCTGATTCAAACGGGATTTCTCCGGTCCCGCCCTACTTGGGTACGATTACATCCGACACCGTTTCTTTTCGCGTACGGGACTCTTACCCCCTCTGGTGTATCTTTCCAGATACTTCCGCTAAGAAACGATGCGGGACCCCGGTCAACCGAGTCCAATCGCCCCGCAACCCCGTCCTTCGCTTCCTGCTTCGCAGCAGCTTCGGAACGGCTCCGCCCTATCCTGTAAAAGGGAGGCGCGCCGATCCGTAGCTTTTTGCGGAACAAAAAGCGAAGGACGGTTTAGGCTCTTCCGGTTTCGCTCGCCACTACTCCCGGAATCTCATCTGATTTCTCTTCCTCCTGGTACTAAGATGTTTCAATTCCCAGGGTACGCTACACGACCCTATGTATTCAGATCGTGTTCTCCGACACAAGGTCGGAGGGGTTTCCCCATTCGGATACCCCCGGATCAAAGCTTGCTTGGCAGCTCCCCGAGGCTTTTCGCAGCCTGCTACGTCCTTCATCGCTCATTCAAGTCAAGGCATCCACCACATGCGTTATGAACCTTCTTCTTTTCCTCACTTCGTCCGCAAACTCCCGACAAGTCGGGTGTTCGCGGACAGAAGCGGTTGACAACAGGAAACTTCCGTCCCCCGTCGTCGTCTTTCTTTCACTTCATCGCATACCGATCGAATCACCGCTGATCGATCGCGCATACGTTTGATAACATTTGCTTGACCTCTCCGGCCGTTTCCCCCGTTCCCGTTTCCGCGAACGACATAGGATTGGGTTTCGACTGCCGGAATTACTGGTTGTCAAGATTCATTTGCGCGGAAATGAAAATCAGGGAACGTTTCCCGGATTGATATTTCTTCACAAGAGACTGTGATGTACCGACGCTTTTCCCCCAAGACAAGTGATTCCCATGATAGGCAATCGGAGAGAACCTGTCAAGTGCCCGCTCCTCGCCGGCCGCCTGTCGACGAGAAAGGCGTCCCGATGCCCGATCGGGACGCCTTCGAACCGCACGCTTTCCTTTGAATTATTCCTTATTTCACGGGAGTGGTCGGGGTCGGGGTGGTCTGCGTACCGGCCTTTTTCGTCCCCGCCGGAGTCGCCGCTGGGGTCGCAGCCGGAGTTATGGGCGTGGTCTGCGGAGTAGCTTGCTCCGTGGTCACTGGAGCAGATTCGACTGCCGGGGCTGGCGGGGTCGCTTTGGTGATATTGCTCCCCCCACTTTGTAGCGTATCGATAAACGTACCGACCTGCTTCCGAAGTGCGTCTCCATCATTTCCGGCAGGAAGATACGTAAGAATCTGTTTGTACTGGGCGAGTGCTTGATCCTTTTCTTTCTTTTCCTCATGAACCAATCCGAGCGCCAATCGAACATCGATCAGTTTCTCATTCGACGCAAGGATATTTTCATAAATCTTCTGGGCGCGATCGAGATCGCCATCACCTTTGCGAAGTTGATAGAGCGTTCCAAGACTGTATGCGTATGTCGCGTTCGTCGACTCATATAATAGCGCCTTCGATGCCTCGTCTATAGCCGCGCTGTAATCCTTGAGACGAGAGAAGCTTATCGCAAGGTTGTAATGCGCTATCCCGAGATCGGACTTTTTCTCGACTGCGGCTTCGAAATATCCTTTCGAATCCTGGTATGCCGCCGTCTTGTCCGCACCCTCAGCCTGTATATTGTCTCCTATCGAACGTTTCATCTGACCGAGCTTCACGAGGAGTACCGGGTTGTTCGGTTCAAGATCAGACGCCTTCTTGTAGTAATCGAATGCCTTCGAAAGCGCGTCCGGGGCATAGAGCGCACTGTTCTCGTAGATGAGCCCTGCCGCTTCCGCGGTACGGACGCTTTCGGGAGCGAGCGCATAAGCGCTTTCCGTCACCTGAATCGCCGCCGTGATATAATTTTTGATCTTATTCGTATCGCGTTCGCTATCCGGCTTAGCGGCCTCTTGGTTGGCAAGCGACAGATAGGCCTGCCCAAGACTCAAGAGATACTGTCCCTCGCGCGGATTGAGCGACGTGGCACGACCGAGTAATGCGACGGTATTGTCGTTCACCGAGGTATCTCGGAACGACATGCCGGCCGAGATATCCGCGATCAGCACCTTGCCGAGGAATACGAACAGGAACGCCACACCGGCAGAAACCACCATGAAGACGAAAGCGAGTGCGAGTGCGAACTTCGGCGATGCTTTGAGTGAAAGCGTGAGATACCGGGCCTCCGTCCCGCTCTCCCAGAGCGCCGTCACGACGGCAAGCGATGCGATAAGTGCGGAGAGGAGCAGGATCGGTCCATTGAACGCCGAAATGAAACTCGCGATGAAGAACATGATCGCGACGCTCCAGATCCCGAGCGAGTAGAGCTTGTTGCGGTTCTTGTCATTGGACAGGAGATAGATGCCGATACTCACGAACGAGAGGAGCAGTACGAGATACGCGATGGTACCGATCGCACCGAGCGTCGAGAGTGCCTCGAGGAAGGTCCCGGGGGTCTGATCGAATCGGAGCGTGAAGAGCGAGTTCTGATTGTACTCGATGGGTCGATAGAGAGAGAAGACGGATCCGTATGTCGCCGGGCCACTCCCGAGGAAGAATCGGTCCCTGACGGCGCTCTTCGCGATATCGAAAGCGAACGAGAACGTCGGGATGACCTCGACGGGAAGCTGTGTCCGTGCAATCGGGAAACTGTCGAACATGAGGAAAGCGAGCACGAGCACAAATACGACCATCGGAACCCATGCCCACCGTTGGGCAGGACGAACGATTTGCGCGAGGATGAAGATAAGGAAGAACCCAAGTCCGCCGATAAGCACCGGCCAGGAAACGAAGGAGTACAGTGCGAGGATGAGGAACAAGTCAAGCAGGAGTCCGATCAAGAGGAGCGCCGTCGGAACCCACCGCTTCCATGTCACCGGTCCCGTAGTATCTTCGTGAAACAATGCGAAGAGTGCCGTCATGAACACAATGAGAGAGGCTGAAAGAAACAATGCGAGCGTCGTAACCGTGCCAAGAAGTGATAATGGAACATACGCCTCGATCGACGCCGGGAGAAAATGGATCGCCATGATTGTGAAGAAGCTCCAAACCACGACGAGAAACGCCGACGCAGCGAGTCCTCCGAACATAAGCAGGAGGCGCTTCCGGTTGAAGTGACTCACGATGAGGAAATAAGCGAGCGTGAGTGCTGCGACCGACAGGAATCCACGGGATGGATCACCGAAGGTCCCCCAGAAGGAGTCCCACCGGTTCGTGGAAAATATCGTCGCAAGCGCATATACCCCGAGAAACACGAGCACTGGGATGTCGAGTGGTGTCCGTCTGATTTTCATTTCTCCGAGGATGACTCCCTTGGAAACCCAGCCGATAATACCGATCAGTATCCAGAAGTAGAAATATATCTGCTTCTCGAATGTGATCCCCTGCAATGACAGTCCGGTGAAGAATATCGGGAGACCGAAGAAAATCGCCACGAGACTCGTCGTGATGATCGCATCGAATATACGAGACAACCTTGAGGAAGCGGGAGATGCATCCGACGATTTATTCCGATCAGACGGCGTTCGTGCAGGAAGAACCGTACTTCCTCCGAAAGACAAGGCCGTTTTCCGCTTCCGTTCCACCGTCACTCCGACTGCGCCAGAAGATACTTCGGTTTCCATATCCATACGATTCCACTGTTTATACTTTTTATACGCTCCTACAAAATAGGGGCCCTTTCAGTGTAGCAGATTTCCAAAATTTCACAAAAGGGATAGCGTCAAGGCTCATCCTTCGCCAAGGCTTCTGAATGATGCTCGCATTGCCGGATGGAGAGACGCCCGGCCGGGACGTCTTTTGTCGGATGCTCAGTGAAACGGAGCTGCGTATCTATCTCATACCAAATGAACT
>Ga0209697_10000287_pt1 | contig 83063 bp, 70 predicted proteins | sample AliMusrvi5mmetaG_FD_184115 | JGI IMG/M metagenome (GOLD analysis project Ga0209697, IMG submission 184115) | Freshwater lake bacterial and archeal communities from Alinen Mustajarvi, Finland, to study Microbial Dark Matter (Phase II) - Alinen... | ecosystem: Environmental > Aquatic > Freshwater...
TTTGCAGACGGGTCTCGTCCATGTCGATCACCATGTGGGAAATGATCGACCCAAACCCGCAGTTCAGGCTCATACCTCATTGGAATCACGGACATCGCTTCAGGCTCATACCTCGTTGGATAAGGCTCCGGCTGGATTTCTTCGTAAACGTGCTGTAAAGTTCGCCGGCGTTCCGATGTTTCTCTTGTGTTTGGCTCTAACCGCCGTAGGAGGCTGAATTGAAGCAATTTAACCTGTCGAGCAAGTCTCGACCAATTCCAACTTGGACCAAGTTCGCTGCGGCGGGCTTGCTTGCAGCCGCCTTGGCAGGTTGCGGCGGCAGCGATGGTGCTGCGGGCCCAGTCGGTGCGACCGGCGCCACCGGTGCGACCGGTGCCACGGGTGCCACGGGTGCCAATGCGGTTCCCACTCTCAATGTATCGACGCTGAGCTCGGCCCAATGGGGTGCCTTGTCACTCCAGGGCTCGGTTACGCAAGTCACCATCAACAGCCCGCCTGTCGTTCAATTCAAGATCACGGATGCCAGCGGCACGCCGGTCACCGGTCTGGCCCAGAAGGACGCCAGCGGTGCCTATCCCAATTTCGGCTTCGCCATCGCCAAGCTGATCCCAGCCAATGCCACGACCAAGGCACCCAGCCGTTGGGTCAGCTACATGGTCGTGACGACACCGGCCGCTGGAGCGACCGCGGTACCGGCATTCCCGGAAACGGAAAAAGACGGGACGCTGGTGGACAACGGTGGTGGTAGCTATACCTACACGTTTGCCCTGGACATCACCAAGGTCAAGGGCTATGTTGACGCCGTGGTAGACGACGCAACCCACAAGAAGGCCGACCTGGATGACCTGACCTACGATCCAACCCTGCCACTCGGCTGATGATCACTGTGGGCGGCAATCAGCCTGGCACCACAACGCTGGCAAAGACTTCGGCGAACATCAGCTACGACTTCATTCCGGCCACCGGCAAGCCGGTGGCCGCAGCTGATCCGCAACGCGACATCGTGGCCATGGCTTCGTGCAATTCCTGCCATAGCAAGCTGTCGATGCACGCTGCATTCTTCCCGGCCATCCAGGATCCAAAGCTTTGCGTGGTATGCCACACAGAGCAGCAGAAGTACGGCTTTGCGGAGAATCGACCGGCCTCCGGCACCAGCTTGGTGACGCAGTCCGTCTATGGCCAGAATGTGACGTTCAAACTCGATGGCCGCGCGACGCCCAACTTCCCCAACATGGTTCACAAGATCCACATGGGTGAAGAGCTTTATTTCCAAGGCTACAACCAGTTCGGCGTCCTGTACAACGATGTCACCTACCCGCAGGATCAGCGCAATTGCGTGAAGTGCCATGATGGCTCCAGCAACGCCGTGAGCGGCACGCCCGCGACGGCTCAAGGGGACAACTGGAAGAACGCACCAAGCCGGCTGGCATGCGGTGCCTGCCATGACGGTATCAACTTTGCCACCGGTGGCGGACAGAATCTGTCTGGAACCTATGCGGGTCACATTGGCGGCGCCAAAGCGGACGACAGTCTCTGCGCCGTATGCCACGACGCAGCATCGATCGCAACCGCGTACCACGTTGCCGTGCTGCCACCGAATTCGAACAACATCTACACGAATCCGGCTACTGGCAACAACAACACCAACGCGTCGTCCATCGCATCGGTGAAGAGCAACCTGCCGGCAGGTGCGAGCCAGGTGACCTGGGATCTGAAGAGTGTGACGCTGAACGCCAGCGCACAACCCGTCTTCACCTTCCGCTTCATCAAGGACGGCACGCCGGTGGTTTTCAACACCTATGGTGCTGGAAGCCCTGCGAAGACCGAACTGATGGACAACTTCGTTGGTGGTCCGAGCGCCTACTTGGCCTTTGCAGTGCCGCAGGATGGCATTGCTGCCCCGGCTGACTGGAACGCAACGGTCAGCACCTACATCAAGAACGTCTGGAGAGGCACCGGCAAGAATGACGACGGCACTGCCATGGCCTCAACGGCAGCCGGGACGCTGACGTTTGACTCCGCCAGCGCTTACTACACCCTGACCCTGACCGGCGTGAAGATTCCGTCCAACGCCAGGATGATGATCGGCGGCATCGGCTACACCTACGGCTTGTTGACAACACAACCGCTGACGCAGACCAATGTGACGGGTTATACCTATAACACGACAACCAAGGTCGGTGGTCTGAGTGTTCCGGCACCGAACGTGACGAAACTTGTCAGCGGCACGCTGCCGACCGGCTTTACGGCTGCCACAGCACGCCGCGCGATCGTTGAGAGTGCCCGTTGCAATTCGTGCCACCAGGCGCTGGGTGTCTTCACCGCCAGCACCTTCCACGCGGGTCAGCGCAATGACGCGGCAACCTGCACCTTCTGCCACAACGTCAACCGCGTCAACAGCGGCTGGGGTGTGAACATCAAGGAAGCGGTGCATGCCATTCATGCGGCCGACAAGCGCGTCAACAAGTTCTCGTGGGAAGCATCCGCAGGGGACAAGTATTGGGACGTCACCTACCCCGGCGTGCTCAACAACTGCGAACAATGCCACGTGCCAGGTTCGTATGACTTCAGCAACGCGACCAATGCCGCTGCGGTATCCAACCTGCTGTGGACAACCGTTGCCACAGGAACCGTGCCCAACCCGGTGAATGTGGTTGTGACGGGCAACGAGACGATCCCAGGAACCTACTGGTCACCGTTCGTTACTGCTGGGGCCAAGTACGGCAATGTGTTCAGTTACGCGCCCGCTGGCGCTGCCGCTGCAGCCTACACATTGGCCGATGGCACTGCCGGTAGCTGGACCCTGCCGGACGGGACGAAGGTCGCCTCGCTGACTGCTATTCTGAATACCACGGGCGCAACCCGCCCGAATGATCCGGCTGCGCTGGTCAGCTCGCCAATCTCCTCGGCTTGCTTCGCCTGCCACGACACGACAGCGGCCAAGTCGCACATGGTGGGCAACGGTGGCAAGATCTATGCCCCGCTCGCCACGGTGACGCCAGCGGCCAGCAGCGAAGCCTGCCTGGTTTGCCACGGCACCGGCAAGGTTGCCGACATCAAGGTCGTTCACCAATAAGCAGCAAAAAGCTGCACTCACTAGAAACCCCGGAGGCTGCGAAGCCTTCGGGGTTTTTTCATGGGCGCGCCCCGCATAGGCGCACACCTGCGGGTGCCATTCCAGCCATGCGTTGGGCAATGCACGTCATGTCAAATGCAACGGCAGGCGCGTGATCGCAGCAATCGGGTTCATCAGCACTTTCAGAATCTGTAGGTGTCAATCAACTGGTAGCGCTCCTGGGGACGGCCGGTAGACAAGACCAGCGCATAGCTTCGTACCGGCCAGACAACGGGCGCACATCGGGTTGGCGGGACTGAAGTGTCGGCCCGCCTTGCCAGTGTCACATGCGCCCGCCAGACGCGGCTTTCCACCGGCAGGTTCAAGCCGGCTATTGATTCGGCCAGACGTTGATGCAAACTGACAAGTTCCGGCGGAACTTCGGACGCAGCCAGCACCGCCAAGCCGCCCGACCACTGCTGTGGCGAGTCAAGCACCAATCCGCAGGGCTCAAACGGGACCTGCAATTCGGCAGTCAATTTCGGCAGGTCATGCGAGGGCACGCTGCCCAGGAAATGCAAGGTCACATGCCAATCAACCGGCTTGTAGCGCGCACATTCTGCAGGCCAGGTCCACAGATTCGCATGGTCGACGATGGCTCCTTGCGTGTCAGGATCGGGCCAGAGTGCCAGGAAGATGCGATGCGAACGACTTTGCGGAGCAGGCATGTGCCGGATTCTGCGGCAAGTCGGCCATTGGCTGACGCCAATGGTTTGCGCCGCCATGAAATGTTCCAGGCAAGTAATGAGGTTGACGAGCCTTGACCCCGGCACTGGCTCCACAGTTAGGGCTGCTTGGTTCCCCACCTGACCCGGTTGGCCGCTTCACCATGCGGGAAGGCCCGTCAGTTAGTATTGTAAGGGGACTTGGCGGATCGGGTCGGCTTAGAATCAAAGCATGTCCTATCTCGTGCTCGCCCGCAAGTACCGTCCCCGCAATTTCTCCGAGATGGTGGGCCAGGACCACGTGGTGCGCGCTCTCTCCAATGCGCTGGGCACGCAGCGCCTGCACCACGCCTATCTGTTCACGGGCACGCGTGGCGTCGGCAAGACCACGGTCTCACGCATTCTGGCCAAGTCGCTCAATTGCCAGGGGCCGGACGGCACGGGTGGCATCACGGCCACGCCCTGCGGTGTCTGCCAGGCCTGCACCGACATCGACGCCGGGCGCTTTGTCGACTACACCGAGCTCGATGCCGCTTCGAACCGCGGTGTGGACGAGGTGCAGACGCTGATGGAGCAGGCGGTCTACAAGCCGGTGCAGGGCCGCTTTAAGGTCTTCATGATCGACGAAGTGCACATGCTGACGGGCCACGCCTTCAATGCGATGCTCAAAACGCTTGAAGAGCCGCCCGAGTACCTCAAGTTCGTTCTTGCCACCACCGATCCGCAAAAGGTGCCGGTCACCGTGCTCTCGCGCTGCCTGCAGTTCAACCTGCGCCCGATGGCGCCCGAGACCATTCGTGAGCATCTGGAAAAGGTCCTGCAGGCCGAGAACGTCGGCGCCGACGTGCAGTCGCTGCGCCTGCTTGCGCGCGCGGCGCGCGGCTCAATGCGCGACGCGCTGAGCCTGACCGACCAGGCGATTGCCTTTGGCGCGGGCGAGCTTGGCGAGGCCACGGTGCGCCAGATGCTGGGCAGCGTGGATCGTTCCTACGTCTTGCGGCTGATCGAGGCGCTGGCGCTCGGCGAAGGCAAGTCGATTTTCGAGATCAGTGAGGCCCTGCGGCTGAACGGCCTGAGCGCGGCCTCGACGCTGGAAGAAATGAGCGCGGTGCTGCAGCGCATGGCCGTGCTGCAAGCTGTGCCCGGCGCAGCCGCGCAGACCGACGAGAGCGACCCGGAAGCGGCCGATATGGTGCGCCTAGCGGCTCTGATGCCGGCCGATGAGACGCAACTGCTCTACAGCATATGCCTGCATGGACGTGCCGAACTGGGCTTGGCGCCGGATGAATACGCGGCGCTGACCATGGTGCTGCTGCGGCTGCTGGCCTTCAAGCCCGCCACGGCCCCGCGGCCAACGGCGGAAAAAAAAAGTCTGATTGAGGCGCCCCGGCCGCCAGTGGCTCCGGTTCGCGTTCTGCAGCAGGAGCCGGTCAGAGCCGCCGCGGCCCCTGCCGCTCCAATACCGGCCCCTGTAAAGCAAACTGATTTGGTGACCGCGGCGCGGGATGCCGTGCTGCCGGAGGCACAGCAGTTGCACGTCGTTCAGATGCCTGCCGGCGCGCGTCCCGTTCCGGGCGCTGAGCCGGTACCGGCGGCCGCGGCGCGGACGCCAGCCCGAATGGACGCGCTGCCGGTGCGGGTGCAGGCGGATTCGCGCCTGGAAGCGCTGGCCGGCCAGTCGGCGGCCACGCTGCTGGAGGCGACCGAGGAGGGCGAGTTCTGGCATGCGACGGTGCAGCAACTGATTGCGGCCGAGACCGTCACCGCCATGGTGCGCGAGCTGGCCTTGCAGTCGCAACTGGTGGCGCGCGACACCGACCAATGGATTCTGCGCGTTGAGCGCGAGTCCCTAAACCAGCCGGCCAGCCGCGAACGCCTGGGCGCTGCGCTGCAGGCAGCCGGCCACCCGGTGCGCCTGGTGGTGGAGATCGGCCGCGTCACCGACAGCCCGGCACGCCGCAATGTGGCGCTGGCCGCCGAGCGGCAGCTGGCGGCGGAAAAAATCATTTTTGATGATCCGTTTGTGCAGACCCTGATGCGCGATTTTGCGGCGAAAATCGTGCCAGGCAGCATCAAGCCGGGGTGATGATCCCGGTCAGCGCCTGAGCCAAGTTGGCAGGCTCTGCGGGCCATTCAAATTCAGTCATTCAAAACACCATCGAAGGAAACTCCATGTTCAACAAAGGACAACTCGCCGGACTCATGAAGCAGGCGCAGGCCATGCAGGACAACATGAAGAAGGCGCAGGACGAACTCGGCAACATCGAAGTCACGGGCGAGTCCGGAGCCGGCCTGGTCAAGGTCACCATGACCTGCAAGCACGATGTCAAACGCGTCACCATCGACCCGAGCCTGCTCGCCGATGACAAGGACATGCTCGAAGACCTCGTGGCAGCAGCCTTCAACGCCGCCGTGCGCAAGGCCGAAGAGACCTCGACCGAGAAGATGGGCAAGATCACCGCCGGCATGCCCGGGTTGCCCGGCGGCATGAAATTCCCGTTCTGACCGAATGCCCAACACCAACGCGCTTGATGTCCTGATCCAGGCCTTGCGGCGCTTGCCGGGTGTCGGGGTCAAGTCCGCCTCGCGCATGGCGTTTCACTTGTTGCAGCATGACCGCGCGGGTGCGCGCGCCTTGTCGCGGGCGCTGCAGGAGGCTGCCGAGACGGTGCAGCATTGCGAGCGCTGCCACACCTTCACCGAGGCGCCGATCTGCACCACCTGTCTGGATCCGCGCCGCGACGCCAGCAAGCTGTGCGTGGTGGAGACGCCGGCCGATCAATCGGCTGTCGAGCGCACCGGCGCCTACAAGGGGCTGTACTTTGTGCTGATGGGCAAGCTCAGTCCGCTCGATGGCATCGGTCCGAAGGACATCGGCTTGCAGGACCTGTTCGAGCGTGCCTGCGACGGTCAGGTGCAGGAGGTAATCCTGGCCACCAATTTCACGGCTGAAGGCGAGGCCACGGCGCACGTGATCGGCGAAGGCCTGAAGGCGCGCGGCCTGCGCCTGACGCGGCTCGCACGCGGGGTGCCGGTGGGCAGCGAACTCGAGTATGTGGACCTGGGCACGATCGCGCATGCCCTGGTGGACCGACGTGAAAACTGAACCTTCGCAGCAACACATTGCATGAACCGCAGCGGGCTTGATCGACGCACCTTTTCATCGGCCGTGGTCCTGTCGGCCGCGACCCTGGGTGCGCCCGCGCTGTGGGCCGAGTCCCGGCTCGAAAAGCCACGACTCGTGATTGCCGCTGTGGGCCATACCAGCCTGTACCAGCTGGTATTGACGGTGGCCGATCAGCTTGGCTATTTCAAGGCTGAAGGCCTGGACGTAACGATCCGTGAAATCGCTGGCGGCGCGCGCAGTGTGCAGGCACAGGCGCAGACCGGCAACGCCGCCGATGTGGTGTCAGGCCCCTATGCGCAGATCATTCGCCTGCAGGCCCAGGGCCAGAAATTCCAGGCCTTTGTGCTGCAGGGCCGCACGCCGGCCGTGGCCATGGGCATTTCTTCGCGGCTGCTGCGGCATTTCAAGTCGGCGGCGCAACTGCGCGGACGTCGGATCGGCATCTCGGCCATCGGCTCGGCCGGCCAGATGGTGGCCTACGTGATACTCGCGCGCGCCGCTCTCGCACCAACCGACGTGAGCTTTGTCAGCGTTGGCAACAGCAGTGATGCGCTCGCGGCCTTGCGCTCGGGTCAGATCGATGCCATCAGCCATGGCGAGCCGGTCATGAGCAGCCTGGAGCGCAAGGGCGAGATCCGATTGCTCGCCGACACGCGCACGATCAAGGGCACGCTTGACATGTTTGGCAGCCTGATGCCGGGCGCCTGCCTGTATGCGTCGCAGGATTTCGTCAAGAAGAATCCGAACACGGTGCAGGCCCTGACCCATGCCATGGGGCGCAGCCTGAAGTGGCTGCAAACGGCCAGTCCGGGCGACCTTGTCCGGACTGTTCCGGAGAGCTACCTGCTCGGTGACCGCGTGCTGTACCTGGAGGCCTTCAACCGGATGCACGAGGCGGTTTCACCTGACGGACTGTTTCCCGATGACGGCGTGCAGACGACCTTGAAAGTGCTGGCCCGTTTTGAGCCCGAGATCAGGTCTGCGAGGATCGATCTCGCCGCAACCTACAGCAACGCATTCGCGACCAAGGCCAGGGAGCGGCTGCAGATCTAGGCGGGCGTCTTGCCCTTGCGCTTGGCCGGTCGCGCCGGCTTGGCCGCCTTGTGCACGGCGGTTGCGGCGCCGGTCTTGCCTTTGCCGGCACCCGCGCGCGGCGCCTTGCCGCCCTTGCCCTTCTTCACTTTCTTGGCCGCCGGCTCCGAGGCCAGGGACAACTGGCCGTGATCGGCCACCTGCAGCGCCACATCGAGCTCGAAGCGCGTCGAGCGCGGCACCAGCAGGCTCGATCCGGCCTTGATCACCATCCGGGGCGGAATGTTGTTGACGCTGCGCAGCAGGGCTTCGCTCATGCCGACGCGTTTGGCCGCATCGGCCGGGCGCATCGTGGCGGGTGCGAGCCAGACCGTCCAGCTCGCCAGCCGGCCGCCGCCGTAGGCCTGCAGATTGTTCTGGAAGATCACGGCATTGTCCCAGGGCAGCAGGATTTGCGGTGTGCCCGCCGCCAGGATCACGGGGCGGCTCGCCGACGGGTTGAGCGCCTTGAAGTCTTCCAGCGCCACTTCGGCGAGCTTGGCGGCCAGTGCCACGTCGATGTCGCGCGTGATGTCCACCGTCTGGAAGTAGGGGTGGTTGCCGATCTGCGGCAGACTGGAGTTGAACGCCTGCGGGTTGGCGACGATGTTCTTCATGGCCTGCAGCTTGGGCACGTAAAAGCGCGTCTCCATCGGCATGGTGAGGTCGGAGTAGCGGGTGCCCAGGCCGGCGCGCTGATTCTTCGCGATGGCGCGCGCGACGCTGCCTTCGCCCCAGTTGTAGGCCGCCAGCGCGAGCTGCCAGTCGCCGAACATGCCGTACAGCTTTTGCAGGTAATCGAGCGCGGCGCGGGTTGACGCCAGCACATCGCGCCGGTCATCGCGAAACGCGTTCTGCTTGAGTTCGAAGGTCTTGCCGGTGGCCGGCATGAACTGCCACATGCCGGCGGCCTTGGCGCTCGACACCGCCTGCGGATTGAAGGCGCTCTCGATGAACGGCAGCAGCGCCAGTTCTGTGGGCATGTTGCGCCGCTCGAGTTCCTCGACGATGTGGAAGATGTACTTGCGCGAGCGCTCCGTCATGCGCAGGATGTAATCGGGCCGGTGGCTGTACCACTGCTCGCGGTCATGCACCAGCGGGTTGTCCAGGTCAGGCATCGCGTAGCCGCGCCGGATGCGCTCCCACAGGTCGGCCGGGGGCAACAGCGGCACCACCACGCCCGAGGCCGCATGCTCGGCCGAGATCGGCAGCAAGTCCGTATTGCCCTGCATGCCGGGCTGGGCCCTGGACTGCGGTGCCCTGATGCCGGCGCCGCCCGGCACGCTCATGTCGAGCACGCCGCGTGGTTCGAGCGCGTTGCCCACAAGGCCGCTGGCACAGCCGGTCAGCCAGAGCAGGCTGGCCAGACAAAGTAGCTTGAACAATTTCATCGGAACTGGTTTTTCCATTCGCGCAGCGCGGCAAAGATGCCGACCTCGTCATGCGCTGATGCATCAAAGCCCTGCACGGAGCGGATCACGTCGGGCTCACGGCTGCGCAGGAAGGGGTTGATCCTGCGCTCCAGCAGCATGCTGGAGGGCAGGGTGGGCTGCTGCGTCGCGCGCAGGCGCTCGGCCGCAGCGGCGTAATCGGCCAGCGCCGCATTGGCGGGCTCGACGGCGCGCGCAAACCGCAGGTTGCTCAGGGTGTATTCATGGGCGCAGCAGATTTGCGTTTCGTCTGGCAGTGCCGCCAGCGCGTCGAGCGATGCCAGCATCTGGGCCGGGGTTCCCTCGAACAGGCGGCCGCAACCGGCGGAAAACAGCGTGTCGCCGCAGAACAGCAGCGGTGCGCCGTTCACGGCGGCGCAGTAGTAGGCAATGTGGCCGGCGGTATGGCCCGGCACCTCGATGACCTGAAAGTGCAGGCCCAGGCTCGATGCCTGTTGGCCCTGCGCAAGCCGGGTCAGCGGCTCGGGCATGGCCTCGCGCTGCGGGCCATAGACGGCTGCGCCAGTGGCCTGGCGCAGGGCTGCGACGCCTGCCGTGTGGTCGGGGTGGTGGTGCGTGACTAGAATGGCTTGCAGTTGCACACCAAAGCGCGCCAAGGCTTCGAGTACCGGCTGTGCATCACCGGGGTCAACCACCAGGGCGTGGTGTCCGTCATGCAGCATCCAGATGTAGTTGTCGGTGAACGCGGGGAGTGGGATTAACTTCATGAACGATCGTATTGTAGGTTTGCATGACTGGTTTGCGACGCCGCCCGGACGCTACCTGTTGGCGTGGGAGCGTGATCAGCTCGATTCGGCCGTGGCCGATATCTTCGGCTACCACGCCCTGCAGTTGGGGATGAGCGAACTCGATGCCTTGCGGACCAACCGCATGCCGCACCGCTGGCTTGCCAGTCCGGTCAACAGCCCCGGGGCGGCCATTGTGACCGATTTCGAGGCGCTACCGTTTCCGGCCAACAGCCTGGACCTGGTGGTGTTGCCCCATTCGCTGGAATTGGCGCGTGACCCGCATGCCACGCTGCGCGAAGTCGAGCGCGTGCTGGTGCCCGAGGGTCGGGTGGTGATCTGCGGTCTCAATCCGGTTTCACTCTGGGGTTTTCGGCAGAAGCGAGCGCGCCTGTACCGCCGCCTGGGGCTGGGCAAGCTGTTCCTGCCGCAGGACGAGTGCATCGGCTACTGGCGCTTGCGTGACTGGTTGCGGCTGCTGAGTTTCGAGGTCGAGAACGAGCGCTTCGGCTGCTACCGCCCGGCCATTGCCAATGAACAGTGGCTGCGCAGCTTTGCCTGGATGGACCGCGCCGGCGCACGCTGGTGGCCGATCTTCGGCGCGGTTTATTTTCTGGTGGCGGTCAAGCGCGTTCGCGGTGTGACGCTGCTGAGTCCGGCCTGGAAGGACGCCGCGCGCGGACTGGTGGCGGCGCCGGCTTCCATTGCCGGACGCGAGACACTGACCGGTGCCAAGGGAATGAAGGAAACATGAGGATCACAGATTGAATGCGATAGATATCTACACCGATGGCGCCTGCAAGGGCAACCCCGGGCCTGGCGGCTGGGGTGCGCTGCTCAAGTCGGCGACGACGCAAAAGGAATTGTTCGGCGGCGAATTGGAGACCACCAACAACCGCATGGAAATGACGGCCGTGATCGAGGCCCTGTCGGCCCTGAAGCGCCCCTGCCACGTGACGCTGCATGTGGACAGCCAGTACGTGCTCAAGGGCATGACCGAGTGGCTTCCCGGCTGGAAGGCGCGCGGCTGGAAGACCGCAGCCAAGCAAGACGTGAAGAACGTGGACCTGTGGCAGCGCCTTGATGAAGTGGTCAACCATGGCGGCCACAAGATCGACTGGCGCTGGGTCCGCGGCCACAACGGCCACCCCGGCAACGAGCATGCCGATGCGCTGGCCAATCGCGGTGTCGAGCAGGTGTTGCTGCAGCGCTGAAACTCAGACGACGTCGCAGGCGACCTCGGTCTCGGTCGTGAGTGCGCGTAGCTCGGGCCGGTGCTCGGCGCAGGCGGCGATGGCGATCGGGCAGCGGGTGCGGAAGATGCAGCCCGACGGCGGATCGATCGGCGAGGGCAGTTCGCCCTGCAGCAGTTGTTGCGCCTTGTGGCGCTCGCGCCGCGGGTCGGGCGTCGGGATCGCGCTGAGCAAAGCCTGCGTGTAGGGGTGGCGCGGACTCTGGTAGATGGCCTGTTTGCCGGCGAGCTCCATGCTGCGCCCCAGGTACATCACCATCACGCGCTGGCTGATGTGGCGCACGACGGCCAGATCATGCGCGATGAAGACCAGCGCCAGGCCCATCTGCGCCTGCAGTTCCATCAGCAGGTTGATGATCTGCGCCTGGATCGAGACGTCAAGCGCCGACACCGGCTCGTCGCAGATGACCAGCTTGGGCTCGAGCACGAGGGCGCGCGCAATGCCGATGCGCTGGCACTGACCACCCGAGAACTCGTGCGGGTAGCGGTTGATCTGCTGCTCGGTCAGCCCCACCTTCTGCATCATGGCGCGCACCTTCTGCATCACCTCGGCCTGCGGCAATTGCGGCAGGTGTGTGTGCAGCGGCTCGGCAATGATCTGCCCGATGGTCATGCGCGGATCGAGCGAGGCCAGCGGGTCCTGGAAGATCATCTGCACGCTCTTGCGCAGCGCGTGCCAGGTGCTGCTGCTGGCACCGCGCATTTCCTGGCCCTGCCAGACAATGCTGCCGGCGGTGGCCGGGATCAGGTTCAGCACGGCGCGCGCCAGCGTTGATTTCCCGCAGCCCGACTCGCCGACGATGCCCAGGGTCTCACCCGGGAAGATGTCGAAGGACAGGCCGTCGACGGCCTTGAGCACGCGTGTCGGCGCCCAGGGCCAGGGTGAGTCGGAGGCCAGCTCGAAGTGCACTTGCAAGTCGCGCACCGACAGCAGGGGCGTGCGCGCATTCATGCCGGTCCCGCCTCGACAGGTGGCACGATCTGGCGCGGGCTCAGATGGCAGGCGCGCAGCACGCCAGTTTGCTCTGGCAGCGCTGTCAGCGCCGGGCGTTGACTGACGCAGCGCGGCTCGGCCCAGCGGCAGCGCTGGCTGAACGGGCAGCCGGGCGGCAGGTGCGCCATGTTCGGCGGCGCGCCGGGAATGGCCAGCAGCGTGCTGCCGTCCTGCCCGATGCGCGGCAGGGCGCCGAGCAGGCCGACGGTGTAGGGGTGCGTAGGCTGGTAGAAGATCGACTCGGCGCTGCCCTGTTCCATGACGCGCCCGCCGTACAGCACCATGACCTTGTCGCACAGCCCTGCCACCACGCCCAAATCGTGCGTGATCATCACGATGGCCGTGCCGTGCTCGCGCTGCAGCTCGCGCAGCAGCGCAATGATCTGCGCCTGCACGGTGACGTCGAGCGCGGTGGTCGGCTCGTCGGCAATCAGCACATCGGGCTCGCACAGCAGGGCCATCGCGATCATGACGCGCTGGCGCATGCCGCCGGAAAACTCGTGCGGGTACATGCCAAGCCGGCGCGCGGCTTCGGGGATCTTGACGGCGTCGAGCGCCTGCACGGCTCGCACGCGGGCTTGCGCGCGCGTTATGCCCTTGTGCAACTCCAGCACCTCGGTCATCTGACGCTCCACCGTCAGGTACGGATTGAGCGATGTCATCGGGTCTTGAAAGATCATGGCAACGCGGTTGCCGCGGATGACGTTGAGTGCCTTCGGTGAAAGGCTCAGCAGGTCCTGGCCGTCGAACAGCGCCGAGCCCCTGGCGCGGCCGTTGCTGGCCAGCAGCCCCATCATGGCGAGCACGGTCTGGCTCTTTCCGGATCCGCTTTCGCCGACGATGCCCACGGTCTGCCCGCGATCCAGTTCGAAGCTCAGGCCGTTGACGGCGGTGACGGCGCCGTCCGGTGTGTCGAACTGCACGCTCAGGTTAGTGACTTCAAGCAGGGCCATGCGTTTGTCTTAGCGTTCTTTGGGATCGAGGGCATCGCGCAGGCCGTCGCCGATGAAGTTGAAGCAGTAAAGCGTGACCGACAGCAAGCCCGCCGGGAACAGCAATATCCAGGGCGTGACTTCCATCGCCTTGGCGCCGTCCTGGATCAGCACACCCCAGCTCGTCATTGGCTCCTGAATGCCCAGGCCGAGGAAGGACAGCACGGACTCGGTCAGGATCACGCCGGGCACGGTCACCGTGGTGTAGATCACGACCACACCCAGCAAATTGGGCACGATGTGGCGAAAGATGATGCGCGTGGTCGAGACGCCCATCGCGCGCGCGGCTTCCACGTATTCCATGGAGCGCAGCGAGAGCGTCTGGCCGCGCACGACGCGCGCCATGTCCATCCACGAAAACACGGTGATGGTCAGCACGACAAGGTAGAACTCGCGCCCCAGGATCGTGACCAGCAGGATCGCGATCAGCAGGTAGGGGATGGCGTACATCATGTCGACGATGCGCATCATCAGGGAGTCGACCTTGCCGCCGATGAAGCCGGCCGTCGCGCCCCAGACGATGCCCAGCGACACCGAGGCCAGCGTCGCCAGCAGACCGACCGTGAGCGAGACGCGTCCGCCCACCAGACAGCGCACCAGCAGGTCGCGCCCGGCGTCGTCGGTGCCCCAGAAGTGCGCGTTCTTCCAGCTCGGCGCAGCGCTCATGGCGTCCCAGTCGGCGCTGTCGAAAGCGTGCGGCAAGAGCCACGGCCCGACCACGCACGCCAGTGCGGTGAATGCCAACAAGCACAGGCTGACCAGCGCCGCCTTGTTGCGCATGAAGCGCCGGCGCGCATCGCTCCACAGGCTGCGGCCCTGCACCAGGGCTTCGATTTCGTTGGCTTTCAGCATGGGCTCAATAGCGGATCTTCGGGTCAAGCCAGGCGTAGGCCAGATCCACCAGCAGGTTGAGCGCCACGGTCAGCACCGTGATCAGCACCACCAGGCCCAGCACCAACGTGTAGTCGCGGTTGCCCGCGCCGTTGACGATGAGCTTGCCCAGGCCCGGCAACGAGAACACGGTCTCGGTCACCAGCGCCGAGGTGATGGACGAGATTGCCAGCGGTCCGATCAGCGACACCACCGGCAGCAGCGCGGGCTTGAGCGCGTGGCGCAGCACCACGATGTGCGTGGGCAGGCCTTTGGCGCGCGCGGTGCGGATAAAGTTGCTGTGCAGCACCTCGATCAGGCTGCCGCGCATGACGCGCCCGATGGTCGAGACGTTGATGACGGTCAGCAGGGCGATCGGCAGCACCATGAAGCGCAGCTCGAAATTGTTCCAGCCGCCGGCCGGGAGCCACTGCAGTCCGATGGCAAAGATGATGATCAGCACGGGACCGAGCACAAAGCTCGGCACGGCGCTGCCGACATTGCCGAGCAGCATGACGAGGTAATCGACCGCGCTGTTCTGGCGCAGCGCGGCGAAGATGCCCAGCGTGACGCCGATCACGAGCGAGAGGACGAGCGAGCCGCCGCCGATGATGGCCGAGACCGGCAGCGCGCTGGCGACGAGGTCGTTGACCGACCAGTCGGCGTAGCGGAAGGAGGCGCCGAGGTCGCCCTGCAGCAGGCTCTTGAGGTACAACAGGTACTGCTGCCACAGCGGCAGGTCCAGGTGGTACTTGGCCTGCAGGTTCGCCAGCACGGCGGCCGAGACCTTGCGTTCACTGTCAAAGGGCCCGCCCGGCGTTGCGTGCAGCAGCAAATAGCACACGGTGATCACCACCAGCATGGTCGGGATCGCCGAGAGCAGGCGGCGCAGGGTGTAGGACCACATCGCTCGGGACTCAGTGCTTGATGATGTAGAGGTCCTTGGAGCGGAAGCGGTCCATCGCGTTCTTGAGCGAATAGCCGCCGACGTAGGACTTCACCAGACGTGGCAGCGAGTACTGCAGCAGCGGGATGATCGGGTAGTCGTCCATGATCATTTTGGAAGCCTGCGTCAGCAGCGCGCGGCGCTTGGCGGGGTCCGTGTTGTTCGAGCCCTGGTTGATCAGATCCTCGGCCTGGCGGTTGCAGTTGAAGTTGTTGTTCTGATCGGAGTCGCAGCGGATCAGCGCCAGAAAGGTGGTGGCGTCGTTGTAGTCGGCCGTCCAGCCGTTGCGCGCCATCTGGAAGTTGCCGTCGTGGCGCTTCTTGAGCAGCACCTTGAACTCCATGCTTTCGGTCTCGATGGCTAGGCCGAGCTTGGTCTTCCATTCCGACGCCGCAAACACCGCCATCTTCTTGTGGTACTCGCTCGTGTTGTACGAGAAAGTGAACTTGGCGCCGGGCTTGACGCCGGCCTGTTGCAGCAGGCTCTTCGCTTCGGCGACGCGTTTTTCCATCGACCAGCCGGCCCAATCGTAGGGTGTGACATCGGCGCCGTTGGTGCCGGCCACGATCACGCTGTAGGCGGGGGCCTGGCCGTCGGCGGTGACGCGCTGCGCCAGGATGTCGCGGTCGATCACCATGGACAATGCCTTGCGCACGCGCACGTCCTTGAACACCGGGTCCTGGGTCTGGTAAGAGTAGTAGCGCAGACCGATCATCGGCGCGTTGCGGATTTCCTTCGGGTACTGCGCCTTGTACTTGTCGTAGGTGCCCGGGGGCAACTGGTAGACCCATTCGTTCTCGCCCGACTCGTAGAGCTTGACGTCGGCATAGCCGTCTTCGACCGGCAGATAGGTCACGCGCGTGAGCTGCACGTTGGCGGCGTCCCAGTACTGCGGATTCTTTTCGAACACGATGCGGTTGTTGACCTGCCAATCCTTGAGCACGTAGGCACCGTTCGAAACCAGGTTGCCGGGCTTGGTCCAGTCCTTGCCGAACTTTTCCAGTGAGGCCCGGTGTACCGGGCCCAGGTTGTTGTTGCTCATGAGCTCGGGCAGAAAGGTCACCGGAAAGGCGGTCCTGACTTCGAGCGTGTTCTTGTCGAGGGCCTTGACGCCGATGTCGCTGGGTGGCTTGCTGCCCTTGACCACGGCCGGACCGTTGAGCAGAAACACGCCGAAGGTCGCGGCGTAGGTGGAGGCGGTCTTGGGATCGACAAAGCGGCGAATGCCGTAGACGAAGTCATCGGCGCTCACCGGGTCGCCGTTCGACCACTTGGCATTCTTGCGCAGCTTGAAGACCCAGGTAGTGGCGTCCGTCTGCTTCCAGCTCTCGGCCACACCGGGCACGGTCTTGCCCTCCGCGTCGTTGGCGGTCAGGCCTTCGAACAGGTCGCGTGTCAGGTTGTTGGCGCCGACCGATTCGGCCAGCGCCGGGTCCAGCGTCTCGGGCTCGGAGCCGTTGTTGCGGATCAGCGTCTGCGTCGGGTGCAACTGCACGCCGGGCGGAATCGTTGCCGCCGTGCTGCACACGACAAAGGCGCCGGCCAGCAGCAGGGCGGTGGCGGTGAGTTGGGTGATGCGCATCATGGCGTCCTTGTCGAGGAGTGGTGTCAGACCGTGCGTTCCAGCCGCGGTACCGCGCGCAGCAGCGCACGGGTGTATTCGTGCGTCGGGCGATGCAGGATGTCTTGCGCCGGTCCGCCTTCGACCAGCTGGCCGTTCTTCATCACGGCGATATCGTGCGCCAGGTACTCGACGACGCCAAAGTTATGCGTGATGAACAGGTAGGCCACGCCGAGTTCCTGTTGCAGCTGGCGCAGCAGGTTGAGGATTTGCGCCTGCACCGAAACATCGAGCGCGGAGGTCGGCTCGTCGGCCACGATCAGGCGCGGCTCGACCGCGAGTGCGCGCGCGATCGCCAGCCGCTGGCGCTGACCGCCCGAGAACTCGTGCGGATAACGACTCAGCGCCGTGCTAGACATGCCCACTTTTTCCAGCAGGGCTGCGATGCGCTGGCGTCGATCCTGGGCAGAAACCTCGGGGTGCAGGGACGCCACGCCTTCTTCCAGGATCTCGTTGACGCGCATGCGCGGGTTGAGCGAGGCAAACGGGTCCTGAAAGACAATCTGGACGGTGCGTCGGGCCGTGCGCAGCGCTTCGCCGCCCAAGGCTTCCATGGGCTGGCCGAGCAACATGACCGAGCCGCTGATTTCAGCCTTGCCGCGCAAAAGTTGCAGCAGGGCCTTGCCGACGGTGGTCTTGCCGCTGCCGGACTCGCCCACCAGCGCCAGCGTGCGTCCGGCGGCAATGCTGAACGAGACGCCGTCCACCGCCTTGACGTGGCCGACGGTGCGCTGGAACAGGCCCTTGCGGATCGGGAACCAGACCTTGTAGTCCTTGACCGCCAGCACCGGCGGGCCGGCTTCCTGGTCGGCCGCGAGCAACTCCTGCTGGCCGGCGCGCACGCTGGCGTGCTGCGCGCCGCCATGGGCGTCGTAGAGAAAACAGCGCACCGAGTGGCCCGGCTGGAAGTCGCCCAGAAGCGGCAGCGTGGAGCGGCAACGGTCCATGACGTCGGCGCAGCGGTCGGCAAACCGGCAGCCGACGAATTCCTGATTGAGCGCCGGCACGGTGCCAGCGATCGACGCAAGACGCCGCCCGCGTTTGCTCTCATCGGGCAGCGCGTCGAACAGGTTGACGGCGTAAGGATGGAGCGGCCGAGCGAAGAACTCGCCGGCTTCGGCCACCTCGACCACCTGGCCGGCGTACATCAGTGCGACGCGATGCGCCATCTGCGCCACGATCGCAAGGTCGTGCGTGATCAGCAGCATGGCCATCTTCTGCGTGCGCTGCAGTTCCTTGAGCAGGTCGAGGATCTGCGCCTGGATCGTCACATCGAGCGCCGTGGTCGGCTCGTCGGCGATGACCACATCGGGCTCGGCGGCCAGCGCGATGGCGATCATCACGCGCTGCTTCTGCCCGCCCGACATCTGGAACGGATAGTCGTTGACCCGGCGCGCGGGCTCGGGAATGCCGACGCGCTCCAGCCAGTCAATCGCCTTGGCCAGCGCGGCAGCACCACGAATCTCGGTATGGCGCTCGATCACTTCAGTGATCTGGCGCCCGATCGTCATCACGGGGTTCAGACTGGTCGATGGCTCCTGGAAGATGATGCTGATGCGCCGGCCGCGGTAGTCGCGCATCCGCGACTCGGGCAGCTGCATGATGTCGGTGCCGTTAAAGTCGACGCCGCCTGCGGCGACGCAGCCGCTGTCGGGCAACAGGCGCAGGATGGACAAGGCGGTCATCGACTTGCCGCAACCGGACTCGCCGACCAGCGCAAAGGTCTCGCCACGCTCGATCGTGAGCGTCAGGGAATCGACTGCACGAACCAGACCGGAATCGGAATTGAGTTCGGTCGTGAGATTGTGGATCTCGATCATGTGCTTTCCCGTGATTCGGCTGCGCCGGCGGCAACAGCCCGGCCCGCTGCCATGCGCGGCGCCTTGTTGCGCTGCACGCGGAAGGCCCGCGCACGCGGGTCGAAGGCCTCGCGCACCGCGCTGGCAAACAGCGTCATGGACAGGACCAGGGACACCATGAACGTGAAGGCGGCGAGCAGGGTCCACCAGACCACCGGGTCGCGCGACATTTCATTGCGGGCGCCATTGATCATGGTGCCGAAGCTGTTGGTGGTGGGATCGACGCCGACACCGACATAGGACAGCACCGCTTCGTACAGCACCAGACCGGAAAAATCCAGAACCGCCACGATCACCACGATGTGTGTCAGGTTCGGCAGGATGTGGCGGCGCATGATGCCCGCGTCGGAAACGCCAAAGGCGCGCGCCGCCTGCACGTAGTCGAGCTCGCCGAGCTTGAGGGTTTCCGCGCGCAACAGGCGGGCCAGTCCGGCCCATCCGGTGATGCCGAGGATCGCTGCCAGCAGAAACAGACGGATGTCGGCGCGCTCAAGGCCGGTCTCGAACAGTTGCGGGTTCTTGTCGATGAAGACCTGAATCATGAGGACAAAAGCCGAGATCAGCAGCACCGAGGGGATCGACGACAGCACGGTGTAGAGGTACTGGATGGCGTCGTCGACACGGCCCTTGTAGTAGCCGGCCAGGATGCCGAACATGATCGCCAGCGGCAGCGTGGCAACGGTGGCCAGCGAGCCGATCACGACCGCCGTGCGGATCGACTTGATGGCCTGGAACAGCACATCGTTGCCGGTCTGATCGGTTCCCAGCACATGGTAGTACGGCCACAGCGCGGTGACCAATCCGGTCAGCAAGGCCAGTGCCGACCCGGTCAGCAGGATGGCGCGCCAAGGCACGTCGCTGCTGCGCTGCCAGATCGCGCGCCAGGAAGCGGCAACGCCGGTGCGCGCGGAGCGGGCTCTGAGGAATGCGACCAGCCAGCAACCGGCGACGGCAAACAGCAGGCCGCGCGCCAGGCCGCCGATCGAGCGCCGCGCCACATCGTCCGCCCAGTCGGTCTGCGCGTCCTTGAGATGCGCGCCGCCAAACTGCAGACGCGGAAAATCGCGCACCGACTTGCCGTCCTGCAGAATCGACTCCTTGGAGAACTGATGCGTGCCGAGCGGCACGGAATAGGTCTTCTCGCGCGCTTCGCGCGGGCCGCTGAGCAGCAAATCCAGCAAGGACAGCGTGCGCGTCGAGTACGCGGCTTCGGCGTTGGCTGCTGCGCCCGCTCCCGGCGGAAGCAGGGGCCGGAAATGGAACGAGTCGAGTACCGCGATCAGCAGGAACAGGCTCAGCACGACGCCGGCCGACATGGCGGCTGCATCGTGCAGCACATGGCGCCATGTTTGCCGCAGGGTCGGGGTGCGTGCGGCATGCCAGACATAAAAGGCGACGATGGCCAGTTGCGCGAACAGCGCGAGGTCGGTGGCGAGGAAGACGATTTTTGGCATGTTGCAGTCCAGGCAGGCGCTAGCTCAAACGGATGCGCGGGTCGGCAAGGGTGTAGGAGATATCGGTCAGGATCAGACCCAGGATGTAGAGCATCGAACCGACAAACACCATGGAGCGAACCACGGCGAAGTCCTGCGCGTTGATCGCGTCGATGGTGTAGCTGCCCAGCCCCGGAATGCCGAAGAACGATTCCATGATCAGCGCGCCCAGGAACAGCAGCGGCAACACGGCGACGGTGCTGGTCAGGATCGGCAGCAGCGCGTTGTGCAGAACGTGGCGAAACAGCACCACGGTTTCGCTCAGGCCCTTGGAGCGCGCCGTGCGAACGTAGTCCTTGCCGATTTCCTCCAGGAACATGGTGCGATAAAACAGCGTCTCGCCACCCAGGCGCGAGATGATGCCGATGATGATCGGAAGCGCCAGAAATACAAACAGGTCCCAGCCGCCGGAAAACCCCGAAATCGGTACCAGTTTGAGAAGCTTGCTGAAGAGGAACTGGCCGGCGATGATATAGAAAAGCCCGGACACCGAGAGCAAAAAAACCGCCAGCGCCACGCCCCAGAACTCGAGGTAGGTGTTTCGGAAGAACACCAGCAGCAGCGAAAAGACGATCACGACAAAGATGCCAAGCAGAAAGGTTGGAATGGCCAGCGCGATCGAAGGCCCGGCCCGCTTGCGCAGTTCATAGCCGATGTCGCGGCCGTTGTCCGACGCGCCGAAGTCCAGGGCAAACAGCGGCATGGAGCGCTCGAAGAAGATGGTCTTGGTGAGTTTCTGGGTTCCCGGTTCCTGCGCGTTCCAGAGCAGCGGCTTGTTGTAGCCGCGCTCGACTTTCCACTTTTCGATCGCATCCTGGGTGACCCGCTTGCCCCCGATGTTCATGCGGGCCATGTCGTCGGGCGTGTTGACGGCGAAGAACAGGATGAACGTGAAGACGTTGACGCCGATGAGGATCAGCATCCCGTAGCCGATGCGCCGGATGATGTAGTTGATCATGTTCGAAATTCCTCATTGGCAATCCGGCGCGACGCGGTTTGCTGCTCACGCCGCCGCCAGGCGAACCACGCGGGCACGATGGCTGCGATCAGCGCCAGCAGGATCAGGGGCAGCGGCCACCAGATCGGGTGGTTCCACTCGGCGATCTTCTGGGCCCGCAGCTTCGGGTCCAGGCGCAGATAGCCGATGTGGTTGCGGATGATTTGTGTCGGCTTGCCGTTGCTGATCCACTGGTGATAGGCCGCCGCCGAAGTCGGGAAGTAGCCAAAGCTCCAGACCGCGTCGGTTTGAACCAGCCGGATCATCTGGTCGATCAGTTCCTGCTTTTCCGGCCCGTCATCGAGGAATTTCATGCGCTCATAGAGCTTGTCGAACTCGGGGTTCTGGTAGTTCGCATTGTTTTCACCGTTGCCGTCCGTCAGCGCCTTGGCGTTCGGGCCGTACAGCATGAACAGGAAATTCTCGGCATCCGGGTAGTCGGCGAGCCAGCCCCAGAAGAAGATCTGGATCGATCCTTTGCTCATCTTGTCCTGGAAGCGGTTGTAGTCGGTTGCGCGCACCTCCATCTGGATGCCGATCTTGGCGAACTGCTTGGTGTACCAGTCGAGCAATGCCTTGGCGCCCGGCGCCGAGTTCTGGTAATCGAAATTGAGCACCAGGGGCTTGCCGGTCTTGGCGTCGCGCCCGTCGGGGTAGCCGGCCTGCACCAGCAGTTGTTTGGCCTCGTCGATCGAGCGGCGAACCGCCTTGCCGTCCGGCCCCTTGCGGTAAACCACCGGGTTGAAGGCCGACGGACCGTCTGCATGATAGCCAAACAGCGATGGCGGCAACGGGCCGTGCGCCGCCACGCCTTGCCCACGCTCGAAAATGGCGATGTGCTCTTCCCAATCAATGGCGATGGCGAGCGCCTGGCGCAGCTTGCGGTTGCGCTCGGCCTGCTCCGGCGTGTTGCCTTTGCCGACGACCGGGTCGATCCAGTTGAATCCGATGTACCAGTTGTTGGCCTCGATCGTCGTTGGCAGCTGGATGCCTTTGTCCCGGAATTCCTTGTCCTTCTTCTTGTCATCGCCCATGGCGACGATGTAGCTGGTGCCGAAGTCAAGCCGTTCGATGGCGGGCGAGTCGTAGAAGCCCTGCATGAACTTGGCTTCCTTGGGCACGCTCTCCTTTTCGATGTCGAACACCACCCGGTCGACGAAGGGGATCATCTTGCCGCAATCGGCGAGGTAGCCCTTTTCCGCATCGCCGGCCTCGCCCTCGCAGGGGTAGGGCTCGCCACGAAAGTTCGGGTTCCGTTCAAGCACGTGACGGCGGTTCTCGGTGAATTCGGTCAGCATGTACGGCCCGGTGCCGACCGGCCAGAAATTGAGCGTCAGGTTCCGCTCCGCCATGCCGGGCTGCGAGTAGAACTTTTCAGCCTCCCACGGCACGGGCGAAAAGAAGGTCATCGCCAGCCAGTACTTGAATTGCGGGTATTTGCCTTTGATCCGGATGCGCAGGGTGTGCGGGTCGAGCGCCTGCACGCCGTCGAACGCGTACTTGCGGAAATCCAGAAACGGCAGATCACGATCGGTCGGCGCCAGACCGGCGCGCAAGGCCTTGTCAGCCGCGACGATCTGCTCGCCGTATTCCTTCAGTCCGACGATGTGGTCGGTCATCGTCGAGAAGGAGGGTGACTTGATGCGCGGGGTGGCCAGGCGCCGGATGCCGTAGACGTAGTCGTCTGCGACCAGCTCGCGCGTGCCGGTCTGCTTGAAGTCGGTGATCTGGTGCTTGTCCGCAAGCTCCTCGCGCTTCATGTCGTGGTAGACGTAAGCGCCTTGCGGGTTCTTGGCGAACGCCGGATGCGGCGCAAACCGGATGCCGGGCTTGATCCTGATATCAAAGATGGTCTCTGCGATCTGCTCGCCCGGCGCGTTGTCCGGCAATTGCCGCCCGGCATGGTCCATATAACGCGGGCTGGCAACCTCCTGCGCTGCACGGCCGACCAGGGTATACGGCCGCTTCAGGTAGTGGTAGCCATACGGTGGTTCGTAGACCTGGTACGTGTACGGTGTTTCGTCGTTCGAGTACGAGCTTGTCGGATCGAGGTATTTTGGCGACCGGCTGGTGAAAGGCACGAACATCGTGTTCGTCTTTTCCGACCCGAGCGGATGCGGGTTGTTGGAGACCTCGTTGCAGGCCGTCAGCAGCAAGGGCAGCACGATGGCGGCTTGAATGCCGCATGCGATGTGCATTGCGCGTCGGACGCGAACCAGGATACCGTCAAAGATCATAAGGATTGCACCAATTGGGATGATTCATTCTAGCCCGGGGGTGCTGGATTGGGCGCTGCCATCTCGACAGGGATATCCATGGCCAGACGGCCTCATGCCGACGATGAATTGTTGAGGCCTGGCAACGGAGAAGACAGGGAATGGCCCGTTCCGTCGGACGACAATGCAGTTGGTCGCATCATCCACGTATTGACGCTGCAGCGCCGTTATATTCTCTGCAACCGGGTGCAAACAAGAAAAGCAACGATGAATCAACTCATATTTCGATCTTTCCCTTTGGCGCTGGCGCTGGTTCTGTGTGCCTGCGGCAAGCCTGAATCGGCAACAACGGCCGCGAGCCAACCGTTGCTGGTCGCCCCCGAGGACCTGGTGACGCTGCAGGGCGGTGCGCTGGCCTCGGGTCCGCCGATCACCGGCACGATCCAGCCTGAACGCCGCGCCGACCTGCGCGCCGAGGTGTCTGCAGTGGTGCTGCAGGTGCTCAAGGACAACGGCGACAGCGTGGCCCGCGGCGACCTGTTGGTGCGGCTCGACGATACGGCGATCCGCGACAGCCTGACGTCTGCTGATGAGGCGGTGCGGGCCTCGGTGCAATCTTTCGAGCAGGCCGAGCGGCAGTTCCAGCGTCTGAAGACCCTGCGCGAATCGGGCATGGCCTCGACGCAGCAGTTGGAAGATGCCGAGATCCGGCGCAACAACGCGCAGAGTGATCTCTCGGCTGCGCGCACGCGTGTCGTGCAGGCACGCCAGCAGCTTGAGCGCACGCTGGCGCGCGCGCCCTTTGCCGGGATCGTGAGCGAGCGCAAGGTCTCGCCCGGCGACACTGCGCAGGTCGGCAAGGAACTGCTCAAGGTGATGGACCCGAACAGCATGCGCTTTGAAGGTCTGGTATCGGCTGACGCCATCACCGAGGTCAAGATCGGACAGGCGGTGAATTTTCAGGTCAGCGGCTCCGGCCCGCAGGAGTTTAGCGGCTTGGTCAAGCGCATCAATCCGTCGGCCAATGCGGCCACGCGCCAGGTCGAGGTGATGGTCGAATTTGCCGCCGGCAAGCAGCCGCGCTTGGCAGGCCTCTACGCGGAAGGTCGCGTCGAGACCAGTCGCAAGAACGCCCTGATGGTGCCGGCCATGGCGCTGGCGCGTGAAGGCGACAAGGTCTATGCGTGGCGGCTCCAGGGTGGCGTCTTGCAAAAGCTCAGCCTGACTTTGGGCGAGCGGGACCCGCGCCGCGGCGACTTCGTGGTGCTGGGCGGCCTGAACGAGGGTGATCGGCTGATCCGCAATCCGACGGCCGTGCTCAAGGAAGGGCAGAAGGTCGAGCTTCGCGCTGCTGCCGCCGTTGCGCCGCTGGCTGCTGCCTCTGCTGCGGGCAAGTAGCCATGTTCCTATCCGACTTCAGTATCCGCCGCCCGGTGGCCATGGTGGTGATCATCCTGGCGCTGATGTGCGTGGGCCTGCTCGCGCTCAAGAAACTGCGCGTAAACCAGATTCCCGACGTCGAAATGCCGGTGCTGGTGATCAATATTCCGTACCCGGGCGCCTCGCCCGAGACCGTCGAGCGCGAGATCATCAACCGGGTTGAGAAGTCGCTGCAGAGCATCACCGGTGTTTACCAGATCCGCTCGACTGCGGCCGAGAGCAACGCCAGCATCGTGATCATCTTCAACTTCAAGAAGAACATGATTGAGGCCTCGGACGAAGTGCGCAATGCCATCGGCTCCGTGCGCTACAAGCTGCCGGTGGAAATGCGCGAACCGGTGCTGGTGCGCATCGATCCGGCGGCGCAACCGATCATGCAACTGGCGTTGTCGTCAACCAGCCAGAGCCATGCCGAGATTTCGCGCCTGGCCGAAGATGACTTGTCAAACCGCTTTCGTGCCATCGAAGGTGTTGCCGTTGTGGATGTGAGCGGCTCGCTGCGGCGCGAGCTCAGCGTGCTGCTGCGTTCGGAAAAGCTGCGCGAGTACAACATTTCAGTCTCCGAGATCGTCAACGCTTTGCGCAGCCAGAACACGACTTCGCCGGTCGGACGCGTCAAGGGGCCGCTCGACGAGCAAAGCATCCGTCTGGTTGGGCGCATCGAGTCGCCTGCGGAGTTCGAGCAAATCGTGATCCGGCGCCGCGGGCCGGAGGTGGTGCGCCTGGCGCAGGTGGCGACGATCGCCGACGGCTTTGCCGAGCTCTCGAGCTTCAGCGTGCGCAACGGGCACGCCAATGTCGGCCTCTCGGTCACGCGCTCGCGCGACGCCAGCACGGTGAGTGTGGCCAACAAGGTGCGCGAACTGATCGCGGAACTGAACAAGACGCTGCCCAAGGGAACCAAGCTCGAGGTGACGCGAGACGGTGGCGAAGAGGCGCAGAGCAACCTGGACAATGTGATCGAGTCGCTGATGTTCGGCGCGGTGCTGACGATCTTTGTCGTCTACGTCTTCCTGAACTCCTGGCGCTCGACCCTGATCACGGCGCTGAGCCTGCCGACATCCGTGATCGCCGCTTTCATCGCGATCTGGCTTTCCGGCTTTACGCTCAATTTCATGACCCTGCTCGGCCTCTCGCTGGCGATTGGCGTTCTGATCGACGATGCCATCGTGGTGCGCGAGAACATCGTGCGCCACATGGCGAACGGCTCGGACCGCATCACGGCGGCCATCGAGGGCACGCGAGAGATCGGCCTGGCGGTGGCGGCGACCACGTTCTCGATCATGGCGGTGTTCATTCCGGTCGCCTTCATGGGCGGTATGGCCGGCGAGTGGTTCCGCCCCTTCGCCTTGACCGTGACCAGTTCGGTCATGGTCAGCCTGTTCATTTCGTTCACGTTGGACCCGATGCTGTCGGCCTATTGGGGCGACCCTGTGGCCCTGCATACGCAGCCGCGCAAGGGCCTGAGCGCCTGGCTGGCGCGTTTCAACGATTGGTTCGATCACCAGGCCAACCGCTACGGCCACGTGATCGCCTGGGCGCTGCACCATCGCCGTTCCATGGCCTTCATCGCGGCGTTCAGCATGGTCGCGGCACTGGGCCTGCATTTCAAATTCGGCGGCTCCAGTTTCATGCCGGCATCTGACGAAGGCATTCTGGCAATCGAGGTGCGCACCCCGTCGAGCGGCAGTCTGGAGTTTGCCCACCTCAAGGTTGAGCAGGCGGCGCTACTGGCGCGAGGCCTGCCCGAGACCGTGGCCACCAACAGCAACGTCAACGCGGGCGGAGGGCGCATCTACATCGACATCGGCAAGAGCACCAAGCGCAAGCGCAATGCCATCGCCATCGCAGCCGATTTGCGGCGTCAGATGGCGCGCCTGGTCGGCGCCGAGTACGTGGTCATCGAGGACCTGAACAACGGCGTACAAAAGCCGGTGCAGATCCAATTCTCCGGTCCCGACGCGCGCCGATTGCTCGACATTGCGACCGCCTACATGGCGCAGCTGCGCGCTGTGCCGGGCGCGGTCGATGTGGGCCTGTCCGAACAGGACCCGAAGGACGAGATCCAGATCGAGCTCAAGCGCGGACTGGCCAATTCATTGGGCATCTCCGTGGCCGATGCGGCGATGGCGCTGCGCGTGGCTTTTGCCGGCATCGAGGTCGGTGACTGGGTCGACCCGACCGGCGAAGCGCGCGATGTGGCGCTGCGCCTGCATCCGGATGACCGCGTCAGCGCCAGCAACATCGAGCACCTGCCGATCACCGTGGCCGGCAGCGACCTGATGGTGCCTTTGAGTCAGATTGCGAACATCACGATGGGCAAAGGCCCGGCGAAGATCCAGCATCAGGATGGCAAGCGCATGATCGCCGTTTCTGCCAATGTGCAGGGACGATCTTCCGGCGAGGTCACGGCCGACGCCATGAAGGTTGCCAAGGCAATCGAGTTCCCGGCCGGCTATGGCATCGAGCTTGGCGGCAGCGCACGCGACCAAAAGGAACTGTTCACCGAGATGGCCATTGCCCTGGTCATGGGCATCGGCCTGATGTACCTGATCCTGGTGATGCAGTTCGGCTCCTTCTCCGCGCCGCTGGCGGTGATGCTGTCACTGCCGCTGAGTCTGATCGGCGTCGTGCTGAGCCTGCTGCTGACCCGCAATACGCTCAACCTGATGAGCTTCATTGGCATCATCATGCTGATGGGCCTGGTGGCCAAGAATGCGATCCTGCTGCTCGACTGCGCGCGCAAGGAGGAAGCGCAGGGCACGGAGCGCGAGCTTGCGCTCATGCATGCCGGGCGCCTGCGCCTGCGCCCGATCCTGATGACCACCTTTGCGCTGATCGCCGGCATGCTGCCGGTTGCCATCGGCATCGGGGAGGGCGGCGAGTTCTACCGGCCGCTGGCCATCGCCATCATCGGCGGCACGATCACGTCAACCCTGCTGACGCTCCTGGTGGTGCCGACCTTCTACGACAGCATCGAGATCACATGCGACCGCGCCGTCGCGAAGTTTCACCGCCGCGCGCAGACGGGTAATGCCTTCGTTGCCTTTGTGCTGACGCTGATCGAGGCCTTGCTGGCCTTGCTGCTGCTGCGCTGGGTGTACCGGGCGCTGAAGGCGGGGGTGCGACGAGTCGCGCGCGGGCGTGCCGGCGCCGCGCCATCAGCGTCGCCACACTCGCAACACTGATGGCGTATCCGGTCAAATGGCGCGCATATTCTCGGCGAGGAATTTTTCGACACGGGTCCAGAAGTCCACCTGGTTGGAGACCTTGAGCCAGCCGTGCCCTTCGTCGGGATAGACGACCCATTCCACTTTCTTGTTGTGCGGCGCGAGGGCGTTGCGCATTTTCTCGCCATTGATCAGCGGCACGCGTTGGTCCAGCCCGCCGTAGGCCATCAGCACCGGCTGTTTGATCTCGGCGGCCCGGAGCACGGGTGAGGTGCGCTTGAACTGCTCGGCATCCTTGTCCGGGTCGCCGATCAGTAGGGGCAGGGTGAAGCGCGCCGCGTCGGCGCGGTTGAAATCGGTCCAGGTCACGCTGAACATGAACGAAGGGTCGGTAACGCCAACCCAGTTGATGCCGCAGCGAAACAGCGCCGGCTCCTTGGCCAGGCCCATCATCGTGAGGTAGCCGCCATAGCTAGCACCCGCCAGGCAGATCCGCTTCGGGTCTGCGACACCGTCCTTGATCAGCTGCTGCACACCGTCGGTGACATCGTCCTGCATGCCCAGGCCCCATTGCTTCCAGCCGGCCTGGAACAGCTTGTTGCCGAACCCGGTCGAGGCGCGCGGAGCCGGCATAAACACGGCATAACCGCGTGACACGAGGAACTGCACATTTGCATCCCAGTGCCAGCTGATGGGCCGCACCCAGGGCCCGCCATAGTGCAGCACGACCAGCGGAAACGGGCCGGGGCCGCTCGGCAGCGTCAGCTGCGCCGGGATGGACAGGCCGTCGCGCGCTGTGTAGCGCATGAAGCGCGTCGGACGCATGCGTTCGGCCGCCATCCAGGGTCGCGACTGTGCAATCTGCTCGAGCTTGTTGCCTTGCGGGGTGAACAGCAGGAAGCGGCCCGGATCGCGGTCGGAAGAGGAGTTGACCAGAATGACCGACCCCTCGTGCGCCGAGGGCAACTGCAGGCGGTTGACGTGGTCCGGCAGGGCCTGGTCAACCTGCGCCTGCATCTTGGCCAGTGACTCGTCGATCCAGTAGGTGCCGGGCCGCTCAGCTTCGTAGTCGATGCCGAGCAAGCGCGCACCCCCGGCGCTGAAGCGCAAGCCACCCGTCACGTCGAAGCCCTTAAGTGCGAACACGGGTTGCGGATCGAGGGCGCCGGTCTTCGCGTCAAAGCCGAAGATGGCGGCCGTATCGGACCCGCCGTAGGCGCGGACATACAGTTTCCCCGCGGCATCGAATGACAAGGGCGTCACCGCCGCCGTCGGATTCTCGGGACCGAACTTGAAGATCGTCCGCCACGGCGCCTGTTCGGAATCGCGCAGATGCACGCTGGTCACGTCGTCCACCGTGGCGATGGCGGCACGCGCCACATTGGCACGGTCGACCACCCACTCCTGGACATTGGCCGGACCGCCCAGGGTCATGATCGTGCTGCGCCCGGTCACGGTGTTGAGCCGATACAGGTTGCTGGAGAAACGTCCGCGCGCCTGCATGGAAGGGACGGTCACGATCACGTCGTCGGTCGGTTCGCCTTTATCGACAAAGCGGCCATGAAGGGATGTTCCGGCTGGCAGCAATTTTTGACCCTCCGTCACAAAGCTGCGCTCGACCAGCGGTTTGAAATTGCTGCCATCGCGATCGATGACGAACAAGCCACCGCTGACCTGATCCCCGAGGCCGCGTTCGCGGTCGATCATCGTGAAGATCAGACGCTGGTTGTTCACCCAAGACAAGCTGGCCACGTCGCCGTCGGTGAAACTGGTGACGATCAGAGGTTTTCGCGTCGCCACATCCACCACCGTGATGTTGTAGCGGTCGCGGTATTCGCGCCGTGCGGCAATGGTTCGGCCGTCGGGCGACAGGGTCACGCCCGACAGTTGCGGCCAGCGGAAAAAACTCTTCAGGTCAGGCAAGGGCCCGGCAGCGCTGTCCTGCGCCCAGGCGAGGGGCGCCAGCACCGGTGTGAGGAGGCCGGCGGTGACAACCGAGCGGCGGCGAAGTGAGGGGGGTGAAGAGTTCATGGCTTGGAAATTCAGGGTGGTTGTTGATATTCTGCCGCTCCAATATAGCCGGAAAAGGAAAAAAAAGGGCGCCTGATCGGCGCCCTTTCTTCCTTCTATTTGCAAGCCTTCAATATCACTTGAAGCTGTACTTACCCGAAACGTAGTAGAACCGTCCGCGATCCGAATACAGCTCGGCAAAGCCCATTTGCGTGTAGGAGTTGCTGCTGGCATTGGTCAGGCTGAACGGCGGCATGCGATCCAGCAGGTTCTTCACGCCCAGGCTCAGTTCCAGGTTCTTGAAACCGGCATACTGCGCCAATACGTCAAACTCGGTGAAACTGCCAACCCAGCGTGTCGTCGCCGACTTGGGCAGCGGCTGGTCGGTATCCCAGAAGCCTGCCGTTGTCTTCAGCGTTCCGCCAAAGGTCCAGGGACCCGATTCGGTGGTCACATTCAGCCCGTTGCGATAGCGCGGAACTGCATAGGTGCCGACATACTCGGACCAATCGTCAGCAGCCGTTGCACGGTTCTTGCTGGTTTGATAGTAGGTGAGCAAATCGCGAATCGTGACATTGCCGATCGGCGTGCCGCGCAGGCGCCAGCGAGCGTCAATATCAACCCCGGCGTGCTCGCTCTCCGCGACGTTTTGCAACGTCGTGAAGATATTGAAACGCGCGCCGGTCCGGTTGAACAGCCCGTTATCAATGGCTGTGGCGATCGTCGGCGTCGTGATCTCGTTGGTCTTCTGGATCTTCCACAAGTCGATGCTCGCGTTGAAGTCCTTGGCCAGTTCAAACACGATGCCCAGGTTCAGGGTTTTGCCCCGTTCCGGCTGCAGGGCGGCGTTGGAGCCATTGACCTGGAAGGCGGCGATGTCGCAGGCGCCGGAGGAATCCAGCGCCACGCCCAACTTCACGCACGACGCCGGGTCGGTGATGTTGGTCGCACCTTCTTCCTGAGCGCCATAAAGCTGCTTCAACACCGGAGCACGGAAGCTCTTGGTGTAGGAGGCACGCAGTGCCAGCTCCGGCATCAGCGTCCACTTGGCGCCGATCTTCGGGCTGGTGGCGTTGGCGCCAGTGTAGCGGTCATAGCGCAGGGCGGCCTGAGCTTCAATGGCCTTGGTCACGGGGATCGACAACTCGCCAAACACGGCCTGGTAGCTGCGCCCGGCGTCAACGGCGGCCTGGGCGATACTGCCAGTAACCTGACCCGCTTGCGTCAGCGCATCCGGTGTATCAACCAGGGATTCATGGTTGGCACTGAAGCCAGCTGCAAAGCGCAGCATGCCGGCCGGCATCGACGTTACATCACCGCTGAGCTGCGCATTGAAACTGCTCAGCGTGGAAGTGCCGACGCGCACCGGATTGACCTTCAAGCTTTCCACGAAGGCCGGGTCGTTGGTGTTGACGGTCGGATTCAGTGCGCCGCTCGAGGTTGCGGCAGACCACAGGTTGGCGTTGTAATAGTTGTGATCGGTATTGGTGACCTTGCTCTGGCCGCGGTTGGCGCTGACCTTCCAGTCGTAGGTGCCGACCATGCCTTCCGCGCCAACAGCGGTGTTGATGAAGTCGGACTTGCGGTCCGTCATGCGCGGCCCGCCTTGCATGAAGCGACCGGCGATATAAATATTCCCCGGGTCGCCCGGAATCGCGTAGGGCGTCTGGTTCGCATTGGTGATCGGCACAATGAAGTAGTCCGGCACCGGGTGCGCATCAAAGTGATCCTTCGATGTCGAATAGGTCACTTCCGCGAAGGCCTTGGTGGTGTCCGTGAGTTGCACCGTGCCGATGGCCAGGCCGCTCAGACGGTCCGCGCCGTTATAGGCCGTCAGCAGACTCTGGTTGAAGTCGTAGCGGCAGCGGTTGTTTGCGCCCAGGCTGCCAGCAGGACACGGCGCGTAGGTGACACCGACGAACCCACCCGTGTTGGGGTCGATCACGTTGCCGGTGGGTGCGAACGAACTGCGCGCGTCCGGGCCGCCCACGGAACGGTAGTCGACAGACTTTGAAATGTCGCGGTCTGCGCGCAAGATTGGATCGCGCTTGAACACGTCAAGGCCGAACAGGACGTTGTAGCGATCTTTGGTGAGGTCGCCAAAGCCGGCCGACAGACCCAGGCGCTTTTCCTTGCCATCGTTGCGGCTGCTGTTGCCATAGCTGGCAGTTGCTTCGATACCCTGGTAGTCGGTCTTGGTGATGAAGTTGACAACACCGGCGACTGCGTCGGCACCGTAAATGGCCGAGCCACCGTCTTTCAAGATTTCGATGCGATCGATTGCGCCAATGGGCAGCGAATTGATGTCGAATGCCGCGCCTGCACCGGACGAGTCATACAGCGCGTTGACCGGGAGACGGCGGCCATTGAGCAGGACCAGCACGTTGCTTTCGCTCAGACCGCGCATGCGGATGCTGGCGGTGCCGGAACCGGCAGGCGAGTTCGAGGCGAGTTCGCCCTGGTCGAAGATGTCAATCGAAGGAATGCTGTGCAACAGTTCATTGATCGAGGTGGCACCGGAACGCTCAATTTCCTTGCGCGTCACAACCTCAACCGGCGCCGGTCCTTCGACCGTGGTGCGCTTGATGGCGGAACCTGTCACTTCAACGCGTTGCAGTTGCGCTCCGGATTGCGCCTGCACTGCGCCCGTGTACAGGGCGGCAGCACCAAAGGCAATGACCAGGCCGGTGCATAGTTTGGTGCGTTCAAACGCTGTAGCTCGGCGCTGGGGCGCTCTGCCATTCCTCTTGAATTTCATGGGTGGTCCTTCAATCAATTAAAGAGCAGAACAAAAAAAACTTGCGCCAGGCATAGCGACAGATCGGAATTTGTTCCCGACTTGTTTCTGCTCCCGTGAAACGACTTTAAGGTAAATAAATGTAAATTTGAATCGGGAGTAATGCAATTGTTGAAATTCAATGTCTGATGTTGCCAAAATACATCGTGCTGTAATGATCTTGTGATATGCAGTTGACAATTGCATCAGCGCGACGTGATGCGACAATCAAATTCATGAAAATGAAATTGATCCCGGTGCCCTTTCAGATGGCTCGCTGACTTGACACGTGAAAGCCGACGAAAGCCCACCATCTTTGCTTGACATCGCCTCAAGTCTGCTTCGGGCTGGCCGCGTGCAGGAGGCAATCGAAGCACACGAGCAACTGCTCGCCTCGAATCCGGACTTGCCTGACAGTTGGTACAACCTGGCGTATTTGCAGCAACGCGCTCGGCGCTATGGCGCAGCACTGGCTGCCTACCAGCAGGCAATTGAACGTGGTGTCAGTTGCCCGGAGGAGGTCCACCTGAATCGCGCCGTCATTTTGGCCGAGTATCTGAGCCGGACCGACGAGGCCGAGCGCGAGCTCCATGTGGCGTTGATGCTCAATGGGCGCTACGTGCCAGCGCTGCTCAATCTCGGCAATATTCATGAGCAACGCGGGGACCGTGAGCGCGCACTCGATGCTTATGAAAGGGTGTTGGCCATTGAGCCCGCCAATGCCTTGGCCTTGGCCCGTCTGCCGAACTTGCAAGTCACCACCAGCGTCAAGGATCCGATGATCGCGCGCCTGCATCAGGCGATCGCCCGGCCCGGCGTGACGGCCGCAGAGTGTGCGGACCTTGGCTTCGGTCTCGGCAAGGCGCTCGACAGTGCCGGCGAGTACGACCGCGCCTTCGCCGCCTATAGTGCAGCCAACCATGCCAGCCGGCTGAGCGCCGGCCCGAACGGCGCGCGCTATGACCGGCTGGCGCATGAGCGCTACATCGATCGCCTGATCGCGGCCTTTCCCGAGCCGGTGGGCCCATCGGCGACTGCGGCCGGATCGTCGGCGCCATTGTTCATTTGCGGCATGTTCCGCTCCGGATCGACTCTGGTTGAACAAGTTCTGGCCAGCCATCCGCGGGTCACAGCCGGAGGTGAGATCGACCTGCTGCCCGCGATGGCGCGCGAACATCTGGCACCGCTGTTGCATGGATCGTCGGGGCCGATCGAGGCCGCGCGCCTGTCGCATTTGAAAACGATCTATCTCGATACCCTCGCGGCACGATTTTCAGGTGCTGCGTTTGTTACCGACAAGCGACCTGACAACTTTCTCCACATCGGACTGATCAAACTGTTGTTCCCGCAAGCAAAGATCGTTCACACAAGGCGCCACCCCGTCGACAACTGCCTGTCAGTGTTCTTTCTCCATCTCAGTCATTCCATGCCCTATGCGTTTAACCTGCTTGATATTGCGCACTGGTATCGTCAATACGAGCGGCTGATGGCGCACTGGAAACTGCTGTACGGGGACGCCATCCACGACGTCAACTACGATGGTCTCGTCACGGATTTTCAGCCGAGCATCCGGCGGTTACTCGACTATTGCGAATTGCCCTGGGACGATGCATGCATGGCATTTCACCGAACCAAGACGGTGGTGATGACACCCAGCGCCTGGCAGGTTCGCCAGCCGCTGTACACGCGGTCGTCGGGGCGCTGGAAGCACTACGAGCGGCACCTCGATGGTTTGCGCGCCGCCCTTGGTCACCCGCTTGGGTGACCGCTGACTCACTCCAGCTTGAAGTTGAATTCCTGCGTGGCGACAACCTCGCCGCCCGCATCGCTGATGCACTTGTACTGCATCATCGCGGCCTTGACGGCGGCGTGGAAGACGCGCGGGCCTGACACGATGGTCACATCCTGGATGACTCCGGCCTTGATGCGGATCTGAGCCTTGACGACGCCTTCGGTCCCGTCCTGGATTGCCTTGCGCGGCATCTCGGGCGGCACCTGCGTCGGGCAGGCAACGCCGATGTCGCTGCGGTTGGCTGCCGGCCTGACGGGTGCCGGCGGTGCCGGTGGCGCAATCGCCACGGGTGCTGTCGGCACGTTCGTCGTCGATGCGATCGAAATGCCCGAACTCACCGTGGACGGCGCCACATCGGGCGGCGGCACATAGGGTGGTGGTGGCGCTTCGGAGCGCACGATCTCCTTGGGCGTCTCGAGTTTCTTCGGCGGTGGTGGCGGTGGCGGCGGCGGAATGATGACTTCCTGGATCACCACGGCTTCGAGCGGTTTCTTGATGAAGTTCAGTCCCTTGCGCGCCATGCCCGAGACCAGCGCATAGCCCATCAGGACGTGCAGTGCGATGACGATCACCAGGCCCTTGACCCGGCGGCTCGGGTCCTTCGGCTGGTAGCGGTAGTTCATGCCAATGCTGGCGGAGGCGGGCGTATTCATTTGACGAACTGCTCGCTGCCGATCACGGCGATCTTGTTGAGGCCCAGGCGCTTGGTCGACGACAGCACATTGGCAAATACGGCATAGCTGGCCGCCTTGTTCGGCCGCACATGGATCTCGGGCTGCACCGTGGCCCTGGCCGTTTCAATCATCTTGAATTCCAGTTCCTGCGACGTGACCGGCAAACCCTGCCAGTAGACCGTGCTCTTGTCGTCGATGTCGATCTGGATCTTTTCCGGCTTGATGTTGTTCACCGGCGGCGTGCCAACGGGCATTTCCAGATTGACGGAGTGCAACTGGATCGGGATCGTGATGATCAGCATCACCAGCAGGACCAGCATCACGTCGATCAGCGGCGTGGTGTTGATTTCCATCAGCACTTCGGGTTGATCCGAGTTGCTGCTTCCAACGTTCATACTCATGGACAGAATCCTTCGCTTGTGCTCAGAGCCTTCAGCCGCCCAGCGGCGGGGGCTCGGTGATGAAGGCGACCTTGACGATGCCGGCGCGCTGGCAGGCGTACAGGATCTTGCCCACGCCTTCGTACTGCGCATTCATGTCGCCGCGGATCTGCACTTCGGGCTGCGGTTTGAGATGCGAGACTTTCTTGAGCTTGTCCACCAGCACCTCGACGTTTTGAACGCGCTGGTCGTACCAGTAGACATTGCCGGAGAGGTCGACGGAGAGGATGACATTCTCGGGTTTGGTTTCGCGCACTTCGACGCGCTCCTTGGGCAGACTGACCTTGATCGAGGTGGTGACCACGGGAATCGTGATCAGGAAGATGATCAGCAGCACCAGCATCACGTCCACCAGAGGCGTGGTGTTGATGGCCGACATGACGGTGTCTTCGCCGTCACTGGCAGAGCCAACGCTCATTGACATGGCAGTTTCCTAGGTGGATTGAGCGCGGCTGTGTCAGGCCTTCTTGACCGAGCCGAGGATGACGGCGTGCAGGTCGCTGCCGAAGGCGCGCACATCAGCCATGGCGTCCTTGTTGCGCCCGACCAGCCAGTTGTAGGCCAGCACCGCTGGCACAGCCACGGCCAGACCGATGGCGGTCATGATCAGGGCTTCGCCGACCGGGCCGGCGACCTTGTCGATGGAGGCCTGGCCCGAGATGCCGATGGCGGTCAGGGCGTGATAGATGCCCCAGACCGTGCCGAACAGACCGACGAAGGGCGAGATGGAGCCGACCGTGGCCAGCACCGAGAGGCCGCGCTGCAGGCTGGTCTGGATGCGCTCGACAGCGCGCTGCACGCTCATGGCAATCCAGTCGTTCAGGTCGACATGGCCCATGAGGCCGTCGTGCTTCTTGGTCGCGTCAATGCCGGCTTCGGCAATGAATCGAAACGGGCTGCTGGCGTCGAGCTTGGCGCAGCCTTGCGCAATGCTGCCGGCCGTCCAGAAGTCATTGGCGGCGGCCTTCGCCTGACGCGCGACCTTGGCCTGCTCGAGCAGTTTGACGATCAGCACGTACCAACTGCTGATGCTCATCACGAGCAGCAGCATCAGAACGGTCTTGGCAACGCCGTCGGACGTTTTCCAGAGGGCTTCGATACCGTAGGGGTTGTCGGTGGGCTCAGCGGCCTTCTTCGCTGCATCGGGTGCGCTGGCTGGCGCCACGGCTGCGGGCACCGAGCCGGACGCGGCTTGGGTCGCTGCCGGCGCGCTTGTCTGGGCCTGGACTGTGACAGCGCTCAGTGATAGAACCAGTCCCAATGCGCATGCGCAGGACGCCAAGATGCGGGCAATTTTGATTTGCACGGTGTTTCCTTTGACAAAGATGAAGGGTGGCGACACGAACCATCGCGCTGGCGACACCCGGGAAATCGGTATGCCGAGTATAGGGGACGGCAATCGGTCCGTTCGATCGGGCATGTTCCAATTTGAGACGGCCGGACCTAGATCACACCGTCAAACATCATCACCTCGACCAGATCACCCGCAGCGACATCGCCCTGGTCATGTGCCAGCACGATCAGACCGTTGGCCTGCACCATCGAACTGAGCACGCCCGAGCCCTGGTTGCCCGTGATCCTGACTTGCGGCATGCCGTCGCTGCCGGTGCTGACTGTCCCGCGCTGGTACTCGGTGCGCCCCGGCTTCTTGCGCAGCGGCTCCAGGCTACGCGCCCTGAGCATGGGTGGCGTCGCGGCCGCGCTGCCCATCATCTGCAGCAGGGCAGGGCGCACGAACGCAAGAAAGGTCACCATGACCGCAACCGGATTGCCCGGCAGGCCGAACAACACGGCTTGGCCGATGCGGCCCACCGCCATGGGACGCCCCGGGCGCATCGCGATCTTCCAGAACGCGACGTCGCCGAGTTTCTTCATCAGGAGCTTGGTGTAGTCAGCCTCTCCGACGCTGACGCCACCGCTGGTAATGATGGCGTCGGCCTGCTGCGCTGCCTGCGTGAACGCCGTCTCCAGCAAGTGGGGCTCGTCGCGCACCACGCCCATGTCGATGACCTCGCAGCCGAGGCGGCTCAGCAAGCCGAACACGGTGTAGCGATTGCTGTCATAGACGGCACCTTCACGCGGTGCCTGGCCCAGGCTCAGGATTTCGTCGCCGGTCGAGAAGTAGGCGACGCGCAGCTTGCGCCAGACCGGCACCTCGGCAATGCCCAGGCTGGCGAGCAGTCCGAGTGCGGCTGGTGTCAACAGTTGACCCCTGCGCAGCGCCGGCTGGCCCTGCATCAGGTCTTCACCGAGCTTGCGCCGGTTGTCGCCGGCGTGCAGCAGCCCGGCAGGGATGGTGATCGTGGAGCCATCACCCGACACAAATTCCTGCGGCACCACGGTATCGAGCCCACCGGGCATGATGGCGCCGGTCATGATGCGGATGCATTGGCCCGGCTCGACCCTGTGCGGCCAACCGGCGCCGGCGCGCAGCGTACCCGCAATCGTCAGGGTCAAGGGCGCATCGTTCGAGAGTTGTGCCGCATCGAAGGCATAGCCGTCCATGGCCGAGTTGTCATGCGCCGGCACGCTGATTGGCGAGATCACGTCCTGCGCCAGCACGCGCCCCAGCGCCTGAAATATCCCCGCGGTTTCCTGTGTCGTGACCGACTCCACGAGGCGCGACAGGAAAGTGTTGACCGCGGCGACGCGCAGCGCTTGCGGGTCGTAGCCTTGCAGTTCGGATGCGATGGCGGCGATGCTTTTCAAGAGCCGCTGCCTTCCAGTTGCCGCAAGTCGGCCAATGAATTGGCGTTACAGAAGGCACGCGCGTCGTCGCCCGGTTGATCGAAGGGAACGATCACCGTGCGGTGCAGCGCGGTCCAGTTGTCGATCTTTCGGCCACCTTCTTCGGTGAACTTCTTCAGGCTTTCCAGCAAGCTCGCGCGCAACAGGCAAAAGACCGGCTGCGTGCGAATCCTGACCTGTCCATCCTTGTCGATTTCCGGTGCGCTGGCCATCGCGATGTCGGCTTGATGGCTTTCGAGCGCCTGGCCCAGGCGTGATCCCAGGTCCAGCGGCAGCAAGGGAGTGTCGCAAGGCACGGTCAGCAGAAACTGCGTCGTGCAGCGCTGCAGGCCGGTCAGGAAACCTGCCAGCGGCCCGGCATAGTCGGCCATGCCGTCGGGCCAGACCGGCACATCGAAGGCCTCGTAGGCGGCCAGATTGCGATTGGCATTGATCACGATGTGAGCGGCAGCCCCGCCGAGCTGCAACCTTTTCAGTGTGTGCAAGGCCAGCGGCACGCCGTTGAACGTCTGCAGGCCCTTGTCGACACCGCCCATGCGCGTGCCGCGGCCGCCTGCTAGGATCAACGCTGTGATGTCTGGCGCCTCAATCATGGCTGCACTGCAATGGATTCCGGATCAGGTCCGGGATGACAAGCGGGTTACGCAGATTGGCCATCATCATCCACCGATATAGCTCATTTCAACGCGCCGCTGCGCCGGTGCGCTGTCGGCGCCTTGTGCGCCGCGCGACTCCGAGTAGTTGTCGCTGCGGGCCTGCCAGATATGCCCGATGGCCGATTCGAGATCGGCTTGCGAAGCGTCGGCCCGCAGCAACGCACGCAGGTCGTAGCCCTGCGATGCAAACAGGCACAGGTAGAGCTTGCCCTCGGTCGACAGGCGCGCGCGGTTGCAGTCGCCGCAGAATGCCTGGGTGACGCTGCTGATGACGCCGATTTCACCAAGCTGCGGGTCGTGCCGGCCGCTGGCATCGGCATAGCCCCAGCGCTCCGCCGTTTCGCCCGGCCGGCTGGGTTCGAGTTGCAGCAGCGGCAACTCAGCATGGATCCGCTGCACCACTTCGCTCGACGGCATGACCTCGTTCATGCGCCAGCCGTTGCTGGCGCCGACGTCCATGTACTCGATGAAGCGCAGCACAATGCCGCTGCCGCGAAAGTGGCGTGCCATCGGGAGGATTTCGTGCTCGTTGCTGCCGCGCTTGACCACCATGTTGATCTTGATCGGCCCGAGACCCGCTACGCGCGCGGCGTCAATGCCGGCAAGCACATCGGCGACCGGAAAATCGACATCGTTCATGCTGCGAAACACCGCATCGTCGAGTCCGTCCAGGCTGACGGTCACTCGCTGCAGTCCGGCGGCCTTGAGGCTGCGCGCCTTGCGCGCCAGCAGCGAGCCGTTGGTTGTGAGTGTCAGGTCCAGCGCTCGGCCTTCGACGGTGCGCAGCGTTGCGAGCTGCTCGATCAACCGTTCGATGTTCTTGCGCAGCAGAGGTTCGCCGCCGGTCAGGCGGATCTTCTGCACGCCGTGTGCGACGAAGACCTTGGTCAGGCGCGTGATTTCCTCGAACGAGAGCAGGTCGCTGTGCGGCAGGTAGAGGTGATCCTTGTCGAACACCTCCTTGGGCATGCAGTAATTGCAGCGGAAGTTGCAGCGGTCGGTGACGCTGATGCGCAGGTCGCGCAAGGGGCGCCCGCGCTGGTCCGACAGCAAACCGGTGGCGCCGATGCGGCTGGCGGCGGCAAACGCCGCCGTTGGCGTCGACAGCACGGCGCTGCGCTGATCAAGCAGCGGCACGACGCGCGGCGTGTGGCGTTCAGTCATGCCGTTGCCAGTGTTGGGTGTGCATCAAACGCAGCGTGCACCGTCGACCTCGATGCAGACGCCGCTGATGAAGGAGGCTTCGTCGCTGGCGAGGTACAGGGCCGCATTGGCGACGTCAAGCGCGGTCGAGAAGCGCCCGAGCGGAATGCTGGCGCGGAACAAGGCCTTGCGCTCCTCGGTGAGCGGGCCGCCGGCGAATTCGGCGGCCAGACCGGTGTCCGGGTTGAAGACCGGGTTGATGCAGTTGACGCGGATGTTGTCGGGACCGAGTTCGGCCGCGAGCGACTTCGAAGTGGTGATGACGGCGCCCTTGGAGCCGTTGTACCAGGTCAGGCCCGGGCGCGGGCGCACACCGGCCGTGGAGGCGATGTTGATGAAGCTGCCGCCGCCTTGCGCGCGGAACACCGGCGTGGCGTGGACGGTCGCGAGGTAGATGCTCTTGACGTTGACGGCGTAGCACTTGTCGAATTCGTCTTCGCTGACTTCAAGCGCGGGGCGGTTGCGGTGCGTCCAGCCGGCGTTGTTGACCATTGCGTCGAGTCGGCCGTAGCGCTGGACTGCCGCCGCGACCAGGGCTTTGACCTGGTCTGACTTTGTGACGTCGGCGGCGAAGAACGAGGCTGTGCCACCGGCAGCCACGATGTCGGCCACCACTTTTTCGCCGAGCGCGGTATTGATGTCGTTGACGATGACCTTGGCGCCTTCGGTGGCCAGCCGTTTGGCGATGCCTTCGCCGATGCCGCCGCCGGCGCCGGTGACGATGATGGACTTGTCTTGAACGCGCATGTCAGGAATCTCGTTGTAGGTTGTAGTTTGCAGGTGCCTGGGGAAATCTTAGCCGTGCCGGATTGCCACGGTCTTGAGTGTGGTGAAGCCGTACAGGGCCTCGAAGCCCTTTTCGCGACCGTGACCGCTCGATTTGACACCGCCAAATGGCAGTTCGACGCCGCCGCCGGCGCCGTAATTGTTGATGAAGACCTGGCCGCTGCGCAGGCGCTTTGCCATGCGGAACTGGCGTGCGCCGTCGGCGGTCCAGACCCCGGCCACCAGGCCGAACTGCGTGGCATTGGCGAGCTCGACTGCATGGTCCTCGTCGCGGAAGGCCATCGCGCACAGCACCGGACCGAACACTTCCTCCTGCGCCACGCGATGCGCGACCGGAACATCACGCAGCAGGGTTGGCGCCTGGTAGAAGCCGCTTGTCGGCGCCTCTGTGACCACCTGGCCTTGTGCCACCGTCTGGATGCCGGCCGCTTGCGCATCGGCCAGGAATTGCCGCACACGCTGCTGCTGAGTCTGGCGGATCAGCGGACCGACGTCGAGGTCGAGGAGGGCAGGGCCGACGCGCAGCTTCTCGAAGGCCTGACCAAGCCGTGCCAGCAATGGTTCGTAGATCGCCTGCTCGATCAGCACGCGTGAACCAGCGGAGCAGGTCTGGCCGGCATTTTGCACGATGGCGTTGATGATGGCGGGAACGGCGGCATCGAGATCGGCATCGGCGAAGACGATCTGCGGGCTCTTGCCGCCGAGCTCCAGCGTGACCGGGCAATGGCGCTCGGCCGCAACCTGCTGGATCAGCGTGCCCACGCTCGGGCTGCCGGTGAAGCTGATGTGGTCGATGCCGGTATGGCGCGCCAGGGCATCGCCGACCTCATGGCCGTAACCGGTGACGATGTTGATGACGCCGGGCGGGAATCCGACTTCGGCCGCGAGCTGCGCAACCCGAATCAGTGACAGGCAGGCGTCTTCGGCGGGTTTCACCACACACACATTGCCGGCAGCCAGCGCGCCGCCGACGCTGCGGCCGAAGATCTGCATCGGGTAGTTCCAGGGCACGATGTGACCTGTGACGCCGTGCGGCTCGCGCCAGGTCAGCACACTGTAGCCGTCGAGGTAGGGCAGGGTTTCGCCGTGCAGCTTGTCGCAGGCGCCGGCATAGAACTCGAAGTAGCGGGCCAGGGCGGCCGCGTCGGCGTTGGCCTGCTTGGTCGGCTTGCCGCAGTCGCGCTGCTCGATGGCGCTGAGCTCAGCCCCATGTTCCGTGATCTTCTGCGACAGCCGCATCAGCAGACGGCCGCGCTCGGCGGCGCCGAGCTTGCGCCAGTTTGAGTCAAACGACTGGCGCGCGGCAGCCACCGCCTGCTCGATGTCGGCGGCGTTGCTGCGCTGGATTTCGTCGTAGGGCAGGCCATCCGATGGGTCGAGCATGACGATGGTCTGGCCGGACGAGGAGGCGACGGAGGTGTTGGCGATGTAATTGAATTGCATGCGTGTGATTTTCTTCCAAAAATGAATGACCGGACGGCATCCGGCGCAACACAAATCAGCGGGTCAGGATGGCCGGGCCCATTTCCTGCAGTGGGCCCAGCGGGTTGGTGTTGACCTCGACTTCGTTGACGCTGGGTTGTCCACCCCAGGCGCGGTACACCACCTTGTCGTTGACCAGCAGCACCAGCGCGTTGAAGCGCCAGCCGGTGGTTTCGGAGCGGCGAGAGAAGTTGGTGAAGTCGGCCAGGAAGTTCCCGGTGCGCTTCTTCTCGATCTTGGCCGCGGTGATCTCCCAGCCGCGACAGTCATCGTGCGCTTCCAGGCAGGCCAGGACGCCCGGATCCAGATCTTCGCGCTTTAGCAGCGCGCTGGGCACAAACCTGCGCACAACCTCGGTCTGGGTCAGGATCAGGGTATTGGGTTGCGTGGCCGGATCCAGGCCCATGCTCTTGAGCGTTGCGACGTCGCTCTTCATCGGAACCAGCGAGTCGATCGCCTTGCGCGCTTCCTCGAAACTCTTGAAAGGTGTGGATTCGTTGTGCACCTGCGGCAGCATCGACGAGCAGCCGCCAAGCAGGCGTGTCAACGACACCAGGCACAGGCTCCAGATCAGGCTACGTTGGTTCAAGGGTATACCGCCGCGAGGTTACGGCCACCATGGTAGTTCAATGCATTTCCGGCTCAGTTGACAAGCATCATCGCAGCCATTGAAAAAGCCCGCCGAAGCGGGCCTTGGAAGCTGAGCCGCTGCGGCTTAGCCGTGCATCTTCATCATGACCGGCACGATCAGCAGCGCCACGATGTTGATGATCTTGATCAGCGGGTTGATGGCCGGGCCAGCCGTGTCCTTGTAGGGGTCGCCCACGGTGTCGCCGGTGACGGCAGCCTTGTGGGTTTCCGAACCCTTGCCGCCGTGGTTGCCGTCTTCGATGTATTTCTTGGCGTTGTCCCAGGCACCGCCGCCGGTGCACATGGAGATGGCGACGAACAGGCCGGTCACGATGGTGCCCATCAGCAGGCCGCCCAGCGCAGCCGGGCCGAGCAGCAGGCCGACCAGAATCGGCACTACCACGGGCAGCAGTGACGGGATCATCATTTCCTTGATGGCCGCAGTGGTCAGCATGTCGACGGCCGTGTCGTATTCGGGCTTGGCCGTGCCTTCCATGATGCCCTTGATTTCGCGGAACTGGCGGCGCACTTCGACCACCACCGAGCCGGCAGCGCGGCCGACCGCTTCCATTGCCATTGCACCGAAGAGGTAGGGAATCAGGCCGCCGATGAACAGGCCGATGATGACCATCGGATTGCTCAGGTCGAACGTGATGTGCTTGCCGTAGGCTTCGAGCTTGTGGGTGTAATCGGCAAACAGCACCAGCGCGGCCAGACCGGCAGAGCCGATGGCGTAGCCTTTGGTGACGGCCTTGGTCGTGTTGCCGACGGCGTCGAGCGGGTCGGTGATGTCACGCACGCTGGCGGGCATCTCGGCCATTTCGGCGATGCCACCAGCGTTGTCTGTGATCGGGCCGTAGGCGTCGAGCGCCACCACAATGCCGGCCATGCTCAGCATGGACGTCGCGGCGATCGCGATGCCGTACAGGCCACCGAGCGCATAGGCGGTCCAGATGGCCATGCAGACGAAGATCACAGGCCAGGCGGTGGAACGCATGGAAACGCCTAGGCCGGCAATGATGTTGGTGCCGTGGCCGGTGGTCGATGCCTGCGCGATATGGCGCACCGGGGCGTATTGCGTGCCGGTGTAGTACTCGGTAATCCAGACCAGGGCGGCGGTCAGGATCAGGCCGACGGCGCACGCGCCGAATAGGCTTGTGCTGCTCACGATGCGGCCGTCGGTCAGCGTTATGGCGGACGGGAACAGGCTCGCGGTCACAAAGTAGAACGCAACCAGGGACAGAACGCCGGCAACTGCCAAGCCCTTGTACAGGGCTGGCATCACGTTCTTCATGCCAGGCGATGCCTTGACAAAGAAGCAGCCGATGATGGAAGCTACGATCGACACGGCGCCGAGCGCCAGCGGATACAGTACAGCACTGGTATTGGCGCCGGACAGCAGCAACGCGCCGAGCACCATGGTGGCGATCAGCGTGACGGCGTAGGTTTCGAACAAGTCGGCGGCCATGCCGGCGCAATCGCCCACGTTGTCGCCGACGTTGTCGGCGATCACGGCCGGGTTGCGGGGATCATCTTCCGGAATGCCGGCTTCAACCTTGCCAACGAGGTCAGCGCCGACGTCAGCGCCCTTGGTAAAGATGCCGCCGCCGAGACGCGCAAAAATGGAAATCAGCGACGAGCCGAAGGCAAAGCCGATCAGCGGATTGAGCTTGGCCACGGTGACGGCACCATCGGGTACCAGGAACCAGTAGAAACCGGTGACGCCCAGCAGACCGAGTCCGACCACCAGCATGCCGGTGGTGGCGCCGCCGCGGAAAGCAACGTCCAGAGCCGGGCCAATGCCCTTGGTGGCAGCCTGAGCCGTGCGCACATTGGCGCGCACCGAGACGTTCATGCCGATGAAACCGCAGGCACCCGAAAGCACGGCGCCGATGACAAAGCCGCCGGCGCTCAATGGATCGAGAAAGATGCCGATCAGGATGGCCAGGACAACGCCTACCATGGCGATGGTCTTGTACTGCCGTGCCAGATAGGCAGCGGCACCGGTCTGAATCGCGGCTGAAATTTCCTGCATCCGCGCGTTGCCTGCATCCTGCGAAAGAATCCAGCCGCGGGCCCAGAAGCCGTAAGCTACGGCGATAAAGCCGCAGATGAGCGCCAGAATGAGCGCTGAGTTGCCTGTCATATGAGAATCTCCTGTCGTTGGTTCGCTAAGTAGGGGTGCAGCGCAATCGGCACCACCGCTGCGTTGCTTCCTCGCCGCGAAACATCAATAAGGGATTGACGTGGGCAATTGGCCAACCGGGCGACTGTACCGTGAAAAAAGTCCTTTTCTTGGCGCGGCAAGGGGAGCGTAAGTAAAATCAGGGTTAATACTGAGAGCTTTCTGACTTAACTCAATGCAAAGAAACGAACATGTCTCTAGATAACGTCACCCCTGGCAAGAATGCGCCCGAGCAATTCAATGTGATCATCGAAATCCCGATGAACGCCGACCCGGTCAAGTACGAGGTGGACAAGGAAACGAGCGCGATTTTTGTCGACCGTTTCATGAGCACCGCCATGCACTACCCGACCAATTACGGTTATGTGCCGAAGACCATTTCAGGCGACGGCGATCCGGTCGACGTGCTGGTGATCACGCCAGTGCCCCTGATCCCGGGCGTAGTGGTGACCTGCCGCGCGATCGGCATCCTGAAGATGGAGGACGAAGCGGGGCAGGACGGCAAGGTGCTGGCAGTTCCGATCGACAAGATTTTGTCGCTCTACACGCGCTGGAAGAAACCGGAAGACCTGAGTCCGGTGCGCCTCAAGACCATCGCCCATTTCTTTGAGCACTACAAGGACCTCGAAGAGAACAAGTGGGTCAAGATCCTGGGCTGGGAGGGACCGGAGTCCGCCAAGCAGGAAATCCTGGACGGCATCGCCAACTACAAAAAGACACGCGCCTGACGCGCATCGCATGCCCGAAGGCCGAATGGAGCCGCGCCGCGGTAGCAGCGGCACAGCTTGAGCGATTCGGGCCGGAGCGGAGTCATGCGGCAGCAGGGTGTCGAAACGGACTGCGTTGAACCAGTTCGTCGAGGTATTGTTGGACGCCTTCGCTTTCGCTTTCTAGAAATCGCTCCACCGCATCGGCAAAGGCAGGATGAGCCAGCCAGTGGGCGCTGCTGGCTTTCACCGGCAGAAGGGCGCGCGCCATCTTGTGTTCACCTTGAGCGCCGCCTTCAAAGCGCTGGAAACCGTGCGCAATGCACCATTGGAGCGGTTGGTAGTAGCAGGCTTCGAAGTGCAGGCAGTCCACCCGCTCCAGCGCGCCCCAGTAGCGACCGTAGGCGACGCCGGCCGGTGCCGGCGAGGCGCCTGAATCGGTCGACGGCATTGCCTCGGCTTGGATTGCGACCAGACTGGCCGCGATCGGTCGCCCCTGGCGCTCGGCGATGAACAGCAACCAGTGTTCCGGCATGGTGCTGGCCATGCGCAGGAAGAAATCGCGGCTCAGGTAAGGCGCATTGCCGTGTTCTAGGTAGGTGCGCTCGTAGCAGCGGTAGAAAAAATCCCAGTCCTGTGCCGTGATGTCAGCCCCCTGCGCACAGCGAAAGCCCACGCCGGCATCAGCCACTTTGCGCCGTTCCTGCCGGATCTTCTTGCGCTTGTCCTGCGACAGCGAAGTCAGGAAGTCCTCGAAGTCAACATAGGCCGGTTCGGTGTTCTTCCAGTGGAATTGCACGGTGTGGCGTAGCAGCATGCCGGCGGTGCTGCAGGCTTGCAGGTCGTCGGCGCTCGCAAACAGCAGGTGCAGGGACGACAGTTGCTGCGTTTCACACCATTTGAGAAGGGCTGAGATCAGCGCGCCGCGGTTTGCCGAGCTGCGCGCCAGCAGGCGTGCGCCGGGAACAGGCGTAAATGGCACGGCCACCAGCGCTTTCGGGTAATAGGCCAGGCCGTGCTGCGCATAGGCATTCGCCCAAGCCCTGTCGAACACGTATTCGCCATAGGAATGCGTCTTGACGTATAGCGGGCAGGCGGCGAGCAGAACGCCGTCACACTCCAGCGTTATGAAGTGTGGCGTCCAACCGGTTGCCGGCACAGCAGCGCCGCTGGCGTGCAGCGCGCTCAGGTACTCGTGTCGCATGAAAGGCGTTGCCTGCGCCTGCAAACCGAGCAATTCGTTCCAGTCAGCGGCATCGACTTCGTCGGGCGAGTTGTGCACCCGGATGACATAATCGTTCGACTTGTGCTTCACTGGCTTCATCTTTCATTCATACCTGCGGTACATGACATTCAAACTTTGCGTCGCCCAGCTCGATTTCGTGGTTGGCGACTTGGCTGGAAATTCGAAAAAGATCATCGATCTGGCGCGCTCGGTGTACGCTGATGGCGTGCGTCTGGTGCTGACGCCCGAGCTTTCCATTTGCGGCTATGCCGCAGAAGACCTGTTCCTGCGCCCCGCCTTTATCGCTGCCTGCGATGATGCCGTGAAAACAGTGGCCCGCGAGCTGGCCGGGTTAAAGAATCTGACCGTGGTGCTCGGACATCCGAGCGGAGGTGACAGCCGGACCCGGTCGGTCGCTGTGCCAACCCGGCACAACGCTGCGAGTGTCCTGTGCGAAGGGCGCGTCGTGGCGCGCTACGCCAAGCGCGAGTTGCCGAATTACCAGGTGTTTGACGAGCGGCGCTATTTCACGCCGGGACAGGATGTCTGCGTGTTCGAGGCCGGCGAGCCGGGCAGCAGGATCAAGGTCGGGCTGCTGATCTGCGAGGATGCCTGGTTCGAGGAACCGGCGCGGCTGACCAAGGCAGCGGGCGCTGAATTGCTGGCAGTGATCAACGCCTCGCCGTTTCATATCGGCAAGGGCAACGAGCGCGAGCAGATGATGCGCGAACGTGTGCTGGATTGCGGTTTGCCGCTGGTTTATGCCCATTTGGTGGGCGGGCAGGATGAGGTGGTGTTCGAGGGGCGCTCGTTTGCGCTGGACGCCGATGGCTCGGTGGTGGGGCGGGCCGAGAGTTTTGTCGAGGCATCGCTGGTGGTGGAGGCACGACGCGAGGGCCATGCGCTACATCTGGCTGCGGAGGTGGCGGCAGAGCGTACGCCGCAGGCTGACCTTTGGCACGCACTGGTGCTGGGTGTGCGCGACTACATTGGCAAGAACGGTTTCCCGGGTGTGCTGCTGGGCCTGTCGGGCGGCATTGATTCCGCATTGGTTTTGGCGGTGGCCGTCGATGCGCTGGGCAAGGACCGGGTTCGGACCGTCATGATGCCCTCACCCTATACGGCCGACATCAGCTGGATCGACGCGCGCGAGATGGCGCAGGGCCTGGGTGTGCGCTACGACGAGATTTCCATCGTGCCGGAGTTCGAGGCCTTCAAGCAATCGCTGGCCAGCCAGTTCAAGGGCTTGGCCGAGGACACCACGGAAGAGAACATTCAGGCCCGTATTCGCGGCACCCTGCTCATGGCCCTGTCGAACAAATTTGGCAGCATCGTGCTGACGACCGGCAACAAGTCCGAGATGGCAACCGGCTATTGCACGCTCTATGGCGACATGGCCGGGGGTTTTGCCGTCATCAAGGATCTGGCCAAGACGACGGTATTTGAACTGGCGCGCTGGCGCAATGCCAACGATCCCTATGGCAGCGGGAGCCAGCCGATTCCGCAGCGCATCATCACGCGCCCGCCGAGTGCCGAACTGCGTCCGGATCAGACCGATCAGGACAGCTTGCCGCCCTACGAGGTTCTGGATGCGATTCTGGAGCGCTACATGGAGAACGACCAGAGCATTGACGACATCGTTGCGGCCGGGTTTGCGCTCGCCGATGTTGAAAAGGTAACCCGGCTGATCAAGATAAACGAATACAAGCGCCGCCAGGCCCCGGTAGGTATTCGCGTGACCCACCGGAGCTTTGGCAAGGATTGGCGTTATCCTATAACCAACCGGTTTCGGGCTTGACTGACGGATTGCCGGGTCAGTCGTCGTATCGCCAAGCGCGCTTGCGCCCCCATCAGGAGAAAGAAATGAAGCAGATCACAGCCATCGTCAAACCATTCAAGCTGGAGGAAGTGCGTGAAGCACTGGCCGAATGCGGCGTTACCGGCCTGACCGTTACCGAAGTCAAGGGTTTTGGCCGGCAAAAGGGCCATACCGAGCTCTACCGGGGCGCCGAGTACGTGGTCGACTTCCTGCCCAAGGTGAAGGTGGAAGTGGTGGTTAAGACAGAAGACCTGGATCGCTGCGTTGATGCCATCGTGAAGGCCGCGCACACCGGCAAGATTGGCGACGGCAAGATTTTTGTGACCAGCGTCGAGCGCGTCGTGCGCATCCGCACCGGCGAGCAGGACGAGTCTGCGGTCTAGTACTGTCAAACCTGCAGACGATCAATCGGGCGGATCAGGGTTTCAGTTCTGGCGTTGAGACCAGTCGTGTGCCCGCCAGGGCGTCATGCCAGAACTGCCGTTGCGGGTGCAAGCCGCTTGAGATGGCCCATATCGCGACCCAGCCGCCGACGATGACGGCTGATTCGAGGCCGGACAGCTTGAAAGGTGCGACCGCCGCCAGCGCTGGCATGAACCAGAGCCAGCTCAGGACGTAGCGCAACAAGGCGCGCGCTTGCGTCAGCGGTTTGCCGCTGCGATCGACCACGGCAATGCGCCAGGTTTTCATGGCCAGGGTCTGCCCTTTGGCCCAAAACCAGACAAAGTAGATTCCGAAGACGACGAACAGAAAGATCTGCAGCGGATGGCGGTTGTCCATGGCGTTGCGGGTCTGGCTCAAGGTGCTGAACAGATAGCCGGCGATAAAGACCACACCCATCAGCAGTAGTCCTTCGTAGAGCCAGCAGGCCATGCGACGTGCCAGACTTGGTGTTGCCAGGGCTGTATTCATCGGAACGGAACCGATGGCGTTCAGTTGCTTGGTACCGGTTGCGGCTCCGACGCTGTCCTGGAGCGCGGCAGCAGGGTATTGCGGTCCAGCGAATGACCGGTTGCGGCCATCTTGGGCGCCTGTTTCGCAGTCTGTTTTGTCACGGGTACCGCTGCCAGTTTTTGGGGGGAGACCGGCTTGACTGCCGTCGCGGCGCCAACGGTTTTGGGCGGCGCCGAGCGCGCCAGCTTCTGCTTCTCTTCCGGGCTGAGGGCTTGATAGGCGGTCCAGGTGGCTGCCTTCTGCGTCGGCGTCAATTTCTTGGATTCGGCGAAATTGAGCCTGGCCTGCGCCCGCTGCTGCGGACTCAGGGACACCCATTCGGTCATGCGACTGTGGAGCTTGGCCTGTTCCGGTGCCGCCAGTTTTGGATAATTCGCTGCAATTGCAATCCACTTGCGCTTCTGAGTTTCACCCAGGGTATTCCATTGTTCAGCCAAGGGTGTGAGTGACTGCTGTTGCGATGGCGACAGGTCTTGCCAAGTCGGCTTGATCTGATTCTTCGAAACAATTGCCGGCCTGTTTGGACTGCTGGCACCGGACAATTTTGCCGCCGACACGGTCGGCGCGGGTGCCTTGATCACATCCTGCGCCCAGACGCTGGAGGTCACCGCGTTGACTGCTATCCATGCCATGGCAACCATCGCACCGGTCAGCCCGGTGGCGAAAGAACCTCGTACAAGCCGATTCGGGCGACGCTTGAACACCGTCATGTCCGACTCATTGGTATTGCCCGGAACTGCTCTTGAGGAATTGTGTAAAGGCTGGATCGGTATAAGCCGCTGGGGGCAGGTCGTCCGTGAGCAAAGCCGCATCGATTTCTGCCAGTTCGTTGGCGCGATTTTCATTCTGGATCACGTTGATCGCGATCAGGCCAAGAACCAGGGCCAGCAAGGGCACAGCCGCCGCCACACGATTCCACCAACCGGGATGTCCCAGGGTCATCGTCCCGTTTCCACCCGAGGCGGCCAAATTGCTGACTGTACGGACCAAGGCAACTTTTCGCTTGCCCAGCGCCTGATGGCGAGCGGCACGCAAACGCTCGGAAATATCGTAGGGGAGGTTGTCGGTCGCGTCCGACAGACGCGCAGCGATCTGCAAACCGAATCGGTCTTCTGCCAAATGACGTTGATATTGGTAAGAATTGGTCATAACGTGATTCCCTTTGCCCTCAAGGCCGCCCCAAGGGCCTGTACTGCTCTGGAACAGTGTGTCTTGACACTACCCTCCGAGCAACCCATTGCCGCGGCAGTTTCTGCCACGTCCAGTTCCTCCCAGTAACGCATGAGGAAGGCTTCCCGTTGACGGGCTGGCAGTTCCTGGATTTCCGCTTCGATTGCACGCAAGGTTTGTGCCCGTTGCGTCGTGCTTTCAGCGCTTTCCGTCTGCTCCGAATGATTCTCCACATTCAAAGTTTCCAGGACGTCAAATTCTTCATCGTCTCCCGCCATGGAAAAGTCACTGAAATTGGAAAAAAGCACGTTGCGGGTCTTTTGCCGCCGAAACCAGTCGAGGGTGCAGTTGGACAGGATGCGCTGGAACAGCATCGGCAACTCGGCAGCCGGCTTGTGCCCATAGTGCTCGGCGAGTTTCATCATGCTGTCCTGCACGATGTCGAGTGCGGACTCATCATTGCGCACGTGATAGACCGAACGCTTGAAAGCGCGCTTTTCGACGCTCTTCAGAAACTCGGAGAGTTCTTGTTCGGTTGCCAAGTGGTGTTTGCCTTGAGACGGTCGTCAGGCCAGCTTGCACCGTGCCCGGCGGCAGACGAAATTGCCTGTCAATCCTCACATTATCTCATTTGGCGGACACTATTTTTGCCGATTCGCAGCCCGTCAACTGCCGCAGTGCCATAATCGCGGCTGCAATTCAAAAGGCAAACGGGTCATGGTCCGGCGCAAGAATCAGTGCGCTTATGGCTTTGGCTTTAAGTTCCAACGCGACTCCACGAGTGTTTGCGAAGGAGCACCCAAGGTTTTTCGTCAGAGAAATTCACAAAGGTTGAACATGGAAATATCAAAAGCCGAAATCACTTCGGCCGTTGCGGCAACGACAAGCCCAAAAAGCCAGGCAACGACTGGCAAAGCACCGGCGGCGACGCCCAAAGATCAGGAACTTCGGGGTGCCGAGATTCTGATCAAGGCCTTGCAGGCCGAAGGCGTCAAGTACGTGTGGGGCTACCCCGGTGGGGCTGTGCTTCATATCTACGATGCGCTCTACAAGCAGGACACCATCCAGCACATTCTGGTACGGCACGAGCAGGCGGCAGTTCATGCGGCAGACGGCTACGCCCGCGCGACCGGCGACGTCGGCGTTGCCCTGGTTACCTCCGGACCCGGAGCCACCAATGCGGTGACCGGCATTGCCACCGCCTACATGGACAGCATTCCGATGGTGATCGTGACCGGCCAGGTGCCGACGCAAGCGATCGGACTTGACGCATTCCAGGAGTGCGACACGGTTGGCATCACCCGTCCCGTCGTGAAGCACAACTTCCTGATCAAGGACGTGCGTGACCTCGCCGAGACCATGAAGAAGGCCTTCCACATCGCCCGCAGTGGTCGCCCCGGCCCGGTTGTGGTGGACATCCCGAAGGACGTGTCGTTCAAGAAGGTGCACTACGCAGGCTATCCGGCGACGGTGGAAATGCGTTCCTACAATCCGGTTCGCAAAGGCCACGGCGGACAGATTCGCAAGGCGTTGGCACTCTTGCTGGCCGCGAAACGCCCGTATATCTACACGGGCGGTGGCGTTGTCTTGAGCAACGCGTCGGCCGAGCTGCGCACCCTTGTGGACATGATGGGTTGCCCATGCACCAATACCTTGATGGGCTTGGGTGCCTATCCGGCCAGCGATCGCAAGTTCCTGGGCATGCTGGGCATGCATGGCACGGTCGAAGCGAACAATGCGATGCAGCACTGCGATGTGCTGCTGGCGGTGGGCGCGCGCTTTGATGACCGGGTGATCGGAAACCCGAAGCATTTTGCCCAGAATGAACGCAAGATCATTCACATCGATATTGATCCGTCGAGCATTTCCAAACGCGTGAAGGTGGATATCCCGATCGTGGGCGATGTCAAGGATGTTCTGACCGAGATGATCGGGATGATCCGGGAAGGCTCAACAAAACCGGATGTCCAGTCGCTGGCGCCTTGGTGGGACACGATTGAAGGCTGGCGCAAGGGAGAATGCCTCAAGTACGACCATGGCAAGAACGACGTGATCAAGCCGCAGTACGTCATCGAGACGCTGGGGAATATGACCAAGGGTGTCGACACCTACATCACCTCCGACGTTGGACAGCACCAGATGTGGGCGGCGCAGTATTTCCGCTTTGAAGAACCCAGGCGCTGGATTAATTCCGGTGGTCTGGGCACGATGGGCGTGGGCATCCCCTATGCCATGGGCATCAAGATGGCGCGCCCGCAGAGCGAGGTTTTCTGCATCACCGGCGATGGCTCGGTCCAGATGTGTATCCAGGAACTCTCGACCTGCCTGCAGTACAACACGCCGATCAAGATCATATCCCTGAACAACCGCTATCTGGGCATGGTTCGCCAGTGGCAAGAACTGGAATACGAGGGGCGTTACAGCCACAGCTACATGGACGCGCTGCCCAACTTCGTGAAACTGGCGGAAGCCTATGGTCACGTGGGCATGCTGATCGAGCGCGCGCAGGACGTCGAGCCAGCCTTGCGCGAGGCGCGCAAGCTCAAGGACCGCACCGTGTTCATGGATTTCCGCACCGATCCGACGGAAAACGTGTTCCCGATGGTGCGGGCAGGTAGCGGCATCACTGAAATGCTGCTGGGTTCGGAAGATCTTTAATAAACCAATCGATTGCCTGCCAAGCCCTGCGGTTACCGCCACAGGGGGAGGGCAGCGAAAGAGGAATCCCATGAAACATATCATTGCCGTATTGCTGGAAAATGAGCCCGGTGCCCTGTCTCGTGTTGTTGGTCTCTTTTCGGCCCGTGGTTACAACATTGAGTCCTTGACGGTGGCGCCGACCGAGGATCCGAGCCTGTCGCGCATGACGATCCAGACCGCCGGGTCGGATGAGGTGATCGAGCAGATCACCAAGCACCTGAACCGTCTGATTGAAGTGGTGAAGGTGGTTGATCTGACCGAAGGCGCCTACACCGAGCGTGAGCTGATGATGGTCAAGGTGCGTGCCGTGGGCAAGGAGCGCGAGGAAATGAAGCGCATGGCCGATATCTTCCGGGGTCGTATCATCGACGTCACCGAAAAAAGCTACACGATCGAGTTGACAGGCGACCAGTCCAAGAACGACGCCTTTCTGGAGGCCATCGAGCGTGGCGCCATCCTGGAGACCGTGCGTACCGGCTCCAGTGGCATCGGCCGCGGCGAGCGCATTTTGCGAGTTTAATTTTTTATAACGGAGAAAAGAATGAAGGTTTTTTACGACAAGGACTGTGACCTCAGCCTGATCAAGGGCAAGACAGTTGCAATCATCGGCTACGGTAGCCAGGGCCATGCCCATGCCCAGAATCTGAACGAAAGTGGCGTCAAGGTTGTCGTCGGCTTGCGCAAGGGCGGTGCTTCCTGGGCCAAGGTCGAGAAAGCCGGCCTCCAGGTTGCTGAAGTCGCCGCTGCCGTCAAGGGCGCTGATGTGGTCATGATCTTGCTGCCCGATGAACAGATCGGTGCTGTCTATGCGAGCGACATCGAACCCAATATCAAGCAGGGCGCTTCGCTGGTGTTCGCGCACGGTTTCAACGTTCATTACGGCCTGGTGAATCCGCGCGCCGATCTCGACGTCTGGATGGTCGCGCCCAAGGCGCCAGGCCACACCGTGCGTGGCACCTATGTGCAGGGCGGTGGAGTGCCGCATCTGGTCGCCGTCCATCAGGACAAGTCGGGCCGCTCGCTTGATCTGGCTTTGAGCTACGCCATGGCCAACGGCGGCGGCAAGGCTGGCATCATCGAAACGAATTTCCGTGAAGAGACCGAAACCGACCTGTTCGGCGAGCAGGCGGTTCTGTGCGGTGGCACGGTCGAATTGATCAAGGCCGGGTTTGAGACGCTGGTCGAGGGCGGCTATGCCCCCGAGATGGCCTATTTCGAATGCCTGCATGAGCTCAAGCTGATCGTCGACATGATTTATGAGGGCGGCATTGCCAACATGAACTACTCGATCTCCAACAATGCCGAATACGGCGAGTACGTGACCGGGCCCAAGATCGTCACCGCCGCCACCAAGGACGCCATGCGCCAGTGCCTCAAGGATATTCAGACTGGTGAATATGCCAAGAGCTTCATTCTGGAGAATAAGGCGGGCGCACCGACCCTGCTGAGTCGCCGTCGCTTGATGTCGGAGCATCAGATCGAGAAGGTCGGCGAATCGCTGCGCGCGATGATGCCCTGGATCAAGAAGAACAAGCTGGTCGACCAGACACGCAACTAGACCTGCCTACTCTCGCCACAAAGGCCACTTCGGTGGCCTTTGTTACTATGCAGCGATGGAGGCTGATTCTATGCATGACGGAAATGAAGCAGACATTCCCGAGGGCGATGGCCTGGTGGTGAGGAAGCGTCGCAAGGGCATCTATATCTTACCCAATCTGTTTACGCTGGCCGCCCTTTTTGGCGGGTTCTATGCCATCGTGATGGCCATCAATGGCCGCTTTGTACTGGCGGCATTCGGTGTGTTTTGCGCGATGGTTCTCGATAGCCTCGACGGCCGGGTCGCCCGCATGACCAATACGCAAAGCGCTTTTGGGGAACAGATGGATTCGCTCTCGGACATGGTCTCTTTCGGCGCTGCGCCCGCGCTCATCGCCTACGTGTGGGCACTGCAGGGTCTGGGGCGTTGGGGCTGGGTTGCGGCGTTCGTCTATTGCGCCTGCGCCGCTTTGCGCCTGGCGCGTTTCAATGTCAACACGGGGGTGGTGGACAAGCGCTACTTTCAGGGCTTGCCGTCACCCGCCGCCGCGGCACTGGTGGCCAGTTTTATCTGGGTCGTGACGGATCTGGGCGCAAAGGGTCCCAGCGTCGCCTGGCCCATGTTTGCGGTGGCCTTGTACGCCGGGCTGAGCATGGTGACCAATGTTCCGTTTTATAGCTTCAAGGATCTGTCGAAAAAGAGTGTGCCCTTTGTTGTTCTGGTCCTGATTGCGCTCATCATCGCCGCCATCAACATCGATCCGCCGAAAGTCTTGTTCACCTTGTTTGTGATCTACGGACTCAGCGGCTACGTGATTTATGGCTGGCGCAAGGCGAAGGGCGTGCAGACCAGCGTCATCAGCACGTCGACCGACGAGCCCGATGAAATTGGCCTTCACTGAGGGAGTCTGCGGATCCGTCGGCCTTGCCTGGACGCATCAAGAATTGCGCAAGACTTGTGTTACATTGAAGTCATGAATCAGATTTTGCTAGCGCTACTGCTAACGCCGGACGGGCGGAAACGGTAGCGCACGCGCTCATCGCAACCAAAAGCCCGTATGCATCCGCAACGGGCTTTTTGTTTGACACATCGATTTTTGCTTGCGGATTTTTGAGGACAACAGGAGAACCCGGATGGCTGACAAAGTAATTATTTTCGACACCACTTTGCGCGACGGCGAGCAATCGCCCGGTGCGTCCATGAACAAGGACGAGAAACTGCGCATCGCCCGGCAACTGGAGCGATTGAAAGTCGACGTGATCGAAGCCGGCTTTGCTGCAAGTTCCAATGGTGACTTCGAGGCCGTGCAGACCATCGCGAACGCCATCAAGGATTCAACCATCTGCTCGTTGTCGCGTGCCAATGACAAGGACATTGCGCGCGCTGCCGAAGCGCTCAAAGGCGCCAACAGCGCCCGCATCCACACCTTCATCGCGACTTCGGCGCTGCACATGGAGAAGAAACTGCGCATGACGCCCGATGAAGTGTTCGAGCAGGCCAAGCTTGCCGTGCGCTTCGCGCGCAACCTGGTTGCCGACGTCGAGTTCAGTCCGGAAGACGGCTACCGCAGTGATCCCGACTTTCTGTGCCGCGTGATCGAGGCCGTCATTGCCGAGGGTGCAACCACCATCAACGTGCCCGACACGGTCGGCTACGCCGTGCCGGAACTCTATGGCAATTTCATCAGGAATTTGCGTGAACGGATTCCGAATTCTGACAAGGCGATCTGGTCGGTCCATTGCCACAATGACTTGGGTATGGCGGTCGCGAATTCATTGGCCGGCGTGAAGATCGGTGGCGCGCGTCAGGTGGAGTGCACGATCAACGGATTGGGTGAGCGGGCAGGCAATTGCAGTCTGGAAGAAGTCGTCATGGCGCTCAAGACCCGGCGTGACTATTTCGGCCTGGATCTGGGCATCGATACCAAGCACATTCTGGCGGCGAGTCGAATGGTCAGCCAGACGACCGGCTTCGTCGTGCAGCCGAACAAGGCGGTTGTCGGGGCCAATGCATTTGCGCATGCCTCGGGCATTCACCAGGATGGCGTGCTCAAGGCGCGCGACACCTACGAAATCATGCGGGCCGAGGATGTGGGCTGGACCACCAACAAGATCATTCTGGGGAAACTCAGTGGTCGCAACGCCTTCAAGCAACGCCTGCAGGAACTCGGCGTTCAGATGGAAAGCGAGGCCGATATCAACAGCGCGTTCACCCGGTTCAAGGAACTGGCCGATCTCAAGAGTGAAATTTTCGACGAGGACATTCTTGCGTTGGTGAGCGACGAAGGGGTGACACACGAGCATGAGCAATACCGTTTTGTTTCCTTGTCGCAACGCAGTGAAACGGGTGAGCATCCGTACGCGAGCATCGTCTTCACGGTCAACGGCGAAGAAGTGAAGAGCAGTTCAGATGGCAACGGACCGGTCGACGCTTCTCTCAAGGCGATTGAAGCGCACGTCAAGAGTGGTGCCGAGATGGTGCTGTACTCGGTCAATGCGATCAGCGGTTCGACGGAAAGTCAGGGCGAAGTCACGGTGCGTTTGCAGAACAGCGGGCGCGTGGTCAATGGCGTGGGCGCGGACCCCGATATCATCGTTGCATCGGCCAAAGCCTACCTCAGCGCACTGAACAAATTGCAGAGCAAGGCGGATCGGGTTGCCGCGCAGGGCTAGTCAATCTCCTGTTTGTATGTTCTGGATTAAGAAAAAACCGCAAGTATTTGATATCTTGCGGTTTTTCTGTTTAAACTTCCCTTCTCGGGAAATTAATCAGGAGAAAGACATATGTTCTGCTTTCGTCGGACACGGTTCGGAAGTAATGTTCGCAGGACGCTCTTTCTCTTCGCCTTGACAGCATTCGCCCTGGTTGCATCGTCAGCGGAGGTTGATACAGCTCGGGTCAAGCACCGTCACGTCAAAACGGCAAAAAGCAGCGCCAGTGTCAAGTCGAAGGTTGGCAAGAAACACGTTGTCGCCAAGCACAAGGCGCTTGTCGCCGCCGAGGTGATTCCGCTTCGGGCCTCGTTCGGACAGATGGCGGGGCTGCATGGCGGGCACGATTCACTGGCCCTGAAATCCAGCGTCGCCCTGGTGATTGATCAGGATACGAGCGAGGTCCTGTACAGCAAGAACGACAAGGCCATCCTGCCGATTGCATCGCTGACCAAATTGATGACGGGTCTGGTCATCAGTGAAGCCCGTCTGCCGATGAACGAGATGATCACCATCTCGCAGGCAGATGTCGACACCGAAAAGGGAAGTTCCTCCCGCTTGCGGGTTGGCACGGTATTGAGTCGCGGCGAACTGCTGCATCTGGCTCTGATGTCCAGTGAGAATCGCGCAGCACATGCGCTCGGGCGCAGTTTTCCGGCTGGTCTGCCGGCGTTTGTCGAATTGATGAACGCCAAGGCGCATCTCATCGGCATGCAAGACACCCACTACGAGGAGCCGACTGGCCTTTCCAGCAGGAATCAGTCGAGCGCGCGAGATCTGGCCAAACTGGTCAACTTCGCATACGGCGATCCGACCTTGCGTGAATTGTCGACTTCCCCTGGGTATCAGGTTGCGGTCGGAAAGCGTACGCTGCAATACAACAATACCAATCGGCTGGTGAAGAACCCGTCCTGGGACATCGGCTTGCAGAAGACCGGTTACATCGCTGAAGCGGGTCAGTGCCTGGTGATGCAGGCCAAGGTCGCCGGGCGCAAGATCATCATGGTGTTTCTCGATTCAGCCGGCAAACTCAGTCGCATCGGTGATGCCGAGCGGGTTCGGCGCTGGGTCGAGTCCAAGCCGACGGCGACTGCCGATGCCGTGCCCTTGGCTGGTACCGCGGCCGGTCAGGTATTCAGCACCAAGGGTTGACGGCCCGTCCTTCGTCAGCGGGTCGGGCTGGGGCGGAAGCCCAAAGTCGTTGAAATTTCCCGTGCCGTTGCTTGAAGCTTGGGCAGCCAGGCGTCCTCCAGACGCTCGGCCGGGGCCGAAATTGACAAGCCAGCCACCAGTGTGCCTTGATCGTCATAGATGCCCGCGGCCATGCAGCGCACACCCAGTTCCAACTCTTCATTGTCATGCGCGATGCCATACTGCCGAACTTTGGAGAGTTCGCGTTCGAGGGCGGGCAGTTGGGTCAGGCTGTTCTTGGTATGACCGCTCAGACCGGTGCGGGTGGCATAGGCGCGAACGCGTTGAGGATCGTCGGCGGCCAGAAACAGTTTGCCGACCGAGGTCAGGTGCAGCGGAGCGCGACCGCCGATGGCGCGCACCACCTGCATGCCCGAACGCTCGCTGTAGGTTCGCTCCACATACACGATCTCGTCGCCCTGGCGCACACTCAGATTGACGGGTTGCTGGATAAGCTTGTGCAATTCCCGCATCGGCAGCAGGGCCGCATCACGCACGTTGAGGCGGCTCTTGACCAAATTGCCCAGTTCCAGCAAGCGCATGCCGAGCCGATAACTGCCGGGCTGCGGATGGTCGACAAAACGGCCTGTCGCCAGATCATTGAGCAAGCGGTGCGTCGTGGACAGGTGCAAGCCCGATTTCTCACTGATTTCCTTCAGTGAAATGGCTTCTTCCCGTGAGGCCAGAACATCCATCAGGGTAAACATGCGCTCGATCACCTGGACTGTCGGTGTGGTGGGAATACCGGGATCTGTCTTTCGCATGGTTCATCCTGAGTGGTGGTGTCGCTATTTTATCTTGTGGAATGTTCGGGCCTTCGGCAATACCGTCAAACAGTTTCCTTTCTCGCCCACTCGCCGGCAACAAGGAACTCGGCCGGGGAGAAGCGAGCCTTGTAGTTCATCTTCTGGCTCCCTTCGACCCAGTAGCCAAGGTAGACGTATGAAAGCTGGAGCGCGCGCGCTCGGGCAATCTGCCACAGGACGCCGTAGGTGCCGAAACTGTCCTGGTTCAGCTCCGGCTCGTAGAAGGTGTAGACCGACGAGATTCCATCACCGAGCAAATCGAGAATCGAGACCATGCGCAACTGCCCCGGGGTGCCGTCGTTCGATTCATCGCGGAACTCCACCAGTCGGGAATCGATGCGGCTTTGCAGCAGGAATTGCTTGTATTGTTCGACGCTGTCCTGGTCCATTCCGCCGCCAGCGTGCCGCCCGTTCTGATAACGCTGGTAAAGGACGAAATGTTCCTCCACGAAGCACAGTTCCATTTCCGTGGCCAGTAGACTGGCGTGGCGCTGCCAGGAACGCCGTTGGCTTCGGTCCGGACGGAATTCACGGACCGGAACCCGTATCGGCACACAGGCATGGCAAGCGTCGCAATGCGGGCGGTAGGTAAACAGGCCACTGCGCCTGAAACCACGGTTGACGAGTTCGGAATAGGTGCTGGTGTTGATCAGGTGGCCGGGTGTGGCCACCTCGGACCTGGCCTGCTCTTGCGGCAGATAGCTGCACGGATACGCCGCCGTTGCATAGAACTGCAGCGTTTGCGCAGGCAGGTCATTCAGGTTGGTCACGGCGTCACTGCCATTTCGGGAAGTATCTGATTCCAGAGTCGGCGATCAAACTGCCATGTCGGCGCTGCGTGCTCGATCCCTTCGGTCACATGGGCGAGAAACAGTTCCCGTGCAATTTCCCGTGCACCAAGCGAAGCCAGATGGCGCGTGTTTTGCTGGCAGTCGATGTAAGCGATGCCGTGATGGCGACAGAATCCGACCAGCGCTGCCAACGCGACCTTGGAGGCATCGCTGGCATGGCTGAACATTGATTCTCCGAAGACGAACTTACCCAGCGCCACGCAATACAGGCCACCGACGAGCGTCCCGTCAACCCAGGTCTCCACACTGTGGGCAAGGCCCGCCTGATGCAACTTGCAGTAGGCCGTGACCATGTCCGGCAGAATCCAGGTACCGCTTTGTCCGTCACGCCGGCTGGCAGCGCAGGCCTGGATTACCTGCTGGAAGGCCGAGTCGATCCGAATCTCACAGGCATTGCTTCGGCGAAACCGCACGAGTGTCTTGCGCAAGGATGGATGCAAGCGGAATTCCGCAACCTCAAGCACCATTCTCGGGTTCGGGCTCCACCAGAGGATCGGCTGCCCTTGGCTGTACCAGGGAAAGATCCCGCGGCCATAGGCCTGGCGCAAGCTTTCGACGTCCAGCGCGCCACCTGCGGCCAGCAGACCGGGCGCTGGCGACAGCGCATCCCAGGCCTGATCTGGTGCTGGGAATTCCTGACCCGGCGCAAGCCATGTGAGGGGTGGCGTTGGTGACGGCATGAGCACACTGTATCCGATGCCAGGCGCCACAAAGGTCCGGCTTTCAAGAGGGAAAGGCCCCGTCAGCCGTTACAATAGGCGCATGTCGGGGCGTAGCGCAGCCTGGTAGCGCATCTGGTTTGGGACCAGAGGGTCGAAGGTTCGAATCCTTTCGCCCCGACCATGTTTTTTCTCTCGATCTCTGCCCGTAGCTCAGTTGGATAGAGCAACAGCCTTCTAAGCTGTGGGTCGGGGGTTCGATCCCCTCCGGGCAGGCCAATGGCTGGTTTCGTATCCCACCGCCGATGCATGGCCTTTTTCCCTCGACTCGATGTGAAATGATCTTCCCTGTAGCATCACCCTTGTGTTTCCCGTGTAATAGTGAAGTCGCCGTCGGACAAATGGGAGGTAAGTAACTTGTTGTTGCGAGTGCGTTTGCACATATTGTTTTGGACCGAATTCATTCGCTTCGTCGTGCTTGCTGGCGCGATGGGATGCTGCGTGGACGTTGCCTGGGCGGTTCTTGGGAAGGTGCCGTCGGCAGCCCCTGCGACTGCGTCAACTACGACCCCGACCAGGCGTTTGGCCGCGACGTCAGCGCCACGCTCCGGTTTGTACACGGTGCAGGAAGTCCTGCTGGAGACGGGTACCAGTGTTCAGGAATTCACCAATGCCGCCGGTGTGGTGTTTGCCGTGGTCTGGCGCGGACCGGTGCTGCCGGATCTCAGTGTCCTGTTGGGCGACTATTTCACGACTTTCAAGATCGAAATGGAGCAGGCCCGCGCGCAGGGCAAGAGGGGTTCTCCGGCCAGTGTGGCACACGACAAACTTGTGGTGCGTTCCGCCGGGCGCATGCGCAATTTTTCAGGCTACGCCTATGCGCCTGAACTGATCCCGGTTGGCGTCAATATCAGCGATGTACTTCAATAAGCTTGCCCACCGCGTTTTGGCGCTGCTCCTTCTTGCGTTGCTGCTCACGGGTTGCGGCGGTGGCGGCGGTGGATCGACGACGCCGCCGCCGTCGACCAATGCCGCGCCCGTGGCCAGCAGCGTGACGATCAGCGGCACGGCGTTGCTTGGTTCACTGTTGACTGGCAATTACACCTATGCGGATGCCGAAGGCGATCCGCAGGGCAATTCGACCTTTCGGTGGATGCGATCCGGCAGCAGCGGCGGGGCCGGCAAGGTGGCGATCAGCGGCGCAACAGGGCGCATCTACACGGTGGCTGCCGCGGACCAGGGCAGCTATCTCTTCTTCTGTGTGACACCGGTGTCCGGTGCCGGCACATCACCCGGTGCTGAAGTTTGCTCCAGCGCCACGATTGCGGTTCCAGCATCGGCCAACACCATGATCGTCACGGTTGATGCAGGTCCCGATAACTCGGCCTACAACGTCAATCGCCTCTACGCTTCGGTCACCATCTGTCACCCGGGCAGCAGCACTGTGTGCCAGACCATCGACCATATTCTGGTTGATACCGGGTCCACCGGTTTGCGGCTGCTCTACAACGCGGGATTGCCGGCCTTGAATTTGCCCCCGGTAACGACTGGTGCGACGAACCTGCCGCTGCTCAGTTGCGTGCAGTTTGTGGACAACACCTATGCATGGGGCCCGGTGGTCAAGGCCGATATCGTGCTCGGTGGCAAGACGGCGGCCGGTGTGCCGATGCAGGTCATTGCCGACCCGGCATCTGCCAGTCCGGCTGCCAGCTGTTCGATCGGCGGAACCGCCATCACGACGGCCCGCGTCCTGGGGGCCAACGGCATCATCGGTCTGGGGTTGTTCAAGAATGACTGTGGGTCGGGATGCTCGGCGACCACCCACAATGGGTCCTATTACACCTGCACCGACAGCACTTGCCTGCGCACGGTGGGCACCGTAGCCAGTATTGCCCAGCAGTTGAAAAATCCGGTGCCCTTGTTTGCGCAGGACAACAACGGCATCCTGATTGATCTGCCGGCGATCACCACAAGCACGGCGGCGACGCTGAGCGGAACGGTCACCTTCGGGATCCAAACGCAGAGCAACAACCAGTTCGCGCCGGGCACGGTGCTGAGCACTGATTCCTTGGGATACGTCACGACGACGTTGGCGGGGCGAAGTTACACGAACGGTTTTCTCGATACCGGCTCGAACGGCGTGTTCTTTGATTCGACGGCGATATCGGCTTGCACTGACGGCAGCGTCGGGTTCTATTGCCCATTGGCGCGGACTGCATTGACGGCAACCCTGGTCGGAACGAATTCGCTCAATGCCGCCATCACCTTTGCCATTGACAATGCCACGAGCCTGTTTTCCGACAGCAGCCAGCATGTTCTGCCGACACTGGCCGGACCGTTTGGCGACAGCACCAGTTTTGACTGGGGTCTGCCGTTTTTCTATGGCCGGCGCGTCTTCATCGGCATTGAAGGGCAGCCTTCGTCACTTGGGACCGGCCCGTTCTACGCGTTCTGAAACCCGGGTCAGTTGGCAGCTTCCAGGCCGTTTCTGAAATGCTCCTGCATCCGCTGCATGGCGAGACCGGCATCCCTGGCCGAAATGGCGGCCATCAGGGCGCGGTGTTCCTTCAATGATTCTTCAATGCGGCCGGTCTTGAGCAGCGAGTTGTGGCGGTTGAGCTTCATGACCTTGCGCAGGTCGGCCACCATCTGATCTCGCCACCGGTTGTTGGCGATTTCCAGCAGCAGCATGTGAAAGCGCTCGTTGACCTTGAAGAAGCGCTCCCGGTCCTGAACCTTGGGTTTTGCGCAATCTTCCAGTTCCTGGTGCAGGGCCTGCAAGTCCTTGAGTTGCGCCGCGGTAGCGGTGCGGGCCACAACGCCGGCGGCGTCGGATTCGAGCAACCCCAGCAGGTGGTAGACATCGGTCAGATCGCGTTCCGATACCTCGGTGACATAGGCGCCGCGCCGTACCTTCATGGTGACCAGGCCTTCGGCGGCCAGCACCTTGAGCGCTTCGCGCAATGGCGTGCGGCTGATGCCATAGGCCTCGGCAATTTTCAATTCGTCAATCCAGCTCCCGGGCTCCAGTTCCCGCTGGAAAATGCGTTGGCGCAGAAGTTCTGCAACCTCTTCATAGAGTGCGCGCGGAGACAGGGAAAGTGCTGACATGGTCGAAATTGTAAGCTTGAAACAATTTTTTGAATCAATAATTATGAATAACGTAAACTAGCGCTGATTTTCTGAACCATGCGCGATGCTCGGGTTGTACCGGGCGGTCCGGGTTCAGATCATTCGGATAATGGATAAACTCGTTGCGAATGGCTGCCGATATGACACCTAAGAATCCCGAATTTGAAATTGCCAGCCTTGCGGCATGGGCCAAGGCAGCCGCCAAGTCGGCACCGCTCGGCGATGTGGAAGCGCTCAGCTGGCAAACGCCTGACGGCATTTCGGTCAAACCCCTGTATACCGCCGCTGATACGCAGGACCTGCCCTACGCCAATACGCTGCCTGGTTTTGAGCCTTACCTGCGCGGCCCGCAGGCCACCATGTATGCGGTGCGGCCCTGGACCATTCGCCAATACGCCGGCTTTTCCACCGCTGAAGAATCCAACGCGTTTTACCGCAAGGCGCTGGCCGCGGGCGGGCAGGGCGTCAGTGTCGCGTTTGATCTGGCAACGCACCGCGGTTACGACTCGGACCATCCGCGCGTTACGGGCGATGTCGGCAAGGCTGGCGTCGCGATCGACAGCGTCGAGGACATGAAGATTCTCTTCAACGAAATTCCGCTCGACAAGGTCTCGGTGTCCATGACGATGAACGGCGCCGTGCTGCCCGTGCTCGCCGGTTATGTGGTCGCAGCCGAAGAGCAGGGTGTGAGCCAGGACAAGCTCTCGGGAACGATTCAGAACGACATTCTGAAAGAGTTCATGGTGCGCAACACCTACATCTACCCGCCGCAGCCCTCGATGCGCATCATCGGCGACATCATCGAGTACACGGCGCGCAACATGCCGAAGTTCAACTCGATCTCGATCAGCGGCTACCACATGCAGGAAGCGGGCGCGAACCAGGCGCTGGAACTGGCCTTCACGCTGGCCGACGGCAAGGAGTATGTGAAGACCGCCATCGCCAAGGGCATGGACGTCGACGAGTTCGCCGGGCGCCTGTCCTTCTTCTGGGCCATCGGCATGAACTTCTATCTCGAGGTGGCCAAGATGCGCGCCGCGCGCCTGCTGTGGTGCCGCATCATGAAGGGTTTTGACGCCAAGTCGCCCAAGAGCCTGATGCTGCGCACGCACTGCCAGACCAGCGGCTGGAGCCTGACCGAGCAGGATCCGTACAACAACGTGGTGCGCACCACGATCGAGGCAATGGCCGCGGTGTTTGGCGGCACGCAAAGCCTGCACACCAACAGCTTCGACGAAGCGATTGCGCTGCCGACCGAGTTCTCGTCGCGCATTGCGCGCAACACCCAGCTCATCATCCAGGAAGAGACCCACATTACAAGCGTGATCGACCCCTGGGCCGGTTCCTACATGATGGAGAAACTGACGCAGGACATGGCGGATGCGGCCTGGAAGATCATCGAAGAAGTTGAAGCCATGGGCGGCATGACCAAGGCGGTCGACAGCGGCTGGGCCAAGCTCAAGATCGAAGCCGCCGCTGCCGAGAAGCAGGCGCGCATCGACAGCGGCAAGGACGTCATCGTCGGCGTCAACAAATACAAGCTCAAGACCGAAGACGCGATTGACGCGCGTGACATCGACAACGTGGCGGTGCGCGACGGGCAGATCGAGCGCCTCAAGGCGATCAAGAAGAAGCGCGATGCAACGGCCGTGGCCTCAGCGCTGGCGGCCATCACGGATGCAGCCAAGGCCGGCAGCGGCAATCTGCTCGACCTGGCGATCAAGGCGGTTCGCCTGCGCGCGACGGTGGGCGAGGTCAGCGACGCGCTGGAGCAGGTCTACGGCCGGCACCGCGCCGACACGCAAAAGGTCAGCGGTGTCTACGCCGCAGCCTATGACTCGGAAGGGGACAGCATGGACTTCTGGGAAAACCTCAAGGCTGAAATCAGCACGTTTGCGCAGGAGCACGGGCGCCGGCCGCGCGTGATGATTGCCAAGCTCGGCCAGGATGGCCATGACCGCGGCGCCAAGGTGGTGGCCACGGCCTTTGCCGATCTGGGATTCGATGTGGACATCGGCCCCTTGTTCCAGACACCCGAGGAATGCGCGCGCCAGGCCATCGAGAACGACGTGCATGCGGTCGGTGTTTCGACTCTGGCCGCCGGGCACAAGACCCTGGTGCCGGCCATCATTGCCGAGCTCAAGAAGCAGGGCGCCGATGACATCGTCGTGTTCGTCGGCGGCGTGGTGCCGCGCCAGGATTACGACTTCCTGTATGCGGCCGGCGTCAAGGGCATTTACGGCCCCGGCACGCCGATCCCGGTCAGCGCGCAGGATGTGCTGGCACAGATCAAGAAGTCCTTGAAGGCTTGAGCCATCCCATGCCCGGCATGAGTTTGTTCGAATCCATTGTGCATGGATCGGCGCTGACGCAGCGTCGAGCCATCGCCAAGGCCATCACCTTGCTGGAATCGACGCGCGCCGAGCACCGCATTCAGGCCGACGTTCTGCTCACGGCGTTGTTGCCGCACACGGGTCGATCATTCCGGATCGGTATCAGCGGCGTGCCGGGGGTTGGCAAGTCAACCTTTGTCGAAACCCTGGGCCTGTACCTGATTGCGCAGGGACACCGCGTGGCGGTGCTGGCGGTCGATCCTTCGTCATCGTTGTCAGGCGGCTCCATTCTGGGCGACAAGACGCGCATGGAAAAGTTGTCGGTGCAGGAGAATGCCTACATCCGACCCAGTCCGAGCAGCGGCACGCTGGGCGGCGTGGCCGAGAAGACGCGCGAGGCCATGCTGGTCTGCGAGGCGGCGGGCTACGACATCGTGCTGGTCGAGACCGTTGGGGTCGGACAGTCGGAGACGGCGGTGGCCGACATGACTGACATGTTTGTGCTGATGCAACTGCCCAACGCCGGGGACGATCTGCAGGCGATCAAGAAAGGCGTGATGGAATTGGCCGATCTGGTGCTGATCAACAAGGCCGACATCGACGCGATCGCAGCGAACCGCGCGCAGAGCCAGATCGCATCCTCGCTGCGCCTGCTCGGTCTGCATGGCAGCCCGGATGCAGCGCACCAGCGTGAGATCAATTGGCAGCCGCAGGTGATGCAACTCAGTGCCTTGCTCGGGCAGGGTGTCGATGCCTTCTGGGTTGCGGTGCAGCGCTTCAAGTCGCTGCAGGAGCAGAGCGGGCGCCTGACAACACGCCGCCAGCAGCAGGCGCTGGCCTGGATGTGGGAGCGCATCGACGCGGGCCTGAAGCAGGCATTCCGGCAGCATCCTGCAGTGCAACGCCTGCTGCCCCGGCTCACGCTGGAAGTGCAGCAGGGCCGCATGCCGGCCTCGACCGCGGCCAGGACCATGCTGCTGGCACAAATGAACCAGGCCTGAGCCGCCACAGAAATTGCGAAAACCAAGCGAGCTGAGCAAGAACCGAGACAACAGAACTTTTCAAAGAGAAACACCATGCACGACATACTTGAACAACTGGAAGCCAAGCGCGAACTGGCCCGCCTCGGTGGCGGACAGAAGCGCATCGATCTGCAGCACAAGAAGGGCAAGCTCAGCGCGCGCGAGCGCATCGAGTTGCTGCTTGACGAAGGCACGTTCGAAGAGTGGGACATGTTTGTCGAACACCGCTGTGTTGACTTCGGCATGCAGGACCAGAAGATTCCCGGCGACGGTGTCGTCACCGGCTACGGCATGATCAATGGCCGCTTGGTGTTCGTCTTCAGCCAGGACTTCACCGTGTTCGGCGGCGCGCTGAGCGAAGCCCATGCCGAGAAGATCTGCAAGGTGATGGACCAGGCCATGAAGGTCGGCGCGCCGGTCATCGGCCTGAACGACTCGGGTGGTGCGCGCATTCAAGAAGGCGTCGCTTCGCTCGGCGGTTACGCCGACGTGTTCCAGCGCAACGTGATGGCCAGCGGCGTCGTGCCGCAGATCAGCATGATCATGGGACCTTGCGCGGGTGGTGCGGTCTACAGCCCGGCCATGACCGACTTCATTTTCATGGTCAAGGACAGTTCCTACATGTTCGTCACCGGTCCCGAAGTGGTGAAGACCGTGACGCACGAGGATGTGACGGCGGAGGAACTGGGCGGTGCCATCAGCCACAGCACCAAGAGTGGTGTGGCCGATCTGGCTTTCGAGAACGATGTCGAGGCGCTGCTGATGTTGCGCCGCCTCTACAACTACCTGCCGCTCAACAACCGCGAAAAAGCGCCGGTGCGCCGTGGCGGCGACCCGGCCGATCGCATGGACCTGAGCCTGGACACGCTGGTGCCGGACAATCCGAACAAGCCCTACGACATGAAGGAGCTGATCGTCAAGACCGTTGACGATGGCGACTTCTTCGAGTTGCAACCCGAATACGCCAAGAACATCCTGATCGGGTTTGGCCGCATGGAAGGGCAGACTGTCGGCATCGTGGCGAACCAGCCGCTGGTGCTGGCCGGTTGCCTGGACATCAAGAGCTCGATCAAGGCGGCGCGCTTCGTGCGCTTCTGCGACGCCTTCAACATACCGGTGGTCACCTTTGTCGACGTGCCCGGCTTCATGCCCGGCACTGCACAGGAGTACGGCGGCATCATCAAGCATGGCGCCAAGCTCCTCTATGCCTTTGCCGAATGCACCGTGCCCAAGATCACCGTGATCACACGCAAGGCCTACGGCGGCGCCTACGACGTGATGAGTTCCAAGCACCTGCGCGGTGATGTGAACTTTGCTTGGCCCAACGCCGAGATCGCGGTCATGGGTGCCAAGGGCGCGGTCGAAATCATCTTCCGCGAAGACAAGGGCGACCCTGTCAAGCTTGCGGCCAAGGAAGCCGAATACAAGGCGCGCTTCGCCAACCCCTTCGTGGCTGGCGCGCGCGGCTTCATCGACGACGTGATCCTGCCGCACGAGACGCGCAAGCGCATCTGCCGCTCGCTCGTCATGCTGCGCGCCAAGAAACTAGAGAACCCGTGGCGCAAGCACGGCAATATCCCACTCTGATCGCTGAGGAAGCAAGAACATGTTTACAAAAATTTTGATTGCAAACCGCGGCGAGATCGCCTGCCGGGTCATCAAGACGGCGCGCAAGATGGGCATCCAGACGGTGGCCGTTTACTCGGATGCCGACCGGGACGCGCGCCATGTGATGCTGGCCGACGAGGCCGTCAACATCGGACCGGCGCCGAGCCGCGAGAGTTACCTGCTCGGCGACAAGATCATTGCGGCATGCAAGCAGACCGGCGCGCAGGCGGTGCATCCGGGTTACGGTTTCCTTAGCGAGAACGCTGCCTTTGCCAAGCGGGTCGAGGAGGAGGGCATCGTCTTCATCGGCCCCAAGCACTATTCGATGGCCGCCATGGGCGACAAGATCGAGTCGAAGAAGCTTGCCGGCGCGGCGGGTGTGAATTGCATTCCCGGCGTCAACAGCGCAATCGAGACCGCGGAAAACGCGGTGGAAATCGCCAAGGGTATCGGCTACCCGGTCATGATCAAGGCCAGCGCCGGCGGTGGCGGCAAGGGATTGCGCGTGGCCTACAACGACAAGGAGGCGTTTGAGGGTTTCACCAGTTGCCGCAATGAGGCGCGCAACAGTTTTGGCGACGACCGCGTCTTTGTCGAAAAGTTCGTCGAAGAGCCTCGCCACATCGAGATCCAGCTGATCGGCGACAGCCAGGGCAATGTCGTTTACCTCAACGAGCGCGAATGTTCGATTCAGCGCCGCCATCAAAAGGTGATCGAGGAAGCGCCTTCGCCTTTCATCAGCGATGCCACGCGCAAGGCCATGGGCGAGCAGGCGGTGGCGCTGGCCAAGGCGGTCAAGTACCAGAGCGCCGGCACGGTCGAGTTTGTGGTCGGCAAGGATCAGAGCTTTTACTTTCTGGAGATGAACACCCGGTTGCAGGTGGAGCACCCGGTGACCGAATGCATCACGGGCCTGGACCTGGTCGAGTTGATGATCCGCGTTGCCGCCGGCGAGAAACTGCCGCTCACGCAGGCTGACGTCAAGCGTGACGGCTGGGCCATCGAGTGCCGCATCAATGCCGAAGACCCGTTCCGCAATTTCCTGCCCTCGACCGGGCGCCTGGTGCGCTTCCAGCCGCCGACCGAGACCATGTTCGCGTCGGACGTCAGCCAGTGGTACGGCGTGCGCGTCGATACCGGCGTGCAGGACGGCGGCGAAATCCCGATGTTCTACGACTCCATGATCTGCAAGCTGATCGTGCACGGCAAGAACCGGCTCGACGCGATCGCCAAGATGCGCGAAGCGCTCAACGGCTTTGTGATCCGCGGTGTCAGCAGCAACATCCCGTTCCAGGCGGCGTTGCTGGCGCATCCCAAATTTGTGGCAGGCAACTTCAACACCGGCTTCATTGCCGAGCACTACGCAAAAGGCTTCCGCGCCGAAGATGTGCCGCACGACGATGCCGACCTGTTGCTGGCATTGGCGGCTTTCGTGAATCGCAAGTACCGCGGCCGGGCCAGCAATATCAGCGGCCAGATGGAAGGCCACGAGGTGGCGATCGGCGAGGACTTCGTGCTCGTCACGCTGGGACAGCAAGGGGCGAGCACGTCGACTCCGGTATCGGTGACGCAATACGATGGCAAGACCGGCGCCTGCCTGATCCGCGTCGGCGCCAGGAGCTACCAATTGTCCAGCGGCTATCGGCTCGGTGAAGTGCGCATCACCGGCACCTGCAACGGCACGCCGTTCACGGCGCAGGTGGAGCGCGGCAGCCTGGCGGGCAAGAATCCGCTGGCGATCCGCGTCTCGCACAACGGCACGCAGATCGACGCGCTCGTGCTTTCGAAGCGGGCTGCGGAATTGTATGCGCTGATGCCGTTCAAGGCACCACCGGACATGAGCCGCTTTGTGTTGTCGCCGATGCCGGGCCTGCTGGTGGACGTGGCGGTGCAGCCAGGCCAGAAGGTGCTGGCCGGCGAACGGGTGGCGGTCATCGAAGCCATGAAGATGGAAAACGTGCTGTTCGCTGCCGCCGACGGCGTCGTCAGCAAGGTGCTGGCGAGCAAAGGCGAGAGTCTGACGGTGGATCAGGCGATCGTGGAGTTCGCATGATGCCCGTCGACCGCCCGTTCAAGGTGCTGGGCATCCAGCAGATCGCCATCGGCGGTCCGGACAAGATCCGCTTGCAGAAGCTCTGGGTCGACATGCTCGGGCTGGAAGTGACGGGAACGTTTCGCAGCGAGCGCGAGAACGTCGATGAAGACATCTGCGCCATGGGCAGCGGACCGTTCAAGGTCGAGGTCGACCTCATGCAGCCGCTCGACCCGGACAAGAAGCCCGCGGTTCACAGCACGCCGCTCAATCACGTTGGTCTGTGGATCGACCACCTTGCAACCGCTGTGCAGTGGCTGACGGCGCAGGGTGTGCGCTTTGCTCCGGGCGGTATCCGTCGAGGAGCGGCCGGTTTTGACATCTGCTTCCTGCATCCCAAATCCAGCGACGAATACCCCATCAGCGGTGAGGGTGTATTGATCGAATTGGTGCAGGCGCCACCCGAAGTTGTCAGTGCATTCAGTCGGTTGGCGGGCACGCCGGGCTGAAGCTGATAGGCGCTTCGCAAGTGCTCATTTGATATAGCTCAATATCTCCTGAACGGCTCAGTCTGAGGCGGGCAAGCGGGGGGCTTTTGCATAGTTGCTGGCGTACACTGCGACCCTACCCGGCCGCGGTTGCGGTCTAACAAGGGTTTAGGAGACCGACTTGAAGCCTACCAATATCGCAAATCCAAACTATTTTCACAAAGTCGTTGATTGTCAGTGGGCCTGTCCGGCCCATACCCCCGTTCCGGAATACATTCGTCTGATTGGTCAGGGTCGCTACAGCGACGCCTACATGATCAATTGGGTCTCCAACGTGTTTCCAGGTGTGCTGGGCCGCACCTGTGATCGACCCTGCGAACCGGCCTGCCGTCGCGGCCGCGTCGAGGAAAACAATGGCGAGAAGCCCGAACCAGTCGCGATCTGTCGCCTCAAGCGCGTTGCGGCGGACAACAAGGATGATGTCAAGTCGCGCATGCCCAAGATTGCGCCGTCCAACGGCAAGCGCATTGCCTGCGTCGGCGCCGGTCCGGCTTCACTGACCGTGGCGCGCGATCTGACGCCGCTCGGTTATCAGGTCACCGTGTTCGATGGCGAGGCCAAGGCGGGCGGCTTCATCCGCTCACAGATTCCGCGCTTTCGCCTGCCCGAGACCGTCATTGACGAGGAAACCGGTTACGTCTTCGATCTTGGCGTCGAGTTCAAGAGTGGCCAGCGCATCGATTCGATGAAGCAGTTGCTGACGCAAGGCTACGACGCGGTGTTCGTCGGCTGCGGCGCGCCACGCGGTCGGGATCTCGACGTGCCAGGGCGCGCCGAGGCAGCGGCCCACATCCATATCGGCATCGACTGGCTGGCATCGGTTTCGTTTGGACACGTTACCAGCGTGCCGTCGCGCGTCATCGTGCTCGGCGGCGGCAACACCGCGATGGACTGCTGCCGCTCGGCGCGGCGTCTCGGTGGCTCCGATGTGAAGGTGATCGTGCGCAGTGGCTACGAGGAGATGAAGGCCTCGCCGTGGGAACGCGAAGACGCGGTGCATGAAGGCATCCCGATCATCAATTACCACGTGCCCAAGAGCGTTCAGCACAAGGATGGCAAATTGCTCGGCATGACCTTCGAGATCGTGCGTGCTGTCTATGACGAAAAGGGACGCCGTTCCCTGGTGCCGACCGGTGCGCCCGATGTGTTTTTCGAGTGCGATGCCGTGCTGGTCGCGGTCGGGCAGGAAAATTCCTTCCCATGGATCGAGCGCGAATGCGGCATCGAGTTTGATCGCTGGGGCTTGCCGGTGATCGGGCAGGAGACGCTGCAGTCAACGGTGCCGAACGTGTTTTTCGGTGGCGATGCCGCATTCGGACCGAAGAACATCATCACCGCCGTCGCGCATGGCCACGAGGCCGCTGTTTCGATTGACCGCTTCCTCAATGGCGAGGACGTCAGCCGTCGACCGGCGCCGCGCACCAATCTGCTGTCGCAGAAGATGGGCATTCACGAGTGGAGCTACCACAACGACGTTTCGGATGACAAGCGATTCAAAGTGCCATGGGCCAACGCTGAAATCGCGCTGTCGAGCATCCGGGTTGAAGTGGAACTCGGCTTCGACGCGGCCGTTGCCTACAAGGAAGCCAGCCGCTGCCTCAACTGCGACGTGCAGACCGTGTTCAACAAGGATACCTGCATTGAGTGCGATGCCTGTGTCGACATCTGCCCGATGGACTGCATCACGTTCACCGCCGATGGCGACGAGCCGGATCTGCGCACGCGGCTTAAAGCGCCGGCACTCCATCTGGCGCAGGACTTGTACGTTTCCGGGGGGCTCAAGACCGGGCGCGTCATGGTCAAGGACGAGGATGTTTGCCTGCACTGCGGCCTGTGCGCCGAACGCTGCCCCACCGGGGCTTGGGACATGCAGAAATTCCTGCTGAACACGACGCAGGCCGGTCCCGCCTGTCGTGACAGCCGCACATCTCAATTGGAGGCCGCATGAAGCGCATTGAAGCCATCAACGATTTCGTCATCAAGTTCGCCAATGTGAACGGTTCCGGGTCGGCTTCGGCCAACGAACTGTTCTCCAAGGCCGTGATGCGCATGGGTGTGCCGGTGAGCCCGCGCAACATCTTCCCGAGCAACATCCAGGGCATGCCGACCTGGTACGAGGCGCGCGTCTGTGAAAAAGGCTATCACGGTCGTCGCGGCGGTGTCGACATGCTGGTCGCGATGAATCCGCAGACCTGGGACACCGACGTCGCTGAAATCGAGCCGGGCGGTTACCTGTTCTATGACAGCACGCGCCCCATTCCCGAGGCCAAGTTCCGCACGGATGTGCTGACCATCGGCATGCCGCTGACCGAAATCAGCAACGCGGCTTATCAGGACCCGCGCCAGCGCCAACTGTTCAAGAACATCATTTATGTTGGCGCCCTGTCGGTGCTGCTTGACGTTGATGCCGATGTTTTCGAAAAACTGTTTGCCGAGCAGTACAAGGGCAAGGAACGTCTGCTGGCGTCCAACATCCAGGCCTTGCATCTGGGCCGTGACTACGTGAAGAAGCACATCGCGGCGCCGCTGGGCATCCGCGTGCGGCGTTCCGACAAGGTGGGCGATCAGATCTTCACCGATGGCAACAGCGCAGCGGCGCTGGGCTGCATTTACGGTGGTGCCACAGTCGCCGCCTGGTACCCGATCACGCCTTCGTCCTCGATTCCCGAGGCGTTCCAGAAGTATTGCGATAAGTACCGGGTCGATCCGGTGACCGGTCGGCACAACTTCGCCATCGTGCAGGCGGAAGACGAACTGGCTTCCATCGGCATGGTGGTGGGCGCGGGCTGGAACGGCGCGCGCGCCTTCACGGCCACCTCCGGCCCCGGCGTGTCGCTGATGACCGAGTTCATCGGCCTGGCGTATTTTGCTGAGATCCCGGTGACCATCATCAACGTGCAGCGCGGCGGGCCTTCCACCGGCATGCCGACACGCACGCAGCAGTCGGACCTGATTTCATGCGCCTACGCGTCGCATGGCGACACCAAGCACGTGCTGCTGTTCCCGCAGGACCCGCACGAGTGCTTTACGCATTCGGCCGCCGCGCTCGATCTGGCCGACCGTTTGCAGACGCCGATCTTCGTCATGACCGATCTCGACATCGGCATGAACCAGCGCCTGTGCAAGCCCTTTGTCTGGGACGATGCCAAGCAATACGACACCGGCAAGGTGATGACCGCGGCCGAGCTTGAATCGGGCAAGGACTTCGGGCGCTACAAAGACGTGGATGGCGACGGTATTCCTTGGCGCACGCTGCCCGGCACCCATCCAAGCAAGGGTGCCTTCTTCACGCGCGGCACCACGCGCGATCCGTACGCCCGGTATTCCGAACGCGGTCCGGACTACATCTACAACATGGAGCGCCTGCTCAGGAAGTTCAAGACGGCTGCCGACCTCGTGCCGCAGCCGCTGCTGCGCAACGCGGCGCAAAAGACGAATCTTGGTGTGATCTACTATGGCTCCACGGCTCCGGCCATGCGCGAGGCGCTCGACGTCCTTGATGTCGAAGGCTTGCATCTGGACGCGATGCGTTTGCAGGCATTCCCGTTCCCTGAATCGGTTCGCCGCTTCATTGCCGAGCACGACAAGGTCTTTGTGGTCGAGCAAAACCGCGACGCGCAAATGCATTCGATGCTTGTCAACGAGCTCGACATTGATCCGGCGCGCATGGTGCGGGTCCTGCATTACGACGGAACGCCTATCACGGCGCGCTTCATTGCCGGCGCCATTCGCAAAAGTGTGGCACCGGAGGCCGCCAAATCTTCCAAGCAGAAGGAGCTCGCATGACTTACATCGCAAAACCTCGGCTGCACCATCCGACGCTGACGACCAACAAGGTTGGCTACACGCGCCGCGACTATGAAGGCCGCATCTCAACCTTGTGCGCCGGCTGTGGCCATGATTCGATTTCCGCCGCCGTCATTCAGGCCTGCTGGGAACTCGATATCGAGCCGCACCGCGTCGCCAAGCTCTCCGGCATCGGCTGCAGTTCCAAGACGCCCGATTACTTCCTGGGCGCATCGCACGGTTTCAACACCGTGCACGGCCGCATGCCATCGGCGCTGACTGGCGCCAACCTCGCCAATCGCGATTTGTTGTACCTGGGCGTTTCCGGCGACGGCGACTCGGCCTCGATCGGCCTGGGTCAGTTTGCCAATGCCATGCGGCGCGGCGTGCGCATGTGCTACATCGTCGAGAACAACGGCGTCTATGGACTGACCAAGGGTCAGTTCTCGGCCACTGCCGACCGCGGCTCCAAGAGCAAGAAGGGCGTCATCAACAGCGACAGCCCGGTTGATCTGGTGGCGCTGGCACTGCAACTGGGTGCAACCTATGTGGCGCGCAGCTTTTCGGGTGACAAGGCGCAACTGGTGCCCCTGATCAAGGGTGCCATGGCGCACGGCGGCGCGGCCTTCATCGACGTCATCAGTCCGTGTGTGACCTTCAACAATCACAGCGGCAGCACCAAGAGTTACGACTACGTGCGTCAGCACAACGACGCCGTCAGCCGCATCGACTTCATCACGCCGCGCAGCGAGATCACGACCTCGTACGCGCCGGGCGAAGTGGTCGACGTGCAGCAGCACGACGGCACCACGCTGCGCCTGCGCAAGCTCCATGCTGACTACGATCCGACCGACCGCTACGCCGCGATGAGCTACATGCAGACACACCAGGCGCGCGGCGAGGTCGTCACCGGACTGCTTTACGTCGATCCGCTCGCGACCGATCTGCACACGGCACTCAATACCAGTGACACGCCGCTCAACACCATGCGTGCGGATATCTTGTGCCCGGGTACGCCTGCACTGGAGAAGATCAACGCTTCACTGCGTTGAGTCAGCGCAGCAGTCAGGAAGCCGGATTAATCTCGTAATTTGAAAGGGGTCGCACCATGTCTGAACGTACCGTTTCTCAATGCCTGTCGCAACGGCACCTTGTCAGCCTGGCACCGCAGGCCACGATCTGGGACGCCGCCTGCATCATGACCAAGGCCAACTGCGGCAGCGTCCTGATCATCGACGGCGCGGGGGTGATGCAAGGCATCCTGACCGAGCGGGACCTGATGACGCGCGTGCTGGCCAAGGCGCTCAATCCCGAGAAGACCGCGGTCGCCGATGTCATGACGCGCAGCCCGAAGTGCATCCCGCCCGAGACGCTGGTGTCGGATGCCGTGCTGATCATGATCGAGCGCGGCTTCCGGCACTTGCCGATCGTATCGGCAGCCGGGAAGATCCTCGGCGTGTTCTCGGTTCGCGATGCCTTGCCGCGCGAAATCGGCGCCGCGGTCAGCTTGGCCGAGTTTCATGACCAGGTGAATGACGCCCTGGGTTGATTCAGGTTTTCTTGCCTGATTCCCGCTTGGCGCGCGCTTGCGCCAGGGCGGCTTCGATCACGGCGCGCTTCTTGTTCAGCACCACCGGGTCGGTGTGCATCGAGTGCCGGGCCAGATCGGCCAGCTTGAGCACGGCCTTCTCTTCAAGTCGGATTCTGTTCTCGTCATGCTCGCGCACACGCCGGTGACGGTTGAAGGCATAGCGACCGCGCGCCACATTCGCTTGTTGGGTTGACCACGCATCCCAGCCGCTTGCGCTGCCCGTCACGTTTTCCAGTTCAATGCAGTCGACCGGGCAGACGGGCAGGCAGAGTTCGCAACCTGTGCAATAGGCTTCCAGCACGGTGTGCATCAGCTTGTTGCTGCCCATGATGGCGTCAGTCGGGCAGACCTTGATACACAGGGTGCAACCGATGCACCAGTTTTCATCGATGAAGGCGACGTTGCGCGGTCCTTCGGTCCCGTGGACGGGATTCAGCGCTGATATCGGTTGGCCGGTGAGGCTGGCCAGTCGTTCAATGCCCTGTGCGCCGCCAGGCGGGCATTGGTTGATGCCCGCCTCCCCGCTAGCGACTGCCTGCGCATACGCAGCACAGTCCGGGTAGCCGCACCGCGCGCACTGGGTTTGCGGCAAGGCCGCCAGCACCAGGTCGGCCAGCGCAGCCATCAACTCTTGCGAGCGGGCTTCTTTGCGGCGGGTTTGGCAACCGGCTTGGCTGACTTCGCGGCCGCCTGCACCGTTTCCGGTTTGGCCGTTGCGGTCGCAGCAGGCTTGTTTGCAGGTGTCGTCGGGATGCTTGCCGGCTGGTGGGCGTGGATGAACGCCTGGACCTGCGGATAAACAATCTCGCGCCAGCGGCTTCCGCTGAAGATGCCGTAGTGCCCGGCCCCTGGAACTTCCAGATGCTTTTGCTGGGACGCGGCAACGCCGCTGCAGATGCTGTGGACGGCCTCGGTCTGCCCGGAGCCGGAAATGTCATCGAGTTCGCCTTCGATCGAGAACAGTGCGGTGCCGGTGATGTCCTGCGGGCAAACGCGTTCCACCTTGCCGTCCACGCCCTTGACGTCCCAGGTGCCGCTGACCAGGCTGAATTCCTGGAACACAACCCTGATGGTGTCGAGGTAGTAGTCGGCGTCCATGTCGAGCACCGCGTTGTACTCGTCATAAAACTTGCGGTGCGCCTCGGTGCTGGCGTCGTCACCCTTGATCAGATCCCGAAAATAGTCGTAATGGCTCTTGGCATGGTTGCTCGGATTCATCGCCACGAAACCGGAGTGCTGCAAGAAGCCCGGATAGACGCGTCGTCCGGCGCCCGGGAAGTTGCTCGGCACACGGTAGATCACATTGTGCTCAAACCACTCGTGGCTCTTGCTCATGGCCAGGTTGTTGACGGCCGTGGGTGACTTGCGCGCATCGATCGGGCCGCCCATCATGATCATGCTCAGAGGCGTGGTCTCGCCGCGACTGGCCATCAGTGAGACGGCTGCGAGCACCGGCACGGTCGGCTGGCACACGCTCATGACGTGGCAATTGCCGTAGCGCCCCTGCAGGTGGCGGATGAATTCCTGCACATAGTTGACGTAGTCATCCAGATGGAACTTGCCCTCGGACAGGGGGATCAGCCGGGCGTTCTTCCAGTCGGTGATGTAGACCTTGTGGTCCTTGAGCATGGCCTTGACCGTGTCACGCAGCAAGGTTGCATAGTGGCCTGACAAGGGGGCTACGATCAGAACAGCAGGCTGTTCCTTCAGCTTTGCAAGGGTTGCCGGATCATCGCTGAAGCGTTTGAAACGACGCAGTTCACAGAACGGCTTGTTGATCTCCACCCGTTCGTGAACGGCGACATCGATGCCATCGACATCGATCGTGCGCAAGCCGAATTCCGGTTTGATGTAGTCCTTGCCAAGGCGGTGCATCAGGTCGTAGCCTGCTGAAAGCCGCTGCGCAAACGGGTTCTGTCCAGCCAGTGACAAAGGGTTGCCATATAACTTGGCCGCCGTCTGAGCCAGATCGGTCAGCGGTTCCATCAGCGAGCGGTGGGTCTCGTAAAGTTGGTATAGCAAAATGAATTCACTTTCTGTAAATGTTGCAGTGCAATATAACAGTTCTTTTGGCGTAGATTTGGAGAGTCAACACCAATTTCCCACAAAATTTGTCAGGATATTGCAAGACCGGCACAAGACCTTGCCGGCCTAGGGGCCTCAAGGCTGATATTGTCGCAGTGTCGGCAACTCCTGAGCATCACGATATGACGAATCCTAGCGCCTTTGCGACATGCAAGAGCCTGAAAAGTTCCAGCACGATGCCCGTGCTTTTCCTCGGTCACGGCAGCCCCATGAACGCGATCGAGGACAACGAATACCGCCGCAGTTGGCAGGCCCTCGGCGCCGAGTTCGGCATCCGGTGGCCCAAGCCGCAGCTGATCCTGTGCATTTCGGCGCACTGGCTGACGCGCGGTTGGTGCCTGACCGGCATGGCACAGCCCAGGACGATCCACGACTTCGGCGGCTTTCCGCAGGCCTTGTTCGATCAGCAGTACCCGGCGCCCGGCTTTCCGCATGCAGCTCAGGAGATCAGCCAGCGTCTGCAACAACCTGACAGCAACGCGCCCGTGCTGCTTGATCTGCAGGATTGGGGACTCGACCACGGCGCCTGGTCCGTGCTCAAGCCGATGTTCCCGCTGGCCGACATCCCGGTGATCCAGTTGAGCATGGACTACAGCCGTGCTCCGTACGAGCATGTCGCGCTGGGCCGGCAGCTCAGGGGCTTGCGCGAGCAAGGCGTGCTGATTGTCGGCAGCGGCAATATCGTGCACAACCTGCGCGCCCTGCAGATGGGCGCTGCGACGAATCGGTCCTATGACTGGGCACTCGAATTTGACCAGCTGATGGCCGATTATTTGCAGGATGGCAATGTTGCCGCACTGCAGGACTTTCAAAAACTCGGTGCTCTGACCCAGCAGGCGCACCCCAGCTACGAGCACCTGCTGCCACTGCTGTATTGCGCTGCCGCCGTCGATGCCGGCGAAGTGCCGCAGTTCTTCAACGCCAGCTTTCAGGCCGCGTCGATTTCGATGCGCTCGGTGCTCTGGACCTGATCAGGGTGTGCTGGCGGCCTTGAGGACGCCGCGCACCAGGTTGCGGCTATGGGCGCCAAAGTTGCCCATCAATTCAGCGGTCACGGCTTTGAGCCGGGCACGCTTGCCGGCATCCTGCTTGCCGATTTCAGCCAGTAGGTCGATGCCCGACTCCTTGACGCCAAAATCGAACGAAGGGTCGGACACATAAGCGCCGGGCAGCGTTTCCACCAGGATGTCGGTCAGCCGGCCGCCGAGCGCCTGCGACTGGCGGCTCACGACATCACGCGCGTAGAGGTCAGACCAGGCCGGGTAGCGCCCATCCCCGGTGCTGTCGTGCAGGGCCTGCTCCAGCGCCTCGTCCTGCTGCGCCTGCGCGTGCTTGTGGATCACCTGGTTCTGGTACTTCTCCAGTGCCAGATGGCGGTTCGAAAGCAGCACGATCATCTCGTCCTTCATCTTCGGAAAGCCTGCCATCGCCAGCAGGTTGATGCCGATCAGCTTGATCGATGCATTGCCCGGCGACAGGCTGGCGTGATAGGGCTGCGTCAGGTCCTCGACATAGTGCAGGGCCAGGCCCGTGAAGCGCCAGCCCCAGTAGGAATGGCCGCTGCGAAAGGCCAGGGCGGCCAAGCCGCTGTACTGGTGCACGCGCAGCAGCGGAAAGGTTGTCTTGACGAAGGGCGCGGCCAAATAAATGATGCGGTCCTCATGGTAGAAGCCCATATGAAAGGGCGCTTGCGTCGAGAAGTACAGCGCCGGATTGCCAAACGGCAGCGCCCCGAAGCCGTAGACCTTGCCCCACTCCGACGGGCTGTCCGACCACAGGTTGATGTCCAGGCCGTAATCGGGCTCGTCGCAGGCTGATGCCAGCACCGCCAGCGGCGCAATTTTTTCACCAGCCTTGATGCCGACAAACCGGTAGTTTGAGTTGGCCTGCTCGGGCAGCGTGTCGACCGCGCTGTGCGCCAGCAGTGCCTTCGGGTCAGGTAGTGGAGCGCGTGGATCGGGCTGAACGTAGAGCGCGAACCTGCTGTTCGGCGCCACGCGCAGCGCCATCAGAAAGGCCTGGCGGCGTGCCTCGTCGGTTCGCTCCGCCTTGGCTGTAAAGGCGAGGGTGGCCGGCCGCGGCGGGTAGACCGCCAGGTTCGCTGCGGCCCAGGCTTCCTGTCCGGCGAGTAGGGTTTCGATCGCCTTTTCCTGCGTTTTCAGAAAGGCTTCGAGCGGCTCTGCAACAACCGGTGCGGCGCTGGCGACCTCGGGCATTTTTTCAAAGGCGCGGTAGGCGGCGTAGCTGTGGTTGCTCCAGGCAAGGGCGTTGCTGCCGATCAGCGCGAGCAACCCTGCCGCGATCAGGGTGAATCGTTTCATGAGTGAACCTTGTGAACAGTCTCAAGCGATCATAGCGAACGAATGAAAAGAAAGATTTCCACATGCATACAGCCAGCAAGATTGTCTTGACCGTTGCGGTTACCAGCGTCGTCGCTTTGGGCGCCTGTTCGATGCAGCCCGCGGCCCCCGTCAATCCGATTAGCTTCTTCGTCACCAGCGTCAATCCCGGCAAGGGCGCCGATTTTGGCGGCCTCGCGGGTGCCGATGCGCACTGCCAGGCGCTAGCCGCAAGCGCGGGCGCGGGCGCTCGCACCTGGCGCGCTTACCTGAGCACCACGCCAGTGGCAGGAGTCGCCGGCGTCAATGCGCGCGACCGCATCGGCAAAGGCCCCTGGCAAAACGCCAAAGGCGAGTTGGTTGCCAGCAATGTGGAGGATCTTCATGCCAACAACCGGCTCGGCAAGCTGGTTTCGCTGACCGAAAAAGGCGAATCCATCAACGGTGTCGGTGACGCCCCGAATACCCATGACATCCTCACCGGTTCGAGCACGGACGGGCGTGCCATGGAAGGCGCTGCCGACACGACCTGCGGCAACTGGACCCGCAGCGGTGAAGGATCGGCCATCGTCGGTCATCATGACCGTCGCGGGCTCAATGAACTGGCGCCCGCGAAGTCCTGGAACTCGTCGCACGCGACGCGGGGCTGCGGCCTGGAGCAGTTGAAGACGACCGGCGGTGCGGGTCTCTTGTATTGTTTCGCCGCAAACTAGTGTCCTGTCCCGCAAATAACTGGCATTAGTATTGCATGCATTTGCGGTATCTTTGGAACGGAGATACCGCGATGAAAACAGGCAGACCGAAATCCGAATTGGTATTGAGTGACGACGAACGATCGCAATTGCAGTCGTTCGCACGCAGCCGCTCGTTG
>Ga0209697_10000288_pt1 | contig 83036 bp, 68 predicted proteins | sample AliMusrvi5mmetaG_FD_184115 | JGI IMG/M metagenome (GOLD analysis project Ga0209697, IMG submission 184115) | Freshwater lake bacterial and archeal communities from Alinen Mustajarvi, Finland, to study Microbial Dark Matter (Phase II) - Alinen... | ecosystem: Environmental > Aquatic > Freshwater...
TTCAATACGGTGTCGCTATGGGCCATGGCTCGGATCTCCTTGGTTTGTATGATCTTTTTCGCAAAATCATTATACCCCAAAGAGCGCTCCGAGCCTCCTTTTAGTGATCATTTATGAGACAGCAGTGTGCCTCTATGAAGAAATATCAATTTGCCAGCGGAAATTGTTGGTCACCGCGCTTCCCCCTGACGGGCATTATACACAATCGGCTGACTGGCGGCAAAGACCCTGAAGTCCGCTAGGGCCTCCTCTCGCAGGATATCCTCGGTCAGGGCAATGCCGCGTTTGGCTAGCTCCAGCCGCCATTCGGACGGCATCGGACCCTCGTCAAAACCGGTGATCTGCTCCAGTTCCGGGCCGGCCCCGGCGATCACCAGAGAGCGGATACCGGACCATAGCACAGCACCGAAACACATGACGCAGGGGCTCCAGTTGACCACCAGCTGATGGGTCGGCAGACCGGGACCGCCGAGGTCGTAGACCCCCAGTTGCTGCTGGGCCAGACTCAGGGCCATCACCTCGGCATGGGCCGAGGAGCAGCTGAGCGGCATGACCCGATTAACCCCGATGACGATCAGTCGGCCCGAGTCGCGTTCAAAGACCCCGGCAGCAAAGGGACCGCCGGTCTGCCGAAGAAAATTGAGACGGGCGAATCGGATCACCGCCGCCATTCTCGACTGCAGGCTCGGCAGATGCTCCGGCATCTGCTGCAGTTCGGCAACCGCCCAATCCGGGAGGTCGAGGCCAAAGCGGAATGGTGTTGTGGCAGGGGTGGTGCTGTGCATAGCATCTCGTCCGGTTGGTAGTTTGGGTTGGTTCGCCTGGGGAATACTAGGCCCCCATCAGTTTGCCGCGAAAGAGAAAGAAGACCGCACCCAGGAGACAGAGTCCGGCCCAGAGATAATCGAGCGTCATCTTTTCCTTGAGGTAGAGGATCGAAAAGGGCACAAAGACGGAAAGGGTGATGACCTCCTGCAGGATTTTCAGTTGGCCCACGGACATGACATTATGGCCGATGCGGTTTGCCGGAACCTGCAGCAGGTATTCCAGGAGCGCGATGCCCCAACTGATGAGGGCGGCGATGATCCAGGGCTTGTGCGACAGGCTCTTGAGATGGCCGTACCAGGCAAAAGTCATGAAGACGTTACTGCAGCAGAGGAGGATGATGGTGAGCGTGTAACGGTTCATGGTCTTTTTTTTGAAAGACGGTCGGTGGCAGAGGGGGCGGGCTGTCAAACCCGACGACCAGAGCAGCGGTCGGGACTGATAGCACCGACGGCAGCTAGAGGTTCTCTAACAGCAGAAGACCTCATGCGTATTGGGGTTATCGGCCTCGGGGAACTTCAGTTTTTTTAAAAGGAGTTGCGAACGTGCTGTCAATGGTCTTTTACCACTCTCTGCGGAACAGGTACACCCCTGAGTTCGCGTGGGGAGCATTATCTGGAAAATGCATTCTGGTTGTTCCGGTCACCTCAAGACCGTTGTTCTACGCGCTCAGCGTTCCTCGTGCTGATTGATTTCGATGGTCACGTGCGCCAGTTCTTCATGGACGCTTAATTGATGTTTAAAGTAATCGGGCCCAACGTCGGTGGGCGTAAGGAGGGAGAGGATACAGGCATACTTCCTTTTGCCGACGCGCCAGACGTGGAGATCGATGACGTCGACCTTGATTGGTCCTTGTTGCATGACTTCCAAGACTTCAGCCACCACAGGTGCATTCATCTCGGCATCGAGCAAGACGCGACCGGTGTCACGAAGGAGTCCTTGCGCCCAAACTGCCACCAGAACGGCGCCGACGATACCCATAACCGGATCGAGCCAATTGGCTCCCCAAAATTTTCCGCCGGTCAAGGCCAGAATAGCGAGCACAGAGGTGACGGCATCAGCCAGAACGTGGAGATAAGCAGAACGCAGGTTGAGATCATGGTGATCGAATGTTCGCCCTGCTCATGCTTGTGGTGATGATGGCTGTGCCCTTGTTTGAGCAGCCAGGCACAGGCAAGATTGACCAACAGGCCGATCACCGCAAGGAAAATGGCCTGATCGTATTGGATAGGCGAGGGTGCGATCAGTCGTTCAACCGACTGGTAGAGCATTAATCCGGCAACGCCGACCAGGATGATCGCACTGGTATAGCCGCCAAGCACTTCTATCTTCCAGGTGCCGAAAGTGAAGCGGACATCATGGGCAAATCTCCGGGCGGCGCCATACGCCAACACCGAAAGCCCGAGCGCCAAAGCGTGCGAGCTCATGTGCCATCCATCCGCCAGCAGGGCCATGGAGTTGAACTTCCATCCGCCTGTAATCTCGGCCATCATGACCACAGCGGTCAAGACTGCGGCCCACAAGGTGTTTCTCTCGGCGAGCGGGTTGCCTTCGTCAAAGACATGGGAGTGGATCCGGTTTCCAGAAAAAGTAGCGTGCATGGGCTCAATCCTTTCTTGTCTTCATATCCGTTGTCGTTCGGCCTTCCTGCCGGTACCTGCTGTTCAAGGCTGGCCCTGTCTCCGAACTTTATCAGCGCGAAACGGCTCGCCGATTAATATGCCATCTTGACTGCAACCAACAGCGCGGTCGTCTTGTCAGAGTTCCGACCCCACAGGCCTTGCTGCACTCCTGCGTTGATGCGGAGCTGATTATTGATGGGCATGACCAGGCCAATCGTTGCCGCCAGGGTCTCCTGGTCATGGTCGTCGACCAGCAAACCGTGACCGTAATTTAGTTCCATCTCTGGTTGGAGCCAAGGCAATATTTGATAGCCGATGGCCAGGTCCGCATTGAAGGTCCCCCGTGCCTGCCCGCGCTGTTCGCCGACAGGCAGGGCGTAACCGACGGCAGCATTAGTGGTCCAGCGTCCCCAGTCTTTGCTGGCCACTAAGGTCTGGTTGATACTCCAGAATTCCTGGCTGGTGCCGATTTCTTCGTGACTGCCGCTGCTTCCCGTGGGAATGGTAATGCCGCCAATATACGCCAGCTCCAGATGGTGTTCCTTGCTTGCAAAGAAACGATACTTGCCTCTGAGTTCCAGGTCGCCGAAATTACGCCCGCGTTCAGGGCCGGATGTTCCACCCGCTTCAGCAACATCGTTTTTTGCATCGGTAATCCACGCATACCCACCGCTCACCGTCAGGTCGACGTCGGCAATCACACCTAGGGAAAGGGAAAAGCCCAGCACAGCTTCCCGTGCTGATTTTCGGTCGTGGCTGTGGCCGTCATTATCCCAAAAGCGGTTGGAATGGGTGGCGGTGTAGGCGCTCTCGATCTCAAAATGTCCGGGATCGACCGGAGAGGCATCCGGGGTGTTGATTTTGCCATGCTCCAGCCCCGCCGCATCCTCTGCTTCCAGAACCGCGCCATTGGGTACCATCACCTCTTCGGCATGCGCCATTGGCAGCCAGGTTGCTAGTGCCAGCAAGACAATACCGGCACCGCGTACATATCTTTGCGACATTGATACAACTCCTTCTCTCTTTATTGAAATTGACGATGTTAAGGTTAGGCCTCCCAGGCCTGGCTCCACCAAGGCATTATTCCAGCCACTGGTAGATCTCGATGGTTGCCGGATCGCATTTGCAGCACCCCTTACAGGCTGCCCCCGCAACTCCGGCCTGCCTAGCCACCTTGCCTTTATTGATCCAGACTGCAAGCAGCGGCCGAATCGTCTCGACCTCCACCTTGAAATGCAGGGCCATATCCTGGAGCGGAACAATTTTCCGGGCACGCAGGTAGTCTTTGAGTTGAATGAGATCCATGTGCTTTCTCCTTAACGTTCTTCTGCCAGCCCGGAAGACATTCGCACCGCGATTGGCGCCGTCCGGTTTTGTTTGGATCTGCTGATGGATTGCATCACGATGAGCACCGCGGCAAAAGCGCTCAGGTCTGCGGCAATGACCAGGAGGGAATACCCCGAATGGGCCGAGAAATTCGCTGTCTGGTAAAAGAGGGTCGAGACCAGGTAGGCGAGAAAGGTGGTCCAGAATCCGGCAAAGGCGGTCCAGGCCAGGTTGGTCTCCCGGTAGACGGCGGCAATGGCCGCACCGCAGGGAAAGTAGAGCAGCACGAACAGCATATAGGCAAAGGCTGCACTCTGACTGCCGAAAAGGGCGACCATGGAGCCGAAGGTGGAGGCGCTGACTTTCTGCGCGGTCGCGGCGGTCGCGGCATCGCTGATATCGCCGATGGAAAGCTTCAGCGGATCGGTGAAGGTACCGGCAACCCCAAGAAGCTTTTCTGGGATGGAAGCAAAGGCCCCGCTGATTCCGCCCCAGAAATCAAAGGGTTCCTTTTCTGCCGGTTCTCCAGTGGCAGTCTGTTGATCGATCCCGGCATAGAGGGCATCCAGCGTGCCGACCACCGCCTCTTTAGCGAAAATTCCGGTAAAGACCCCGACTGTGGCCGGCCAATTTTCTGCCCTTACCCCCAAGGGCTGGAGCACCGGGGTCAGTATCTTGCTTACCGAGGCGAGTGCCGATTTCCCCGTATTTTCATTGCCGAAACTGCCATCCGTCCCCAATGAGTTGAGGAAAGAGAGCACCATGATGATCGGCACTAGCACCTTGCCCGCCTTGAACAAAAAGGACTTCAGCCGGTCATAGGCCATCAGGAGCACGGACCGGATGGTGGGCAGATGATACGGGGGTATTTCCATGACAAAGGGGGTGACGCCGCCCTGGAGCAGGGTTTTTTTCAGGATCAGCCCGGTAAGGGTCGCAAAGCCGATACCCACGAGATAGAGCAGGAACACCAGGTTCTGCCCGCCGACCGGAAAAAAGGCGGCGGCAAAAAGGGCATAGACCGGTAGCCTGGCCCCACAGGACATGAATGGGGTCATCATGATCGTCAGGGTCCGGTCGCGCTCATTTTCCAGGGTCCTGGAGGCCATGATCGCCGGCACATTGCAGCCGAATCCGACCAGCATCGGCACAAAGGCCTTGCCCGGCAGGCCGATGAACCGCATGAACCGGTCCATGACAAAGGCGGCCCGGGCCATGTAACCCGAATCCTCCAAAAAAGAGAGAAAGAGGAACATGAAACCGATGGGCGGGATAAAGGTGGCCATGGTCTTGATCCCCCCGCCGATCCCGCCGGCAAGGATGACAACCATCCATTCCGGGGCGTGGAGTGCGGTCAGTAGGGCGGCAAAACCGTCGACAAAGATTGTTCCGGCGAAGAGCTTGAAGAAGTCGATAAAAGCACCGCCTAGGTTAATGGTGAACATGAACATGCAATACATCGCTGCCAGAAAAATCGGGATACCGAAGATCCGGCTGAGGACGATGCTGTCGATCCGGCCGGAAAGGGTGGTGCCGGCCTGTCCCCGTTTCTTGACAGTATCGCGTGTCAGGCTGGAGACGAACGCATAGCGGGCCGAGGCGATAACGATATCAACCTCTTCGTCCTCCTGCTGTTCGATCGTTTTTTGCAGGGCAGCAATGCTGGTTCTGCATGCCGACCCCGATATCGCGTCGGCCTGGGCATCACCTTCGAGCAGTTTGAGGGCGAGCCACTGGGGATCGGTCTTGCCGTAACTGCAGATATCCAGCAGCTCTGTGGCGAGCAGTTCCCGGGCCGCCTGGACCGTTGCGGGATAAGCCACTTCAGCCAGAGGCTGGTGCACCTCACTGCCGGCCATCGTCAGAATAGTCTCGCGCAGTTCCTCCATGCCCTTGTTCTTCGTTGCGGTTAAGGGAACCACCGGACAGCCCAGCCGCGCTGCTAGCCCATGGACGTCAATTTCCAGTCGTCGTTCTGCAGCCATGTCCATCATGTTGAGGGCGATGATCAGGGGCACCCGCATTTCCAGCAGCTGGCTGGTGAGATAGAGGTTGCGTTCGATATTGGAGGCATCGATGATATTGACAATAAGGTCCGCTTCTCTGGAAAGGAGAAAGGTGCAGGTCACCTGTTCATCGAGGGACGAGGCCGCCAGAGAATAGATGCCGGGGGTGTCGACCACCTCAACCTTTTTGTCCTTGAACTGATACGAACCGGTTTTTTGATCTACTGTGACTCCGGGCCAGTTGCCGACCTTCTGCTTGGCGCCGGTCAGGCTGTTGAACAAGGTTGTTTTGCCGCAGTTGGGATTGCCAACCACGCCAATGACGATATTTTTCATGCGACTGTCTCCTTGACTAGTAATGTGCTGGCCTCGTCCCGGCGCAGGCTGAGGCTGAAGTCCCGCACCCTGATCTCCACCGGGTCGCCCATCGGCGCCACCCGTACCACCTGAAACGTTGTTCCCTTGACAAATCCCATGGCCAGCAATTTTTGCCGGTAGGCCTTGTTGTCTTTGCTGAAGCCAAGGACCATGCCTGTCTTGCCCACCGCGATGTCCGCTAATGTTTTTTTCATCTCTCAACACCTTGTTACCTTGATTTTGTGAGCCATCCCGCCCCCCAGGGCGTATCGGCATCCCGATTTTTCGATGAGGAGCGCGCCGCCGTGCTGGCTGTGGATGACCTGGATTTCATCATCAAGACAGATCCCCATGCTAAGCAACCGTTCCCGCATTTGGTCGTTGCCGCGGAGTTGGATAATTTTTACCTTTTCCCCTTCACTTGCCAGGGCCAGAGGGAAAGAGGAGGGTGGGGAGGGCTTCGGGCTTTGTTGTTCGCAGCAGTATTGCATGTCATTCTCCATTGGTATCGGGCCGTTGCGATTTCGATTATTGATTGTCTCGTTTTTGGGAGTCTGGGGCGCTGTTTATGATTAGGCGCCCCTAATATCGGGCAAAGGTATATCTTTTTTGCGTTAGCTGGTCAATAAAAATTTAGACTTGTCTAAATTTATTTTACATGCTAAATACTATTAAGAAGGAAAAACAGTGGATTGGCAGGAAGGGACGGGTAGTTGGCTCGAAAAATACAAGTCAGCCGGTGTGACGATCAGGAGATCAATGGAAAATGAACAGTTAAGTGCCAGTCAGGAAGATTATTTGGAGGCGGTTTTTCACATCTCCAGGGAAAAGCAGGCCGCTCGGGCCAAAGATATCAGTCAGAGACTGAAGGTCCGAGCCTCATCGGTAACCAGCGCCCTGCGCTCCCTTGCGTCGCTCGGATTAGTTAATTACGCCCCCTACGATCTTATCACCCTCACCGAATCCGGGCTGATCGCAGCTCGGGAAATTGTTCGACGCCACGAAGCCCTCAGCGATTTTCTGGTCACCGTGCTCGGGGTCGATCTAGAGGAAGCCGACCAGGCAGCCTGCAAAATGGAGCATACGGTCACGAAATCGATCGTGGATCGGCTGATTAAATATGCCGATTACATTAAGCACTGTCCGCGGGGCGGGATAACGTGGGATTCGGGCTTCGGCTATTATTGCAAGACAGGGTGCGTGGCACAGCAGTGCGAGCGGTTGCAGCCCAATTGGTCGGAGGATTCGTGAGGGTAGCATAACCGATGCTCCCTTCAGGCAGGTGCCTTTCGTTTCGCCGACCATGGCCCCGGCCCATCGTCGTTTCCTCCCGCAAAAACTCCTGCTGACAATCGAAGAAAACGCATTTACACTAATAAATGATGTGGTCCTGAATTCTTCTTCTCCTTTCTTGAGGTTACCCATGCCTGTTGATCCATGTCCGCCGCTGCCCCTGGCCTCTGATGCACTTAAGGCCAACCTGCGGGAAACCGCTGGTCCGGTAGTGATTAATCCCCTGTACACTCCGTTGCAGGAGATCGTCAGCCGTTTTCAGGGGTTGTCAGTGAAACTTGAAGCCCTGCTCTACGAAATTAGTCATCCTTATCACAACTGGAAGCTGATTATCCCCGAGCTGCGGGCCTTTACCTTGAAGAATCTCAGCCATTATCGCGATCATGAGCGTGGTCCCGAAGCGTTTTCGCTCTTTATGGGCATCTTTTTCGACGCCCTCAAGGATTCATGCCGTAACGATCAACTGCTGCAGCGGATCATGGAGGCCATGCTGGCTTATGCTGACAAACTGATTCAATCGCTGGAGGGGGCGGCTCTATTTCGCTTCGAACAGGATTTGTCGCAATTCTTTCATAAATTGGATGAGCTGGATGTCGTTGAACCGCAGGTGATGCTGTCCATGGTCCAGGGCCACCATCCGGTGCGAAAAATGGCGATGCAGATGATTGCCCTGCGCCGGCAGCATCCGGAGCAATCTTTTGATTTTCAAAACCTTGCCCTGCTGATGCGGACCATTCTCCGGCGGAACTATCAGTACTGGCTCAGCGAGGAAGATCCGCTGCCCTGGTTTGAGAAGCAATGCGGCAACTATTGCCGGGAATGGCAAGGCCAGCAACTGCTGATGTCCGTCTCTCATAAGCGTATCCGTGAGTGCTTGCAGACCCTGGAAGATATTGATTTCGAAGGCGATTATCAGGCCGGGCTGGAAGTGATCGTCACCCTGCCCAACCACATGGATATCGTCCGCCTCTACAAGGATATTCCCGCCAAAATGGTTGATGATCCGGCCAGCGGCACCGAAGCCCATTTCGTGGAAAACCGCAAGCTGCTCTTTCTCTTCCGGATTATGGACACCAAGGGGTTGTCGCTGATCCACGAAGAGACCCTGCGCGAAATCAATCGCTCTCTGGTGCAGTTGATCCGCAAGCAGACCTTTGAGGAGATCGAGCAGTTTTTCATCACCACCTTCCATCTGCTCAAGGCCAATGTCCGCCGCTACCCGCACACCTCACTGCAATGCATCCAGGTGATCGGCAACGAGGTCTTTAAACGAAGCAATTCGCGTCTGGTCGAGGCCTTCCTCTGGGAGGCAGTGCGTTTCGGCTTCCAGTTCGCCAATGTTAGGGGCGTGGATGAAGATTGGCAGCCCATCGCCAACCCGGCCCACCTCACCAATATCCGCGTTTGGCTCGATCTCATCGGCCAGGAGCCCAAGTGGTGCTCCACCCTGTTCTCGGCCCTGATCATCAATCTCCGTCTCTCCGGCACCTGTGTCCGTGATACCGATCTCTTTCAGCGCGATATCACCGAGCTGCTCAACCATCCCATCGGTCCGATCTACAACCTGGCCAAACAGTTCACCAAGCTGATGCCGGTGTTTTTCAACGAGATCGGCGCGGAAGGGGAGCTGCGCGATGTTTCCACTGAACTGGACGAGATCCATAAACGGCGCGATCCGCTCATCCATTTCCTCCGTAAGCAGGCCCATGTTGAGTCGAGCAACCTGATCGTCGGCTTTATCGAGGCGATTTTTACCTTCTGGATCACCCTGGACCATACCCTGCTTCGCGAGTATCTGCCCGATGAAGTGCTGCATCAGGCCCAGACCTCTGGTCCCTATGTTGATGAACAGCATGCGCTGGCCCTCCGGATCAAAAAGGAGCTGCGCTTTACCCGGATGGCGCAGCTTCTGGAGTGGCCCGATGACGAACGGCAACAGTTCCTAGATGCTCAGCAGGATCTCTCGGAGCCGGAACGGCGCCGGTTTTCCCTGCTGGTCCGGATGTACAAGCTGCTGCATCTCAAATACAACCTCAGTCTGCCCGAGATCCATACCCAGCTGCACCAGGCCATTGGGGCGGGGTTTCCCGAGCTGGCGCAGTTGTTCCCCGTTCTGGAGGCAAACGATCCTTTTCATTGTCTGGAGGCCCTGCTCGATCAGCTGGAGCATCTGCGCGGGGTGATTCTCAGTGCCGAAAAATTTGAACCCAAGGAAGAGATCTATTACAAGCGGCATATCGCCGTCGATATTCCCTCGGTCTACGGTCGCTACAGCGAGCGCAAGTTCGATGCCCTCGGCCTGACCTTCCGGCTGGAGAGTCTGGCCAATGTCTACCTGGAACGGCTGTTCGATACGGTCAACCTCTCGTTTATCACCCAGGTGACCTTCATCCGCATCCTTAAGTGCCTGCGGCTGTTCTCCCGCGCCTTGGAGGTCGACGGCATCAGCAGCCGCCGCCTGGATACGTATATCAGCCTCCTGGCCTCCTCCATCGGCATCAAGCGTTTTTCCTACACCCAGCACCTCGATATCATGCGCGGCCTTTCCGAGGGGGTGAAAGATATTATCTATGCCTATTACACCAATATCCACCAGAACAACCTCTCCATCATTGTGCCGCAGATCGGCAAGGATAATCTGCTGCCCAAGTACCATGGCTCCTGGGATGAGAAAAATATGCCGGAGAACGTCCTGCGGCTCTCCGAGATGTTTTTCCGCGATCTGATCTCCACCACCCTCGGTCTGCAGCACCTCGACAACTTTATCGGCAAGGTCATCCGGACCCTTGAGGCCCAGAAGGACCTCCTTGATGAAAAGACCCTTGACCTGCTGATGACCTATAATCCGGAAAAGGCGATCAGCAGCCTGCACGACGAAAACCTGCGCACCCATAACCTCATCCATCTCGGCAACAAGGGCTTCAATTTGATGGTGCTGTCGCGGGATAAGATGCCGGTACCCCCGGCCTTCATCATCACCACCGAGATCTTCCGCTGTTATCAGGCGGTGCGTAAATTTGATCGGGCCCGAGATGAGTTTATGCGCCGGGTGCGGTCTGCGATTACCGGCATCGAGCAACTGACCGGCCTGATCTTCGGTTCACCGGACAGGCCCCTTTTGCTTTCGGTCCGGTCCGGTTCCGCTATTTCCATGCCGGGGATCATGTCCACCATCCACAATGTCGGCGCCAACGAAGAACTGGTGGAGGAGTATGTCGCCATCCATCCGGAATCGAAATATTTCGCCTGGGATAATTTTCGGCGTTTCCTCCAGTCCTGGGGCATGACCAACGACATGGAGCGCGAGGATTTTCAGGCCTTGATGAATGACCATAAACAACGGCACCAGGTGCTCTATAAAAAAGATTTCTCGCCGGAACAGATGCGGCAGCTGGCCCTCAACTACCAGCAGGCAGTGCGCAAGCGCGGTTTTGGCATGCCGGAAGACCCCTGGCTGCAACTGATCGGGGCCGTGGATATGGTGTTCGATTCCTGGCATCTCCCCAATGCCAGAGAGTACCGGCACCTGATGCGGGTCTCCGACGACTGGGGGACCGCCGTCATTGTTCAGGCCATGGTCTACGGCAACCTCAGTGCCCAGGCGGGCAGCGGCGTGCTTTTTACCGCCCATCCCTACCGTAAAGTGCGGCGGGTGGCCCTGTGGGGCGATTACGCCCCCGGCGATCAGGGCGAGGATATTGTCTCCGGTCTGGTCACCAGTTACCCGATCTCGGTGGAGCAGGCGGAAATCGACGGCCGGGACGAGGACAAGAGCCTGGAGCGGCTCTTTCCCAAAGTGTACCAGCAGTTGCTCAGCATCAGCCGGGAGCTGGTCTATACGAAGGAATGGGATCCGCAGGAGATCGAATTCACCTTCGAAGGACCTGAGCCGGAGCAGCTTTTCATCCTCCAGACCAGGGACATGATCACCATCAAGAAAAAAGAGCATCTTAATGTCTTTGCCGACTCTGATCTGGCACACAAGGCGATCCTTGCCAAGGGCATCGGGGTTTCCGGTTCGGCGCTCTCGGGCAAAGCGGTGTTCAACGAGGAGAATATCCTCCAACTGCGGCGGGAGGAGCCGGGGGTGTCCCTGATTCTCATTCGTCAGGATACGGTGCCCGAGGATATCCGCGAGATCTCAATGGCTGACGGGCTGGTGACCTCCCGCGGCGGGCAGACCTCGCATGCCTCGGTGGTGGCGACCCGGCTGGAGAAGACCTGCGTGGTCGGCTGCCGCGATATGCAGGTCTACGAGACCGGCGAATATGCCGAAATCAACGGCTCCCGCATCACCTTTGGTGCACCGATTGCTATTGACGGTCGCCATGGTCTGCTGATCGAGGGCAACTATCCGCTACGGGAAGAAGTGCATATTCTGCCTTTATGAACCGGGCAGGGCGACCTACAGTAGTGGTAGACAACCTGGCGCCGCCTCGCTTCGATTTGTGCTGCACCGGATTAAGATCTCTTTGACTTCGTGACCTCTAACCATGAATAAACCTTTTGAATCCTTACCTGCAACCGGTCTCCCTTCCTCTTGCCTTAACGTCGGCGAGATGAGCTGCGAACACTGCCAGTTACGGGTGGAGGCCGCGGCCATGGAGGTGGCCGGGGTGGTAGCTGCGCGGGTGGATTTGGCCGCCGGGACGCTGACGATCAGCGGCGGGGAACCCGAGGCGGTGATCCTTGCGGTGACCGCTGCCGGCTACCCGGCTACGTTGCGGCAAGGTCCCGGCGAACCAACCTGCCCGCTGCCGGAACCGGTCGCCCTTGAGCCGCGCGGGAAACCCACGCCTCCGGCTAAAGGGTACACCCTGCGGATCGCCGATATGAGCTGCGCCAGTTGCGTCAGCAGGGTGGAACAGGCAATTCTGGCGGTGGCAGGGGTCACCGCTGCCTCCGTCAATCTGGTCGAGAAAAGCGCGAGTGTGGTGGGCGGCGATCCTGTTGCCGTCGCAGCGGCCGTAACGGCCACAGGTTATGCAACGACTGTCCTTGCCGAAGAACACCTGGCCGCCAGCGATATGTACGAGATCAACTTGTCGGGCATGCACTGCGCCAGTTGTGTCAGCCGGGTGGAACAGGCGATTCTGCACGTGCCGGGAGTTCTCGGCGCCGCAGTGAATCTGGTCGAGGGCAAAGCGCAGGTGCAAGGCGGTGACCCTGAACAGGTCGTGCAGGAAATTCTTGCGCAGGGGTATGGGGCGTCCCTGCTGGCTCGTGCCGCAACAGACACCTTTTTTATCAGGCTTCTGCCGCATCCGCAAACTGCCGATCTGGAGCAGATCCACGATATTTTGCAAGGGCAGGATGCAGATATGCAAGTGCGTATCGAGGAGGGCCGTCTGCGCTTGTCGACCCGACAGCACCCAGCCGATGTCCTGCTTCGCCTCATCGACGTCGGCTATCAGGCCGTGCTGGAGGAGGCCTATGCCGATCCCTCTCTCCAGCAGGCGGTGGAGACCCGCAAAGAAATCAGGCGCTCCTGGCAGCGGGCCATTGTTGCGGCCGTGGTGGGCTTTGGCATCATGGCCGGTCACATGTCCGGATTCTTCCCGCATGTGCATGCAGGGCGATTATTCTGGGCAGGGACGGCCCTGCTCTGTCTGCTCACCATGGTTTTCAGCGGGCGCAACTATTTTATCGGTGCTTGGAAGCAGGCCCGGCATTGGTCCGCCAACATGGATACGCTCGTGGCCCTCGGAACCGGGGCTGCCTGGCTAAGCTCGGTGCTGGTCATTGCTGATCCGAATTTTATTCCAGGTGGCGGTAACCACCTCTATCTTGACGCCTCGGTGATGATCCTCGCCTTTCTTCAGCTCGGCCACGCCCTGGAAACCAGGGCCAAGCGGACCACCAGCGAGGCGATTAGCTCCTTGGTCGGTCTCCGGGCCCGAACGGCCTGGGTGCTGCGGGCGGCTGGGCAGGTCGAAATTCCGGTTTCCCTGCTGCGAATCGACGATCAGGTGCGGGTACGGCCCGGAGAAAAGATCCCTATCGACGGAGTGATTGTCGAAGGGCGGACCACGATCGACGAATCGATGCTGACCGGCGAGCCGATGGCGGTGGCGCGTAAGGTCGGCGATACGGTTACCGGCGGCACCATGAACCGTTCCGGCTCTTTTGTCCTCACCGTGATCCGCCTTGGTGACGACACCACCCTGGCCCGGATCATCCGCATGGTCAAGACAGCCCAACTGAGCAAGCCGCCGATTGGCCGCCTGGTCGACCGGATTGCCTCGGTCTTTGTGCCGGTGGTCATCCTCATCAGCCTGGCGACCTTTGGCATCTGGCTGGCCCTGGCCCCAGAACCCCGTCTGGCCTTTGCCCTGACCGCCGCTATCGCGGTGCTGGTCATTGCCTGCCCCTGCGCTCTTGGCCTGGCCACGCCGATCGCCATCATGGTCGGCACCAGCCGGGCTGCTGCCAGTAATGTCCTGATCCGTAACAGTGACGCCCTCCAGACCGCTTCCACGCTGACCCATGTGGTGGTCGACAAGACCGGTACTCTGACCGAGGGGCAGCCAACAGTGACGTCGATCCTGCCGACGGCCCCTTTCAGCGAAAACGAAGTCCTGCAATGGGCGGCCAGCCTGGAGAGCGGCTCCGAACACCCGCTGGCCGAGGCGGTGCTGGCAGCGCAGCAGCGGAGCGGAGAACCACTCTTCTCCCTGGAGAATTTTATCGCCATCCCCGGTCGGGGGGTGCAGGCGGAACGGGAAGGGGTTCGGTATTTGCTGGGCAATGATCATTTCATCGAGGAACAAGGGCTGACGCTCCCCGTCGGTTTGCAAGCCGAGGCTGCGCAGCAGGCTGCCCAGGGGGGGACGCCGGTCTGGCTAGGTGGGGACAACCAGGTGTTGGGATTGTTGATTCTGAAAGATCCGGTGCGCAAGGATTCGGCGGCAGCCATCCAGGCTTTGCAGCGGTTGGGGATAGTCGTGGTCATGTGCAGCGGCGATAACCGGGCAACGGCTATGGCTGTGGCTCGGGAGTTGGGGATTGTTGAGGTCCACAGCGAGATTCTGCCCGAGGAAAAACTGCAGGTGATCCAAGCCCTGCAGCAGCAGGGGCATAAAGTCGGCATGGTTGGCGATGGCGTGAATGACGCCCCGGCCCTGGCTCAGGCGGATACCGGCTTCGCGCTGGGTAGCGGTACCGATGTGGCTATCGAGAATGCCGATATCACCCTGGCCGGCGATTCCCTTTTACTGGTTGCCACCGCCATCGCCATTTCCACTGCCACCATCCGCAACATCAAGCAGAACCTGTTTGGCGCTTTCATCTATAATGTTATCGGCATCCCGTTGGCCGCCGGTCTGTTGTATCCTCTCACCGGCTGGCTGCTGGAGCCCATGTTCGCCAGCGCCGCCATGGCGCTCTCCTCGGTGACTGTGGTCACCAATGCTAACCGGCTTCGCTTTTTTCGGCCCCGCTGAAGGGGTATTGTCGGGTTACGTAAAATAATTGCCAAGGAAAGGAAGACGATGGATACACTCTTTGCCCGGATCACCTACATTTTCGATCCCCTGCAAAATTTTTACGTGCATGAACGGTTGTTCCGCAAGATTTCGGTCGCGCTGGTGTTCCTGTTCTTGGGCTGCCTCGCAGTCATTGAATTGAACCGGCAGGGCTTTCTGCCCGCAGACCTGGCCGCGATTGTGTCAAAGAATCATTTTTTTGCGGTCCATGCCGCTTTCACCGTCATCCTCATCCTGGAGGTGATCAGCCTGATCTTTGTCCTGCCCTGTTCCTTTTCTCGGTCGCTGGGCAAGCAGTTCGAGATTCTCTCCCTGATCCTCATCCGGAATGCCTTCAAAGAATTATCGTATTTTTCCGAGCCGCTCACCTATCTGGGCAACGAGGACAAGGTGCTGCATATCCTGGCCAGCGGTTTCGGCGCGCTGCTGGTCTTCGTCCTCCTGGGGGTCTATTACAAGATCCAGAAACGGAGCGAAGAGGATGGCCGCCACATGGATTTGTTCGGCTTTGTCGCCTCGAAAAAGGCGATTTCCCTCATGCTGCTGGTCTCGTTTATCTTCATGGGCGGTTATTCGGCTTATCTGTCCCTCCTGGGGGTGGAACATCCGGATTTCCTGCATGGTTTCTACACCCAGCTGATCCTCACCGATATCCTCATTGTCCTGGTCTCCCAGTGTTTTCATCCTTCAGCCAAGATGATCTTTCGCAACTCAGGCTACGCCCTCTCGACCCTGATGATCCGCATCGCTCTGATCGCGCCGGTCTATTACAACGTCCTTCTCGGTGCGGCAGCCATGGTGTTTGCCATTCTCCTGTCGCTGACCAGCCAACATCTGTTTCAGCAACAGAAAGGGCAAGAGAGGCATTGACGCGCGGTTGCATGCCATGCAAGCTGCCAGGTATTTTGTGAGGAAATGAGGCGACGTTGTTGCTGCGTTTGCAGAAAGTACCCCAAAGCGTGTCTGCCAGGTCGACGAGCGGTCGGCGCCTTCTGGCCATTGCCGCTCTGGACGCTATTAGTCGGTTTCGTCCTTTGTTTCAGGATGGTCAGGCGCATGCAACAGGTGGGCGAGTTTCGCGAAGGGGTTGTGGGTGGTCGTTGGTCCTTTGTGCCTATCTGCATCTTCAGTGGGTAGCCATTCGGCATCCAGGTCGCGGGAGTGTTCATTGTCGTGGCAATAGATACACAGCAACTCCCAGTTGCTGCCGTCGGGCGGGTTGTTTTTGAAATTATGGTCTTTGTGATGAACCGTCAGTTCGCGCAGTTTTTTGCCGGAAAAATCACGGCCGCATTTACCACAAACCCACGGCAGGATCTTCAGCGCTTGTTCTCGGTACTCTATTTTTTTCATACTCGTATTCCCCGTTGCAGCCCCTTGAAACTCAAGAATCTTTTTTTGGCACTGATGCCGCCTTCTTTTCCTTATGGTTCCCCGCTGGCACTGGCAGCTGCGGCTGCCATTTGAGCCATTCGTCTTTGACCTTGTCGGCAAGCGGGAAAAGATTGCCAGGGGCGGCTGGCGTCCCTATCTCTCCATCATCGGGGGTTGCCAGGGCAACACCGCCAGCGAGCAAGGCCTCCATAGATTCGGTGCTGACGGTCATGCCGCTGAGGACGCCGCCGCTGACTTTGACGCCGCTTGCATTCCAGAATTTGGTGCCGGTGTAGATCAGCCGGGTATAGGCCGGTTCAATATTGGCGGTGAGCCAGACCGCTTGCGCCGTGGGCGATAATTGAAAGCCGGTGATTTGGCCGACTTTGAGCTGTCGGTAGTACACGGGGCTGCCTTGTTTCAGCGAGCCAAGGGTCGAAGTCTCCAGAACGATATTAAGTCCGGTCGCAGGCTGGGTGGTATCGGCGGCCAGGGTCATCACCGTGAAATCGGTGTGCGCTTGTCCAGATCCGACCCGGACATCGATATAAGCCCCGGAGATCATGGTTTCGAGATGGCGAACGCCGGAGAGACTCACCTCAGGACTAACCAGGCGGAGCGCCGTCTCCTTGTGGAAAAGTCGAGTCATTTCCCGGGGCACGCAGGCCTCGCCGTGGACTTCTCCGGTGGCAGGGTCGAGGTTGAGCTCAGTCACCTTGCCGATACTGATGCCCTGATACCTGATCTCGGTGTTCTTGGTAATGCCCTCGCCGTTGCTGAAATGCAGGGTCAGACGCAGGGCATCGGCATTGACGGCCTCCTGGAGTGTCCCGTAGAGCGGGAAGGTCTGTTCCGGCCGGATCGGGTCGCCTTTGGCGCCGGTAAAAAAGGAGATGCCGCCATTGAGCAGGGCATCGAAGGGCGCGGTTTCCAGGTTGACGCCTTGCAGGGAGGCGTTGACCTTGATGCCGGAGAAGGTATAGAAGCGGGAAGTGCTGGTCGCCAGGTCCCGGTAGCCATCTCTGATCAGAATCTGGATGACCGTATCCCGCCGGTTTTTGGCCAGATCAAAACCAAGAATCTCGCCCACCCTGATATTGTTATACAGTATTGGCGCACCGATAGTCAGCGGCGGTGCTTTGGTTGTGAGCAGTTGCAGCCGTAAGCCTTTGATCTCCAGTTCCGGTACGGCTTTGACTGCTTCGCCATAGGAAGTTTGGAGTTTAAAGGTGCTCTCCGCCTCGGCCGGGGGGACGGGAGTACGGTCCTTGGGCGGTGGATTGGCAAAGGCTACCCCACCGGCCAGCAGGGATTGGACCGAACCGAGATTAACTTGGAGTCGAGAGAGACTGGCATCGATCTTGACACCGCCCGAGTTCCAGAACACGGTTTTTTTATTGATCAATCCACCATACGGATGGTGCAAAATCAGGCGAATGAGCACACTATCCCCTTTGGGATTGAGGGTGATATTGGTGATCTCGCCGACGGCGATCTGTTTGTAGAGCACCGGCGCCCCAACGGCCAGGCCGCCGCTGTCAGGGGCAATGAGCGTATAGTTGACACCGGGACGAATGGTTGATGCGGGCATGGGCCCCGTCTCTTCGGCGAAATGGTCCTGATGTTTGCCTTCGCCGATTTCAAAGGTGATATACGATCCGGTGAGGAGCGTCTCCAAATTTTTGACGCCGGTGATCTGTACCTGGGGGCGAATGACCCAGAACCGGGTGCGCTCTTTCAGGATCATCTCGGCCCTCGGGTCAAGGAGAACGGTGGCGGTGACTGAGTGAAACTTGTCATCGTTGATATCGATACTCTTGACCACGCCGCTTTTCATCCCTCGATACATCACTTTGGTCTTGCCCGCGACGATCCCGTCGCCCGAGGCCAGCTGCAAGGTCATGTTGATGCCGTATTCGGCATCCTCAAAGTCTTTGTAGAGGTTGAAGGTGCTGGTGTTGTCCGCTGGTGCGGTTTTTTCCAGGGAAGGGGGGGTGGCGCAAGTGATGCCGCCGTAGATGAGCGAGGCCAGCGACCCAACGTTGACGGTCAGGCCGCTCTGGACGTCACCGGTGAGGCTGAGGCCGCTGGCGTTCCAGAACCGGGTGCCGGTATGGATCAGGTGGGTATATCGAGGCTCAATATAGGCCTTGAGCAGGATTTTGCCGTTTTCCTGAAGGGCATAGTCCTCCAGGTAGCCTATCTGCAGATTTTTGGCATAAATATTGGAGCCCCGTTGCAGCGAGTAAAGGGTATCGGTTTCCAGAGTGACATGGAGGCCGGGGGTGGTTATGTCCAGCGGCGGCTGTTCGGCCAGTCCCTCGAAACGGGTGGTCGAATTGGTGGAACTTCCCTTGCGGACACTGATGTACGCTCCGCCGAACAGGGTGTCCAGGCCGCTGATCCGACCGGCCGAGACTTCGGGTTTGACGATCCAGAAGGCCGTGTCTTCGACTAGGGCGCTCCGGGTCTGGCGTTCCATGGTGATGATCAGGTTGACCCCCTGCATGCCCTCGTCAATTGCCAGCCGTTTGACGGTGCCGACCGGAATGCCTTTGACAATGACCTTGGTCTTGCCGGGAGTAATGCCGGTGGCGTCTTTGAAATGCACGGTGATTTCAATACCGGCTTCCTTGACGTTCGTATAAAGCAGCCAGCCGCCGATGCACAGGGCGACCAACGGTAGAATCCAGATGGGGGAAAGGCTGTGGCGCTTACGAATGACGGGTTTATGAATGACAGTTTTATCCATGGGTTTCTTGTTGGTGCGGGGCAACGGCAACCGCGTCCCAGAGAAGTCTGGGATCAAAGCTTAATGCCGCGAACATGGTTGAGAGGACGACGCCGGTAAAATAGAAGGCCGCCGGGGCGGCACTAATGGTGGAAAGAAAACCGAATTGCGTCAGGGAGCAGAGCAGGGTGATGACAAAGATATCGAGCATCGACCAGCGGCCGATGAATTCGATATAACGGAACATGATAGCCTTGTGGCGCAGCCAGCTCCGCCAGCGGAAATGGATGGATAGAAGAATGATGGCCAAGCCGATGATCTTAAACAGGGGCACCAGGATCGAGGCGATGAGGATGACCAGACCGATGCCGTAGGAACCTTCTCTGAAAAAATAGAGGATGCCGTCCATGATGGTGGAACGGTCGGGGACGCCGAAATGTTCGACTTCCATGATCGGCAACAGGTTCGCCGGGATCGTGAGGATACAGGCGGTGAGAATCAGGGCCCAGGTGCGATTGATGCTGTTTTCTTTTCTTGGGTGCAGCGAGTGGCCGCAACGCGGGCAGTGGTGGAGGCCGGTCGTGGCGGTGTAATCCGCGGGCAGCAGTTTGTGGCAGCTTTGACAGAGAAGAAAATCATCAATTGCTACCGACTCTGCTGTTGGCATCGCCTTTGCCAACATCTCGTGTGGTAAGGGCGCTTGGTTTTTTTCCATCAGCGACCAGAAGAGCTGGCGGTCGATCACCGTCTGGGCAATAATGGTGGTGAGTACCAGTCCGATAAAGCAGAAAAAGCCTGGGTTGAGGGTGACGACTGCTGTGTGCGACATCTTGACAATGGTGATCAGCACGCCGACGAGAAAGACATCGGTCATCGCCCACTCCGTCAGATGGTGATATATCCGGAAAAAGCGGGGCATCCATGCCGCCTGCCATTGCCGGGTCAGTCCCAGGGTGATCAGCAGCAAACCGGAAAGGACCAGCAGCGGGAAGATCAGGGTGGTCAGCGCCACGGTAACCCCCATGACATACTGCTCTTGGTCAAACAGGCTCAAACATGCCTGCACAATCGAACTGTGGGTGTCGATGCCAAGGACCGAAAAAGTGAGCAACGGCAGCAAGGTGGCCGGCAGGTAGAGCAGGAGACCGGTCAAGCTCAGGACCAGGGCTTTTTGGATAGGATTATGTTTGTAACGGTGCAACTGGTGTGCGCAGCGCGGGCAGACGGCCACCTGATGCGGTTGTGGCTCAATGGATTGCAGGATAAGGCTGCAATCGGGGCAGACCGTCACGGTTTTGGACGGGATGTCTTGGGTGGAGTCGGCCGGTTTTAACATGACTTCAGCAATTGGTGGCGTGAGGCGCGCAAACTTTGGGTTGCTGGGAGCTGGAGACTCTGCGCAGGTGCAGGAGCGCCTTGCTGATATTCTACCTGGTTGTGGCTTTGGTGATTGCAAACTCGATGCATGTATGCTTAACCCGATGTATTCTTTAAACAGTGGTAAAAATTGAGACAATCTTCGGATTGTCAGCGGTCCGGGGCGACAGCGTGACGCTGATCGGCGGTGCAGGGCAAATCCCCCCTCATGTTTACCGGGGAATATACAGAGCTTGTGCCTCACATACAAGCTCATCTCGTCGCGACCTCGAATTCTTCGGGAGAGTGAGGGCGTGATTGAGGGGGCGCTTGCGCTTTTTCCTTGCTGAGAGGACGCCCCTGAGCGAGGCGTCGTTGTTTTTTCAATAGAGCGGGTGTGTATTATGACGACAGCAAACGAGTCGACGGGGGACGCTGCCCTTGTCGGAACATCCGCAGCGGTATTGCCGCCACCGGTCTCGCCGTATTCCCTGCTCAATATCCGTCTGTTCGTGGCATTTCGGGTGTTTTTCAATGCTCGCTTTTATTATCCCGTTTTCACCATTCTTTTTCTTGATTTCGGTTTGACCTTGGAGCAGTTCGCCCTGCTTAATACGGTGTGGGCCTTCACCAATGTGCTGGCGGAGGTGCCCTCCGGTGCCCTGGCCGACATCATCGGCAGGAAACGGTTGCTGGTTGCCACCACGCTTCTGATGATCGCGGAGATGTCTCTGCTCGCCTTTGTGCCCCTCGGTAATCAACAGGTCATTTTTGGTGCTTTCCTGGCTAACCGGATTTTTAGCGGTCTCGCCGAGGCCCTGGCCAGCGGCGCTGACGAGGCCCTGGCCTACGACACCCTGGTGGCGCAGGGGCTAGCCAAAGACTGGCCCAAGGTACTTGAACTGCAGATGCGTGCCCAGAATATCGGCTATATCTTTGCCATGACCCTGGGGGCCGTTGTCTACGATCCCGATGTGGTCAACCGTGTGCTCGGGTGGATGGGGCTGGCGGGTGGTGTCAATCAGCAGATGAGCATGCGCTATCCTGTGTATCTGACCCTGCTGTTCAGCCTGTTGGCGCTGGTTACCACCCTGAAGATGCGAGACCCCCTCGAAAATCAGGAGCAGCCTGGCCTGCAGCGGCGTGCCGCCTCGTTATGGGAGATGTCCCGCGTCACCCTGCAAGCGGGCGGGTGGATACTTCGTACGCCTTTTGCCCTGGCTATCATCCTGTTCGCCATGACCTTTGATCATACCCTGCGCATGATTGTAACGCTCACCAGTCAATACTACCGGTTGATTCATCTGCCGGAGGCCAGTTTCGGCCTTCTGGGGTCGGCGGTAGCGGTCCTGGGGCTGTTCGTGCCGAGGATTGCCCGGATAATGACCGAGCGGTTTTCACCGGGAAAGAATGTGCTGGTGTTGAGCGGCTTCTTGCTGGTGGTTCTTTTTTTGTTGACCCTGTTTCTACCGTATCTGGGTCTGCTGCCGATGATGGCGGTGTTTATCGGTATGATGGTAACGAGCTATTTCACCAGTCATTATCTTAATGAGATAACCGAGTCGCATCAACGGGCCACTGTGCTGAGTTTCAAGGGGCTTGCCTTTAATGCGGCCTACGGTTTTATCGGCATAGTTTTCGCCGGGCTTATTCAGCATTTCAGAAGTGGGCAGGCGGCGATGCATCCTGCATGGTCTGCCGCTCTTGTCGATGATCATGCTTTCAAAGCGGCCATTGCCTGTTTCCCTTGGTATCTGGGGATGGGCTTGCTGGTGGTGGCCTTGCTTTGCGTGCCCCGACTGTATCGTCAGGCCGTCAGGCAAAAACATCCTTGATTGCCGGCAACGCGCTGCCATCGGCATGATTGTTCAGGCTTGGTGCCACGATTATCTGGATTCCGGAACTCCCAGTTTTTTCAGAATCAGGCCAAGTGGGCAGAATTTGGTAAATCCGAACTGGAGCAGGTTGGCGCCGACAAAAGCGGTGAAAAAGAGCCAGTAGCGGCTGAGAAACAGCGGATTGCCCGGACAGTCGACACCGAGCGACAGGCTGAGCAGGATAAAGAAACCAGCGATGGCGTGAATCCAGTCTGTGATGATCATAGAGGCTCCTGTTTTTTGGGAGATGAGGTGATAAACAATGGCAGGTGGGGGCACCCTGCTCAAGCTGGACGAGCCATTATTTGTGGTTCCGGGATGGTTGCCCCCTGATTTTTTTGGGTTAGCGGTTTAGAATTTAATTAAATTATTAAGCGCTAAGTCGCCTGACGTCAACCCTCCTGTTCCTGTATAAAAGGAAGGGCCTGTTTTTGCAAATAACCGTGCAGGCATTTAGCAATAATCAGCAGCCTTTTGTATGGGTGCCATGGAAAATGGACCTTTCCGTTGGCATGCGTGGATGTATGCGATATGTGCAATATGTGCGGTGGTATTTCATCGGTATTGGGCTTTTATTCAAGAAAATGCAGGTTGGTTGCTTTGGTGGTCGGGAATCGTTTTATTTTTTTAAAAATCTACTGTACATACTGCAAATGAGCGTCATGTCCAGACTTTGTCGGGGCCCGTGTCGTGCCTGGGAGGGCACCAGAAAAGGAAGACGCTGGCATTTGTTTGAATGCCAGCTACAGCCTGTTATGTGATTTATTTTAGTTGAGGGGGGATTCTATGAGTGCAATGGAAGATAAAATCACCAGTTTGTTGGCCGAAGGAAAGGTTTTTCAGCCACCGGTGCAAGGGCGCGATCAGGCCTGGGTGAAATCGATGGAGGAGTACAAGAAGGCCTATGCGCACTCCATGGAAGACCCGGAAGGTTTTTGGGCCAAACGTGCCGAGGAATTGGTCACCTGGGATAAAAAATGGGACACCGTGCTGGAATACGATTTCTCCATTCCTGAGATCAAGTGGTTCCAAGGCGGCAAACTTAATGTTTCCGCCAACTGTCTGGACCGGCATCTGACCGATGGACGACGTAATAAGGCGGCAATCATCTGGCAGGGAGAGCCTGAAGAAGATGTCAAGGTTTACACCTACCAGATGCTGTACGACGAAGTCTGTCGTTTTGCCAATGTCTTGAAAAAGAAGGGTGTGAAAAAGGGTGATCGGGTGGCGATCTACCTGCCGATGGTGCCCGAATTGGCCATCGCCCTGCTGGCCTGCACGCGGCTCGGTGCTGTGCACTCGGTAGTCTTTGGCGGTTTTTCGGCTATTGCCCTGCAGAGCCGTATCGAAGATTGCCATGCCAAGGTCTTGATCACCGCTGATGCTGTTTTGCGGGGCGGTAAGGCTATTCCGCTCAAGCCCAATGCCGATCTTGCCATGGAGGGCAGCTCCTGTGTGGAAACCTGCGTGGTGGTACGACGGGCCGGCAACGAGATTGACATGAAGGAGGGCCGCGACTGTTGGTGGCATAAGGAAGTGAATGCCCCAGATATCACCTCCACCTGTGCACCTGAATCCATGGATGCCGAGGATATGCTGTTCATTCTCTATACCTCCGGGTCCACCGGCAAGCCTAAGGGCGTGGTGCATACCACCGGCGGTTATCTGACCTATGCCATGCACACCAGTCAGTGGGTCTTTGATCTCAAGGATGACGATGTTTACTGGTGTACGGCAGATCTCGGTTGGATTACCGGCCACAGCTATATCCTCTACGGTCCATTGGGGTTGGGTGCAACCACGGTCATGTTCGAAGGCATCCCTAATTACCCGGCGCCGGACCGTTTCTGGAAGATAATCGAAAAATTCAAAGTCAATATTTTTTACACCGCGCCGACCGCAATCAGGGCATTGATGCGGGAAGGGGTAGCACCCACCCAGCTGCATGATATGTCCAGTCTGCGGATTCTCGGATCAGTGGGCGAGCCGATTAATCCCGAGGCCTGGATGTGGTATTACATCAACATCGGCAAGGAAAAGCTGCCGATCGTCGACACCTGGTGGCAGACTGAGACCGGTGGTATCATGATTTCGGCGTTGCCCTATGTGACGCCGCTCAAGCCCGGTTCCGCTACCCTGCCGCTGCCGGGTGTTGACGCCGCCATTTACAATGAAGAAGGCAAAGAGGCCGGTCCCAACGAGGGCGGCCATCTGGTTATCCGTAAACCTTGGCCGGGCATGCTGCGCGGCGTTTTCGGCAATCCGGAGCGCTACAAAAAAGCCTATTTTAACCGCTATGCCGACACCTACGATCCTGAAGACGGCGCGCGCAAGGACGAAGACGGCTATTTCTGGATCATGGGCCGCCTTGATGATGTTATCAACGTCTCCGGGCATCGTCTGGGAACAGCGGAGATTGAATCCGCTCTGGTTTCCCATGAGGCGGTGGCCGAGGCCGCCGCAGTCGGGATGCCGCATCCGATCAAAGGGCAGGCTATCTTCGCCTATGTTACGCTGATGTCGTGGGCCGAGGAGAGCGAGGAACTACGGGCAGAACTCCGCAAGCATGTCCGCACCGAGATCGGGCCCATTGCCACCCCTGAGGTGATTCAATGGGCACCGGGATTGCCGAAAACTCGTTCCGGCAAGATCATGCGGAGGATTCTGCGCAAGATTGCTGCCAATGATTTTAAAGATTTCGGCGACACCTCAACCCTGGCTGATCCGTCAGTGGTCGAGCAACTGGTCGACACCAAGAAGCAGATGGGCGGCACGGGAACGGAGTGAGTCAACCTTTTGTTCTTCTGTTGAGCTGATTTCTGACCTGAAGCAGGTTGGATAAAGCTGGGAAATGAGCAGGCGGAATGCAATCGCATCCCGCCTGCTCTGTTATCAGCGAACTGGCGTATTGTTTTTTTCTTTGCAACCTATTATTTCATGGTATCATAAAATATTTTGCCTCCAGGCGTTCATGAACGCAGTTTTTTGTTGCACAATTCCTGCAAAATTGGGCAAAAGCCTGTTGGCAGAGAGGCCTTCAAACCTTGGCTGCGGCCCACATCCCCAAAAAATCAACGCTATCAAGACGCAATGACCGGTAACGAAATAAGAAAATGTTTTCTTGAATATTTTGAGAGCAAAGGCCACACCAGGGTCGCCACCTCATCATTGGTTCCCCAAGACGATCCCACCTTGTTGTTCGTCAATTCAGGTATGGTGCAGTTCAAAAAAGTGTTCATGGGTGAGGATACACGGCCGTACGCACGAGCGACCACCGCGCAGTGCAGTGTCAGGGCGGGCGGCAAACATAACGATCTGGAGAATGTCGGGTACACGGCGCGACACCACACTTTTTTTGAAATGCTGGGGAACTTTTCCTTTGGCGATTATTTCAAGAAAGACGCCATTGCCTTTGCCTGGGAGTTTCTCACCGTTAAATTGGGGCTGGATCCGACCAAGCTCTGGGTTTCTGTCTATAAAGACGACGACGAGGCCTATGCGCTTTGGGAACAGGTGGAAGGCCTGCCCAAGGGCCGAATCGCCCGTCTGGGAGAGAAAGATAATTTTTGGGCCATGGGCGATACCGGGCCCTGTGGTCCTTGCTCGGAGATTCATATCGACCAGGGGGCTGAGGTGGGTTGCGGCCGTCCAGAATGCGCCCTGGGCTGTGATTGCGATCGATTTCTGGAGCTGTGGAATCTGGTGTTCATGCAGTTTTACCGGGATGAAACCGGCACAATGACCCCCCTGCCCAAGCCGTCGATAGATACCGGCATGGGGCTTGAACGGGTGGCCGCGGTCTTGCAAGGCAAAACCAATAATTTTGATTGCGATCTGTTCTCGCCGATTATCGAGGCTATTGCTGCCCTGGCCGGGAAAAAATATCATCAAAATTCGGCAGACGATATCTCCATGCGGGTCATTGCCGACCATGCCCGGGCCACTACTTTTCTGGTGGCCGATGGCGTCCTGCCTTCCAATGAAGGGCGGGGCTATGTTCTGCGCCGCATCATGCGCCGGGCCATTCGCTATGGCCGGGCGCTGGGGCTGACCTCGTTTTTTCCGGGAATTTGTGCCCTCGTCACCGAAATGATGCATGCGGCCTATCCCCATCTGGGCGAAACCCGAGAACTGCTGGCCAAGGTGGTGACCAATGAGGAGCAGCGTTTCGGCGAAACCCTGGACCACGGTTTGCAAAAACTCGACCACGAAATTTATCGCCTTAAAAAGGAACAAGGCGCGCAGGCTTCCATCCAGGGCGATTTTATCTTCAAGCTCTATGACACCTACGGCTTTCCGGTGGATATCGTTCGCGATATCGCCATCGAAAAGGGGGTCTCCTTCGATGAACCGGGCTTTGCCAAGGCTATGGAGCAACAGCGTGAACAGTCGAGAAAATCGTGGAAAGGCAGCGATGTCGATCACCTCGAGGCTGGGATCATTGAGCTGGCAACGCAGGGGAAAAAGGCAGAATTTATAGGGTATACGACAACGCAGGGCATCACCGCGGTGGAGGGTATTGTCAATCAGGCGGGGCAGCTGGTTACCGAGGCGCACACTGGGGAAACCTTGCGCCTGTTTTGCAGCCAGACACCGTTTTATGCGGAATCCGGCGGGCAAGCTGGCGATCAGGGCGAAATTACCTGGCCGGGCGGCCGCTTCATGGTCGAGCAGACCCTGGTCCCGGTCGAGAGGCTGATCCTCCATCAAGGGCAGCTGGTACAAGGAACACTCGCAACCGGGACAAGGGTGGAAATGACCGTGGCTGATCGGCGGACTGATACCGCCCGCAACCATACCGCCACCCATCTGTTGCAGGCAGCAATGCGCAAGGTGTTGGGGGACCATGTCAAGCAGGCGGGTTCGGCGGTTGATCATAACCGTTTGCGGTTTGACTTTACCCATTTCTCGCCCCTTACCCTGGGCGAAATTTTCACTATCGAGCAGCTGGTCAATAGTAAGATTCGGAAAAATATACCGGTGTCCACGACCCTGCTTGGGCGTGATCAGGCGATTTCTGAAGGTGCGACAGCCCTTTTTGGTGAGAAATACGGAGACGAAGTCCGGGTGGTCACTATCGGTGCCTTCAGCAAGGAACTGTGCGGCGGCACCCATACCCGGATGACCGGGGATATCGGTTTCTTTAAAATCGTCATGGAGACCGGAATAGCCTCGGGCGTGCGCCGGATAGAAGCCGTGACCGGTGTCGGCGCTGTTCATTGGGTGCAGGAGATGGCCCGGCAGACGGCGGCAATCAGTGCCGCCATTTCAGGGCCGATCGATGGTGCCGTGGAGAAAATCCAGGGGTTGTTGAAAAAGCAAAAGGAGTTGGAAAAGCAGGTCGCCGCCCTTAATGCCTCCATGGCCTTGTCTGATCTCGATCAATTGCTGGCCGCAAGTGTTGACGTCGAGGGGATACGGGTGGTTGTTAGCAGGGTACCGCTTGACTCGCCTAAAACCCTGCGGGAAATCGGCGATAAAATCCGCGACAAGATGCCCAGCGGCATCATCGTTTTGGGCGGTGAATTTGAAGGGAAGGCGGCGCTCTTGGCCATGGTCAGCAAGGAGTGTACCGGCAGGGTTAAGGCCGGCGATTTGATCAACCGGGTGGCGGCGATCGTCGGCGGCAAGGGCGGCGGACGACCGGATATGGCCCAGGCCGGCGGCACCATGCCCGATAAACTGGATGAGGCGGTAGGGAAAGTGATGGGCATTATTCAGGAGCTTGCATCAGGCAGTATTCCGAGTACAGCTAATCGTCAACCCGTGGCCTGACCGTATGCAGCAATCAATAGAAAGCCAAAGGGTCGTCATCACCGGTGTCGGCCTGGCCGCACCTGGGGCTGCCAATCTGACTGATTTCCGAGCTAACCTGTTAGCCGGAACAAGCGGGATCACCACCATCGATCTCCGCTACATGGGGACCTATCCGGCCGGGATCTGCGAGTTTGCCGAAACCCGGTACCGGAAGAAACGGGAAAACAGCCGCGGCACCCGTGCCGGTTGCATCAGCGTCTACTGCGCCAATGAGGCCCTGAACGATGCGGGCATCGATTTCTCCGCATATGACCGGGCGGCCACCGGGGTCTACATCGGCCTGACCGAGCATGGTACCGTGGAAACGGAAAATGAGGTCTACAACATCGGTCAGTATAATAACGATGTCAACTACTGGACCCATCACCATAACCCCCGGACCGTACTGAATAATCCAGCCGGTGAAATTACCATGAATCTCGGGCTCACCGGCCCCCACTACGTCATCGGCGCGGCCTGCGCCGCCGGCAATGCCGCCCTGATCCAGGGCGTGCAGATGCTGCGGTTGGGCGAGGTCGATCTGGCGCTCTGCGGCGGCATTTCGGAGTGTGTCGGTTCGTTCGGCATCTTCGCCAGCTTCCGCGCCCAGGGGGCGCTTGCTGAGCATATTGACCCCACCAAGGCCAGCCGTCCGTTTGACCGGGACCGCAACGGCATTGTCATTTCCGAAGGCGGTTGCATTTTCACCCTAGAACGACTGGACCGGGCCTTGATGCGAGGTGCTAAGATTTATGGGGAAATCACCGGCTATGCCATGAACTCGGATGCCAAGGATTTTGTCCTGCCCTATGGCCCCCGACAACGGCAATGCATGGAGCTGGCACTGCGGCGGGCTGACCTGCAGCCGTCCGACATCACCATCCTCAATGCCCACGCCACCGGCACCAAGCAGGGGGACATCGAGGAGTGCAACGCCATCCGCGAAACGTTTGCCGAGTGTCCCCATACCTGGATCAACAATACCAAATCCAGCATCGGGCATGCCATGGGTGCCGCCGGAGTCCTCGAACTCGCCGGCAACTTGCCCTCATTTACCGATCATCAGGTCCATCCCACCATTAACTTGGAAAACCTTGATCCGGAATGCGCTCTTCCCGGTCTGGTGGCGGGTATCCCAAAGCAACTGGACCAAGTCGATGCCATTCTCAATAATTCGTTTGGCATGCTGGGCACAAATTCCGTGGTCATTGTCGAGAGATTTGTGGCGAAGTGAGGACGTGTGTGGTATTTCTCTCAACTTCGCCGAAATGTGCACGACTTGTTTGTTTTTATATAGAGGAACTTAAGGTATGACCCGTGACGAAATCAAGGACGTTATCCTTGAAATCATAGAAGATATTGACGAAGAAGCTGATTTTGCCAATCTTGATGCCGATGCGCCCCTGCGGGATCAGCTGGATCTGGATTCCATGGATTTTCTTGATATTGTCATGGAACTGCGTAAACGGTACAAATTGCAGATTCCGGAAGAGGAGTACCCGCAGCTCGCCACCTTGGCCAGTTGTGTCAACTATTTGGAACCAAAATTGAAAAACGTCTGATTCTCTGACCAGAAAAACCACCGACGAGAGTGAGGTTCCGTAAGTCCGCCGGGTATTTTATGCGCACATGGCTGATTATCAACTCATTATCATTGGAGGCGGTCTGTCGGGAATTGCGGCAGGGATTCGAGCCGCACGTTTCGGCAAAAAGACGCTGATCCTCGAACAACACGCCCTCCCGGGCGGGCTCAATTCCTACTATATCCGGCACGGCCACCTGCTCGAAACGGGTTTGCACGCAATGACCAACTGTGCAGCACCCGGTGATAAACATGCCCCGCTTAACCGGCTTTTCCGCCAACTGTACCTCTCTCGCAAACAATTCGTCCTCCAGGAACAGATCGGTTCCGAGATCCGTTTTTCCGGGCAATCCCTTCTTTTTTCAAATGATCCTGAGGTGCTGGAGGAGGCCATCTCGCGAGCGTTCCCTGCCTGCATCGATCGGTTTCGACAGTTCAGGAAGACCATCGAGACCTACGATCCCTTTGCCCCCAGCCCCTGGCGTTCCGCTCGGCAATTTCTTGCCGAGCACCTCCAGGATTCGCGGCTGGAAGATATGCTGCTCCTGCCGCTCATGGTCTATGGCAATGCTGAAGAGCACGATATGGACCTGGGGCAGTTTGTCATTATGTTTCGGGCCGTTTTCGAAGAGGGTTTTTTTCGGCCGGCCGGGACCATGCGGGAATTCCTCGATCTGTTGATCCAGCAGTACCTGGATTTCGGCGGGGAGTTGCGCTATCGCTGTCCGGTTGCGGAAATAGTGGCCAGCGAGGGAAGAATTCAGGGAGTGCGGCTTATCGGCGGCGAAGAACTGACCGCGGACGCCGTGCTGTCCACGGCCGGTATCCCCGAAACCATCCGGTTGTCCGGTTGGGATGCGGACATGGAACATTATAGCGGGCGGATGAGTTTTATGGAAACAATCAGTCTGCTGCCGCGCCAGCACGCTGCTGATCTCAGCCGTGATCGCACCATCATCTTTTATCATACCGAACCGGTGTTGAAGTATCAGCGGCCGGACACCTATCTCGACACCAGCTGGGGAGTTATCTGTTTTCCTGAAAATTTTGTAGGGCAGACGCCTGCTGATTTGCTGCAGATCCGGGTGACCAATGCCGCCAGTTATCCTTTGTGGAAACAGCTCTCGCCCGAAGCCTACGACCTCATGAAACAACGGTGGACAGCGGCGGCTGTCAAGGCCAGCGAGGAAATCATTGGGAATTATCAGCAGTCCATTGTATATCAGGACAGCTTTACGCCGGTGACCATCGAGCGTTTTACCCGTAAGGCCCAAGGGGCGGTTTATGGCAGTGCGGTCAAGATCAAGGATGGCCTGACCCCCTGGCCCAATCTGTTCATTGCCGGCACGGATCAGGGGTATCTGGGGATTGTCGGGGCCATGCTGAGCGGCATCACCGTGGTTAACCGTCATCTCCTCCAATGAGAAGAGATAGAGAGCGATGCAATACACGCCGCTGGATACGATCCAGCCCCAATACGATGTGATCGTGATCGGTTCCGGTCTCGGCGGTATGACCTGCGCCAACCGGCTGGCGGAAGCGGGGCATACCGTGCTGCTCTTGGAACATCACATCCAGCTGGGGGGGCTGGCCACCTGGTTCAAGCGGGGCGGCCATATCTTTGACGTCTCTCTGCACGGTTTCCCCTACGGCATGGTCAAAACCTGCAAGAAATACTGGGGCCGGGCGATCCGTGATTCCATCGTCCAGTTGAAGCAGATTGTTTTTGATAACCCGCAATTCTCTTTGACGACCACTTTCAGCAAGGACGATTTTATTCGCATCCTCCGGGAGCGATTCGGGGTCCGTGAAAACGTGGTGACGGAGTTCTTTGCCACGGTCGGCGCCATGAACTTCTACGATGATCAAAGGCTGACCACCCGAGAACTGTTCGCGCAGTTTTTTCCAAACCGCAGCGATATTCACCGCCTGCTGATGGAACCGATTACCTATGCCAATGGCTCAACCTTGGATGAGCCGGCCATCACCTACGGTATTGTTTTCTCCAATTTTATGAATCGGGGCGTGTTCACCTTTGAGGGTGGAACCGACAAGCTTATTGGTCTGATGGCAGAGGAGTTGCTGAAGAAGGGCGTGGATATTTGCACCGGGGCTCGGGTTAACCGTGTGCTGGTCGAGAATGGCGTCACTACCGGGGTAGTGGTGAATGATCGCGAGATTAAGGCCACGGCCGTGATTTCCAATGCGGGCATCACCAACACCATCGATAATCTGGTGGGTCGGGAAGCGTTTGCCGATGATTTTCTCGACCGGTTCAGTCAGGTGCAGGTGAACAACTCAAGCTGTCAGGTCTACTTCGGTATCCGCAAAGGGGAAACCATCGGGGATATCGGCGACCTCCTTTTCACCTCGACGGCGGCTGAGTTTTCCTCTGAAGAGATGCGGCGGATGGACACTCAGAGCCGCACTTTTTCCGTCTATTATCCGAAGACCCGACCCCAGGTTCCGCCCGACTATACCATTGTTGCTTCAATGAACGCCAATTACGACGACTGGGCCAAATTGTCACCGGAATCCTACCGTCTGGCCAAAGAGGCCATGGTCGAGCGCTGTTTTGAAGATCTGGAGCGTTATGTCCCCGGGGTCCGCGCTAAGGTGGATACGATCGAGTCGGCCACTCCCCGGACCTTTCACCGCTACACCCTGCACACCAAGGGGACTTCGTTCGGCACCAAGTTTGAGGGGCTCGACATCTCCCGTTCGCTGCACAAGCAGATCGGTGGGCTCTTTCATGTCGGCAGTGTCGGCATCATCATGAGCGGTTGGCTGGGAGCGATCAACTACGGCGTTATTGTCGCCAACGATGTTGACGGATATTTAAGGAGTTAGACGCATCCCCATCGGCCTGCTGCATCGTGATTGACCTTTGGGGCTGTTGTTCGTTGGTATCCGGCGCTGTGTTGCTTGATGCCAAAACAGCTATAAAAGAAGGTGAGGGTACATGCTCGAATTTGAAGGGAAAAAAGCTGTGGTGAGCGGCGCGACCCGCGGCATCGGCAAGGCAATCACCGAGGCGCTGCTGGCCAAGGGAGCAACCGTGGTTGGTCTCTACGGTGGTAACCACCAGGCGGCCGATGCCTTTGCCGGTGCGAATACGCACTACGGGCCACGCTTGCAGCTGCGGCACCTGGATGTCAGTGACTACCAGGCGGCAGCCGATCTCTTTGCGGAACTGGAAGAAGATCTGGAGACCCTGGATATCCTGGTGAATAACGCTGGCATCCGCAGGGACGCGGTTCTGGCCATGATGAAGGAGGAGGATTGGCGGCGGGTTATCGATGTCAATCTGACCGGTGGCTACATTCTGTCGAAGTTTGCGGTGCCCTTGATGATGAAGCAGAAATACGGCCGCATCGTTTTTATCACCTCGCCCATGGGCCATCTTGGTTTTTCCGGACAGAGCAACTATGCCGCCTCCAAGGCGGGTCAGATCGGTCTGATGAAATCCCTCTCCAAAGAGGTGGCCAAACGGAAGATCACGGTGAATTGCGTGTCGCCTGGTTTCATCAGCACCGATTTCATTGACGATCTGCCCGAGGCGCAGATCAAGGAATACAAGAAGATGGTGCCTGCGGGCCGCTTCGGAACCCCGGCCGAGGTGGCGGCGGCAGTGCTGTTTCTGTGTGGTGAAGGTGCCGCCTACATCAACGGGGCAGTGCTGGAGATCACCGGCGGCTTGTGAGACATCCAGTGGCTGACGAATTTATCCTGAATCGAATTCCGCATCGTCCGCCCTTTCTCTGGCTCGACCGGGTACTGGAACTAACCGGGGAGACTATCCGCGCGGAAAAGGTGGTGCCAGAGGATTTGGAGCTCTTTCAGGGGCATTATCCCGAATATCCGTTGATGCCCGGGGTTTTGCTCTGTGAGGCGGTGTTTCAGGCCGGGGCTCTGCTGATCGGTGAACTGATGCGCCACGACCCGTCGATGGTTGCGGGTGCTGAGCATTCGGTGCCGGTGCTGACCCGGATAATGGGGGCGAAATTCAAACGCGAGGTTCGTCCGGGCGACACCCTGGAGATTTCGGCGGCCTTGGTGGAACGGATAGGTCCGGCCTGGCTGTTAAAAGGCAAGGTTCGGGTGGGTGGTAAAGTGGCGGTCCAGGTGGAGTTTGCCTGCGCGCAGAAGGGGGCATAGGTGAATTTTCTCGGTCTTGACGGCAGTAGGATTGTGGTTTTTGGCCTGGCCAATAAAAAATCGGTGGCCTGCAGCATCGGTCGGGTGCTGGTCGAGGCTGGCGCCGAGGTGATTCTTGTGGTCAGGAGTGGGCAGCGAGCGGAAACGGCGGCCAAGCTTTTTCCAGCTAGTCCTATTTTTCTCTGCGACGTCGAAGAGGAAGACAACATTATCCGGGTTCGGGATGAGATCGGCCGCCGCATATCCGGTCCCATCGATGGCATCGTCCATTCTATTGCCTATGCCAATTATGCGGAAGGGATGCGTCCCTTTCATCAGACCCCGAAAAAGGATTTCCTCCAGGCAATGGATATCTCCTGTTTTTCCTTCATCGCCATTGCCAACCATTTTAAAGATCTACTGGCCAAGCAGGCCTCGCTGGTGACCATCTCCATTTCCTCCACCCGCATGGCTGCAGAAAATTACGGCTATATGGGTCCGGTCAAGGCGGCGCTCGAGAGTTCACTCTGTTTTTTGGCTAAAAGTTTTTCCTCTTTTTCCGAGATAAGGTTCAACGCGGTCTGCCCCGGATTGCTCAAAACCTCGGCCTCTGCCGGAATCCCAGGGTATATCGAAAGTTATCTGTTTGCGGAAAAGGCCACCCTGCGTAAAAAAGCGGTGCAGACCGAGGAGGCGGCCAATGTGGCGACTTTCTTGCTCTCACCGCGATCCTCGGGGATGAACGGCCAATGTCTGGTGGTGGATGCCGGTATGGGGATGAATTATTTCGATGCGGGTATCGTTGGCAAGGCGGTGGATTGATGCTTATGGCGGCAATGCGGCCTCTGCCTTGGCAATCGGCCAGTTCGGAGGAATGTGAGAGAATGCGAGGAGCGCTGGTTGCCTGATGCGGTATAGCAATGTCTGCCTGCACGATTTCGGTTATGTTTTACCGCCGGTTATCCTCTCTTCGACCGATATTGAAGAGAGGTTGCACCCTCTGTATGAGCGGTTGAAGCTGCCCGCCGGCCGGCTGGAATTGATGACCGGGATCAAAACACGGCGCCTGTGGGAGGCCGGAACGCGGCCGAGCACCGGTGCGGCGGCGGCCGGAGGGCTGGCCATTGCCAGGGCCGGGGTTCCGGTCAGCGATCTGGAGTGTTTGCTGTTCACCTCGGTGAGCCGCGATATGATGGAGCCGGCAACCGCCTCCTTTGTCCATCGGTCCCTTGGCCTGCCTCCGTCCTGTCTGCTTTTTGATATCTCCAATGCCTGCCTGGGCTTTCTCGACGGCATGCTCATGCTCGCCAATATGCTCGAATTGGGGCAGGTCCAGGCCGGGCTGCTGGTGGCGGGTGAAACCGCCGAGGACCTGATCGCCTCTACCCTCACCCATCTGCTTACCGATCCCTCTCTCACTAGAAAATCGATCAAACCGCTGTTTGCCTCCCTGACGATCGGTTCCGGGGCCGTGGCCCTGGTGATGACTTCGCGGCACTATAAAGATAGTGGCCACTACCTGCGGGGTGGGGCCTGCCGGGCTAGCACCGTGCACAACGACCTCTGCCAGGGTGGACAAGATACCGGGCAGGGAACCTTGATGGCCACGGATTCCGAGCAACTTTTGGAAAAAGGAATTGAGACGGCCGGAGCCTGCTGGCAGGCCTTTGGCCAGGAGCTTGATTGGCGAAAAGACTCCATCGACCGCTTCTTTTGCCATCAGGTTGGCAAGGCCCATGCCCAATTACTCTTTGAAACCCTGGAGCTTGATCCGCAGAAAAATTTCGAGACCCTGCCGCTGTTGGGCAATGTCGGTTCGGTTTCCGCCCCCATTACCATGGCTATGGGCATTGAGCAGTCTGCTCTGGTGCCCGGCCAACGGGCTGCGATCCTGGGCATCGGCTCCGGGATCAATTCGCTCATGCTGGGGGTTGACTGGTAATGCCAACCGCCGACCTGGCCGAGTATCCCTTCCAGCCCTGTAGGCTCGTGGTCGACGGCCATAGCCTGGCCTATCTGGATGAAGGTCAGGGGCCGGCAGTGGTCATGGTGCACGGCAACCCCTCCTGGTCCTACCTCTACCGCAATCTGGTCAGCGGTCTGCGCGGCCGCTACCGTTGCATCGTCCCTGATCATCTCGGTTGCGGCTTTTCCGACAAACCAGCGGAGTCTCCGTACCGGCTGAAGAACCATGTCGATAACCTCGAGCGTTTGTTGGAGGCACTGGGCGTTGAGCGCTGCATCCTGGTTGTTCATGACTGGGGGGGCGCTATCGGTATGAGCTGGGCAGGCCGGCATCCAGAGCGGGTTGCCGGAGTGGTGGTCCTCAACACCGCAGCCTTCAGGTCGCCCCGGCTCCCCCTGCGGATCGCCATCTGCCGCTGGCCGGTTTTGGGCAGTCTGTTGGTGCGCGGTTTGAACGGCTTTGCCCGCGCTGCCACCTTTATGGCGGTGACCCGGCCGATGCGCCCTGAAATTGCCGCAGGATTTCTCGCCCCCTATAACAACTGGCGCAACCGGATCGCAGTGCATCGCTTTGTCGAAGATATCCCGATGGATGCGCAGCATCCCTCCTGGGAAACGCTGGTTGGGATCGAAGCATCGCTGACCCACCTCCAACACTGCCCGATGCTGCTCTGCTGGGGCGGGCGCGATTTCTGCTTTAACGATACTTTTTTCGAGGAGTGGCGTCGCCGCTTTCCCCGGGCTGAAGCGCATTATTTCCCTGAGGCTGGCCATTATGTGCTTGAGGATGGGTTGGCTGACATCCAGCCGCTTATTGAAGGGTTCCTCGCCCGCACGGCAGACTGAGCCATGAAGGATTCTAATATTGCCGACGCCCTGCGTCGGGTGGCTGCAACCCAAGGATCGCAACTGGCTCTGGTTGCTAAGCAGGGCCGGCACTGGCATGAGTGGTCGTTTGCCGAACTCTGCCAGCGCAGCGAGGGCTTTGCCGCGGCCCTGCACAAGGTCGGGGTAGTGCAAGGCGACCGGGTCATGCTGATGGTGCGGCCTTCCCTGGAATTCATCTGTCTCACCTTTGCCCTATTTCAACTGGGGGCGGTCGTCATCTTGATTGATCCCGGAATGGGGTACAGAAATCTGCTGCACTGTATCGGCAATGTCCGGCCGGATATCCTGATCGGTATTCCCCAAGCGATTGTGTTTAGCCATATTTTCCGGGCCCCCTTTGCCACGGTCCGCAAGCGTCTTTGTGTCGGCCGCTCGTTGTTATGTTTCGGCAGTCGGCTCAACCACTCCAAGCGGCTTGAGACTTTCCCCCACGGGTACCAGGCCAAAGAGACCGACCCGGCGGCGATCATTTTCACCACCGGTTCCACCGGTCCTCCCAAAGGGGTGGAATACACCCACGGCATTTTCCATGCCCAGTTGGGTTTGATTCGTGATTACTACGGAATTGGGCCTGGTGATGTCGATCAGCCCGGATTCCCGCTTTTCGGTCTGTTCGCCACTGCCTTGGGCGCTACGGCGGTGATCCCCGATATGGACCCAACCCGTCCGGCCCAGGTCGATCCGGAAAAATTTGTCCGCACCCTGATGCGCCATAAGGTGACCTATTCCTTTGGGTCGCCGGCCATCTGGAATGTGGTCAGCCGCTATTGCCTGGACAAGGGGATTGTGCTGCCGGTTAAAAAGGTGTTGATGGCCGGGGCCCCGGTGCCGGGGGAACTGGTTGAGCGCGTCCGGCGGATCCTGCCGGCGGATGGCCGGATTTTCACCCCCTATGGTGCCACCGAGAGCTTGCCGGTCGCCTCGATTGAAGGCGAGGAAATCGTGCAGCAGACCTGGCCGTTGACCCGCACAGGTAAGGGCGCCTGTGTTGGCCGGGCTCTACCCGGAATGGACATCCGTATCATTGCGCCGGTTGATAGGCCTCTGCCCACTTGGTCGGAGGTGGTTGAGCTGCCACCGGGGATCATCGGTGAAATTGTGGTCCAGGGGCCGGTGGTGACCAGGACCTATGCCAACAATGATGGGGAGAACCGACAGGCCAAGATTGCCGACGGCACTGCTTTCTGGCATCGGATGGGGGATATGGGGTATCTTGATGACCAACAGCGATTGTGGTTCTGCGGGCGCAAGGCGCATCGGGTTCTGACGGCCAAAGGCGTACTGTATACGATCCCCTGCGAGGCGATTTTCAATGAACACCCCCGGGTGCGGCGCTCCGCTCTGGTCGGCCTTGGTGAGCGGGGAAAACAGCAACCGGTAATGGTGGTCGAACCGCTTGTATCGATCAACGATCAGGACCGTTTTTTGGACGAACTTCGCCTACTGGGCCAGGCAAACAAGCTGACCGAGGATATCGATCTGTTTTTGGTGCATTCGGAATTTCCCGTGGATATTCGCCATAATGCCAAGATTTTTCGGGAAAAGTTGGCGGATTGGGCCTGTAAAAGATTACAGTTGCCCTCCGGGTGATAAGTAGGGGTTCCGTTCAGTTCGAAGGGAAGGGCATAACGGGAGTAGGTGTGGTTTTGATGTAAATATTTGCGTGGTTGCAAAGGCATGAAGCATGGAAAAGGTACTGGTGACTGGAGGTGGCGGGTTTATCGGCAAGGCCCTGGTTCGGGAGCTTGTCAGGCGCGGCGTAGGGGTTGCAGTGGTCGGGCGCAACCATTATCCGGAACTGGCGGCCCTGGGGGTTCAGTGCTGCCAGGGTGATATTCGTGACCTAGCCTTCCTTGAGCGGGCGCTGGCGGGAAGGGATACGGTCTTCCATGTGGCCGCCAAGGCCGGTATCTGGGGCCCAAGAGAGGCCTATTATTCGATCAACGTGACCGGTACGGCCAATGTCATTGCCGCCTGCCGGAAGAAGGGGGTGCACCATCTGGTCTACACCTCGACCCCTTCGGTGGTGTTTGATCGGAACAGTCTGGAAGGGGCTGACGAAACCACGCCCTATGCGATCAAGCCCCTGTGTCACTATGCAGCCAGCAAAATTCAGGCAGAAAAAGATGTGCTGCAGGCCCAATCGAACAGCCTGCATACCATTGCTATCAGGCCTCATCTCATCTGGGGACCAGGGGATCAACACCTCGTGCCGCGATTGCTGGAGCGGGGAAAAAATGGGACTTTGAAAATCATCGGCAACGGAGCGAATCGGGTTGATATCACCTATATCGACAATGTCGTGCATGCCCATATCCTGGCTGCAGAAAATCTTCGTACCAGCGGCAGTGGTGCGGGGCAGGCTTTTTTTATCGGTCAGGATGAGCCTGTCAATCTGTGGCAATGGATTAATGGGTTGTTTGCCCGGATGGGCATACCGACGGTGTCCCGAAAGGCCCCTTTTTTCGGCTCTTACTGTGCGGGTTTGGGGCTGGAAGTGATCCATGCTCTCTTGAAAGCACCGGGAGAACCAAAAATGACAAGATTTGTCGCTAATCAGTTAGCCAAATCACACTGGTTCAGTCATGAGAAGGCCAAAGAAATCCTTGGTTATCGGCAGTTGGTGTCAACAGAGCACGGGATGGAGATGCTGATAGATTGGCTCAAGGGTGGCCAGGCCGGAATAAATTGAGGCGGAAATAGTGAGGAATCTATGAGGGAAGGTGCTGTCGGTGAGGTGTCTCGTCGGAGACATCCGGAGGGGAGTGATGCCATTTCAGGTCTAACGCTAAGGAACATGCAACCATTCAGTGTCTCTTCACCTTTTCCGACAACAGCAAGCATAACTGAAAAATCCTATAAATTTAATTTAAAAAGATTTGACAGTCGGTGCATTTTTCAGTAGTTATCCGGAGCGGTAGATGAACCGCCATTCACTTGGTTTGATGAAGTATTGCCATATTTTCAGTGATGAGGGGTAGTTAGTATGATTTCTATTGATGTTACGCTGGCAATGCACATTGTCAACATGGTTGTATTGATGCTCGTTCTCAATGCTATTCTGTACAAGCCTGTGCTCGGCATCTTAGAGAAAAGGACGCAGAGGATCGAGTCCCTGAATGGCGAAGTCGCTCAGTTTGAGCAGAATGCTCGCCAACGTCAGGATGAATTGAACCAAAAAATGAGAGAAGCCAGCAACAAGGCCAAAAAAGCCTTGGACGGTGCACGCGCTCAGGCCCAATCTGCTGGAGCGGAAAAACTGGCGGTCATTCGCAAGGAATCGGATAGCGTTAAGGAAAAGCAGCTCGCCGATCTTAGGTCTCAAATTGAGGTGGCCAGAAAAGAACTTCAAGGCAATACCGCTGGGTTCGGTCAAGCAATGGCAGGAAAGATTCTTGGAAGGAGTTTGGACGCATGAGAGTACGCATCGCAACTTTTTTACAGTCGTTATTTCTGGCGATTTTGATCGGAGCGGTACCGCTGGCATTTGCTTCAGCGGCTGACGCACCGGCTGGAGTTGAGCACCGCGAGATGAAGGCCGAGGCAAATGCAGGAGCGGTACATGCAGCACCGCAGGCTTCAGTCTCGTCTACCCCCGCTGATGCACCTGCAACCGGCCATGGCGCCACTGCCGCAAAAAGTGAGGGGCACGGTGAGACGCACGGAGGTTCCTTGGCGCCTGCCAAATTGAAAGATCTGTTTTGGCGTACGGTTAACTTCCTTGCCTTGATTGTGCTCTTGGTGAAATTTTTGGCCAAGCCGATTGGCGCCGGATTGAGTGGTCGCCAGCAGCAAATCAAAGAAGATTTAGACGATCTCGCTATTAGACGTGATGAGGCCGAGAAGTCATATAAAGAATTCGAGGTAAAGCTTGCCGGCATGGAAAAAGAGATGGAACTGATCGTGCAAAAAGCTATTGCCCAAGCGCAAAACGAAAAGGAACGAATTCTGGCTGATGCTGAAAGAGCTGCAGAAGATATCAAGCGTCAGGCTGAGGCTGCTGTTCAGGCCGAGTTGGAAGATGCTAAACGGCTGCTTCGTGGAGAGGCTGCTGAACAGGCAGCTGCAATGGCTGAAGAGTTGATCGTCCGCAACTTGACCCCAGCGGATCAGATTGCTATTACCGAACAATATCTTGAAAGAGTGGGTGCGGTACAGTGAGACACACGATATTAGCCCGTCGCTATGCGAAGGCGCTTTTCTCTCTGGGAAAAGAGCAAGGAAAAACTGAAGAATACAGTGATATGCTCAGTGGTATTGCTGCGCTGTATGATGAAAGTGTTGCCGGATTAGGAGATGCTGTCTCCAATCCGTTGTATCCGCTTGAAGTGCGGCAGAAGGTGATGGCTAAAATTGCGGAATCTGCTCAAGCCGATGCGATTATGGCCAGTTTTCTCAACCTTTTGATTGAGAAAAAAAGAGCCGACATTTTACCTGATATTGCACATGAAATGCAGGTGATGGTAGATACGGATCAGAACATTAGTCATGGTTCCATCGTTTCCGCCGTTGCACTTGAGAATGCGCTGCTGGATAAAATTCAAGCCACATTGGAAAAATTAACAGGTAAAAGAGTTATACTTGAAACCCAGGTTGATCCGTCCATTATAGGCGGTATAATCGCCAAGGTAGGTGACTTGGTGCTGGACGGAAGTATAAAGACGCAACTTCATGGATTGAAGGAATCTATCAAGGGGAGAGAATAGTCAATGCAGATCAAAGCCGAAGAAATTAGCCAGATCATTAAAGATCAAATCGCTGGCTATAAAAAAGATATCGACCTGAAGGAAACCGGAACTGTTCTTTCGGTTGGTGACGGTATTGCCCGTGTGTATGGTGTTGAAAACTGTCAGGCCATGGAACTTCTCGAGTTCCCCGGCAACATCTTTGGGCTGGCGCTGAACCTTGAAGCAGATAACGTAGGCTGCGCGGTCCTCGGAGATGTACGGTATATCAAAGAAGGGGATATCGTTAAACGAACCGGTAAAATTGCCATGGTTTCTGTCGGGCCGGAGATGGAAGGCCGGGTTGTCGATGGTATCGGCCAACCTATTGATGGCAAAGGGCCGATTAATGCCAAGGAATCCCGAAAAATGGAGGTTATTGCACCTGGTGTTATCGCCAGAAAGGGTGTGCATGAACCTTGCTACACAGGAGCCAAAGCTGTTGACGCTATGACTCCGGTTGGCAAAGGCCAGCGGGAATTGATCATTGGTGACCGGCAGATTGGAAAAACTGCCCTTTGCGTTGATGCTATTATTGCCCAAAAGAATACCGATGTTCATTGTATTTATGTCGCCATTGGCCAGAAAAAATCGACAGTAGCTTTAGTCGTCGAGAATTTGCGAAAACATGGTGCTATGGAATACACCACGGTCGTTGCTGCCTGCGCTTCCGATCCGGCACCAATGCAATATATTTCGGCTTTTGCCGGGTGTGCAATGGGCGAATACTGGCGCGACAATGGGCAACATGCCTTGATCATTTATGATGATCTTTCCAAGCAGGCTGTTTCCTATCGTGAGCTTTCCCTTCTGCTCCGTCGTCCTCCAGGACGTGAAGCCTATCCTGGTGATATCTTTTTCAACCATTCACGTTTGCTAGAGCGCGCGGCTAAATTGAGTGATGCTCTGGGAGCGGGTTCATTGACGGCGTTACCGATCATCGAAACCCAAGCTGGCGACGTGTCTGCCTTTATCCCGACCAATGTAATTTCGATCACCGATGGTCAGGTCTACCTTGAGCCCAGTCTCTTTTTTGCCGGTGTCCGTCCTGCCATTAACGTTGGACTTTCCGTATCCCGTGTCGGTGGTGCCGCCCAAGTAAAAGCGATGAAACAAGTCGCCGGAACGCTTCGCCTCGACCTAGCTCAGTATCGAGAACTCGCCGCTTTTGCAGGATTTGGTTCCGATCTTGACGCCGCTACCCAGGCTCAGTTGACTCGTGGGGAGCGATTGGTGGAGATCTTAAAACAACCACAATATCAGCCGCTGCCGATGGAAAAGCAGGTTACGATTATTTTTGCTGGAACCAAAGGCTTTCTTGATAAATTTCCCGTGAATACCCTTGCAGATTACGAAAAAGAACTCTTTGGCTATATTGAGGCCAATGAGCCGCGCATCTTTGAAGAACTTCGTGAGAAGCAAGCTATCTCTTCTGAACTGGAAGAGAAAATGAAGAAGACACTGGCATCCTTTGGTGAAACCTTCAAGGCTACCAAGGGCCTGAATTAACACAAGGATAGATTCTCATGCCTGGACTAAAGGATGTTAAGGATAAAATCAGCGGTGTAAAGAAAACTGCGCAGATAACCAAAGCGATGAATATGGTCGCATCTGCGAAGCTACGCGGCTCTCAGGAAAAAATGGTATCATTCCGCCCCTATGCCAGTAAGTTCGTTGAGGCAATGCGGGATTTGTCCAGTGGAATGGAGAACAGCGATCTGCCATTGATGGAGGTCAGAGACGTTAAATCAGTGGAGATCGTCGTCGTTACCTCTGATCGTGGGCTTTGTGGTAGCTTTAACGCAAATATCATTAAGACTGCGGAGAGACTCAAAAAACAGTATGAGGCTTCAGGAAAGAAGGTGAGCTTCGTCACTGTCGGCAAAAAAGGAACACAAGCGTTTAAGAAATCTGGCAAGCTCCGAGCTTCCTTTAACGATATAATGGGCGCGTTTCAAATGTTTAACGCCCGGGAAATTTCACAAAACATCACTGAAGCTTTTCTTAATGGTGAGAGCGATCAGGTGGATATCGTTTACGGAAGATTTTATTCTGTGGCAGTTCAGAAGCCTGAAAAGGCTGAGTTGCTGCCAATCAAACCAGTCGCCAGCGACGAAGGTGGAAAACAGAACAAGGGTGAGGTTAGCGGATCGTACACATATGAACCTGATCCTGAAGAAATCATGGAGGTTTTACTTCCATTGTTTCTTAATGTTCAGGTCTACCGTGCAATGCTTGAAGTCAGTGCCAGTGAACATGCTGCCCGTATGACCGCAATGGATAATGCGACTAGGGCCTGCAAGGATATGATTAAAGATCTTACTAGATTGTACAATAAAGCCCGTCAGGCTGCCGTTACCGGCGAATTGATGGACATCGTCGGTGGTGCCGAGGCACTAAAAGGATAACCATACCAACGGGTATTAATAGGATAGAGGAGGCCATTTCAAATGAGTGAGGCACGAGTAGGGAAAATTATACAGGTTATTGGGCCGGTAGTTGACGTAGAATTTGAGCCGGGCAATCTACCTGAAATTTTGAATGCGTTGCATATAACTAACCCGCAAATCAACGATGATGCTGACAACCTTGTCTGTGAGGTAGCGCAGCATCTTGGTGATAATGTTGTTCGGACTGTTGCCATGGACCAGACCGATGGGCTTGTTCGTGGTATGGCAGCACGGGATTCTGGGGGGCCTATAACCATACCCGTCGGTGCTCCTGCACTTGGCCGTATTATGAATGTCGTTGGACGCCCGGTTGACGGTTTGGGGCCCATTTCCTCTGAAAAAACTATGGCTATCCATAGGCCTGCCCCTTTGTTTACCGAACAGGACACTGAGGTTAACGTTCTTGAAACCGGCATCAAGGTTATCGATTTACTGGTACCCTTTCCACGCGGTGGCAAGATGGGACTTTTCGGCGGCGCAGGTTGCGGCAAGACCGTTATTATGATGGAAATGGTTAATAATATTGCCATGCAACATGGTGGTATTTCTGTTTTCTGCGGAGTTGGCGAACGAACCCGTGAAGGCAACGATCTCTATAATGAGATGAAGGAATCAGGCGTTCTTCCTAAAGCCGCGCTTGTTTATGGTCAGATGACCGAGCCTCCAGGTGCACGTTCTCGTGTCGCCTTGACCGGTTTGACCGCGGCAGAATACTTCCGTGATGAAGAAGGACAGGACGTCTTGTTTTTCGTCGACAATATTTTCCGTTTCACCCAAGCTGGTTCAGAAGTATCAGCGCTTCTTGGTCGTATTCCTTCTGCTGTTGGTTATCAACCGACTCTTGCAACAGACCTTGGCGCATTGCAGGAAAGGATTACCTCAACCACCAAAGGTTCTATTACGGCCGTGCAGTGTGTTTATGTACCTGCAGACGACCTGACTGACCCTGCTCCTGCAACTACCTTCGCCCACTTGGACGGAACAGTTGTTCTCTCCCGGCAGATTGCAGAGCTCGGTATTTATCCTGCAGTTGATCCACTGGATTCCACCTCACGTATTCTGGATCCGAACGTCGTCGGTCAGGAGCATTATCTCACAGCTCGGGGTGTTCAGGTCTCACTGCAGAAATATAAAGAGCTGCAGGATATCATCGCCATTCTTGGTATGGACGAACTGTCAGAAGAGGATCAGTTGACGGTTACTCGTGCTCGTAAGGTTCAGCGATTTCTTTCGCAGCCGTTCTTTGTAGCGGAGGGCTTTACCGGATCTCCCGGTAAATACTGTAAAGTTGCAGATACGGTTCGTGGCTTTAAAGAAATTCTGGATGGCAAGCACGATGATCTCCCCGAGTCTGCCTTTTATATGGTAGGGGGCATTGATGAAGCTGTCGAGAAAGCCGCTGCACAAAAAGCTAAAGCATAACTTTCTTTCACGCTGAAGCGAGGTAAGAGCAATGGCGCAAATACATCTTGAAGTTGTAACACCGACCGGTCCGGTGGTGAGTGAAGAAGTCGATATCGTCACCGCACCTGGTGTTGGAGGCGAGTTTGGTGTGCTTGCTAATCATGCTCCTTTTTTGAGCACGATTAAAACGGGTGCGCTGAGTTTCAAAAAGGATAAACTGACAAAGTTTTTAATGGTGAGCGGCGGTTTTTCCGAAGTATCAAATAACAAAATTACCTTTCTGGTCGAAAGTGCTGAGTTCGGAAAGGACATTGATGTTAGTCGAGCAATGCGTGCAAAAGAACGTGCTGAGAAGCGGTTGCTACAAGCACAGCAAGCTGTCGAGAGAGTAAATAGGGTTAGAGCAGAAGCCGCTTTACAGCGAGCGATAGCCCGACTCAGAGTAGCTGAACTGTCTCGCCACTGAGAATCCCGGCATTCTTTCATATATAATGAGCTTGTTACGAGCCGCCTTAATAAGGCGGCTTTTTTTTTCATATAAGACTTTGAGCGCTTTGTGTTTCCCGCCCCGTCTCTTTTAGCTGGATTGATTCCTCTATTTTTTCAAATTGGTGTTCCGACAAAACGGTCAGACAAAACTGATAAGTTTATTAGCAGTTAGAATTTTACGGCTGCGGTGTGATGATGATCAACATATGCTGCGATGCCGGCTGCAATCTGTTCGGCAATTTTATTCAAATAATGGTCGTTTTGTAATAATTTTGCTTCTTGCGGGTTAGTTATAAACGAAATCTCTGTAAGGATTGCCGGCATTTCTGCGCCTATCAGGACGTAAAAGGGTGCCTGCTTAACGCCGAGATCGCGGGTTTTATACTTTTCAACTCCCGAAACGAGATTTGTCTGTACAAATTGAGCCAGTCGCGACGACTCGTCTATTTTAGAATTTTTCATCAAATTCGTTAAGATATTCTGTAGTTCGCTTATATTATGCGTTGACGTGGCATTCTCAAGAGCGGCTACGCGCATCGCATCGGCATTTGTTGCTAAGTTCAGGAAATATGTTTCAATGCCGCCTGTAGTTTTGTCAGGATGAGCATTAACATGAATGGAAATAAAGAGATCACCGTGTTGAGTATTGGCGAAGGCTGTTCGTTCTTCTAGCGGGATATAGACATCTGTTGTTCTGGTCAGGACCACCTCGTATCGATTGGTTGCCTTGAGGGTTTTCGCTATTTTCTTCGATACTTTTAAGACAATGTCCTTTTCCTTGAGGTTAAACGCCATCGCACCAGGATCTTTGCCGCCGTGTCCCGGATCGATAACGATCTTGCGCACGCCTAATCCCAACTGTTGAGCCAGCGAAATTTTATCGCTACTTGTCGATTTTTTGCGCGCTTCTGCGTTGGGACTTTTTTTCTTTTGATCTTCAAGGCTGATCACCGGTTTCTCGGTGCTTTGCTGGAGCGCGACAGGCTGATCTTTTTTTGGTTCTTCCACCTGTTGTTGAGAAGGGGAGGACTTTTTGGTGGTCTGTTCCACTTTATGTGATGGTGCACTGCCATACACATCTATGACAACTCTGAAGGGGTCATTCAGGCTGAATATCTTGTATTCGGAAAGAGATTCGATGTCGAGTGCGACCCGGACGGTATTGCTGTCCAATTGGCTGGGTTGGATTTGTTTGAGCAGGCTATCCTGAACCTGAACAGGATGGCTATTTTTTTGTGGAATAGAACTCTGGGCTAGATCGACATAGAGTCTTCGTGGTTGATCGCCATCTTTTTCCAGTAAACTTGCAGTATAAGAAATTGGGGAAGATGTTTGAATGACAATACGCGTATAGTCCGTAGAGGACCAGTATTTTACTGGAAGGATAGGAACAAGATCTTTTGACGCTGTAGGAGTGGAGGGAACTTCGACCGATGGCCCTTTAGGTTTCTCTTTTTGTTCTTTAATCCGAGCTAAAGCCTTTTCATAATAGTCGCTTTTCGGATAGACGTCTATGATCTTACGGTACCACCTTTCTGCTTGTTGCTCTTTCCCTTTTCCGAGAAGAGAACTCTCCGCCGCAGCAAACAGCGCGTCATCGGCTAGTGAATGCCCAGGATAGAGGGTGGCAACTTCTATGAACTGATCAATAGCGTTATCTAAGTCAATGGGGATTTTAAACTGATCATACATACGACGATGCATCTTGGCCATCATATACAGGCTGGAAGGGCCGAGGAGCGCTTTCTTTTGGGCAAGATGAATCTTTCGGAATTTTTTTACGCCATTAAGCCAGTTGCCGCGATCCTTTCCTAACGTGCTGTCGCGTTCGAGTTGCAAAAAATAGTTGTTTGCAGATTTGTACTGCTGCTCGAAGGCCTGGTCATTCAATTGATCAAAGGATGGTGCCGTGGTTTCTGCCGCCAGGTTCACGGGGAAAACGTAAGAAAATCCAAGGGCGACAGTCAAGAGTAATGTCAACCCGTAGTGTCGCGCGGAGATGTGCATTGATGTCGGTGAATGGAAAGCTTGCATGGCGACGAAAGGAATATATAAAATAAATCGGCGAAATGTACGGATCTTCGAATAAATGAAAAAGTCGACGCTCAGACGTTGCTGAGTTTGTCGTTAACTATACCGTATTTAGAGTAATAGGTAAAAGAAATTGAACTTTCTGGCGCGTACATCGCAAATATTTCCGGGAATCATTTAACAGCAGGGAGTTGGGTGATTCAAAAATTTTAACCAGGTGTTTATTGGGCCAAGGAGAGAAGGGAGGTGAATATGGTTTTGGACTGCTTTGTAACCAGTTAACAATTCGTTTTCTCGATGAGGTGTCTGGCTTGGTAAAGAATGTCGAGCGCTTGTTTAGGGGTTATCTCATCAAGGTCGACGTTAGAGAGCAGTTTGATCAGGGGGGTGACAGGTGGTGAGAAAAGAGGCATTTGACTGGGCGCACGGTTGGTGGTTTTTTTTCCGGCAGCAAGCTTCGGTTGTCCCTGGAGATTGAATTCCCCTAATTCAATATTTTTGAGGATCTCATACGCACGGGAGATGACGTGGTCCGGGACACCGGCAAGTGAGGCCACTTGAATACCATAACTGCGATTGGTGGCTCCTTTGACCAACTTGTGCAGGAAAATGATGGACTCATTCCATTCTTTGACTGCGATTGAGTGATTCTGGATTTTTGCGCTGGTGGCCGCCAGATCGGTCAGCTCATGGTAATGGGTGGCAAACAGTGTTTTGATACCGATGTCATTTTTCTGGGCCAACTCTTCGGCGACCGCCCAGGCAATGGCCAGTCCGTCATAGGTTGATGTTCCTCGTCCTATTTCATCGAGAATGACCAAGCTGTTTTCTGTGGCATTATTCAAAATATTGGCGGTTTCATTCATTTCCACCATAAAGGTCGACTGCCCCCTTCGTAGATCATCCATGGCGCCGACCCGGGTGAAAATGCGGTCAACAATACAGATGTCGGCGGATTCGGCTGGCACGAAACTGCCGATGTGCGTCATGAGAACGATCAGCGCTGTCTGGCGAAGGACGGTGGATTTACCGGCCATGTTCGGCCCGGTGATAATCAGCAGTTCATTGGCCTCTTGATCCAGATGGACATCGTTGGGGACAAACCTTCCTGGTTCTAACGTACGCTCTATGACCGGATGTCGTCCTTCCGTGATGGTTATGTTTCTGGTGGTATTGATCAGCGGCCTGCAGTAGCGGTAGCGTGTGGCAATCTCGGCAAGACAGGCGAGGACGTCGATTTGGGCGAGCTGACTTGCTGTCCTCAGGAGACGTTGATTATGATCAGCCAGTTCTGCCCGGATTTCGAGAAAAAGAGCGTATTCTAACTCTAGCCGTCTTTCCTGGGCGTTCGTAATGGATTCCTCTAGTTCCTTGAGGTCAGGGGTAATGAAACGCTCGGCATTGACCAGAGTTTGTTTTCTGATGAAATAGTCTGGAATTTCAATGGATTGACTGCGGCTGATCTCGAAATAATATCCGAAGACCTTGTTGTAACCGACTTTTAACTTGGCAATGCCGGAACGTTCGCGTTCTCTGCTTTCCAGGTCGAGGATCATTTTTTTTCCATCGCGGAGCAGCAGGATAAGGTGATCCAGTTCAGCGTTAAAGCCTTCTCGAATCAGTCTGCCCTCCCGCAGAGAGATCGGTGCGTCATCGCGAATGGCACGGTCAATGAGTGCGTGCAGATCGGCTAACGTATCGAGTTCTTCTGTCATGGCTCGCAACAGCAGGGAAGAACACTTCGACAACATGTGTTGCAATGCAGGTAATTGCGCGAGCGACGTTTTGATGGCGCTCATGTCCCTGGCATTACCATGGCCAAGCACCAGGCGGCTGCACAATCGTTCGATGTCGTACACTGAATCGAGTAACGCCCGCATGTTTTTTTTGATTTCGGTTTTGCTGATCAGATCCTCGACACAGTCAAGTCGGGCCAGGATGCTTTTGCGGTCCTGCAGTGGAAAAAGCAGCCATCTGCGCAGCAAACGTGCGCCCATGGGGGTGGCCGTGAGATCAAGAATCGCCAGGAGCGAGCCTTCTCTCTGGCCGCCGATAAGGGTTTCGGTGAGCTCGAGATTGCGGCGGGAGGCATCATCAATGATCAGGGAGACGGTGTTATTCAGAGGGCTGATCTGTTTGATGTGGGCAAGCTCGGATTTCTGCGTTTCCCGCAGGTAGAGCATCAGGGCGCCGGCGGCGTTGATTGCCGTAGTGTACGCTTCACAGCCAAAACCGGCCAGATTGGTGGTGTGGAAATGTTCGGTCAGCGTTGTCTTTGCCGTCGCTGTCTCGAAATGAAAATCGGGGCGTGGGGTGAGGCAGAGTTTGCCCAACTGCATTGTGAGGAGTTTGGTCAGGTCGGCATAGTGTTCCATATCCGATTGAGACAGAAGGAGTTCCGCAGGGCGCAGACGGGTAAACTCATCGACAAGAGGAGCAGGATCCAGCGGCGGAAAGGTCACTTCGCTAATCTGAAAGCGACCGGTTGAAATATCAAGAAAGGCTAGGCCCGCAAGGTGTTCCTTGGCAGATTTTCGACTGATCGAGAGGGCGCAGACATAACAGTCCGTTTTGGCATCAAGGAGTTGATCATCGGTGGTGACCCCGGGGGAGACCACGCGAATAACCTCGCGTTTGACAATGCCTTTGGCCTCTTTGGGATCCTCGATCTGTTCGCAGATGGCGACGCGGTAACCCGCTTTGATCATTTTGCCGAGATATCCTGTCACCGCATGGAACGGTATGCCGCACATCGGGATTCTGTTGGCGTCATCTTTGTGACTACGGGATGTCAGCGTGATGCTGAGCACCTTTGCGGCGATAACAGCGTCATCGAAGAACATTTCGTAGAAATCACCCATGCGGTAAAACAGTATAGTCCCTGGATATTGCTCTTTTATCTCCAGGTATTGTTGGAGCATGGGGGTTATTTTCAGCGGATTATTCATGAGGCAGAGGGGATTTCGAAAAGATTAACGCGGAGTTCATCGTCAGCCTCCAGGATGGCATAGGTGCCTGGAGCGCCGTAGCGGCTGGTCGCTTGGAAGCTACCTGGATTGAGAAAAAGGGTTTTGCCATAGTGGTGGCAGATCGGTCTATGGGTGTGGCCGTAGATCATGCAGTCAGCCTCAGGGAAGAGATTCCAGAGAGCGGTTTCGATATCAGGCCCTAACTGTGCGCCATGGGTGAGGCCGATCGTGAACCGGTTGAGTGTGAACAACAGCTGTTGCGGGTGGCACGATCGGACTCGACCGTCGCACATATTGCCGTGAACCGCGAAAATAGTTTTGCCATGGAATACCTCCAGCACCGACAGATCGGTAAGGTCTCCGGCATGGATGATGACATCACAGGCATGGAAACATTGTTTGATCTGTTTTCGGAAAAGGGCGTCCGGTCGGATCAGGTGCGTGTCTGAAAGCACCCCTGCTCTGATCAACATGCATGGCACACTGGGTTATGGTTGAGGAGATTGCGTTCAATGTATAGAAATTGTTTGTTGAAAACAATAAAAGACCGTAGCTGCAGTTCGTAATTTTGCGGAATGCGCAGGAAGCTGTTGCAAAAAACAAGGCTTTAACGTAACATATTTCGCTTCAAATTTACCGATAAATAAAGAGTTAAGGACTAATCTATGTTTACAGCTTCTGATTTGCGGAAAGGGTTGAAGATTCAGATTGATGGCGAACCCTATATTGTTACAGAATTTGATTTTTCAAAACCAGGGAAAGGTCAGGCGCTCTACCGGACCAAGATGCGCAACATGATAACTGGAATCCAGTTTACCCAGACTTACCGTTCCAACGACAAGTTCGAACGACCGAATCTGGAAGAGCGGAACATGCAATTTCTGTATGCCCAGGATAATGAATACCATTTCATGGACACGGTCTCTTTTGAACAGATTTTTCTGACCAAAGACCAGTTGGAAGACAATCTTAGTTTCCTGATCGACAACATGGAAGTGCAGGTGCTGTTTTTTGGTGATCGGCCCATTGACGTTACCCTGCCCACCTTTGTCAATCTGGAGGTAACCGTCGCCGATCCTTGGGCCAAGGGCGACACCTCGGGAACGGATACCAAACCGGTAACCGTGCAGACCGGTTTTCAGCTCCAGGTCCCTCCTTTTGTCGAACAGGGAGATAAAATCCAGATTGATACCCGGACAGGGGCCTATATCACCCGGGTGAAAGAATAAGGGGACATGTTAACAACCCAGGGCCTGCAGCAGCGGTCGGATCTGCTGCAGGCTATCCGCTCGTTTTTCATTGAACGGGCCTATCTTGAAGTCGATACCCCTATCCGGCTCCCGGTACTGCTCCCTGAATCCAATCTCGTTCCCTTCGCCAGTGAAAACTGGTTGCTGCAGACTTCTCCCGAACTGTGCATGAAAAGGCTCCTGGCCAGGGGCTGCACACAAATTTTCCAGATATGCCATTGTTTTCGCAAAGAGGAAACCGGGAGGGTACACCAGCCGGAATTCACCATGCTGGAGTGGTATCATAGCGGCTGGGATTATTTTGATTTGATGCTGGAATGCGAGGCCTTGATTTCCTCGCTGTGCCGTATTTTTCCGCAGATGCCGGGTCTTGATATCGAGGGGCAGCTCAGTTGGGGTGGAGGAAGGGTCTCCCTGACCGCTCCCTGGGATCGCGTGACAGTGGCGGACGCCTTTCGGCGCCATGCCGGCGTCGATGTGAACGAAGTGCTGGCCCACGGCACCTTTGACGAGGTTTTGGTTGCCGAAGTCGAGCCGCACCTCGGTCAGGACCGTCCCGTTTTCCTCTACGATTATCCCGTCGAGCTGGGTTCGCTTGCCCGTTGCAACTCGAAGAATCCCCAAGTGGCGGAACGCTTTGAGTTGTATATAGCCGGCTTAGAACTGGCGAATGGTTTTTCCGAATTGGTAGATCCTCAGGAGCAGCGGTATCGTTTTTCCCTGGAAATCGAGAGGCTGCGGGCTGCCGGCAAGGATGCGGCCATGCCGGAAAAATTTCTAACGGACCTGGCTTCAGTCGGTGCAACAGCAGGCATTGCCCTGGGTCTGGACAGATTATTCATGCTGCTCATGGGAAGCACCTGTATTGCAGCGGCCATGCCGTTTATTTCCGAGGAATTGTGATGGAATTGTTCATCTTTCCCTTGTTTATTTTATAGGTAACGCCTCCATGAGGCTGTCCTCTCTGTCTGATTACCTCTTTTTATCGACATTAGTGCTCCCTGTGAAGCCGCATGACGTTTCCCATTGACGAGATTATTTCAATTTTGGAGTGTGAAGTCAGGGGCTACCAGGTTCCGGTCGTCGACTTGATAGCTGCCCAGACGCACGATCCGTTTAAGGTGCTGGTCGCGACTATCCTTTCGGCCCGGACCAAGGATGAGGTGACAGCCACAGCCTCTCGGCGGTTGTTTGCCCGTGTCGGCAATGTTAACGAACTGTCGCAACTGACAGTGCCTGATCTGGAAAAAATTATTTATCCTGTCGGCTTTTATCGCAATAAAGCAAAGTTTCTTAATGAATTACCCACGGTCCTCAACGAACAGTTTGGTGGTATCGTCCCCCATGATATTGAAGCCCTGCTCAAATTACCGGGTGTGGGCCGCAAGGCTGCAAATCTTGTCGTTGCGGTGGCCTTTAATAAACCGGCGATATGCGTAGATACCCATGTGCATCGCATCATGAATATCTGGGGATACGTGCAGACAACAACACCGTTACAGACCGAAATGGTCTTGCGGCAGCAATTACCGGAGCAATATTGGACTCGTATTAATTCGATTTTGGTGGCCTTTGGTCAGGGGACATGCCGACCGCAGTACCCACATTGTGACCGTTGTATCATTACGGCTTTGTGCCCAAAAACAGGGGTGACGCCACGCAAAACGAAGAAGAGGGCAACTGTGCAAACTACAAAAACGAGGAAATTTGTTTCCTGGAATGTCAACGGGATCAGGGCTGCATTAAAAAATGGCTTTCTTGAGGTGCTTCGAGATATTGATGCTGATGTTTGCGCCCTGCAGGAGATCAAAATTCAGCCGGAGCAGTTGCCCGATGAACTCAAGGTGATTCCGGGATACCAGGCCTTTTGGCACCCAGCCCAAAAAAAAGGATATGCGGGAACCGCTATTTTGAGCAAGCGCACCCCTCTCAGAGTTCTATACGGGCTGGATTGTCCGGAGTTTGATAACGAAGGGCGGGTGCTCACCCTTGAGTTTCCGGATTTTTACTTCGTCAACAGCTACTCTCCCAACGCACAGCCCGAATTGAAGCGGTTAGCCTTTAAGCTGGCTTTCAATCGGGCCTTGCTCGTTTTTTTGGATCGTCTGCGCAAGGAGAAATCTGTGGTGTTGTGTGGTGACCTGAACGTAGCCCATAAGGAGATCGATCTCGCCAATCCTAAGGCAAATGTTAAAAATCCTGGTTTTTCTGAACAGGAGCGTGCCTGGATGGACGAAATTATTGCAGCCGGGTATGTCGATACATTCCGAAAATTTGATCAGTCACCCGGGTGCTACACTTGGTGGAGCTACCGCTTTAATGCCCGGGCAAAGAATATCGGTTGGAGGATCGATTATTTTGTCGTTGATGGAGCCAGCAGCGACAGGGTTCTCAGTGCAGTCATTCACGATGAGGTAACCGGTTCCGATCATTGTCCGGTCAGTGTCATCTTTCAATGATGCGGGGGGATGACACCACTCAGCATATTACGGGAGAGGCCAAGAGCCGTGTGAAGAAAAGACTCTAGCGCCTCATCCTGAAAGGACCGGTCGTCACTGGTGATTGCAGCGGCTGGCACCCTGCTATCGTTTGTGGCGAGTGCGGCGTGGGCCAGCAGTTGCAATTTTTATTTGCGCTGATTTGCGCCAAAGCCACAGCGCTCCCCCCACGCCTATCATGAGCAGGCAGAGCAGTTGCCCCATCGAAAATCTCAAGAAAACGAAACCGATTTGCGGATCCGGTTCACGGACAAATTCCACCAGAAATCTGAAGAAACCATAGGCCACGAGAAAGAGAGCGAGCAACGTCCCGTGCTGCCACAGGGAAGAGCTCGGTTGTTTCCAGGGCTTTGCCTTCAGCGTCCATAGGAGAAGGAACAGGACCAGCCCCTCGAATACCGCTTCGTAAAGTTGGGAAGGGTGTCGGGGGAGAGGGCCGCCGTCGGGGAATACCATGCCCCAAGGGACATCTGTGATCCTACCGTAGAGTTCGCCGTTGATAAAGTTGCCCAAGCGGCCGAAGAAGAGGCCGATTGGCACGGTGACGGCAAAGAGATCAGCAGCCTTCCAGAAATTCAGTTCGTTGCGGCGGCAGAAAAAAAATCCAGCCAAAAGTGCACCCAGGCAGCCGCCGTGGAAAGACATGCCGCCTGACCAGGTTGCTGGGATTTCCAAGGGGTGGGCAAAATAGTATGTTGGATTGTAAAAGAACACATACCCAAGACGGCCGCCGAGAATGAGCCCTATGATCAGTGCTAGATTCAGGTTGTCGATCTGCTGCAGCATCCGGGTCCAGCCAAATTTTTTGGCCTGATAGACCACCAATTGGTAGGCAGCGCTGAAGCCAATGACATACATGAGCCCATACCAGCGTATCTGCAACGGGCCAAGGGATAGCAGGACCGGGTTGATTGTCGGATATTCGAGCATAGTGTCCTGCTTAGAGAATTCCAAGTCGCTTCAGGTGCACCTGGAGGACGGATAGTGCCGCCGGGGTTATACCTGAAATCCGCGAGGCCTGTCCTAGGGATCGGGGCTGTATTTTGGTCAGTTTTTCGACAACTTCGTTGGATAATCCCGGCAACCCTTTGTAGATCATTTCCGGAGGAAGTTCGATACGTTCCAGCTTTTTGAATCGATCGATCTGCTCCTCCTGCCGCTTAATGTAGCCGGCGTATTTAATCTGCAGTTCGATTTCGTCCTGAACGGCCACGATTTCTAAAGGAAACGGCAGGTCGTTGCCGCTTTGTTGCGCTATGTCAACAAGATGGTGCAGTCTGATTTCGGGGCGCTTGAGCAACTCAGCTAGCGTCATGGCCTGGCTGAGAGGGGTTGAACCGAGTTCCGCCAAAAAGGCGTTGATTGAGGGGAGCGGTTTGACTCGGATTTCGTGCAAATGGCGGATCGTCTCTGTAATGCAGTGTTCTTTATTTTTAAAACTGCTCCAGGTCTGCTCGTCCACCAGCCCAATGCGATAACCGATTGCCCTGAGCCGTCTATCCGCATTGTCTTCACGCAGCAGTAGGCGGTATTCGGCTCGGGAAGTGAAGAGCCGGTAGGGTTCCTTAGTGCCCAAGGTGACAAGATCATCAATGAGCACGCCGAGGTAGGCCTGTGAACGATCCAGAATGACCGGTTCCGCACCGCGCACATACTGGACGCTGTTGATCGCCGCCATCAGGCCCTGGCCGGCCGCCTCTTCGTAACCGGAGGTGCCGTTGATCTGGCCCGCGAGAAAAAGACCGCCGATCTTTTTGGTTTCGAGTGAAGGCTTAAGCTCCAAGGGATCGACATAATCGTATTCGATAGCGTATCCAGGCCGAATAATGCGTGCCTGTTCAAGGCCGGGGATGGAGTGGACCATATCGATCTGGGTGGCAAGGGGCAGACTGGTGGGGATGCCGTTGGGATAGACCTCAATAGTGTCCAAGCCTTCAGGTTCCAGGAAAACCTGGTGCCGGATTTTCTCGGGAAAACGCATGACCTTGTCCTCGATCGACGGACAATATCTGGCGCCTATACCCTGGATGATACCCGCATACATCGGTGATTGATGGATCGAATTCCGGATGATTTCGTGGGTCCGCTCGTTAGTGTAGGTGATGTAGCAGGGCTTTTGGGGCAGCGGAGGTTTGCCCTTGGAGGAGAAGGAAAAGAGAGCGGGCGGTTCATCGGTGTACTGGGCTTCCAGCTGGGAGTAGTCAATGGTGTTGCCGTCCAGGCGAGGCGTCGTGCCTGTTTTCATGCGGCCCGTGACCAATCCTGAGGCGGCGAACCACTGGGCAAGCTTGGTCGAGGGCGAATCTCCCATGCGGCCTGCCGGGAACTGTTTTAGGCCAATGTGGATCAGGCCGTTGAGGAAGGTGCCGGTTGCCACCACTACAGCCTTGACCCGGATATGTTCATCCAGCGAGGTGCGCAACCCGACGACCTTGCCGTTTTCAACCAGAATTTCATCGACTACAGCCTGACGAATCGCCAGGTTTTGCTGATTCTCCAGAGTATGTTTCATGCGAAGTCGATACAGCAACCGATCGGCCTGGGCCCGTGAAGATCGAACGGCGGGGCCCTTACTGGTGTTGAGCCTGCGGAACTGGATGCCGGTGGCATCGATATTTTTTGCCATTTCACCGCCAAGGGCATCGATTTCTTTGACGAGATGTCCTTTGGCCAGGCCGCCAATGGCGGGGTTGCAGGACATCGCGCCAATTGTGTCGGCGTTGATGATGCAGACCAGCGTGCGGCAACCCATGCGGGCTGCGGCCAGGGCTGCTTCGCAGCCGGCGTGCCCAGCACCTATTACGGCGATGTCAAAATCAATCATGGTTGCTTGCAAGTGGCGCACAGGCGCACGGTAGAGAGTCAGCGGAAAGGTGGTTCGCGTGCATGAAGTTATTGGTCAGCGTCTATCTAGAAGAAATAATATAGAGGTATTGGGCTATTTATGCAACCATCATGGGGGAAACTGGTTGGTTGTATTTGCTCGTCAGCGAAAAATTGGATCGATAATCGATATCTTTATCCATCTACACGGAGACGGGGCGGGTGCGAATTGATTAACCCCAGAGGGGGTGTCGCATGCATTTTCCTTCCTCGGGTGAAATAATTTGACAAATTTGGCTCTCTATGATTAAAATAGTCCTTTTTGAAAAGTGAATTGTTGGCTTGAAGCTGCCGCTATTGTCCCTGAATATCCCTATCTGACTGCGATGCATTGTTCACTCGCAGCCTCAAGGCAAGCGGAAAACTGTCAAACAGTGGAGCTAACTCCACCTGAACATCTCTATTAAACTGATTATATTCAATCAAGGAATTGTATTATGAGCAAAAGAACTTTTCAGCCCAGTAATACCAAGCGATCCCGTACCCATGGGTTTCGCGTCCGTATGAAGACCCGCGCCGGTCAGGCTGTTATCAAGAGAAGAAGAGCGAAAGGGCGTAAACAGTTGGCCTGCTGAGCCTGTTGAAACGTTTGACTCTGCCTAAAATTCACCTGCTCAGGACAACGAGAGAGTTTCAGAGCGTTTATCGGCTTGGTCAGCGGTGCCGAGGTAATGGGTTTGTCATGATATTCATGGCGAACGCAGAGCGTTACAATCGGCTGGGAATTAGTGTGCATAGAAAAATTGGTGATGCAGTGCGGCGCAACAGGATCAAACGGTTGATACGAGAGGTCTTCCGTCTGAATCGAGACCTGTTTCCAGCGTCTTGCGATGTCGTTTTTACTGTCCGGCCTGAATTTACCATAAACTGCCTGGTCGATATGCAAACCAGTGTGGCACGGGTAATCAGCGGTTAGAAATAGGCGGGAGGCCGCATCCTTGAGCAATCACCATGCGGAACCCGCCACTAGCAGCGTTCGCAGATGTACATCATGGCTGAAAATCCCCAGGATATGCTTGATCATGGTATTCAAGGGCTATCAGTATTTTATTTCCCCACTTTTTCCACCTGCCTGCCGTTTCGTTCCCTCGTGCTCCCAGTACGCAATTGAAGCTGTCGAAAAATACGGTGCAGTTCGCGGAATTCTACTAGCTTTATGGCGGATATTGCGTTGCCATCCCTTTTCCCGGGGAGGGTATGATCCGGTAAAATGACACCACTTTTACAAGTAACCGATTTTATCCTGTTAACACCACTGCAGTAGCAGGGGTTTCTAAAGGTATTTATCATGGATCTATACAGGGCCTTTCTGGCTATTGTTCTTTCGTTTCTCATCCTGGTCGGCTATCAATATTTTTTTGCAAAACCAGTTCAGCCGCTGCCTGCTGGAGCGCCTCAGGCCCAGCAACAGGTCAACGAATCTCCAGGCAACAAGACGGCTCCCCTGCCGGCCGCTGCAACTTCTGCGGTCAAAACCCCGCCGTCGGTTCCTGTTGACCCGAATGCCAAAGATATCACCGTTGATACACCGCTCTACACAGCGGTGATCAAGGAGCAAGGTGGGGGCTTCAAAAGTTTTGTTTTGAAGCAGTATCGTACGAAGATGGAAAAGGACTCCGGTCCCATGCAGCTTGTTTCTGGGAAGGATCCGGCAAATCTGCCGGTGCTTTTTTCTCTCGACAATGGCGGATCCGCCACCCTGCCCACTTTCAAAACCGACAAGGCAGGGGTTTCTCTGACCGCTCAACAGGATGCCGCTACTCTCGTCATGACGGCATCGCTTGCCGATGGCATCAGAATTGTCCGGACCCTGACCTTTCATAGTAACAATTACCTGATTGGTATCGAGTATAAAGTTGAAAACCCGACCGATAAATCAGTGCAGGTTTCTCCGGCATTATCTCTGTTCAACGAACCTTTTGCGCATGCCAGTGAGAGCAGCAAGTATTTGTTTGCCGGGTCGGCAGCTTATGTAAACGGGGCGCTAGTAGAAACCAAGGGGAAAAAATTATCGGAAGGGCCGGTTGTCCTGCAAGGTAAAGTTAGCTGGGTCGGATTTGTCGATAACTATTTCATGACCTCAGCGGTTCCGGTAACCGGCAATGTGCGGACCGTTACGGTGCAAGGATCTGAGCAGTATGTGCAGACGGTTATTTCTGAGGGGCTGCAGACGCTGGCTGCTCATGGATCCCAGGTGTTCGACTATAAGGTCTATTTTGGTCCTGAAAAATTACAAATTCTGCAGGAGGCCGGGCATGAACTGGCTAAATCGGTAAATTTCGGCTGGTTCGATGTGCTGGCCAAACCAATGCTCTGGCTCCTTAACTTTTTTCATCAATACAGCGGGAATTACGGTATTGCCATTATTCTGGTAACCGTATTAATCAAGCTGGTTTTTTGGCCCATTACCCAGAAGGGCATGAAATCGATGAAGAATATGCAGAAATTGCAGCCCAAAATTGCAAAACTGCGAGAGAAGTACAAGGATGACCCGACCACGATGAATCAGGAGATGATGGCCCTCTATAAGACCTATAAGGTCAACCCGGTGGGCGGTTGTTTACCAATGGTGATCCAAATACCATTTTTCTTTGCCTTATATCAGGTGTTACTGAGAGCCATTGAGCTGCGGCATGCACCCTTTATGTTGTGGATCAACGATCTGTCTGCTCCGGACCGGCTCTGGATAGGTATGGATATTCCCTATCTGCATGGTATCCCCATCATGACCCTGCTGATGGGGTCTTCAATGTACTTACAGCAAAAAATGACACCTACCACCGCTGATCCGACCCAAGCGCGGATCATGCAGTTTCTTCCCGTTATTTTTACATTCATGTTCATTAATTTTGCATCAGGTCTGGTACTCTACTGGTTTATCAATAACTTGCTTTCCATTCTTCAGCAGCAGCTTATAAATCGGCAGAATAAGGCCTGAACCTCTGACGCAGAGAAGGTTTGTCATGGCAAAAGGAAAAGATTTTTACGGCAATGATATTTCTGAAGTTATCGAACAGGCCTGCAAAGACCTCGGTACTTCTCGGGAGGATCTCGATATAGAGGTCCTGGAGACCGGGTCGGCCGGTATCTTTGGTCTCTGTAAGAAAAAAGCGCATATCCGTGTGCAGCGAAAAGCTGCGGTGTCAGTTGAGCAATCCGAAACAGTTCATCCCTCTGCTCGAGAGTCTGCGGGAAAGGTCGCCGACAATACCGTGATTGCGCCCTCTCCTTCCGAAGTTGTTGGTGACAGGAGAGAGGAGGCCGTGCAGGTTGTGACCGTTGATACGGAGGAAGACAGGCGACTCGAGCAAATCGAATCTGTCGACGAGGAGCAAGAGACCGATACTGGAGACTTCGAGGAAGATGTCCCACTTGAACCCCCCTCTGAAGAGAATATCGCAGCGATCAAGGAGGATTTGCACCGACTCTTAGCCTTAATGGGCTTACCTTCCGAAGTCCACGTTGTCTTTGAACAGAATACCGTGCAGTGCAACATTTCGGGACCGCATGAGGCGCATATCGTCGGACCTGAGGGGAGAATTCTTGACAGTTTGCAGTACCTGCTGCGCAAGATGGTCTCCCGCCACCTGCCCGATAAAATCATGTTGGCTTTGAACGCTGGTGATTTTCGCGAAAGAAGAGCTGAAGAACTCAAGGTTCGGGCTGTGGAATTGGCGGAATTGGTGAAGGCGGATGGGAAAACGCAGGCAATTCCGGCGCTCAACCCTTCCGAGCGTCGTGTCGTTCATATGGTACTCCAGGAAGACAAAGGCGTGCGAAGCCGTTCGGTGGGTGACGGATTGTTTAAGAAAGTACTGATTTATAAGCCTGGCAAGGGCCGCCGCCCGGTTTCGAGAAAGCGGCGAGGAGGACAAGGTGGCCGTCCATCCGGCGACTGATACTATAGCTGCAATCGCCACCGCTCCAGGCATGGGGGGGATAGGCATTATCCGGATATCAGGTCCGGAGTCGCTCCCCCTTCTCCTCAAGCTCTTTGTTCCTCACAAACCACGCGCCCATTTCTCCAGCCATAAGCTCTATTATGGCAAGGTGGTCGCAGGTGACGGTCATGTCCTGGATGAGGTTTTGGCCGTCTACATGCGTGCCCCCCGTACCTATACCCGTGAAGATGTCGTTGAACTCCATTGCCACGGGTCCTATCTCGTTCTTCAGGAAGTCCTGCGAAATATTTTCGAATTGGGGGCTCGGCCTGCCGAAAAGGGCGAATTTACCAAGCGTGCTTTTCTTGCCGGCCGGATCGACTTGACCCAGGCTGAGGCTGTTCTTGATTTGCTGCAGGCGCAAACCGATATAAGTGCCCGGTTAGCTGCCAATCAATTACAGGGCGAACTTTCTCATATTCTTGAAAATATTCGTAAGGAATTGATTTCCATTCTGGCATTGCTGGAAGTGGCTATTGACTTCCCCGATGATGATGTCGAAATATTCAACGGTCCTCTGATCGGTATACAGTTACAATCAGCGATTATCGCTCCCCTGGACCGCCTGATTGCCCTGTCCGAGCAGGGTAAGGTTTTCCGGGAAGGTATTAAAGTCGTCATTGCGGGGCAACCGAATGTTGGCAAATCAAGCCTGTTGAATGCCCTTTTACAGGAGGAAAGGGCGCTGGTCAATTCACTCCCGGGAACAACCAGAGATACGATTGAGGAACAGATCGCCATCCGCGGGATTCCAGTTCACCTTGTCGATACCGCCGGAATCAGAATGCATGAGGATCCGGTGGAGGCTATGGGGATCGAACGGGCGCGGCAGAAACTGAGTGAGGCGGATTTAGTGCTGTTTCTGGTGGATGCGTTTGTCGGGATAGCCGTTTGTGATCGCGATCTGTATCGCTCTGTCCAGGGCAAAAAACACCTGATCGTGATCAATAAGCGGGATCTTATCGCCTCGGACCAACTGAGGGGCTTGTTTGAGGAGTTTCCGGAAGAAAAGGTTGTCGCGATATCGGCTAAGAACCATCATGGGCTTGACGATCTTCAGGATGCCATTTACCAGGCTGTCATCGGCGATGGCAACGACCTCTGCGAGCAGATGACGTGTGCGCCCAATACCCGGCATCGTTCCGTTTTGCATAAGACGCTGAACGCCTGCCGGCAATTCGAGCAGGCGATGCAGTCTGGCGCGTCGGTTGATCTGTTGGCGGTCGATGTTCAGCTGGCACTTGATTATTTGGGCGATATTGTTGGATTAACGACCCCTGACGATGTTCTCGATGCTGTTTTTAGCCAGTTCTGCATAGGCAAGTAGTTTCTTTTTTTGCCATATCTTCTCAATCCGATTTTTTTGACGTTATTACCAAATGCTCAGAGCAAGCATCGAAGCGGAATCAATAAGACGAACCTGGCGTTGAAGGTAGGGAGTGTTATTTCGCAGGGGCAGGTTGTAAGGAATTAAAGGGATGTCCAAGGGGGGGAGAAAGGGAGTGGAACGTATTCCTGTGTCAGGTGATGGACCGAATTTTGATCATAACATCGCGACATTCATTAAAACAAAAACATTAATGAAAATCGCGATGTTGCCTGGATCTTTTTTTGGGAGGAGGCCGCGAAAATATTTTCGGCTGTTTAGTCTCCGTAACTGTCAGCAAAGAGTTGAGTGATGGCGGCTATGCCATCGTCGCTGAGATATCGTGTTCCTGACCCGACAAAGGTATTGTAGCAGATTTTTGGAGCATCTTCCTTCCAGGCGCCTTCCTTCCAGGTGAACCATTGGGTGCGGCTTTGGTCGTAGACATGGAGGGGACGGTTGAATAATTTTGCTAATTCAACCGCCCAGCCGGTTCCACCCTTGACCGAATCATCGTCCAGAATGGTGCCGACAACGAAAACCTGGTGGCCTTTGTTGACCATGTGAAAGATCGTTTGCAGTACCCTGCGAATTTTTTCGGTTTCATAGTAGGTCCGGTTCATCATCCTGGAAGCGAGTTCCATGCTGATGTCCCCTCGTTGCAAATCTTCCTCGCTCAGCATGACTGAATTGCGGTCACGGTTGAGACGGTGGTCTTCAAAAGTGAAAATTACCTCATGAACGCCGTATTTCTCAGCGTTCTCACCAAAGACAGATTCTGCCCCTTTCAATCCACCGTGGTACAATGTGCAGTCATTTGCATTCATAATCAACTCACCTTGGTTCTTTCGTTATGAGATTGTAAGGCTGTATGATACAGCCGGAGATACTGTTTGATGCAGGGTTTTGCAGGCACAGTTATTTTGTTGCTTTGAAGAATACCCGGCGGGGAGCTGGATATCCTTCTATAGTAAGCGCCGGGTTGTGCTTGTCAATGAAATCTTCGTAGGATTCAAAGGTCATCCAGGATGTTCGACGCTGCTCTTCACTGCTCATGGCGTGGTCACAAAAAAAATCCACGGCATGGAATCCTGTTCGCACCATCCAGTTGTGCAGGCAAGCCGCCGTTGGGACGAACCAGGTGCCGGGAACCTTGGCATAGGTATTTTCCGGAAAAAGGGCCACCGACTCGGTTCCCGGAATAGCCTGCGATTCCACAATCAGGCAGCCGCCGGGTTTGAGAGCGGCATGTAGGTCACGCAGGGCTTCTAGTGGTGAGGGGCGGTGATAGAGGATTCCCAGGCAGAAAATCACATCAAAACACTCGGGGAACAGATTGAGATGTTCGATGCCGAGCAACTCAGTCTGCAGTCTGGTTTGTCCGGCAAAGGTGTTCAGGGTGTTGAAGGTATAATGATGCTGAACATAGGGCTCGAATCCCAGGACAAACTCGGGCTGATGCGCGGCCATCCGAAACATGTAATAGCCATTATTGCAGCCGATATCAGCGATGACCTTTCCGGACATTTCAGGTAATTCCGGGACGATACGGTTCCATTTTTTCTCGCTCCGCCATTCGGCATCGATGTCGATGCCGAATATTGAAAAAGGCCCCTTCCGCCATGGCATAAAATTACGGAGGACCTTGTCAACCAGTTGGCGGTCATCAGGATGCAAATCTGCAGCTGTACCTATCCGTACTACGTCTCCGGAGAAGTCGCAGGTTGACGCCCGCAGATGTTGCACCGATTGAAACGGGGAGCGGTAACGGAGAAATCCCTGTTTGTCCTGATTGATCCAAAGGGATTTTTCTTCGAGAAGGCGTTCGAGCCTGTCGAGATCAGCCCTTGGAAAACGCTGCAGGAGATCCATGTTATTGTCGTTTAAGGGCAACAAGGGCGGTGAAATTGAACCATTTGAAGAAAGTTTCGATTTCCTCAAATCCTGCGTCTTGCAACAGGGTGATGTTTTCTTGAAGGGAAAAGGGGATGAGAACGTTTTCCAGGGCTTCGCGTTTGGCGGCGATTTCGAGTTCCGAATATCCCTGCTGTTTTTTGAAGGTATGATAGATATCAATAAAATCTCTATTGAGTCGACTGGAATGGGAGATAGTTTTTTCGCTGAGAAATAAAACTCCCCCTTCGGGGAGTGCCTCGTAAAGTCTCCTGACAAAGCTCTGGCGAGTGATGGGGCGAAGAAACTGCAAGGTGTAGTTGCAGATTATACCAGCCGCCGCAGGTAAGGGGCAAATGGTGATGTCGTCTTGGCGGAACTGAAGGACTGCAGTCTTGCCGTACATCGCGCTCTTTTTGCGGGCTTTGTCCAGCATGGCCGGGGCATTGTCTATCCCAATATAGCGAAAATCCATAGCGGGCAGGCGTCTCGTCAGCTCAAGCAGGGTCGTGCCGGTGGAGCAACCAAGGTCATAGAGTGTCGAGCCTACAGGTAACCGGCAGGCAAGTAACTGTGCCATGCCATCGATCACCGAGCGGTAATAGGGAATGGATCGATTGAGCATGTCATCGAATACTTCCGCTACCCGATCATTAAAGGTGAAATCCTCTTCGATCGCGCCCGTAGAATAGAGAGTGTCCTCGGTCATCAGCACTAAATGGTTACCCTGCTTTGTTATTGATTGGGCTTGGGAAATTTCTTTTCTGTCTGCAAAATTTGTGAATAGGGCCTCACTATATATTAATTAGAGGCGAAGGAGGCTACTGCTTTTTTGAATTCGCTTCCTGGACCCTTTCATTTATATCCCTGTGGGTTGGCCAACTGCCAGCGCCAGGTATCCTCGCACATTTCCTGGATACCTAACTGGGCCTTCCACCCAAGTTCTTCCCAGGCAAGGGTCGGGTCGGCAAAACACTGGGCGATATCGCCGGTCCTTCGGTCAGTAATACGGTACGGTATCTGTTTGCCACAGGCCAAGGCAAAGGCTTTGACCATATCGAGAACGGAAATCCCCTGTCCCGTCCCCAGGTTATAAGTAACTATTCCCGGATTTTCCCTGAGTTTTTCTAGTGCCCGCAGATGGCCAACGGCCAGGTCGACAACATGGATGTAGTCGCGCACTCCGGTACCGTCGGCGGTGGGGTAATCGTTGCCGAAGACTGAGAGTCGCTGCAATTTGCCGACGGCCACCTGTGCGATGTATGGTACGAGATTGTTGGGGATCCCGTTGGGATCTTCTCCTATCCGGCCGCTTTTATGGGCACCGACCGGATTGAAATAGCGGAGTAAAACAACATTCCACTGTGGATCAGCTTGGTGTATATCACGGAGAATTTCTTCGGACATCAGTTTGCTGCGGCCATAGGGGTTGGTGCAGGAAAGGGGAAAGGTCTCCCTGATGGGCACCGTGGCCGGATCACCATAGACCGTGGCCGACGAGGAGAAAATAATATTTTTAACGCCCTGTTCCTGCATGACCTGGCAAAGATTCAGGGTCGAATACAGATTGTTCTGATAATAGAGGAGCGGGCGTTGAACGGATTCGCCGACCGCCTTCAAACCGGCAAAATGGATGACGGCTTGGACTTTAGGGGTTTGCGCAAACACTTCTTGCAGATGGCTTCTGTCAGCCAGATCAACTTCATGGAAGGCGATGGATTTGCCGGTCAGTTCCTCAACCCGTTTGATCGATTCTCGACTTGAATTGCAGAGATTATCGATAACGGTAACCTGGTAACCGGCGTTCAGCAGTTCCAGGCAGGTATGACTGCCGATGTACCCAGCGCCTCCGGTGACGATGACATGCATGGTTTCCCTCTGCTCCTTCCGTGTATGATCGCTATATTTACTTTGTGTAAACCTGATCGACTTACAAGCAAAATTCTGATATGTTTTACCTGTGTTGAATGTGTTTGTCTTGTAAAAAGGGAACAGCGGCGCTGGTCCTTCCTTTGCCTGGAAAAGGCCGGATTGGACACTTGTCATGAGCACTTTTGGGTGCCGTCGATACGCTATTGGAGCGAGTCGATTGCGAGGGAGGCACGTTGATTAAAAATTAAGAGGTGGAGGTGGTAGTATGCCTTACGTTAGTATTCGTGTTGCTGGTAAGCTGACCAAAAAACAGAAAGAAAAGATCGCTCAAGGCGTCACTGATGTCATTGCCGAGGCGGCGGGCAAGCCGAAAGAATCGATACTCATTTTTATTGACGAGGAGATTCGGGAAAATATTGCCAAGGGTGGCGTGTTGCTTGAGGATATGTAGCACGATGGATAAAGGGGCGGCAGATCGTCTGGTGGAACTGCGGGAACAAATACGATTTCATGCGCATCGCTATTATGTGCTCGATGATCCGGTTATTTCCGATGGCGAGTACGATGCTTTGTTTCGGGAACTTCTTGCACTTGAAGCAGAGCATCCCGAGTTGGTTTCACAAGATTCACCGAGTTGTCGTGTCGGTGGCGCACCTTTGCAGGCTTTCGCTGCGGTTCAGCATGCCTTGCCCATGCTCAGTCTTGATAATATTTTCAGTTTTGCAGAGGTGGCCTCTTTTGAGGAGAAGTTGCAGCGGTATCTCAAGTCTGATCAGCCTATCCGTTTTATTACCGAGCCGAAGCTGGACGGCTTAGCCGTAGAACTGGTCTATCGACAGGGCGTCCTGAGTGTTGGTTCGACTCGGGGAGACGGCCTCGCCGGTGAAGACATTACGGCACAGTTGAAAACTGTACAGGCTATCCCCTTGCGTCTTCACGGAATAGGGGAGGCCGTGACCCCAGAAGAGCTAAATGTCAGGGGCGAGGTATTTTTATCAAAAAAAGGATTTCATCTCCTCAACCGACTCCGGCAGGAAGAGGGCGAAGCGCTGTTTGCCAATCCTCGTAATGCCGCTGCCGGTTCGCTGCGCCAGCTGGACTCGAGGGTTACAGCCCAGCGGCCGCTTGATTTTTTTGTTTATGGTATGGGAAACGCCGAGGATCTTGCGGTTTCGAGTCAAGAGAATGTCTTATGTATTCTCTCGCAGCTTGGGTTTCCGGTCAATCCTTTGATCAAGGTCTGCACCTCTTCGCAAGAGGTGGAGGAACAGTATCAACGAATATTGACCGTGCGCCATGACCTTGACTATGAAATTGATGGTATGGTAATCAAAGTCGATGATTTGTCGTTGCAACAGCGTCTGGGCTCCACTGCGAGGGCACCACGCTGGGCGGTTGCCTGGAAATTCCCTGCCACGCAAGCAACAACGGTGCTTGAAGCTGTTGAATTTCAGGTGGGAAGGACCGGAGCGGTGACGCCGGTGGCTATTCTGAGACCGGTCGAGGTCGATGGTGTGGTGGTCCGGCGGGCGACCCTGCATAATCAAGATGAAATTGCTAAAAAAGATCTGTACCTCTATGATACCGTACTGGTTCAGCGTGCCGGTGATGTTATCCCTGAGGTGATCAAAGCAATTCCGGACAACCGTAATGGCCTGGAACGGCAGATTGTTTTCCCTACGGAATGCCCGGAGTGCGGTCAGCGGCTGATACGTGCTCAGGGAGAAGCGGTCCTTCGCTGTGTCAATATATACTGCCCGGCGCAACATCTGCAGAAGTTGATCTATTTTGCTGGGAAAAATGGGTTAGACTTGGAAGGATTGGGGAAAAAGAATGTTGAGCATCTCGTTCGCGCTGGGCTGGTCCGCGATCTTCCTGACTTTTTTCGTCTGGATGCTGAGAGGCTGGCCGCACTCGAAGGCTGGGGCGAGAAATCCGCTCGTAATGTCATTGCGGCTATTGAAAACCGGAAAACGATTCCGTTTGCTCAACTTGTAAGCGCTTTGGGTATCCGCCATGTGGGCGAGGTAACCGCCGGGGCCCTGGCTGCACATTTTGCCGACTTGCCCCAGCTTATGGCTGCCGATGAGAAAGAGTATTTCCAGATAGACGGGATAGGGCTGCAGGTGGCAACTGCTCTCGCCGAATATTTTGCCAACCCTGTTGTACAGGACATGGTTGAGCAACTCTATCAAGCAGGGTTGGTTATTCAACCCGTGGCAGTGAAGCAGGAGACGCTTACCGATCGGGTTTTTCTTTTCACCGGCACCTTGCACGCTGTATCCAGAGAAGAAGCCAAGCAACTGGTGAAGGCACAGGGCGGCCAGGTCGCCTCCAGTATGAGTCATCGGGTTACGGACGTTGTCGCTGGGGAAAAAGCGGGTGGGAAAAAGAAAAAAGCAGAGGAATTGGGCCTTGTCATCCTGTCGGAAGAGGATTTTCTAGTGCTGGTCTCCAAAAACTCACCATGATGGACCTTAAACGAGTCAACGCAAGAGTATATGGCAAGGTGCAAGGTGTTGCTTTTCGCGAATATACGAGGCGGGAGGCAGCACGGCTAGGGCTCTCCGGTTGGGTCAGGAATCTTCCCGATGGAACCGTTGAAGTGATGTTCGAAGGAACGGAGTCGCAAACAGGTTTGCTCCTTTCATGGCTCGCCTCCGGTTCTCCCTTTTCTGTTGTAAACCGGATCGAATCCCATGAAGAACCTCCGTTGGGAGAGGTCGGTCCCTTCTTTATACGATAGCTTTTTTAAGAGGTGGCCGCTGCATTCCCTTTCGCCACCTTTACTGAAGGCTGTAAACCATTCTCACTAACCGACAGTTCCGATCCTATCAGCCTATGAAGAAAGTCTCTATCCCCTCTGGTGAACCCACAGGACGCATTGTATGTCAACAGTGCGGTAATAATGCAAAATTTGTTGAAATAGCCGAAAACGTCCTGGTTACGACCCATTATCTGCAAAACAGTGATGGCTCTTTTACCCCAGAGGAAAATACAACCGAGATTTTTGGAGAGGTGAAGTTTATTTGCGGAATTTGTGGTGCGGATATGACGCGTTTTCACGCCCATTTTCTGGAGATGTCTTTTTAACGCTGTTGGGACTGGTGATAGATCGTCAGTCCCAACCTTATTCGATTGTGCGAGATGAAGACAAAAAAGAAGGCTACCTTGCGGGTAGCCTTCTTTACTAACACGCTGTGATTAGAAGCAGTGGATCAAACGCAACCGGTCGGTTTAGGTAGGCCAGCCATTTTACAAGCACCTTTGCCTGGTCCTGAGGGGAACAGTTCGTAGATGCGTTTCAGTGGGAAACCGGTGGTTTTGGAAAGAATACGAACCATGGGCGCAATACCGTTTTTCTTGTAGTATTCCTGCAGGGCGTCGATAACTTTCTGGTGCTCGTCGGTGATATCTGCAATACCTTCAACGCTCTTTACATAATCAACCCAGTTTTCGTCCCACTCTTCCGCACCTTTCAACAGGAAGCCGTCTTCGTCAACCTCGTAGTTTTTTCCTTTGTGCTCAATGCTTGCCATGTGTTCCTCCTAGGCCAAAATGTTTATTATGGATGAGTAATGAAATCCTAATTTAAAAAATCATAAATTTATTACTATAGGGGGGGGGCTTTGTCAAGCAAACACCCTGTTTTTTTTGAATGAGGAGTCCTGCCTTTTTAGAAATGCCCAGATTGCATTTTTCTCTGGTAACTTGCTGAGAAATTGAACATAATGCTCGCTTCGAGTGAAGCGGCTTGCTGTTAAGACTGTATAGGGAGTGTAGTGTATCATGTTGAGTTTTATAAGAAAAAATGCCCAGTCGGTCATTATTCAGGCGATTGTTGTGGTGATTGCCATTGTCTTCGTTTTTTGGGGTGTGGGTGCCAAACTCAAGAACAATCCAAACGCAATAGCTGTTGTCAATGGTAAGGAAATAGCCTATCGCGATTTTCAGCAAAGTTATGAACGGGCTGTTGAGAATTACAAGCAGCAGTTCGGAGGGCAGATGCCCCAGGGCTTTCTTGAAAGTATTGGCTTGAAAGAACAGGTGCTTAATCAATTGATCCAATCTGAGCTTTTGCGGCAGGGTGCCGAAAAAGTTGGTGTTATGATCAGTAAAGAGGCTACCCAGAGGAAAATACAGGAGATGGCCGTCTTTAATAAGAATGGCCGGTTTGACCTGGCGAATTATAAGGCGGTGCTTGAGCGCAACCGATTGTCTCCCAACGCTTTTGAGTCTGGAATTCAAAATGATCTGCTCATTAATCGGGTAGTTGACGCTATCGGGTCTTTTGCCAACATTTCCGGGAAAGAGGTACAGGATTGGATCGATTATACCGACCAGGAGATCAAGCTCGCTTATACTGTCTTTCGAGGTGACAATTATATATCCCAAGTTAAGGTCGCTGAAGATGAATTGCAGGCATGGTATGCAACTAACAAACAGAACTATAAATCACCGCCCCAAAATAAGGCACAATATCTTTTTTTCAATTATGGCGATGATTTGAAGCAAGTGGCAGTCAGCGAAGATGATATGCATAAATATTACCAGGAAAATTCTGCTACATACAATACAGCCGAACAGCGGCGAGCCCGGCATATTCTTTTCAAAGTCGCAGCTGACGAACGACCGGAAGTCAGGACAGCCAAGAAAATGGAGGCAGAAAAGGTGTTGGCCCTGGTTCAAAACAAGGGGGATTTTGCTCAACTGGCCACCCAGTACTCTGAAGACACTTCTAAAAGCAAGGGCGGCGATTTAGGATATTTCAACCGTGGAAAAATGGTGCAATCTTTTGATGATGCTGTTTTCTCTCTGAAAAAAGAGGAGGTCAGTGGGCTGATAGAAACCCCGTTTGGGTATCATATCATCAAGCTTGAGGAGATCATACCTGCAAAGACACAAACCCTTGGCGATGTCAGAGACGCAATCCACCAGGAACTCGAGAGAAAGGGCGTCAAAGCGATCACGTTCAAAAGGGCTTCAACAGCCTACGAAGATATCATTAGAGCAGGTAGTCTTGCCAAGTACAGTGCGGGAAGCGGTCACTCGGTGAGCAGGACGGATTTTTTTGCACAAAATAACCCGCCGCAGGACAGTGTGGTGCGCGATCGTTCTTTTCTCCAGGCTGTTTTTGCATTAAAAAAAGGTGAGTTGAGTTCAATCGTCGAAACCGGCACCGGATATGTCATAATTTTTGTCGATGATATTAAGGAATCGGTGGTTCCTGAACTCTCCACTGTTCGCGATCGAGCAGTTGCTGACTTTAAAAAAATCAAGAGTGTTGAACTCGCACGTACCGCTGCGGAAGATATGCTTAAAATGGTCAAAGAGAAGCAGGTTTGGCCAACAAACCTGGACCGAAAGGAATCTGAATATTTGAAAAGGGTTGGCACTTCGGCTTCCATTCCCGACCAGGTTCGGCAGGAGGCTTTTACGCATGCCGACCGGGTGGTGTTTCCGGAGAAAATAATCATAGTGGACAACGCTTTTTATGTCTATCAGATCATTGATTCCCGCCAGGGCAAGGACATGATGGACAAAAATAAGCGCCAAAATTTTGAACAGCAGCTGCTGACTGTTAAGAATAATAAATTGATGACAGACTGGCTCGGTCAGTTGAGAAAAGAGGCGAAAATTTGGACCAACGCGCAGATGTTACAGTGATATCTGTGCTCCATGTATATCCTTCCGTCGTTTCCAGTGCGTTGGTGAATCGGGGACACGTACAGATCATCAGCAGATGTAATAGCAGTGGTATCGGAATACCCATAAGGTTGTTATTGCCGATTATCACTTCATGGTTCCCCCTGTCCGTTACTCAAGGACATCAGGCGTAATGGCTGGGATACAAACACTATTTTGAAAGAACTTTCTTGTCTTCCCCCATCGGGATCCTCGACCGCCGCAGGTCGAGATTTCAATGACCTCCTGGCTGTCTTTGCTCTTCCAGCAACAGAGCAGCTGCTGTTGCAACTGATCTCTATTATTTATGAGCCTGTTTCCACAGGGTTTCTTACGAGATGTTTCGCCTCTATGGATTCTGCCCTGTTCGAGGATAAGCGACCGGGAGGAGAAGAAATAGGCGAGATGGTTTCCCGCCTTCGGCGCAAAGATTTTTTGAATGGAAAAAATCAATGCCCTCCGATCCTGGCTGAGTTGCTAACCCGTCAAGCTGTCTCTCTCAATCGCTTTTCTCTGCTGGCCTCCTTTGTCGAAAAATCGGCCCCGTTCGATTATATGCACGGCAAGTGGCCCACCAGATGCTGGCGAGCGATGCGGCAGTTTCGTATAGGTGTGTACAGTCAGGATTTTGATAAACTCGATGAGGCATCAGCTTTCATCGACAGCGGCTGTCACCGGTATATCAGTACCGATCCCCCGGCAGTTCTTGTAGCTGTTCGTGCTTTTGACCCCGTATGGTTTGGCGACCTGCCCGGATCGCTCCAGTTTTTTCTTTTGGATTCCGTCGTTCGGTATTCCTTGGAAAGATTGCATCATTTCCCCGCTATACTTCTCTATCTTGAGGATGAACAGGCTCTGACAGTGCCTGCCGACGAACGCGTACCCTTTCGCCGATTGCTTGCCAGCTGTTATCTACTTCAAGGCCGTCTGGATGATTTGCGGCGGCTCATCGACCGTCATGGTGACTCTTTTCTAGGTTCTGGTTTTGCCGGTTCTGTGGCGTTTCTCGCAGGTGATACGGAGCAGGCGTTTCGCCTGTTTGCCGAAGACCTGAAGCAGTTACAGCAGTACGCAGGGGCGGAGCCCTGTTTTTTCCTCGGCATTACCGGTTTGTTCTGTATTTTCGCACTGCTTGCCAGAGATATGGAAGGAGACCGTGACCGTGTGCGCCAAGCGATCAGCACTGTTCTGAAACGATGTAATGGCTGTGCCGAAGAAGTCCCTTTTCGGTTTCTTGATGCGGTTATTTGCTCACCCGATGATGTCATGCCCGATATGTTGGCGCTCACTGAAAATCTGGTTGCCGATAAACGAAGCCTGACCTCTCTGGTGGCCATTCTGTCCCTCTATTGGATTGGTGTGGAGATTCCGCCCGATTTTCAGACAATTTTAAAGAAACTGTACGAACAGGCCCGAGAAAATAACTATCTTTGGGTCGCTATGGAATCGGCGGAGTTGCTGGCAACCCTCGACAATAGCCAATCGGAGATGAAAAACAACGCTCAGGCCCTGGCGTCTCAGTTGAACTGTCGATATCTGACGCATATTATTGCCCCGCATGCTTCCTGGAAGCAAAGTCTGCAAAACCTGATCGAGGTAACAAGTAGAATCAAGGAACCAGAAAGGTCGACCCGGCTTTGCTGGCTGGTTGATTATGTTGACGGCACGCTTGAACTGATTCCAAAAGAACAGAAAAAAGCGGTGGCCGGTAACTGGACAAAAGGGCGCATCATAGCTTTCAACAGGCTCCTTTTGACCAAAGAACTTGAGTATATGACCAATCAGGATCGGCTGATTTGTTCGGCTTTGTATCAGGTTGGTGAGGGAGGAGAGAAAAATGGAGGATATGCCTTTGATCCTGGTAAAGCTCTCCCTGCCTTGATTGGCCATCCCTTTGTATTTCTCCAGCGATCACCGCAGACGCCTGTTGAAATCGTAGCAGGTGAACCTGAGCTCGTGGTTGAGCGTAAGGGTGATTCGCTTTTTATTCATTTTTTGCAGGATATTGGAGAGGAAAGCGTCGCGGTCTGGGCTGAGACTCCCACCCGTTTTAGAATTATCAGGATCATTGAGGAACACAGAAAGGTTGCAGAGATCACCGGCCGTGATGGTCTGCATGTGCCCCTTGCTGCTAGTCGGCAGGTACTGGACGCCATCGGCAACATCGCTTCTTTCATGACGGTCCACTCCGCTATTGAGGTACCTAGTGAAGGCTTGCCGGCTGAGCTTGTGGAAAGCGATTCCATGATCCATGTCCATATCCTTCCCTATGGGAGCGGATTCAGGATCGAATTGTTTGTCCGTCCTTTTGCACAGGGTGGACCCTATCTTAAACCTGGTGTCGGGGTGGCGAATCTCATCGCCGAGATTAACGGCCGGCGGTTGCGAACCAAACGGAATCTGCGGGTTGAAGAGGAAAAGGCCAGGGAGATTGAAGAAAGTTGCCCCATGCTTGACCTGGCCATCGATTTAGAGCAGGAGAACAAACGGGAGTGGCACCTGCTCGACCCGGAAGAGTGCTTGCAAGTCCTCCTGGAAATTGAGGGCATCAAGGATCAGGTCATTCTTGAGTGGCCGGAGGGAGAAAAACTTGCGGTACGCAGGCAGGCCGGCGTCAATCAGTTGAATCTCAATATTCGAACCAGCCAACAGGATTGGTTTGCGCTGTCCGGGAAATTGGAGATCGATCAGGACGAGGTTATGGAGCTCAAGACCTTGCTTGATAAGGTCCGGGAAACTCGAAGTCGCTTTATTCCCATGGGGGACGGACAATTTCTGGCGTTAACGCAGGAATTCCGTAACCGGCTTGAAGAACTCATCCTTTATGGTAACAGCCAACCAGGCAGTGAGAATGAGGTCAAAATTCATCCCCTGGCCGCTATTGCCCTTGAAGAATTGACGCATCAGGCGCAGACCAATGCGGACAAGGGGTGGCGACAGCGGTTGCAGGCGATTTCTGAGGCACAGGATTTGACGCCGAAAGTGCCGTCGACCCTGAAGGCCGACCTGCGTGATTATCAGAAAGAAGGCTTCGTCTGGATGAGTCGGTTGGCACATCTGGGCGTCGGCGCCTGCCTAGCCGATGATATGGGGCTTGGCAAAACGTTGCAGGCGATAGCGGTTATTCTGAGTCTTGCCCATCAAGGGCCTACGCTAGTCGTTGCCCCTACTTCGGTCTGCATGAACTGGGAAACGGAGATAAACCGGTTCGCTCCCACCCTTAGTTTCCACATGTTTTCTGAACTGAATCGGGACGAAATTGTTTCTTCTTTGGGTAAATTCGACCTGCTCATTACCAGTTACACCTTGTTGCAGCAGGAGATAGAGCTGTTGGCGCAGGTCCGCTGGCAAACGATTGTTCTGGATGAGGCCCAGGCGATTAAGAATGCGGCCACCAAACGATCGAAGGCCGCTATGCGTCTGGATGGGCGGTTTCGTTTACTTACCACGGGAACTCCCATCGAAAATCATCTTGGTGAACTCTGGAATCTTTTTGTCTTCATCAATCCCGGTCTACTGGGAACCTATAAACAGTTCAACCGCCGTTTCGGTATCCCTATTGAGAAATATCATGACCGTGAAGCGAGGCGAACACTGAAAAAACTGATTCGGCCCTTTATGTTGCGCCGCATCAAATCGCAGGTTTTGGAAGAATTGCCGCCAAGAACGGAGATAACCCTGCGCGTGGAAATGCAGCCGGAGGAAATGCAGTTTTACGAGGCAATCAGGCAGCAGGCCATCGAAAACATCGAAGGCAGCAGTGAAAAGACCGGGCGGCATCTGCGCATTCTAGCGGAAATCATGCGCCTGCGGCGTGCCTGCTGTAATCCTAAGCTCGTTGATGATCAAGTTGAAATTCCCTCAAGCAAGTTGCAGGTTTTTGCGGAAGTGGTGGAAGAATTGCTGGGAGGCGGTCACAAAGCGTTGGTTTTCAGCCAATTCACCGGGCATCTTGCCCTGATTCGAGCCTTTCTCGATGAACGGGGGATCGATTATAGATATCTCGACGGTACCACCCCTACTAAAGAACGACAACAGCAGGTCGAAAGCTTCCAGGCAGGGGAGGGCGAACTTTTCCTTATCAGCCTGAAAGCCGGTGGATTGGGACTCAACCTGACCGCCGCCGATTATGTCATCCACATGGATCCCTGGTGGAATCCAGCTGTAGAGGATCAGGCCGCTGACCGGGCGCACCGGATCGGTCAGAAACGGCCGGTCACCGTCTATCGTCTGGTTACTGCCAACACCATAGAAGAAAAGATCGTCCGGCTGCATCAGGAAAAACGCGACCTGGCAAACTCCCTCCTTGAGGGGGCCGATGTCAGTACCCGGATCAGCGCTGAAGAACTGCTTGAGCTGATCCGGTCCAGTTAATCGTTTTTCACCCCCTGCAATGGGGCCATAGTGCCGACCAGTTTTGCCGGCAATCGGGGAAGACCGCTGATCAACGAAACCACGACTGATGCCGTGTAGGGTATTGCCTGGATCGCCAGTACCAGTGACCAAATCCGAATGTCGAGCATATCGCCATCTTTCCGCAGTAAAACACCGGTAATCGCCAAGCCGAGGGCCAGGGCGAACAACAGTTCTTCCCGGGCGTCCCCCAATGCTTTGAAAAAGGCATTGGCTTGGGCATTTTTTGGAGTACGGAAAAAGCCGATGCGTCGGGTGATGAAACCGGTGAGCATTGCCCGTGCGATGGTGTGCGAGAGTGCCAATCCCGCTAAACCAGCGGCAATGCTTTGCAGGCGCGTGGCGGTTACCCTGCGGCGGTAGAGGAAAAACATCTTCAGGCTCTTGAAGAAAAACAGGACGACCGGAAGACACGCAAAAACAATGTGGGGTGGCGACAGGTAATCCGGAAAGAAGATCATGCCACCGGACCAGCACAAGGCTAACAGGTTGAACAGCATGTTGATGCCATCGGCAAACCAGGGGAGCCAACCGGCGAGAAAATGGTACCGCTGACCCCGGGTGAGCTTGGTTTTTTCCAGACCGAACATCGCCATCATGTGATGGCGAAGAATGAGTACGGAGCCGTAGGCCCAACGGAATCGTTGTTTCTTGTAATCGAGAAAGGTATCGGGCATTAAACCTTTACCGAAGCTGTGGGGAACATAGCAGGCGTCGTAACCGTGTTCAAATATGCGCAGGCCAAGTTCCGCATCTTCAGTGATGCACCATTCCGCCCAGCCACCAACTTCATCGAGTACCTTGCGCCTGACCATGGTCATGGTGCCATGCTGAATAATGGCATTGCGTTCATTACGGGTCACCATGCCTATCTGGAAAAACCCCCGGTATTCGGCCAGGCACATGGCTTTAAAGGTGTTCTCATCCCCGTCTCTGTAGTCCTGAGGTGCCTGGACAATCGCCATGTTTTCGTCGGCGAAGTGTGGTGCTAATTCCCTGAGCCAGTTAGGAGCCACCAGGTAATCGCTGTCAATGACCGCAACGATTTCAGCCTCTGGAGCAGTTTCTCGTAGGGAGTAATTGAGTGCACCCGCCTTGAAACCGGCAAGCGGATCGACATGGAAAAATCGGAACCGTGGGCCCATTGTTTGACAGTGTGCTGCCACCGGTTCCCAGACCGCAGGATCTTTGGTGTTATTGTCGATGATTAGGACCTCAAATCTCGGATAATCGAGATCAGCCAAGGCATTGATCGTCTGAATCATCATATCCGGTGGTTCGTTATAGGCTGGAACATGGATGGATATCATCGGCAAGGCGCTATCGACAAAGGCCTCGACCGGTTGCGGTAGGCGTCGCCATTTATGGATCCATAGGGATTCAGCCCATTCGTGTGCCTCTGCCAGAATAACGAGAATAGCACCTGTTGCGGCGAAGAGCAGGACTATTCCGACCACCAGCGTAGAGGCGGTCATGTACTGGTGTTGGAAATCATAGACGACCCAGACGGCAAAGGTGGTGATGGCGTAGGCCACGATGGCCAAAAATCCGCGGCCACGGTCGAGTAATCCTTTACTGTCTCTAAACAAAAGGAGCAGGATGACAACAGCTAAGGCGATGCTGATAGCTGCCAGTTCCCTCCATTGTGGAATTCTGATGACAGGTTGGGTAAACTCGAATTTTGGCTGCCGCTGGTCGTTGTAGACACCCCATAGACTGCCCGCTTCGCCTTCCAAATCCTTTTTCCAGATCTGGTCAAAGGCCTCCATGATGTAATAGGTGTACTTGTTTTTCTCCGCAACATCGAGAAAGCGCCGTAAAAATTTGGCCTGATTGGTTGGGCTGGCAACAGCACTTTGGCGGATTCGGCCGCCACTCGGCCACCCCACTTCGGAAATGACAATCGGTTTGTTGGGGTAGGCTTTCTGCAGTTCGTTGTAACGCATGACACAATAATCGACCGCCTCATCAATGGGGATCCCTTCCCAGTAAGGAAGCAAATGGACGGCTATGAAATCGACATGTTCAACGAGCTTAGGGTTTTGTAACCAGACGTGCCAGGGCTCAGCCAAGCTTATCGGCGCCCAGACGGATTTTTTCACGGTATCAAGATAGTTGATCATCTGGTCAACCGTCTGGTCCGCGCGCAGAAGCACTTCGTTGCCGACAATCACTCGTATGATGTTACGGTGGTTTTCTCGATACACTTTGATCAGTTTCGAGATCTGTTCATCGTTTGTTTTGGCATCATTGGCGAGCCAAGCGCCGAGAACGACGTTTAATCCATGGGCTGCAGCGAGACGCGGAATTTCGGCGAGATTGTCTTCAACCGTGTAGGCCCTGATGGCATGAACTTGTCCAGCCAAGACTGCCAAGTCTTTGTCGATTTCCTCAATAGACGGATAGATCTGCTTGCTGGGAGATTGTCCAGCCCTGAACGGAGAGAAGGAAAATCCCTGAATTTTTGAGGGCCAGGGAGGCTCCATGTTGGGTGCATTGGCGACCTTCCAGAGTAAGACGGCAAGGCATCCCATGATAAAAGTGATGATAAGACTGGAACGATTCATAATCAGTAAGATAGGTTGAGTATGTTAAACATGATCAGCGGCAGCTCTTTGCAAGAAAATTAATATCCAAGGGATGGTGACGGAAGAGGTTCAGGACAATCTGTAATGATAACCGAAAATATTTTAAACAATCTTTTGTACCACACGGGGAAAAAAACAGGGAAATGAATGGACTAAAGATGCCAGCGCATTATCCCGTCTTCAGTCGTTACATCCTGCAATCCCGAATACTCAGGCACGCGGTACTAGCAGAGGGATGATTAAATAAAAACTCATGGACAGTCAAGCGTCATGTCAAATATTTCTCTGAAAACAGGATAAACGAATTAAGTAGATAACTGCTCATGATTTTTATATTTCCGAGCGCGCCGTATTATGGGCGCCGTGCCGTGCAAACAAGCCGTCAATGTGCCTATTTTGAGGGGGAGCGGCGTTGAGGGAGCGCATCGCCTGCCAGGAATGTATGTCTTGCTGCAAGAGATGGAAGGTATAGTGGTAGAGGGATTCCAACGCTTCGGCTACCGTTTTTTGTGACAGTTGCAGCCGGTTGAGCCGTTCCAGGCCGGCGATCTGAGCTTTGGCGAGGAACTTCAGGGTCTGCACCGATATGTGATTACAGTCCGGGCCAGCGTGCCCGAGGTGACACGCACTGCAGAGTAACGAACCGTTGCCGGGTGAAAATATGAAGGTACGGTCTGGACCGACAGGTCGTTGGCAATTGAGGCACCTGTCCAGTTCTGGACGATAGCCGGCTGCATCGAGAAGCTGGAGGTGATAGAGTGCCGCAATTTTCTGTGGGGCATTGTCAAAATCAAGGGCGGCGAAGGCCCATTTTAGCAGAGCATAGAGTCGAGGATCGGGGTCGTTATCGCGGGTGAATCGTAGCATCAATTCACTGATGTACATGGCACAGATATAGCGACGAAAGTCTTTCCTGATCGACAGATGGGCGCAAAGTAATTCAGCTTCGCTGATGAAGAGGAGTCCCGTTAGTCCGCGAGGTGGGCGATAGAAGATCTGCAGGGATGAAAACTCTTCGAGTTTGTTGACAAACCGGTGCTTGCTTCTCTTCGCACCCTTGGCGATTCCGGTGACACGGCCAAGATCGTAACTGTATAAGGTAACCAGTTTGTCCGATTCACCATGCTCGGATATTTTTAAAACAATGCCGCAGGTGCTGCGGAGTGTCATGGAGTGGATGACGCAGTAGGTATCCGGAGAATGTAATGTCCATCAACCCCCTGCGGGAAAGGCAAGGTTATGTTGTTTAATTGCAGTTCGGCGCTGTTCGGCTGGGAAAATTCTATGTTTATTTTTTTTTCGGCTTTCCAATGAGCGCTTGTTCCTTTTGTATATACTTTTTGAACGGATTCTTTGTTGTCCAACGAGAGCATTATCTGGGAATCTTTCAGGAAAAGGGCGGTCAAGTTCAGGGGTTTTAAATTTGCCCGGTTACCAGTAGCTGGATTGGCCGGATGAAAGGTGTTGATGACCGAAGAGGAGAGAGTCTTCGTTTGGTTGGTCAGGAAAGCAAAGGGCTTCCATGAGGTATACATGCAGAATCCGGTAATCGAGAGAACAATGAGCAGGAGAAGGATGCCGGCGATTGCTGCTGATGATATATGCGATGGTTCAGCTAGTTGTTTCGGGGTCAGGGAATGATTACTCAGTTTTTTCTTAAGAAAAGAGCCTTTTTCTTTGTCGCCATCACGTTCGAAAAAAAACTGTTTGGCAATTTGACGGCCATCGAGCCCTAAATAATTACCGTAAAGGGTTATCTGCCCTTTGGTGAAAATGTCAGCCGGGAGCCTTTCGTACGTCATCGATTCGATGGCTCGAAGGTTTGCAAGTGAAATCTTGGTTGCCTGGGTGACATCTTCAAGCGTCAGCGATTTCTCCTGGCGTAGTTTCTGCAGGTGGATGCCGATGACGTGTTGTTCGGATGCAAGAGGGGATTGTTTGTCTTTCGCTGTCATGAGCGATTATTTCACAGGCCTCATTGCTTACGAGGCGCTAGTCTTTAAATGTGTGGAAACCGTTGTTCCGACGAAGGAACGCGATGTGGTAATCAGCGGCTCATTGTAGTGCGGGGTTTCTACGCAACATTCTAAAGAAGCTTGATGTAGGCCTTGTCACGGATAGCCTTCAACCAGTCCTTGAATCGAACCTCCATTGCCTGCTGGTACAATTTTTCACGAATACCTTCTTTGACCGATTCGTAAGGGGCTTTGGTTTCGGCATTGGTCTCGACCTTCCCGGCTTGGCTCGGAAGGAGTTTGAAAAATTGGTACCCTTTTTCGGTTTCAACGATCTGGCTGACGTCTCCAGTCTTTAGATTGACAACAGCGTCCCGCATGTAGGTGGCCATTTCTTGTTGCTGAAAAAGGCCTAGATCTCCACCGTCGGCGGCTGAAGGAAGGTCAGAATATTGTTTTGCCAGGGTTTTAAAATCATCACCTTTCATGGCAAGATTGCGTACTTTTTCAGCTTTGGCTCTAGCCTCAGCTTTGGTGGGTCTTTTACCGTCTCGATCGTTAGTTTCCCATAGACACCCTATCTGAAGAATGTAATACTCCCCATTGCTTCCTGTTTTTTCGGTGTATTGAATGTTGTCGTAGTAGTCTTTTATCTTATCTTCGGTAATGACCACTTTGGAGCGAATTTCATAGTTGATCAGTTTTGAGCTGAGTATCTGTTCCCGTAAATCTTCTCGGTATTGCTTTTCGGTCATGCCCATGGAGCCTATTTCTTTCCGAAACTGTTCCATGGTTGTTTTGTTGTTGGCAATAAGATTTTTCAGAGCGTTTTCAACGTCTTCATCGCTCACGCGGATATTGAGTTTTTTTGCCTGTTGCAGCAGAAGCTTTTTGTCGATCAATTTGTCGATTACGGTTTTGCGAGCTTGCTGTAAAACTTCGGCCAACTGATTCGCAGGAGTTTCCTCGGTAATTTTTTGAAAAAAAGAGGTGCCGAGTTCATTTACCTCTGAAAGGGTGATCGTATCTTCGTTGACGATAGCAACGTTGCGATCAACCACATTGGCGAAAGTGATAGCCGGTAGGATCAAAAAGAAAAAAAAGGTGGGCAGGAGAAATATTCGTGAGGCCATGGTCTCTGATGAATGAATGATATAATAAGGACTTCAACTTTGTATATTGTTTAACTCACGCAAAACTATCTACTCGGAACTCTGTAAACGTGCAACGATTTTCGAGGGATCCGATATTCCGGATGTTCTTCGAGAGTGGGCTTGGCTTGGAATCTGGCGTTCATTTTGCTGGGATACGAGTAAGCTGTCAATGCAATTTCACAAAGAGAACGACTATGATTGCCGGGATTCAATCAGCCTTGTCAGGTTTACAGGCAGTTGCGACCAAAATAGAGAATACTGCAAACAATGTTACCAATATGAATACCGATGGGTTTTAAAAAAACAGAGTTGTGCTGTCCGCCCAATCCCCGCAAGGTGTCAAGGCAACCATAGAGAAGGTTGATGCTCATGAGCCGTTTTCTTTTCTGGAATTTGTGATATTCTTCCATCCATGAAAATATATTTCTCAATTGTCGCTATGTTAGAAGTTGATCAAAAAAGGCCAAGATCATTCACCCACTGTTCAAACGAATGGAACCACTTCTCGTTACCCATATGTCATCCTTACCACCAGGCCTGACGCACCCTAAGTATCGGCCTGAGGTGGTCAAGTAAAAGTGGACACATTGCTAAGCAGCTTTTTTCAGAAGCTGCCGTTTCTCGAACTCTTTGGGGCTGATATAGCCCAAGTACGAATGACGCCTTCTGCTGTTGTAAAACATTTCGATGTAGTCAACGATGTCCTTCCTAGCCTCGTCTCTTGTCGTATAGTTTGAAAAGAAAACTCGCTCGGTTTTCAAACTGCCAAAAAAGCTTTCCGCCACGGCATTATCCCAACAATTACCTTTCCGGCTCATGCTGCTGATCATTTTATGTTGTTGCAGCATGTTC
>Ga0209697_10000289_pt1 | contig 83010 bp, 53 predicted proteins | sample AliMusrvi5mmetaG_FD_184115 | JGI IMG/M metagenome (GOLD analysis project Ga0209697, IMG submission 184115) | Freshwater lake bacterial and archeal communities from Alinen Mustajarvi, Finland, to study Microbial Dark Matter (Phase II) - Alinen... | ecosystem: Environmental > Aquatic > Freshwater...
CATTCATCGCGGACTCTGCAAATCGTTCAAGCAGAAAGTCTTAAATGCAATATTCCTCGAGTCCACGATTGCTCCAAAACGTCAAGAAAAGTAGTCAAAAAATGCCACGCAAAATGGGTATTATCCCTGAATCTAATTACACAAATTATGAGGAAGGTTAAACCTTCTGTTGCGGCTCTGTTGGTGACCATGCTCTTGTTCTCGTCCATTTTGGTGGCAACTCAAGCCTATGGTCAGGCAGTGACTCTTTCTGCCACTGTAGCGCAATCTTTTAGCTTTACGACTACTGGTTCCGGCTCTTTCGGAACGGTAACGCCGCTCACGCCTGACTACAGCACGACAACATTGGCCGTCACTACCAACGATACGAATGGATGGAATGTGAGTCTTTCTGGTGGTTGGAAAACTACTGCAAACATGAACATGCAGATGACTGGTGCGACTAGCACGCAGATCACTGACCAGACGGAATGGATACCAGGAACGTCCACTTCTACCGCCGGTAATTCCGTTGTCCAAGCCTCGCTCATAAATAGCAGCGACGTTCTAGCCTTCCGTGTCTCCACCGCTTCAAGTACCAATGGAGCAGCCTTCTACTCCACTACTTGGTGGGGAGCCAGCGATGCCGGCGGTGTCGCCAAGTGGGCTGGTATAGCCAGCTCCACAGTATTACGTAAGATCGGTGATGCTGGAGGCGGATCGCCCGGTACTTACAGCGCTTCGACGCACTATAACGACGTTGTTTATTACCTGAATGTCGCCGCTTCTCAGCCAACTGGAGCATATACGACGCCATTGACATTTAGTGCCACTGGGGACTAGACTCAACCATTATCATGAATAAATCACGTCGCATCATTCTCGGCCTGGGAATAACGGCAACGATAGTATCAGGCGCCTTGTTTTCCTTCGCTAGGACCTCTCTAGCAGCGACTGGTCTGACTATACAGCCGATCAAGATCTCTCAAACCTTGAAGCCCGGCGATCAGTCGGAAGGGGATATATTGCTCACCAACGCCAGCGCGAAGGATGTACAAGTAGACATCTCAATTCAGGACTTCGTTCCAACAGCGGGTACAGCAACATTCCAATTCATTGGACGAGCTCCGGGAGTCACGACTGTCATGGATTGGGTTTCCATAAATTCGCCTCATACTTTCTTATTCAAGCAGGGTGCATCAGAGAAGATCCATTACAGCATAAAGACCCCTAAAGATGCCGAGCCCGGCAGCCATTTTGGTGTTGTCTTCTTCAAAGCAACCAATCTGTCTGACATAAACACCTCGATCCAAGTCGGTACCCAAGTGGGAGTGCTGGTCTTCGTTACGATTCCTGGCAAGTTCGAGCAGAAGGGCAAGATCACCGATCTAACCGCTCCAGCCTTCGTCCAACATGGCCCAGTCAATTTCAGTATGTCATTCGAGAACACTGGAACTGTGTATTTTGAACCAAAAGGAACCATCGAGATAAAGAGCATGTTCGGAACCAAGATCGGAGCAGTGCCTATCGAGGGATATGCCGTTCTGCCGACTGGTTTGAAGAAGATGAATTTCCCCTGGAATGTCAGCGGTCTATTGGTTGGAAAGTATACGGCGACCGCCTCTATATATGACGTCGATGGCAACATGATCTCTTCCGTTACTACGTCATTCTGGGCCTTCCCAGTGTGGTATCTTGTAGGATTCGTCATCGTTCTCCTGGTACTGTATTTCGTCTTCCGATTCTTGAGGAAGAAGGTGAATTTCAATATCAGCCTAAAATAGGTTCGTCCCAATCATGAATGAAAAAGATCTATTGGACCGTCATACTTCTGGCCCTCATCGCTCCGCTGTCGCTTTTCGCTAGCAGCTTCACCATAACAGCCTTGATCTGCCATAACGCAGACTGTGGAGATGCGACGCCGCCGACGGTGCCGGCCGATCTTTCGGCTACAGCCGTTTCCTTCACGGAGATCAATTTGTCATGGACAGCTTCCGTTGATCCTGATGGCAGCTCTCCTCCTACCGGCATGGCTGGCTACAAAATCTATCGCGATGGTGCTTACTTGACATCGGTTTCCGGGACTTCGTATTCTGATACCGGATTGCAACCGGGTCAGCTGTATTCCTATACTGTCAGCGCTTTTGATCAAAGAGCTAATGAGAGCGATCAGAGTCCGACTGTTTCCGCTACGACTTTCGCATATTCCACAAATGCCCCAAATCCTTCTGCCGGATCGCCGACGGGGACATTGGCTATCGGAACAACGCAGACACTTCTCTCATTAGTGACTGATGTGGCGGCCAACTGCAAATATGGAAGGGTTGCGGGTACGACATATGTCAATCTTCCCTACGTGTTTGCTACGACTGGCAGCACGACTCATTCCACCATGTTGACGGGGCTCACCAATGGTAATACTTACACTTACTATATCCGTTGCCAAAGCTTGTACGGTTATCCGATGACGAGCGACTATATCGTATCCTTTGCTATACCGGCGCCACAGACGACTGTTGGAGCCGGTGGTGGGGGCGGTGGTGGAAGCGGTCCCAGTTATGTTCCAACAAACACTATCAATGTCATAGCTAGGGGAGTCGCCTATCCAGGCAGCAAAGTAACTTTGACCAAGGATGGCCAATTTGTCGGCAGTTCACAAGCTGGTCCGGACGCGCGCTTTGAAATCGACCAATCGGGTATCGGTGATGGTACGTTCACGTTCGGTGTCTCTGCGACTGATTACCGCGGAGTAAAATCGTCTCTGTTCACCTTCACGGTTTCTCTGACCAGCGGCGTGACCACGGTCATCAGCGGCATATTCATTCCGCCGACCATTTCTATAGACAAGCAGGAGGTCCGTCGTGGCGATCCTTTGACCGTTATAGGTCAAAGCGCTCCACAAGCTATCGTTTCTATGCTTTTCCATTCTGCTGAAGGGTTGGTGAAAAGCACTAATGCTGATTCCAAAGGATTGTGGGCCTATCAATTCGACACCTTGAATCTAGACTATGGAAAGCATACTACTCAGGCTAGATCGGCGACCGGAACTGATATCAGCACCTTTTCCCAATTGTTAGGTTTCACTGTTGGGACCAAGAACGTAGACATGCCGGCGGCCGTTGGATGTAAGATCATCGGGGATTTGAACGGTGATTGCCGAGTCGATCTAGCTGATTTCAGCATCATGCTATATTGGTATCATCGTGACAATCCGCCAGCCTACGTAGACTTGAGCGGCGATGGAAAGATCGATCTGATAGACTTCAGTATCCTGGCCTATCATTGGACAGGCTAGTCAATTTCCATGCAGAAAGAATTTACATTCAAAAATATAGAAATTTCGCGCATATCAGCCGTCTTGGTGTCGACGCTCTTTTTGTTGGTTGCTCTGCAAGTGGTCGCCATCAAGCCTAGTTTGGCTGCCACAGTCTCCTTCGATCCACAAGAGACGACGGTTGGGACCAAGACTTCATTCTTGGTCGGGGTCAATATCGATTCCGAGACTGCCATTAATGCCGTTCAGGTCGTTATAGACATGCCAGATTCTATGGTAGTCACCGATTTTTCTGATGGCGATTCTGTGATCAATCTCTGGGTCGATCGTCCGCACATAAATGCCGGTGGTCAGATAGTCTTTTCCGGCATCATCCCCGGAGGATTTTCCGGAAGAGGCGGCCGATTGATCGTCATGACGGTCAAGGCCAAAGAAGAGGGAGTTTTCAAGATTTTCTTGGATTCATCCTCCAAAATCCTTCAAAATTTGCCGACGGCTCCGGCTGACAGCATCGCTTCTCTGCCTTTGACCCTCCATGTTTCCTCTGGTCGAGACAATATTGCAAATATCTTGCCTGACGCCACACCACCAGAGCCTTTCGTTCCCATGCTAGTCCTTCTTCCGAATGGAAAGGATAATGTTTGGTCAGTAGTTTTTGAGACACAGGACAAAGTTTCAGGCATGAAGGGTTACCAAGTCGCTGAATCTTGGCGATTTATGCCTTCGGATAAGGCGGCAACTTCTTTGTCATTCCATGATGCAGAAAGTCCGTATATTCTTATAGATCAGGCTCTGACCTCGTACATATACGTCAAAGCTACCGACAATCAAGGCAATGTCAGGGTCGAAATGGTCGCGGCCAGGTATCCTTTGCGGTGGTATGAAAGGCCGGAAGGTTATATAATAACGATCGTAGTGGTGCTATTTGCCGCCTATGTCTTCTATATCAACAAAAAGCGGCGTCGTAGAGATCGCAAGGCCTAGGCCGTTCTCATTTCCGGCAGCTTTCTTTGCCTCGCTCACATTCTTAAGCCTGATCTGTTTCTCACAGAAGGTGGAGGCTGCGAACCTTTCCATCGTTCCGAATAGCGCCTCGGGTTCATATGCTGTCGGCCAAGTCTTGTCTGTCGCCGTCCAAGTATCGACTCCGACAGGAGCGCCGATGAATGCCGTTTCAGGGACGATCACGTATCCAGCAAATCTTTTACAAGTCGTTTCCCTGGATAAATCCGGAAGCATCATCAATTTTTGGATAAGCGATCCAAATTATTCCAATTCCCAAGGGCAAGTCACATTTGAGGGTGGAGCATATAATCCAGGTTATACTGGTCCCAGTGGGAAGATCATAACTGTTCTCTTCAAGGCCATTGCTCCTGGAACGGCCAATTTGTCCTTCGTCACAGCCGCTGTACTGGCTAATGATGGCCGGGGAACCAATATTCTCGACAAGACAGGCACAGCTTCGCTTCAAATAAGCAAAGAAGCCACGCCAGCAGCTACCATAAACGTGCCTAGCGTGACTATGCCAGCAATAACGGTGACTTCGAGGACGGATCCAGATCAAAACGCTTGGTATACCTCAGGGGCTATTTCTTTGGCTTGGCAATTGCCTATAGGCACAGTAGCGGTGCGCACGAAGATAGATCAAAGTCCTGATTCATCGCCGTCGGTCGTTGCTAGCCCGCCGATCACTAGCATCGATTACAATCAGGGAGATGGTGTCTGGTATTTCCATGTCCAAGGAAAGGATTCGTCTGGTTGGGGTCCTATAACTAACTACAAGATCCAGATAGACACTTCGAAGGTAGAATCTCCCAAGCTAGATCCTTTGCCGGCCAGCATAGTTGAAGGAGAAGTCTTGCAAGTTTCTGGTACGACATATCCAAATCGAACTGTCTCGATCTTCCTTAAGGACAGTTCCGGAGCTGTGAGCCCACAGACAGCTATGAGCGATTCCGACGGGAAGTTCATGGTCTTTTGGAGCAAGCGTTTAGTCAGTGACACCTATGTTGTTTATTCTGTAGTTTCCAACGAACATGGTATAAAGAGCCAACCGTCATCCAATATGTCAGTGAAAGTCGTTCCTCCGGTCTTGGAAAGAGTTGGCTGGCCGGTGCTCAATATCGCTACTCTCATAATTATCATCTTTACCATCATAGTCTTCTGTATCGCTTGGATCTGGTACGTCTTCCATCGGTTCTCGCGATTCAGGAAGCGTATCCGTGCCGACGTCAAACGTGCTGATCAACGGATCCATGCCAAATTCAAAAAGCTCGAAGATATGGTCATCACCCAGATCCGCTTGTTGGAACGCGAACAAGCCCACCGAAAGCTGACTGCGCAAGAAGAGAAGATCATCAAAGATCTCGGCCGATGCCTAGAAGATGTCGAGGAGGATATCGAGAAGGAGGTCGAGGAGATCGGAAGATAAAGTCAATCATAGACTGCTATGGAGCAAGCAAATAAACAACGCAAGATCCTGACCCTCTGCGTCATCCATCAACATCCGCGGGTTTTGCTCGGCATGAAGAAGAGAGGATTTGGTGCCGGACGCTGGAATGGTTTCGGAGGGAAAGTAGAGGAAGGGGAATCGATCGAAGAGGCGGCTATTCGAGAGGTCAAAGAAGAAGTAGGTGTGGATGTGAATTCGGTACAAAAAGCCGGCGTGATTGAATTTACATTCGAGAATGACCCGAAGATCCTCGAAGTCCATATATTCAAATGCGATGATTTTGAAGGGAAGCCTACCGAAAGCGAAGAGATGAAGCCACAGTGGTTCAATATAGTAGAGATCCCATTCAAGCAAATGTGGTCAGACGACTTATATTGGTTCCCGCTATTCCTGAAAAATAGGAAGTTCAGGGGACATTTCCTTTTCGATGAACCATCGACTGCGGAATATAGCGCCAAGATCATCGAGCACGAATTGACGGAAGTAGAAGACTTGTGTTAATGTATAGGCATGAATCAGCGCTTGTCCTCATTTTTCTTTTTCGTGCTGCTCCTAGGAGCGGTTTTGGGCGTAGCCCTCATCTTCCGTCCGTTCTTGTCGCCGATCATGCTGGCACTCGCGGCCACGGTCATCGTCTCTCCTCTATATCGTCGCTTGAAGCTTATGATCGGCGATGGTCCGTTCCGGAATAATCTTTCTGCATCACTCACGGTCATCCTGGTTCTCATCGTACTTCTGGTCCCGACTTTCTTCCTGATTGAAGGGATATACGGTGAAGTTCAAACCCTCTACGGTCTCCTTATAGATGAAGCCAATCGTTCGCAGGTCATCGCCGCATTGAATACGGCCTGGAGCTCGCTTTCCAATGTTGCCTTCGGTCTTTTGCCAGCTCATACCTTCGATTCATTCAATGTGACCGAAACGTTGAAAAGCGGCCTCGAGTGGGTTTTTAGTAATCTAGACATAGTTTTCAATAGCGTCGCCAAGGTTTCTGGATATGTTCTTATCTTCCTTTTGGCCACCTTCTATTTCCTTCGAGATGGCCGAAGCTTGGCCAAGATGGCTTTTTCATGGAGCCCAGCATTGGCCGCCAATGAAGATTACATCATACGCACCTTCAAGAAGACCATTCGTTCCGTTTTTGCCGGCACTTTGGTAATGGCGTTGCTCGAAGGGCTATCGACTGGCCTAGCTTTCTTGGTCTTCGGCATACCGGCACCAGCGCTTTGGGGTACAGTCGCAGCCGTGGCGGCTTTGGTTCCAGTCTTTGGAGTGACCCTGATCATCCTACCAGGCGTTGCCTATCTCATATTGACGGGTAACTACACCTTCGCTGTCGGTCTTTTTATCTGGGGGTATACCGTCATCATCTTGGTCGATCATTTGCTCGGTCCATATCTCATCAACCGAGGCATCAAAATACATCCTTTCCTTATCCTGTTATCAGTGCTCGGAGGCATCTTGGCATTTGGCCTCATAGGTTTCGTCATGGGACCGCTTCTTCTAGTCTTCCTATTCACCTTATTGGAGATATATAGAACATCGTTTAATCAAGAGACAGGAAATTAGAAATATCAAATTAACATGGCCTTCATCGACGAATTACAATTTCATGCAAAAGCGGGCGACGGCGGAACCGGTGTGGTCCGTTGGCGTCATGAGAAGGGGAAGGAATTTGCCGGAGCAGCCGGCGGAAATGGTGGCAAGGGTGGCGACGTCTATGTACGTGCTGTCCGCGATGTGAACATGCTAGCTCGCCACAAGGCGATCAAAGTTTTTCGAGCTGGACAGGGAGGAGCTGGAGCCAATTGGAGCCGACAAGGAAAAGCCGGCGATGACTGCACCATCGATCTTCCTATCGGTTCAGTTGTCACCAATCTGAGTTCCAACCGGATCGTCGAGCTCCTCGAAGATGAGCAGGTTTCGAAGATACTTCATGGTGGCAATGGCGGTTTAGGGAACGAATATTTCAAGGCTTCGACCAACGTCTCGCCGGAACAATCGACCGGCGGAAGAGAAGGAGAAGAGGCCGATTTCACTGTCGAATTGAATCTGATCGCTGATGCCGGACTCATCGGTCTGCCCAATGCTGGTAAGTCTAGTCTTTTAAATTGTCTTACCAATGCCGAGGCCAAAGTTGGAAGCTATGCTTTCACCACCCTTGATCCAAATCTCGGAGCCATCCATGGTTATATATTGGCGGATATCCCAGGTCTCATCGAAGGAGCCTCGGAAGGCAAAGGCCTTGGTCACAAGTTTTTGAAGCATGTGAAGCGGACCAAGATGCTTGTCCATCTGGTCTCTTTGGAAAATGAAGACGTTATCAAAGCTTACAATGTCATCCGTGGCGAATTGGAGAAATTCGATCAAGAACTCGTGGAGAAGAAGGAGATTGTGGTACTGACCAAGACTGATATGGTCGACGACAAGACTATCAAGGATGCTAGGAAGGCTCTGAAGAAGCTCAATGCAGACGTGCTGGAAGTCAGCATCCTGGATGACAAGTCTATCAAGGTATTCAGCGAAGAGATCGTCAAACGCTTGGAAGCAATCCGCAAAGAAGAGAGCGTCAAAGAAGAAAAGGCATAGGCATGGCTCTGGGGCAGGGGAATTGGACTTATGTAGGTTTAACCTAAATCAACCCAAATCAGCCTAGCCTCGAGATTACCACCGGCTTATGGCCGGTAGTTTTTATGTAGGTTTATCAACCGAGGCTTCATCTCGGTGAAAATCAACCTAGTTTCGCCAGCAATAATTTCTTGGCTACCTCCGGATTTGCCGCCCCTTTGGTCGCCTTCATTACCTGGCCGATGAGGAACTGGATCGAAGCAGCTTTGCCGGCTTTGTATTCAGCTACGGCCTTGGCATTGTCGGCGAGTACTTTGATTATTGCTGGATCAAGATCACTAGAATCGCTTTTCTGGATGAGGTTGTGCATTTCCGCTAAGACTTTGATCGAAGTGGTTGTCGATGAAGACTGACCATTCTTGACCAGCAATGCGAGCAGGTCCTTTGCTCCGCGTGACGAGATATCTCCGTTGGCCGCCATTGAAATCAATTCACCGAATTTCCGAGCATCTACAACAGCAGCTCCAAGATTCGTTTCGGTTCGTCGCTGGCCCACAGCGCCCGACCCAAAACGAATCTTTTCGCTGCTTTTATCGTTACCTGCACCCTTCAGTAGTCCAAGATAATCGGTCAGCAAATAATTAACCGTAAGCTTCACTCGCTTGGCGTCGCCTTTGAACGGCGATATGACTTCCTCAAAATATTTTGCGATCTCGGGTGACTCGACGAATACAGCAACTTCTTTGTCTGTCATGCCGAAATCTTTCTTATAACGGTCACGCTTGACCCAAGGAAGTTCCGGAAGCTCTTTCTTCAAGACAGTAGCGGAGAACTCCTTGATCTCAGAGATCTTGAGTTTCGGAATATCCGGTTCGGGGAAGTAGCGATAGTCATGAGAGCTTTCTTTGCTGCGCTGCGAGTAAGTTTCATTTTTTGCATCATCCCAACCTCGAGTCTCTTGGACGACGAGCCCGCCACTTTCCAAAAGGGAAGACTGACGTTCGATCTCGAACTCGATGGCGCGTTCGACTGCTCGGAAGGAATTCAAATTCTTTACCTCGGTCTTCACTCCGAACTTCTTGTTTTTCGTATCAGATTCTGAGGCGACAGAAATATTTGCTTCGACGCGCATTTCTCCTTTTTCCATATTTGCTTCTCCGGCTCCAAGGTAACGGAGGAGGAGTTGAAGTTCTTTTGCAAATCTAACAGCAGTAGCGGCATCATGGATAACAGGTTTAGTCACCAGCTCCATGAGGGGAACACCCGAGCGGTTGAAGTTGATTAGCGAGAGGCCAGACCTCTGCCCAGATGACCGCGAGGTCTGGCCTCGGTCGTGGTCATGAGTGGACTGCGCTGTATCCTCTTCGAGGTGGATGCGCTCGAGCTCGACGCCAGCTAACTGTCCATCTGAGATGAGCGGATATTTGTACTGACTTATCTGATAACCCTTGGGTATGTCTGGATAAAAATAATTCTTACGATCCCATTCGGTAAAATCAGCCATCTTACCATCGACCGCTAGTCCGACTTTGAGTACGTGTTTGATCGCTTCCATATTTAGGACTGGAAGAGTTCCGGGGTTGCCTAGACAGATAGGGCAGACATTTGCATTCGGTTTTTCTTCATCGGGATCATTCTTGCACGAGCAGAACATCTTTGACTTGGTTTTGAGTTCGGCATGTATCTCCAAGCCGATAGTTGGTTGGTATTTCATAATGCAATTAGTCTAGCAGAAATGCCTTTAAGTATGAAGTACTAAAAAGCGCCGCAGGACTCTTTCCGTCGAGAGCCCTGTGGGCCAGGGGCGAGGCGGAAAGGCTGCTAAGGCGCTTGTAACAAATGATACTAATCGGTCAAATGTTGAACCACGATCTTCCTGACCTGCTTCTTATTGAATTTCTTGCCCTTACTGGCCTCGATCTCCATTAGGAGCTTTTCGATGTCAGCAAGCTTGTAAACGCGGTAATTGTTGATCGGATGCCTAGAAGCGGGGAATTTACCGCTGTTGTCCCAGTTACGCAGGGTGAGTGGCGTAACGCCCAATATCTCGGCCGCCTTCTGAATAGTTATGAGTTTTATGTAAATATTTTCCATATTATAAGCTTATATAAACCTTAATAAACGCTACGAATGATTGATAGGTACTGGTATGAGTGTTTCTTAGCCTTTATAAATACTTTGTATAGAAATATTTAATGGCTGTGATCATTATAGCATGTCTAAATTTTTGCAAAATCAAAAAATTTCCTGCCCTGTTGATAAGAAAATTTTTCGCAGAATTTTCTGCGTTCGAAAGGTCAATTTTGGCTACTGTTTTACAGGTTTTGATAAATAATTCGCTGTAGGGCATTTTATCGCCTCTGGGGGAGGGTGTTTTTAAATTTTTCGATGCATGGTGAAAAGTATTTTGCGCATCTCTTACCAACAATATGCTTTCTGTGTTGTATTTTTTTGTCCACAGAAAATTGCCATTATTTTGTTCTCATATCGCTTATAATTACTCTCGAACCAACATGAAAGATAGCTTTATTTTAGAAGGTAAAAAATACATCTCGGCTAGGCGAGCTTCCGAAATCTCGGAATACGCTCCGGACTACATCGGTCAACTTTGCCGAGCAAAAAAATTGGACTTCCAAATGATCGGTCGATCCTGGTTCGTCACTGAGGAATCTTTGCGCCGACATCAGGAGGAAGTTCAGGTTGATAAAGCAAATCGCAAACGCTCGAAGATCGTTGATGGCGAAATGGACAATCTCAATACTCCGACGGGCAAGAATTACATATCCACCAAGCGTGCGTCCGAGATCACGGGATACTCGGCGGATTATATCGGTCAGCTTTGTCGGGCAAAAAAGCTAGATTTCAAAATCGTCGGACGTTCCTACTTTGTCACCGAAGAATCGATCCGTAATCACCAACAAGGCGTACAAGGCGAGGAGGCAAATCGCAATCGCATCAATAACCTGAAAGGCTCCAGGAATGGCTTGAATGATGGGACTGACACTGAGATTCCGGCGACCAAAGCTGAAGTCAACCCAAATAAAGTCGAAGTTCTGGCTTTACTTGCCGCACCTACCGCTTCGAATATGGTCGAGTCGATAATGAACGATATCGAGAGCGCTGTAGAAAATTCCAGCAGCTTCACTCGTCCAGTGCCTATCCAGTCCATCGGCAAGTCGATGGTAGATACGATCGCTCAGACAGTTTTGGATCGCCAGAATGAAGTGGTTGCATATCCTACCGACCGTAACTTCATTCAGTCGGCCGTCACTCGTCGCCTGGCTCGCCGTATTCTAAATTCATCCATCGCCGTCTGTTTGATCATCGGGCTTTTCCTCGGTGGCGATTATCTGCTCAATCCGCCGATCACTGATTCCAATGGACAGACCGTCGGCTATACAGCCAATATCTTCGATGCGGCGCGATCGGCCGTGAACTATATCGGCGGCGGATTTAATTCGCTCTTGGCATTGTTCGGCCACGGAAAGGAAGTTGCCATGAATCAGTCGTCGCAGACCAACGCGGCTGTTTCCGGATCTGAAGCCAACAATCCAGGCGGATCCGCTTTGCCGCCGACTGGCAATGGTGACGAATCTAACAGCCAAGGTGTCGCCATCCTTCCATCTTCAGGATCGCAAAATAGCGATGATGCGGCAAAGAAGAAGATCCAGTCGACATTTTCGGACCAGGTCGAGGTCCATCCAGATGTCAGCGGTACCACCGGTGTGATCACACCAGTCTTCAAGCAATCGACTGGTAAAGGTTTTATCTACGTCATGGTGCCGATAAAGAAAGGCAACTCGCCTTGATGTATGCCTAGCGGAATATCTTGAATCAGGTCGAAGGATTCAAAATATTCCGCTGGACGTAAGTCCAGAGGTCGATCAGGTTCGTTCTTTCGGGAAACAGAGTGGTGCGGATCGACGCATTGAACACTCGTTAGCATCGGAAGGATGAGCATAAAGTTTATAAATTATTAAGTTATCAAAATGATACGTAAAATTAGTTCTTCAATCGGGCTTTCAGCCCTCATCTTGGCAACGACTCTCGGGTCGTTCGTTATGTTTGAGCCTGCGGTGAGTTATGCAGTACAGAACGCTACTTCACAATTCACGGTCAAGCAGATAGTAAATACCGAGATCTCGTTCTTGACTCCTGGATCCAACATCGTTCTAGCTCCTTCACTAGGAGGTATAACGGGTGGTGATGCAACAGGCACAGTGCAAGTCGTAGTCCTCACCAATAACAGGACCGGATATAACATGACCATCATGGCCAGTTCCTCCGGCAATATGGTTGGTGAAGCTGTCTCCGGCAACAACATTCCCGCCTATTCACCTGCAATCGGTGGCACACCAGATTTCAATTTCACCGTTCCGTCTAACAAAGCCGAATTCGGTTTCACTGCTGCCGCTTCGACAACGGCTGATCTAGCCTTGCCATTCCAAACAAATGGCTCGAGCTGCGGTCTATCTGGATCAAACGCATCGCTCGCACACTGCTGGCTGAATGCAACCAGTACCGCACCAGGAACACAGATCATCAATACTACCGGACCGACGTCATATTCTGGTTCAACAACCACTTTGGCTTTTCACGTCAAGATCATGCCAAATCCGCTTCCGGCGATCCCTAATGACACTTATACAGCGACGACAACTCTGACCGCCTCGGTCAATCCCTAACATGAATTCCACACGCACAAAAATCAAATTCATAGTCTGTTTCCTGACCATATGCGCAGTCGTTTTTGGCGGATTGGAGTTAGTCACCGTCAATGTCAACGCGGCTGTCACCAACGCGGCTGTCGGGAAGACTACTGTCACTACCAAGAAGACGGTTGTTGCAACACCGTCACCATCCGCTGATCCAGGTTATGCGCTCGGCACTCTACCTGACAATAAAGTCTATAACGACTTCGTAGTCGGTCCGGGCAAGATCGAGATCGACTTGAATCCTGGCGAATCTCGCACGATCGAGCTCACCATCGCCAATCGTTTGGGTACGGAAAAGACCTTCAGTCTGACTGAAGAAGATTTCACTGGCTCGAACGATGTCAACAATCCGGTCGTTCTCTTGGGCGATGATCGTGGACCTTATTCGCTCAAAGACCTCATCCATGTTCCAGGCAGCTCGGTTGTCGTCCCCCATGCTCAAAAGGCTTTTATTCCGGTGACGATATCCATCCCCGCTAATGCTCAGCCTGGAGGTCTCTATGGCAGCGTCATCGTGTCGGTCTCTACCAAGCAAGCTTCCAATGAGTCTCCGGAAAACGCTAGCATCGCTACCAACCCGCTCGTTACCCGTTTGGCGACCTTGTTCTTCGTCAGAGTCACCGGAGACGCCAAAGAAGAAGGTAGCCTGACGAAATTCCAATTGGCTGGAGGAAAAACATTCCTCCTCAATAATCAACCGATCAGCTTTGACATGATCTTCCAAAATACAGGCGATGTGTTCCTGGTTCCGCAAGGACAGATCTCTGTCAACAATATGCTCGGCTCATCCGTCGGAGCGATCACTGTCGACCCTTGGTTCGCTTTGCCGCAATCTTTGCGTTTCCGCGAAGTCTCTTGGGCACCGCCGTTCCTCTTCGGTCGTTATACAGCTCATGCTGTGATCCGCCGCGGCTATGGTTCGACCACTGATGAAATGGACCTAGTCTTCTGGGTCATTCCTTGGAAGATCATCTTGGCTATATTCATCGGGCTCATCCTCATCATTCTCGGTCTCCGCTGGATCATCACTCACTTCAAGTTTGTTGGTAAGAAAGGTCCATCCCAATCAGATTCCCGGTAGCTAACTGTCGATCCTTAAAATGTCTAATCGAATGAAGATCCCCAAAATAAACATCAAACAGTTCGGATATGTCGCCGCAAGCTTGGTCGTCATGTCGCTCTTCCTTACATTTGCCCACAACGCGTATGGACAAATGGCGAGTTCACATTGGAAGATCCAGAGCGACAGCGTCAACTTCGGCGGCGTCCGTTCATCTTCGGGGAATTTCACTATCGAGGATACGGCTGGAGAGATCGCCACGGGGATCTCCACTAGCACCCACTACATCATGGGTGCCGGCTACCAACAGATGCAGGTCATCTATATTTCGGTCACAGCTGCTCCAGATGTCACTCTGTCACCGGCTTTGGGAGGATTGACTGGCGGAACTTCGAACGGCTCGACTACTTTCATCGTTACCACTGATGACCCGGCCGGGTACACGGCAACGATCCAAGCGTCTAGCTCGCCAGCACTACGGACAGCCTACGATAGTTTCGCTGATTATGTTCCGGGAGGAGCGGTCCCGGATTTCACTTTCACAAATGCCGCTACGTCTTCTTCTTTCGCATTCAGCCCAGAAGGAGCGGATATCACTGCGAGTTACAAAGACAACGGTTCTGCTCCTTGCGGCACAGGATCGCAAGATACTGCTCTCGCTTGTTGGAATGGTCTCTCGACATCCCCAAAGACGATCCTGATAAGGACCTCCGACAATCAACCGAGTGGCACGCAGACGACCTTGGAGTTCCGAGCTGCGAGCGGTTCAAGTCATGTACAAACGAATGGTACATATATAGCTACGACTACAGTTACGGTTATCGCTCTTTAGGAGCACTTTAGATAGTTCATAAAGTCTGAAAGTTCAAAAGAATGAAATCAGATTATCAAATTAACATGATATACAAAATTAGTTCGTCAATCGGGCTTTCAGCCCTCATCTTGGCAACGACTCTCGGGTCGTTCGTTATGTTTGAGCCTGCTGTCAGCTTCGCCGTCGCGAACGCTACGTCACAATTCACGGTCAAGCAGGTAATAAATACAGAAATCTCGTTCTTGACTCCCGGATCCAACATCGTTCTAGCTCCTTCACTAGGAGGTATAACAGGTGGAGATGCAACAGGCACAGTGCAAGTCGTAGTCCTCACCAATAACAGGACCGGATATAACATGACCATCATGGCCAGTTCCTCCGGCAATATGGTCGGTGAAGCGAGCTCGACCAATAAGATCGGTGCCTATACTCCGGCTGTTGGTGGCACACCAGATTTCAACTTCACCGTTGCGGCAAATGGGGCCGAATTCGGTTTCACTGCTGCCGCTTCGACAACGGCTGATCTAGCCTTGGCTTTCCAGCAAAATGGCTCAAGCTGTGGTATCGCTGGATCCAACTCATCGCTTGCACACTGCTGGATGAATGCGACTAGTACCACGCCAGGGACACAGGTCATCAATACTTCCGGTCCGACGTCATATTCTGGTTCAACAACCACTTTGGCTTTTCACGTCAAGATCATGCCAAATCCGCTGCCAGAGATACCCAATGACACTTATACAGCAACGACAACTCTGACCGCCTCGGTCAATCCATAAAGCAACGCTATGACCGAGGTTACGGTTAGAGCACGATAGGAGAAAGGAGCAAGAAGGAAGGAGAAAAACATGAAATCAATGATCACAAATATAAAATCCGAATGCCGAATATCGAATATCGAGACAAGCTCGAATTTCGAATTTCGAATTTCGAAATTGTCTCGGATTTCTGATTTCGGATTTAGGATTTTGCTCGGCGTGATCATCGTGACTCTCTGCTTCACTTCCACAGTCTCGGAAATAGTCCGAGCGCAAAGCACCTCAAGCACTTTCACAGAATCATTGACCACTAATGGAGTCTCGGGTCAGCCACCATCCATACCGACAGGTTTGAAGGCGACGGCCGTCTCGAATAGCCAGATCGATCTTAAATGGGATGCATCCACGAGCGGCGGTATTTATCCGATCGTCGGATACTTGATCTTCCGCGACTCGAGCTTCTTGGCTACGACGACTGCTCTCTCATATTCCGATCTCGGTTTGATGGCGCAGACGACTTATTCGTACACAGTCGAATCTTTTGATTCGGACAATGTCTTGTCAGGGCAGTCGGCCCCAGTTTCAGCCACGACCTTAGCGAACACACCTCCCAATAATGGAGGCGGAGGTGGAGGTCAGGGCAGCATAGAGCTGCATATCCTCGACATAAAGATCGTCCCGGACTTGAACACGGCTACTGTTTCTTTCAAGACCAATGCGCCAGCTCAAGCCAAGATATTCTGGGGGCAGACTACTGATGTTGAGATGGGCTCGTTGTCGGAACTTGTCTACGGCAAGGATCATGAGCTCCAAATCACTGGTCTCCACTCAGGTAAGACGTATTTCGTCCGGATCGAAGCGATCAACAATCAAGGAGTGTCGATCTCGACGGTGACGCAGTTCACAACAGTTTCACCGGTTCCGGTCTATCCTTTAGCTAACCCTTCGAGCTTCCAGGCCCAACCAAAGGAGGATCATATAGCGCTCTCTTGGAACAATCCGAGCGATACGAGATTCGATAGCGTGAGGATCGTCCGATCAGAGACTTTCTTCCCAAGGGATCAATTCGATGGAGTGCCTGTATATGAAGGCAAGGGCCAACTCTTCAATGATTCCGATGTGACCGCTGGCAAGACCTATTACTATGCCATCTTCGCCAAAGGTATCGATGGTCAGTTCTCATCAGGCGCTTTGGCGCAGGCTCGCATCACGAAGGAAGGAGAGATCGTCATCTCGCCGACCTCTACCGATCCATTCGCCAATATCCCAGAATCACAAAATGTCGATCCAATGATCAGAGCTCTGACATTGTCCGACTTTGATTTCATTCAGGAAGGGAAGATCTTGGTGCAGATCAACGACACTATCGTCGCAGTCAACGGTGGAGAGAATCTAGTCATCAGCTTGAAGTACGAGAAAGTTCCGGAGGTTCTAAAGACCATCGCTATCACTTTGACTGATCCAAAGGATCCAACAAAAGTATTCCCATTCTTGCTCCGGGTCAACGCCGACAAGTCCGCTTACCAAGCGACTCTGGCGCCCCTGGGCCGATCGGGGAGCTACGCCATGAGCATCGTGGTCTTGGATTACCAGAATCAGGGACTCGTCAGGATCCACGGAAGTTTGGAAGCTCTGGCTTTCGCCGCTGTTCCAGCTTTCACACGAGCTGTTCAGGCCGGAGTCGATCCATTGGGTTTTCTCTTCCTCTTGGCGCTCATCTTGTTGATCCTCTTGGTTCTCGCCATCCTTCGCCGACATCATCGTGAGGAATCAGAGTGGAATGTCATCGTTCCCGGGAGAGCAAGCATTAACAATCATCATCTTGACCACCGGCATCCGGGGTCGCCCGGATGATGAGACCGGTTTGAGGATACTCTCTTAAGGTGAAAGATCGAATTTCGATCCAAATGTACATTAAAACAATTAACCAAATATTTTATACGAAACATATAGCTTTCGCGGCTGTATGTATTTTGGCTGCCTGCGGATTTTCAATCTTTAATTTTCAACCTTCAATCGCTCACGCCGCCGTTTCCGATTCCGGCCTTGTAGGTTACTGGTCTTTTGATGAAGGCACTTCAACTATCGCTCATGATCTGTCTGGTAAGGGGAATAATGGGACGCTGAGCGGGACGACTTTGCCGACGTGGACTAATGGGAAGTTAGGAAAGGCATTAAGTTTCAACGGGAGCTCGAGCTATATAAGCGTTCCTTCTAACGGCGCGTTTCATCCGACGACTGATGTGACGGTCTCCGCTTGGATCAAACCATCTAACCAAAGCGGTTACATGGGTATCGCGGGCGCGCATACCTCCAACAGTTATCAGCTTTTTATCAACAGCAATCAAGTCGTTTGGGATATTTATAACGTCAATGGTAGGGATCTTTGGTATTCCGGAAGCACGGTCCCTTGGAACACCTGGTCTCATCTGGTTGCGACTTATACGGCAAGTACCGGTTCGATGAACGTGTATATCAATGGCGTTCCAATCACTCCGCATACGCAAAGTTACGGTGCGGGCGCGCTCCAAAATAGTGCCTCCACATTTTTGGTTGGTTGGTCAGGATACAGTACGGAATTCTTTAACGGCTCCATAGACGAAGTCCGGATTTACAACCGCGCGCTCTCTGCCAATGATGCTCGTGAACTCTATCAGCGCGGCGCCGCCAAATTCTCAAATGCCGTTTCCAACAATGGTCTAGTTGGCTACTGGTCATTCGACGAAGGCACTTCGACTATCGCCCATGATTTTTCGGGAAATAAGAATAATGGGACTTTGACCGGTAGCACGACGATACCGACATGGACGAATGGGAAGTTGGGAAAGGCTTTGTCATTCGATGGAACGAGCGCAATGGTCTCTGTTCCGTTCCTCAATCCGGATACTTTGACTTGGTCTGCTTGGATAAAGACCAGTTCGGCTGCTACTCAAGCCATTGCTGGTACCAACTATGGAAATGCTTCGACTTTTTGGCATGGTGGTCTTATGGTGGTTTCCGGCAAGGCCTATATGACAATAGGCTACATTTCTAGCGCTTACCAAAATGTCTCTGGAACAAAAATTGTTAATGATAATAAGTGGCACCACATTGTAATGACGAGCAATACGTCAGGTAGCTTCTTATATGTTGATGGAGTCCAGGATGCTTCGAGCACTTACTATGTCGGACAAGTGGCCGGACAAAGCGAGACGAATACGAACATTGGAGTGCTGCAAAGTTATGACTTTGGTCAGGGAAAGATTATTTATGCGAATTATTTCAATGGGTCAATCGATGATGCTCGACTCTACAGCCGCGCTCTTTCTGCCACTGAAGTCCTGAATCTCTACAAACTCGGCGCGGCCAAAATGGGTACGAGTGATCAGGGAACGAATTTCTTGAGCAACGGTCTAGTTGGCTACTGGCCATTCAATGGAAAGGATGTTTATTGGACTTCTGCCACTGCCGGTACAGCTTATGATCGTTCTGGAAATGGTAATAATGGAACGTTGACGAATATGAACCAAACGACTTCGGTGGTCGGCGGGAAAATCGGCCAGGCGGTAAAATTCAATGGGGGAAGCGATTCGATTACTCTGACATCTAGTATTAGCACCGGCGGGACTAACAATTGGTCAGCATCAGCGTGGGTTAAAACAACCAGCTCCGCAATAAATAGCGTCCTTAGCAATTCGAGCGGTGGCCCTGTAAGTAATGACCTGAGGACAGATTCATCGAAGATCGCTTACGCACACTACGATGGCTCATGGAAAGAAGAGTTGGGGACTTCTAATATCGCCGATGGTCGGTGGCACAATCTGACCTGGGTAAATAGCAGCGCTCAGACGATCAATCTTTATGTCGATGGAAACCTGGAAAATAATGCAGCGCCTTCGGTTACGTCGAACAGTGGCCCGGTAAATCAGATCGGTCGAAACTGGTACTCGACTGCTAATGCCTCAATCGACGAAGTTCGCATTTACAATCGGGCGCTTTCAGCAGCGGAGGTCAAGGCGCTGTATCAGTATGGGCAATCCACAGTGAAGCATTAAAACAAAGATGAAGAAGAATTTACAAAACAGAATCACGATAAATCAGATGGCCTCCATTTTGTTGGCCAGGCCGATGATCGCTGTTTTGATAATCTCCATGCTCTTGCAGTCATTCAATCTGCAAGCTTTCAATTTCTCATTCGCATCTGCCGAGGCCGCCGTATTCAATCCTCAGATCAACTACCAAGGCAAACTGACCAATACTTCGAATGTCGGCGTTCCTGATGGAACTTACAGCATCCGCTTCAAGCTTTACCAGACTTTGACTGGCGGCTCACCGATCTGGACTGAAACGTGGTGCGACCTCGGGAACTGCGATGGAGCGACCGGCGGCGGATATGACAGACGTATCCAGATCACCAATGGTCTCTTCTCCACCATGCTCGGTTCTACGACTCCGTTCACGGGCATCGATTTCAATCAACCTTTGTATCTCTCATTAGAAATCGGAGGCTCCGCCGCTTCGACAACATGGGATGGTGAAATGACTCCGAGAAAGATCCTCGGTGCCGTTCCAGCCGCCTTCACTTCTGGCACTTCTACTTATGCCATTACCGCCGGTACGTCGAGCAGCTCTCTCTCATCACAAACATTACAGAACATCACACCCGGACAATTTCTTCGCTCCGATGTGCAGAACGCCACTTCCACTACCAATACTTTCTTGAGCGTCCTTCAGAGCGGAGCCGGCAAGATCGCTGAATTCTTTGGACAAGCTTCACAGAGCGTCTTGGCTTTGCTCTCAAATGGCAATGTCGGAGTCGGTACTTCCACCCCTGGCGCCAAGTTGGCCATCTCCGCCAATTCTACGGACACGAACGCTAACGTCTTCTTGATCTCTTCAACCACGGCTGCTAACGCGACTACAACTCTGTTTGCCATCAGCAATACCGGTTCCACTACGGCCGCTAACGGATTTAATATCACCGCTGGTTGCTTCTCTTTGAATGGGGCTTGTGTCGGCGGTTCTTCTCTAACTGGTGCCGGATCTCCGAACACCATGACTTATTGGACTTCTGCAGGGAACTTGGCTGCTACTGGATCTCCGACTGTCGGATATATTTCCGCGACGAGCACGACGGCGACGAGCACGTTTGCAGGTGGATTGGTAGCCGGCGGAGCGACAGGACTTACAGTCTTACAGAATGGATATGTCGGGATCGGGACGATTTCACCTGCTGCAAAATTGGATGTTTACGGAACAATCCGCTCATCATTCGATGCAACTTCAAGCATGAGTATATCTACTGGCAATACAGGAGGGACTTCATTCGTAACTGCTGGAAGCAATGCCTCAATCGCCTTCCAGCCAAAAAATGGACTTACTTATTTCAATGGTGGTAGCGTTAACAATAGATTTTTCGCTTATGATTATACGATTGCCGGCAGTCCTTATTTGGGGTTGAGTGCCCATAATCTAACTTTCTATCAGAATGGTGGCGCTGCGGTTAATATCGTCGATAGCGGGAACAGTTACATTAACGGCGGCAATGTCGGCATCGGCTCGACCACTCCATGGGGCCAGCTATCAGCTTCTAGCACTTCAGCGTTTCCGACCCTTGCCGTTCAGCAGAACAGTACCGGACCGGTAGCAGTGTTCCTAGGAGGAAATGTCGGCATCGGGACGACTTCACCTAGCTATCTCCTAGATATCTCTACCCAGTCTGCTTCAGCCGTTCATGTCTACAAGAATAGCTCGGTCTCAGATTCTCCTACTTCGCTCCTTAGTCTTGAACAAGGTGGCAGTGGCGATGTCGGTCTCGATTTCATCTTGTCGGGCACTCGTACTTGGAGAATGGGCATAGACAATTCTGACGGCGACAAGTTCAAGATCTCATCGGCTAACGACTTTACCAACAACTCCAAGTTCACTATTGATACGACAGGGAATGTGGGAATTGGAACATCAACACCTCAATCAAAATTCCAAGTTTCAAATGGATTTACTAACGCCATGGGTGCATTGGTCATGGCTTCTCCAACCAACGGAACTTTTGTAGATGAGGTTGGCCTAACACGCTCCAAAGCGGCCACAGTTTTGGGAACTGGCATTGGAGATGCGACAGGATTGGCATTGAATGTTTACACCTATACCAAAGACGGAGCATTGACGGTGAGGGGTGATGGTAATGTCGGCATCGGTACAACAACACCTGCTTATCTTTTCCAAGTTGGTGGGCCTGGAAGTCCGACCTATCCTACACATCCTTTATTCCGTGTGGATTCTTCTGGCAATGCGGAGGCGTATGGAAATATTGGATCGTATACTGGATATGGGACATTCCAAAATGTGAGAGTCGGTACGGGTCTCGGTAATTCTTCGATAAGCGGCGGTTCTGGTAATACTGGTGCGATAAACCTTCAAAATATCATTACTGAGTCTTTCACCTTGCAGTCAGCGTTGGATTCTTCCAATGCCTCAGGTGTATTTGTGATGAATGCTCGAGCCAGCACTACTATCTCGAACAATCTGTTCCAATTGCAAAGGAGTGCAACTCCAGTCTTGACCGTGAATTATGCCGGCAACGTCGGCATCGGCACCACATCCCCTGGTTCAGCTCTTTCTGTCCAGGGCAACTTCTTCCTAGCAGGAAACATGGTTTCTACTTCCACAGCCACTTCTACCTTCTATGGAGGTGTTTCCGCCAATCAATTCAACTCTACAGGTAACGCAACCTCCACTTTTGCTCAAGGAATTAATCTGACAAGTGGTTGCTTATCAGTTGGAGGTGTCTGCGTTGGGGGTTCTAACTTGATCGGTGCTGGTACTCCGAACATGATGGCTTTCTGGACACCGACAGGAACCTTGGCTGCTACTGGATCTCCGACGGTTGGATTCTTAACGGCGACTAGCACGACTGCCACTTCAACATTCCTGGGAGGCTTGAATGCTGGCAATAATTCCGCCTTCGTAGTCAATCAAGCGGCGGCAGCTAACTCTCTATATATAGCAGCTAACGGCAATGTGGGTATCGGTACTACTTCTACCACTGCTTTACTCAATGTGAACGGCAACGCTCTCTTCGGTCAGAACATCACTCAGATAACTGCTACTCCAGTAAACGTCTCATTCGGAGGCACATATGGAAACAGCACTCCTGGAAGCGCCGCTAACTTGAAGTGGAGTCTGTTCAACGATGGAATTGCCGCTGATACATATGGTATCGGCATGTCAGCAGGTCTCATGGAATTCCGAGCAGGTTCTACTGGTTCCTTTGGCTTCTTCCCGAACAACTCTACGACACAGGCTCTGAATATCAATACGAATGGAAATGTTGGTATCGGTTCGACCACACCGTGGGGTCAGCTTTCAGCTTCCAGCACTTCAGCGTTTCCGACACTGGCCGTTCAGCAGAACAGCACTGGTCCGGTGGCTGTGTTATTGGGAGGAAATGTCGGGATTGGTACAACCTCACCAGGCCAGACTCTCTCGGTTCAGGGTAACGGCCTCTTCACTGGAAATCTCTATGTCGCCAATCTCTTTGCTACAGGTACGATCAACTTTGCTGGAATCGGCAAGAATATGATCTTGACCACTGACGCCAATGGTAACCTTGTTGCTTCTTCTACTCCGACCGCAGCTGCTTTCTATGCAACATCGACAACTGCAACTTCGACATTTGCCGGGGCTGTAAGCATCGGTACCACCACTTCTTCCGCCCTCCTCACCGTAAACGGTAACGCCATCTTCGGTCAGAACATTTCTTCCTCAACACCTACTCCAGTGAACGTCTCATTCGGAGGAACTTATGGAAATAGCACTCCTGGAAGCGCTGCCAACTTGAAGTGGAGCATGTACAACGATGGAACAGTGGCCAATACATATGGTATCGGTATGTCAGCCAACCTTATGGAATTCAGGGCTGGTACCAATGGTTCATTCGGCTTCTTCCCGAACGCATCAACGACGCAGGCTTTGAACATCAATACGAATGGAAATGTTGGCATCGGCACGACCAGTCCGACCGCCAACCTGACGATCCAAGGAGTGAACCCTTTGGTTGTTTACGATACAACTGGTAACGTGGCCATGACCGCTGGCAATATGGGTTGTGGAGCTGGTTATTTCGGTCTTAGCTTCGCCGGATCTTCCTGCAGCAACTACGCCTTCCTCGGTTCCAATTCCCAAACATTTTTCAATGCACCGAACAATGGCGTAGCTGATTTGGAATTCCGCGTCGGTAACATCAGCCATTTCCAAGTTGGCAATAATGGGGCAGCAGTCAATGGCGTCTCGAACATTGCTCCGGCATATCCTTTCTCTGTCTCTACTTCCACAAATTCCATCGCACCATCCTTGATCGTGGCTTCAAGCGGAAATGTCGGTGTTGGAACGAATTTGCCGTCCGCTTTGCTCTCTGTCTCAAATTCTTTCAACTCTATAGTCAATACGCCTCTGTTCACGATCGCTTCGACTACAGCTGGTCTTTCAACCACAACTTTGTTGACTGTATTGGCGAATGGGAATGTGGGGATTGGGATGGCTGCCCCGACAAAAACACTTGAAATTAATGGTAACGCAAAGATTTCAGCATCTTCTAATAGTTTATTATATATAGATAGGACGACTGGGACGGGATATGGACGTATAATGTTTCAGGATGCCAATACGGATAAGTGGGGGGTTGGCATGAGAGGGGATCTAATTGATAACACCTTTACTATTCGAGCGGAAGGTGGAGCTGGAAATGTATTGAACATTCCTTACACAACCGGCAACGTCGGCATCGGCACTACCACTCCTTCCGCACTCCTCGACGTGAATGGCAACGCGCTCTTTGGTCAGAACATCACTCAGATAACTGCTACTCCAGTTAACGTCTCATTTGGAGGCACGTATGGAAACAGTACACCGGGAAGCGCTGCTAACTTGAAGTGGAGCTTGTTCAACGATGGAATTGCTGCCGATTCATACGGTATCGGTATGTCAGCCGGTCTCATGGAATTCAGGGCTGGTACCAATGGTTCATTCGGCTTCTTCCCGAACGCTTCTGCTGTCCAAGCATTGAATGTGAACACTACCGGAAATGTCGGTATCGGAACTTCTTCACCTTCTGCCAAGCTCGCTATCTCCGCCAACTTTGGAGACACCAATACTAATGTCTTCACCATCGCTTCGTCTACTGGTGGCACTGCTACGACAACTCTCTTCAATATCAGCAACACTGGTTCTACCACTGCTGCAAACGGATTCAATATAACCAGCGGTTGTTTCTCTATGTCGAATGTCTGCGTAGGAGGCTCCAATCTAGTCGGTGCCGGCTCTCCGAACCTGATGACTTACTGGACTTCAGCAGGAACCTTGGCTGCTACCGGATCCCCGACGGTAGGGTACATTACAGCAACTTCAACGACTGCAACTTCAACATTTGCCGGGGCTGTAAGCATTGGTACCACCACTTCTTCTGCTCTTCTCACTGTTAACGGTAGCGCTCTCTTCGGTCAGAACATCACTCAGATAACTGCTACTCCGGTGAACGTCTCATTCGGAGGTACGTACGGAAATAGCACTCCTGGAAGCGCCGCTAACCTGAAGTGGAGCTTGTTTAATGATGGAGTGGCTGCAGATTCTTACGGCATCGGCATGTCAGCAGGTCTCATGGAATTTAGAGCTGCAGCAGGTGGTTCATTCGGCTTCTTCCCGAATAACTCTACGACGCAAGCTTTGAATATCAATACGAATGGGAATGTGGGTGTTGGAACTTCTTCACCAGCCGCCAAGCTCGCTATCTCAGCTAATTTTGGAGATACCAATACTAATGTCTTTACGATTGCTTCTTCTACTGGCGGAACTGCTACAACAACGATCTTCAGTATCAGCAATACTGGTTCCACCACTGCTGCTAACGGATTCAATATTGCCGCGGGATGTTTCGCAGTCGGAGGTAATTGCTTGAACCTCGGTTCATCTCTAACCGGTGCCGGCTCTCCGAATACCATGACTTACTGGACTTCCACAGGGAACTTGGCGGCCACTGGATCCCCGACGGTTGGATACGTCACTGCTACTTCAACTACGGCAACTTCTACGTTTGCGGGAAATCTACAAATAGACGGTGGAACTTTGACGGTTGATTCGATCAATAACAGAGTTGGTGTTAATACACTTTCACCAGCAGGAATATTTGATGTTAATGGCAAGCTTACAGTGCTTTCAGGAGGAAATGTGGGCATCGGGACGACCACACCGTCAGATAGCTTGGAAGTGTATCGAAAGAGTTCGACAGAACAGGTCGGTCTCGTCGTAACGAATGCCCAGCCAGGCGGTTATGGCAGTGGCATCACATTCCGATCGGCGAGATTCGACAATGGATATATCGCGACAGCCGCAAAGATCGGTGCCGTAGGAGCAAATTCTTGGAATGCAGATAATCAGGTCTCTTCTAACCTCGCGTTCTCTGTTTCGAATGCGAATGTCTTGTCTGAAGCTATGAGGATTACGAATACTGGCAACGTCGGCATCGGCACCACTTCACCTTACGCCAAGCTCTCTGTTGCTGGAACCGTCGTTGGTCAGAACTTCATCTCAACCTCAACCACGGCGTCCTCGACCTTTGCTGGAGCTGTTGGAATAGGCACAACCACACCTAACTATCTTCTCGATATCGCCACTCAGTCTGCTTCAGCCGTTCATATCTTCAAGAATAGCGCCGTCGCAGACTCCCCGATGTCTCTCCTTAGCCTTGAACAAGGTGGAGCTGGCGATGTTGGGCTCGATTTTATCTTGTCCGGCACTCGTACCTGGAGAATGGGCATAGACAACTCCGATGGCGACAAGTTCAAGATCTCATCAGCCAACGACTTTACCAACAACTCCAAATTCACCATTGATACGACAGGCAAAGTCGGCATCGGCACCACCACTCCCGGTTCCGCACTTTCAGTCCAAGGTAACTTCTTCCTAGCAGGAAACATGGTTTCCACTTCCACAGCCACTTCTACATTCTATGGAGGCATCGCCGCTAACCAATTCAACTCCACAGGCAATGCTACTTCAACTTTCGCCCAAGGCATCAACCTGACAAGTGGTTGTTACTCGATTGGAGGTAATTGTTTGAACCTCGGCTCCTCTCTCACTGGTGCTGGTTCGCCGAATACCATGACTTATTGGACTTCCACAGGGAACTTGGCTGCTACTGGATCTCCGACAGTTGGATTCTTAACGGCAACTTCTACGACTGCTACCTCAACTTTCTTGGGAGGCTTGACCGTTGGAAACAATGGAGCTTTTGTAGTCAATCAAGCGGCGGCGGCTAATTCACTGTATGTGGCGAATAACGGCTTCATTGGAATGGGAACTACTTCGGCTTTATACACATTAGATGTCTCTGCAAGTGGTAGTAATACTTCGGTTGCACGTTTCTCAAATACCATGGCCAATACCGGATTTGGAGCCCTTGTAGACATCCAAAGTTTTGGCAAACAGGATGCTGGTCTACGTTTTATGGGTGGGTCTACCGGATACACGATGGGCTTGGATGCATCGAACAATAACTTCGTAATCGGCAACGGGCTAAATTACCCAAATGCGTTGACATTAAAGTATTTCAACATCACACAGAGTGGCAACGTCGGTATCGGAATCAGTGCCCCGTCGGCCAAACTCTCGATTCAAGCCACTGCCGGAGGTTCTACGCCGCTATTCTCGGTCGCTAGCTCGACCAATGGACTTGGGACAACCACAACCTTCATGGTAAACAGCTTTGGAAATGTTGGAGTTGGAACAGTATCTCCAGCATATCCATTAGATGTAGCAGGTGACTCCAGGCTCTCATCGATCGTAGAAGGAACCACGGCATATAATGGAACTGATATTACTGATAACGGTCCTCGAAAGATCTTCTTCTCTATACCTAGAAGTAACCGCATACCGGGATGGAATAAGATATTGAGGATCAAGCCGACACCTACAGCTTCTCAGGAGAGCATCAATGTCACAGGTTCATTTACTGCTTCTGGTGCCGCTCAAGTCGGAAATGAAAAGGCCTTGAACTTCCAGCTTGCGATAAGGACCGGTGGAGCCATAACCACTTATTACACATATGGCAAACAAGGTTTGAACACCGATAGTTTACAAGTATATGAAGTCGATAATAGCGGTTCTAGTATTGCTGATTATTACGATGTCTACTTGGTATCCAATTGGTACAGTCAGGATATAGGTGAAGTTACTATCAACTCTACAGTCGATGGTTTTGGTGGTGCAAATCCAGCCATTACCGTCTGGCAAGCTGGTCTCAATACTGGCACCACGACCCCAACTGATATATTGGCAGTTCCAAACGCCAATTTTGTGTTCGATACTTCCGGAAAAGTAGGAATCGGCACCACTTCACCGGGGGCAGCTCTCTCCGTCCAAGGTAACGGTGTCTTTACCGGAAATCTCACCGCTGCCAATATTTCAGCCACCGGCACTGTGAACTTAGCAGGAACTGGCAAGAATATGATCTTGACGACTGATGCTTCTGGAAATCTGGTCGCTTCTTCTACTCCGACTGCGGCGGCTTACAATGCGACTTCGACTACCGCGACGAGTACGTTTGCTGGAGGATTTACTGCTGGTGGTGCGACTGGATTGACAGTTTTGAATACTGGAAATGTGGGTGTTGGAACGGTTAATCCATCAACTGCAAGAATGGAAATTGCAAGAAGTGGAACCGGTCTCTACAACTTGCTTCTTTCAGGTGCTGCTGACGGTGTTACAAGTTTTGCTGTTCAGGGTGGTTCAACAAATATGTACTTGACTTCAAGAGCGAATTGGTTTGATATCGAAACTAATACGGCAGGTAAGGGTGTAGAATTGAAGACTCTTGGCGGCAACCTATTATTGGATAGTAACGGCAACGTCGGCATCGGCACAACCTCTCCTTACGCCAAGCTCTCAGTCGCTGGAACCATCGTCGGTCAGAACTTCATCTCAACCTCAACCACGGCGTCCTCGACCTTTGCTGGAGCTGTTGGAATAGGCACAACCACACCTAACTATCTTCTCGATATCGCCACTCAGTCTGCTTCAGCCGTCCATATATTCAAGAACAGCGCGGTCTCAGACTCCCCGATGTCTCTTCTCAGCCTTGAACAGGGTGGTTCCGGTGATGTCGGTCTAGATTTCATCTTGTCCGGCACTCGTACCTGGAGAATGGGCATAGACAACTCCGATGGCGACAAGTTCAAGATCTCATCAGCCAACGACTTTACCAACAACTCCAAGTTCACCATTGATACGACAGGGAATGTGGGAATTGGGACAACTTCACCTTATGCCAAGCTCTCTGTCGCTGGCCTAGTAGTAGCTGATTCCTTCAATGCAACAAATACTTTGGCAACCTCAACATTCGCCGGAGGATTTGATGTTGGAAATGGCGCTCTACGATACGACTTGAGTTCAGGTGTGACATCGGTCTCCAATCTTCAGTTAGGTAATATGAGCTTCGACTCCGACTACGGTGTCGCTACTTGGATCGACATGCCGGTCACTAGCGCTAGCGCCACCGGAACGATCGAGAGCTACACCGCCAATATGAACGGCAATCCGATGCTGACCATCTTCTCCAAGTCTGATGGTATGGGTGGCATCACCAATGCTAGCGTCTCCGTCGGTACCACCAGCCCATCTTCTAGATTCCAAGTCTGGGGCACGGGCACTGCTACCAACTCGATCTTTGGATTGATCAACAACGCTTCGACCACGCTCATGTCGGTTCTGGAGAATGGTACTACTTATATGTCAGGCAACCTCGGCATCGGCACTACTTCACCTGGCTCGGCACTTTCAGTTCAAGGCAACTTCTTCTTGGCAGGAAACATGGTCTCGACTTCTACCGCTACTTCAACCTTCTACGGAAATATCACTGCCAATCAGTTCAACTCAACTGGTAATGGAACTTCAACGTTCGCCCAGGGTATCAACCTGACCAACGGTTGTTTCTCGATCGCTGGTAACTGTGTCGGCAATTCCAACTTGGGTGGTGTTGGTTCTCCGAACACTATGGCTTTCTGGACACCGACAGGAACCTTGTCGGCTACAGGATCTCCGACGGTTGGATACATCACGGCAACTTCGACCACGGCTACTTCAACATTTGCGGGAGCGATCGCTATAGGCGGAGCTCCGACAGACGATATGTTCGCCATCAAGGGTCGTTCGGGAGTCACTAATATATTAGAAGGTTATGACAGCAGTGGCGTCTCTCGTTTCGTTGTTGGGAATAATGGAAATGTCGGCATCGGCACTACCACTCCTTCCGCACTCCTCGACGTGAATGGCAACGCTCTCTTCGGTCAGAACATCACTCAAATCACAGCGACTCCAGTGAACGTCTCATTCGGAGGTACATATGGTAATAGTACTCCTGGAAGCGCTGCTAACTTGAAGTGGAGCTTGTTCAACGATGGAATTGCTGCCGATTCATACGGTGTCGGTATGTCAGTTGGTCTCATGGAATTCAGAGCTGCTTCGGGTGGCTCGTTCGGTTTCTTCCCGAACGCTTCTGCTGTCCAAGCATTGAATGTGAACACTACCGGAAATGTCGGTATCGGAACTTCTTCACCTTCTGCCAAGCTGGCTATCTCCGCTAACTTTGGAGACACCAACGCCAATGTCTTTACGATCGCTTCGTCTACTGGTGGCACAGCAACAACAACTATCTTCAATATCAGCAATACTGGTTCTACCACTGCTGCAAACGGATTCAATATCACGAATGGCTGTTTCTCTATCTCTGGCAATTGTGTCGGTGGTTCTGGACATACTGGCACCGGTTCGACTAATACTTTGGCGTTTTGGACCGGTCCTAACTCAATGGCTGCTACTGGATCTCCGACAGTAGGGTACATCACGGCAACTTCAACGACTGCAACTTCGACATTCGCCGGGGCTGTAAGCATTGGTACCACCACTTCTTCTGCTCTTCTCACTGTTAACGGTAGCGCTCTCTTCGGTCAGAACATCACTCAAATCACAGCGACTCCAGTGAACGTCTCATTCGGTGGCACATATGGAAATAGCACTCCTGGAAGCGCCGCTAACTTGAAGTGGAGTCTGTTCAACGACGGAGTTTCTTCCGCTAATACATATGGTATCGGTATGTCAGCTGGTCTCATGGAATTCAGAGCTGCTTCGGGTGGCTCGTTCGGTTTCTTCCCGAACGCTTCTGCTGTCCAAGCATTGAATGTGAACACTACCGGAAATGTCGGTATCGGAACTTCTTCACCTTCTGCCAAGCTGGCTATCTCCGCTAACTTTGGAGACACCAACGCCAATGTCTTTACGATCGCTTCGTCTACTGGTGGCACAGCAACAACAACTATCTTCAATATCAGCAATACTGGTTCTACCACTGCTGCAAACGGATTCAATATCACGAATGGCTGTTTCTCTATCTCTGGCAATTGTGTCGGTGGTTCTGGACATACTGGCACCGGTTCGACTAATACTTTGGCGTTTTGGACCGGTCCTAACTCAATGGCTGCTACTGGATCTCCGACAGTAGGGTACATCACGGCAACTTCAACGACTGCAACTTCGACATTCGCCGGGGCTGTAAGCATTGGTACCACCACTTCTTCTGCTCTTCTCACTGTTAACGGTAGCGCTCTCTTCGGTCAGAACATCACTCAGATAACCGCTACTCCAGTGAACGTCTCATTCGGAGGTACGTATGGAAACAGTACACCGGGAAGCGCCGCTAACCTGAAGTGGAGCTTGTTCAATGACGGAACTGCAGCTAACACCTACGGTATCGGTATGTCAGCTGGTCTTATGGAATTACGAGCAGGTGCAGGTGGTTCCTTTGGATTCTTTCCGAACAACTCGACGACACAGGCTTTGAGTATCAACTCAAATGGAAATGTGGGAGTCGGAACGACTTCACCATTCACGAGATTCCAAGTCGGTCAGGCTAGGATAAATGGCATACCTGCAGATAGCGGCGTTGGTTTGTCTGTCGGAGTTAATTCCGGTCAGGATGCTATTGTCATCGGAAATAACTCCACTGTTCTAGATAATCGTGCTTGGTCACTCATGCCTGTGACAAATGGAGGCAATACCGATCTACAATTCTATGAATATGGTTTGAACGGTTCCAGGGTCACATTTCAGACAGGTGGAAATGTTGGTATCGGTACAACCAATCCAGGCTCGAAGCTCGAAGTCCAAGGTTTGGGTTCATTCCAGAATATCAACGCCACGTCGACCACCGCCACTTCGACCTTCTCTGGAAACGTCGTCGTATCCAAATACTTGGCTGTCGGATCGACAACTGCCATGACCGTCTCCCCGAACTATCTGGCCGACTTCAATTGCAATCAGAACACCTTCTGCCAGACTACTATTACGAACACCAACGCTGGTTCATCTGCCTCTGCAGATTTGGTCTTACAGAACGACAAGTCGACGCTTTCAACTTACTATGGAGACATCGGCATCAATTCCAGCGCAAATACCGATGCCAATTACACCGGCTTCTTGCCAGGAGAGATGTACCTCTACAACAGCGATAACGGAGTGGATATCGGTTCTGCTACCAGCACCGCTTCGAGCACGATCAAATTCTTCACTGGGGGAACGCTGACAGCTAATGAGCGCATGAGGATCACTTCGACAGGGTATGTCGGTATCGGCACCACCACTCCTTCCGCACTCCTCGACGTGAACGGCAACGCGCTCTTTGGTCAGAATGTCACTCAGATAACTGCTACTCCGGTGAATGTCTCATTCGGAGGTACGTACGGAAATAGCACTCCTGGAAGCGCCGCTAACCTGAAGTGGAGCTTGTTCAATGACGGAACTGCAGCTAACACCTACGGTATCGGTATGTCAGCTGGTCTTATGGAATTACGAGCAGGTGCAGGTGGTTCCTTTGGATTCTTTCCGAACAACTCGACGACACAGGCTTTGAGTATCAACTCAAATGGTAATGTTGGCATCGGCTCGACCACTCCATGGGGCCAGCTATCAGCTTCTAGCACTTCAGCGTTTCCGACCCTTGCCGTTCAGCAGAACAGTACCGGACCGGTAGCAGTGTTCCTAGGAGGAAATGTCGGCATCGGTACAACTTCACCAGGCCAAGCTCTCTCTGTCCAAGGCAACGGTCTCTTCTCTGGCACAGTCTACGCTTCCAATTTCAATGCCACTGGAACCATCAACTTCGGAGCTCTTGGCAGGAACATGATCTTGACCACTGATGCTGCTGGTAACGTATCGGCTTCCTCTACTCCGACGGCAGCTGCTTTCTATGCAACATCGACAACCGCGACTTCAACATTCGCAGGTGCAGTTGGCATAGGCACTTCTACTCCTAATGGAAAGTTCGTAGTCAATGGCATAGCCAATCAGCTTGGAACAGTGATAGGTGATGCCGGTTTCGGCACAGGCTATGCCGGTCTATCAGTCCAGGGGTCTTTGAATTCAGCCAATTACTCATTGCTAGGCGATTCTTCCAGTCTATATATCAACAGGCCGACCGGAGGGAACATCTACTTCAGAGAGAACAACGTCACCAGCATGACGATTCTAAATGGAGGCAACGTCGGGATTGGGACGATGGCTCCGGCTCAAAAACTCGATATGGTTGCTGGTGGGGCGTATGGGTATAACGGACAAGCGATTATCATCGCCTCTACAACATTAAATAACTATTTCTTTGGTGGTTCGGCGGGAAATCTGACGGCAACGGGGATATTTAATACAGGAATCGGTTATAACTCATTGCACAACCTTACGTCAGGAACGACTAATGTCGGACTTGGATATGGGACGCTTAGTGCTGACCAAACAGGTAGTTCAAATATAGCAATAGGTTTCAACACTCTTGTCAACACTACTAATTCTAATAATGTGGCAATTGGAAACCAAGCGCTTCAGCAAGTTACAAGCGGTTCAGGAAACACAGCGATTGGTACTTACTCTGGAATGAATGGCGGCGCATTAACTGATTACAATTCAGTCATAGATACTAATATGACTTTCTTGGGCAATCTATCCAGTCGAAGCAATTTGGTTGCATCTACTTCTGCTCTAACTAATGGCACAGCCATCGGCTATTTAGCTCAAGTCGGTTGTTCTAATTGTCTAATCTTGGGTGGTACAGGAGCAAATGCGGTCAACGTCGGCATCGGGACGACGTCGCCATATGCCAAGATGTCTATCCAATCAACTTCCAATGATAGTACGCCATTATTTGCCATTGCTTCCTCTACAAATGGGACTGGAACTACCACAGCATTCTACGTCGGTGCAAACGGAAGAGTTGGAATTGGAATGGAAAATCCGGTGACAGCCCTTCAGTTAAATAATAGTCCTGAACTGCGATTGTCGAGGGATGCTGTTTCCGTACCGAATCAATACTTCTCACTGATCGAAAATCCTACAGGGGCTTCATTTGTTGGAATGTCTGACCAAACGAATCAGAAGCCACTTATATTCACTGCAAATGAAAGTACATTGTATCAACCGACAGCGACTTTGGCTTTGAAGTTTCAGGTCAACAATGAGACGGCGCTGAACATTGATTACTTAAAACGCATCGGTGTTGGTACGACTTCCCCTAGATCATTATTGGATGTTGTCGGTACTCGTGGGTCACAAACCGATTTATTTAATGTTTCGTCCACTACCGCCACTGATGTGGTCTCCAGCCTGTTCAGGATTCAAGCCAACGGCAACGTCGGCATCGGGACGACGAGTCCAGGGGCATTATTGGATGTATATACTGAAGTCACGGGCGCAACCTCAACATTACGATTGAGTAGAGGTAGTTTAAGCGGTTCGGGAGATGCAATCGGCGCTTTGCAATTTTATGAATCGAAGTACGGTGGAGGGGTCGAGGCGCAAATTTCCGGTTATAGAGGAAATTCACAACTTTATGGAGGACTGACCTTCTGGACGAGTAACAATAATAATTTGCTTGAGCGAATGAGAATAGATAATCTAGGCAACGTCGGCATCGGGACGACGAGTCCAGCAATGAAATTGGATGTTGTTGGCGCTGGAAGATTTACCGAAGGGACACTTCGTTCCTCGGCAATGCTATCAACTGGTACAATCGGGGGTGTCGGCGGAGTACTATATTTGGCAAATGATGTTGGTTCAACATTGGGTGCTACGAGATTTATAACTACTTATTCTGGAGCTGGAACGATAGGTTATTCTAATCTCGCAATTCAAAGGTCAACAAACTCTATAGCTTACGGAGGTGACCCGTCAACCTTGACTTATGTTACATCTATGACAATAGATGGTAGCACCGGCAACGTCGGCATCGGGACGACGACGCCGAGATACAAAACAGAAGTAGTTGGTGGTTCTGCTACTCCATTCGGTGTGACCTCTAACAATACAAATACTGCATATTTGGATATCAATACTCTAAATTCTACGACTTATAGTAAAACTCTTTCTTTGGGTGTGGAAAATGGGAACGCCACACCTTATGGATTTATCCAGACATCTGGAGGTTCATTCTTTAATTTGGTCTTGAACCGTTATGGAGGCAACGTCGGGATTGGGACGATGGCTCCGGCTCAAAAACTCGATATGGTTGCTGGTGGGGCGTATGGGTATAACGGACAAATTTTGGCACAAGCAAGCACAACGCTTTTTAACTACTTCTTTGGTAACAGTGGTAATTTGACTGCCACAGGTGATACTAATACTGCTGTAGGTAACACCAGTCTTCATAGTCTTGGTGCCGGAGGAAAAAATGTTGCTATAGGTGGAGGAACTCTTTATTCGGGAGTGACGAACGGATATGATACCGCCGTCGGATACACTGCAGGTTATTATCACACGGGCGGTTTTGATACGGCTATTGGCGCAAGTTCACTATTCCACAATACGACAAGCGGAAATAATACGGCCGTAGGCTATCAGTCAGGTTACACTCTTCTTTCTGGCGCGAACAATACCTTTATCGGTTATGGCGCTGATGTTACTTCTGCCGCCTCCACAACTTTGACTAATTCAACCGCTATTGGTTACAACTCTATTGTCGGCTGTTCCAATTGTCTAGTCTTGGGCGGCACGGGGGCGAATGCGGTCAACGTCGGGATCGGGACAACTTCGCCGTGGGCGGCATTATCTATTCAGGAGACTGTCGGCGGTTCCACTCCATTATTCATAGTTGCTAGCTCGACGGCTGGAACCGGAACGACGACGGCTATGTTCATCGATTCATATGGAAGGGTAGGTGTTGGCACCACTACTTTGGCTGCCCCGTTCACTGTTACTGGTTCGGGCACAGGCATCGTTCAGACCGGTCAATGGGTTGGAGGCAATAATTACGCCGGTTATTATATGAACGGCGATTTTGCGACTGTAGCCAACAATTTCAACTTCTTGAGCAGCCCGACTGATAAGAATCTTTATATCAACAGACCGTCAGCCGCGGATATCATCTTTAGGGAAGCAAACGGGGCGACGCCGAATATGATATTGAAGGCAACAACAGGTAATGTTGGTATCGGGACGACGAGTCCGTTAGATCAGTTACATGTCTTTAAAACTGCTTCTGATCACACCATGGCAGTTGATTCTGCTGGCCAATATACGACAATCGATTTTATGCACAGTGGTGTGCAGAAAGGACAGATGTACTATGATAATAGTAATTCATTTTTTGCCTTCGCCGCTGCCAATTCAATACCTTTCTATATAAACCCTGCGGGAGCGAATGGAAATGTTATTTTAGCTACAGGTGGCGGTAACGTCGGCATCGGCACCACCACTCCCGGATCAATGTTGAGCGTCGCTGGAAATGGAAATATCATTCCGCCTGTTACGGTGACCGGGGCACAGAGTCCAATATCATTGAACGGCACGTATTATTACGCCGGAATTTACAATGGACAATATTACTACACCGGTTCGAATGGAGGTTTCATCTGGTGGCTGCCTATAGGATATTGGATCGTTTCTCCGGTTCTAGGAATGCAGGTAAATGATTTCTATCAAGGAGGCATCGGAAACGGTCAAGCACCTTTGACTGCCGGTTGGACGCCACAGATTGGTGCGACTGGAACTTTGACGACCGCCGCCAGTACTGCAGCCGTGGCGGTCAGCGGTAACGGGTATCTCTCCGGTTCGTTGGGAATAGGCGGAGGGTTGACGATCTTTGGTGCGAGCAACTTTATCGCGGCGACTACGACTTACAATACCAGCACCAATATCTTCAATGTCACCACCGCCAGTTCGACTAACTCCATATTATCTATCTTGGGAAATGGAAATGTCGGTATCGGCACCAGTACTCCTACCGCGTATCTAGACGTAAATGGCAACGCGCTCTTCGGTCAAAATATTACTCAGGCAACCGCAACTCCTGAGAACGTCTCATTGGGAGGTTCATATGGAAATAACACTCCGGGCAGCGCCGCTAATACCAAACTTAGCCTTTTCAATGATGGTGCAGGGAATATTTACGGTCTCGGCGTCTCATCAGGTCTCATGGAATTCCGCACGCCGGCGAATGCTTCCTTCGGCTTCTTCCCGAACAACTCCACGACTCAGGCGCTCAGCATCAATTCTGGCGGCAACGTGGGCATCGGCTCGACCACACCCTGGGGTCAACTATCGGCATCCAGCACTTCAGCGTTTCCGACTTTCGCCGTTCAACAGAACAGCACTGGTCCGGCCGCGACTTTCCTAGGAGGAAATGTGGGGATCGGGATGGTTAGCCCAGTGTCAAAGGTTGAAGTCACTACCAATGACTCAGGCAAGTTCCTTCAGTTGGATTATCTGGGTAGTCCGCTGAACTATAATCTGAATGTTGTTGATGCTGTCACTGCGAACAATGTCGCTTGGAATTTTACTCAAAGGAATAATGGGACGGATTACAATGTGTTGAGTTTTAATGGTGGAAAAGTCGGCATCGGGACAACTACGCCAGATGCCGCGTTGACTGTTACTTCACCAGCGTCCGTATATACATCTGAGGTGGGAAACCTAAAAATCAATGTCAACGCCAATCCTCGGCAAATGCTTTACATGGGTTACGACACGAACCTTGGAACATATGGGTCAGGATATATTCAAGCAGAACAGAAGGGAGCAACATGGACGCCTTTGTTACTCAACCCGAACGGTGGAAATGTCGGCATCGGAACCACAACTCCTGGAGCGACTCTAGATGTGAATGGCAGCTTACGTGTCGGTTCAGAACAAACATTGATTCTAAATAGGACGATTCCAACGACCGTCGACAATACGGTTGATATCGGTAATTTTGCAACAACACATGCTCACACTGTACACATGTCGATTGTTGTTAGCGACGGCGGTTTCTCCGTTTCAAAAGTTTATGATATTGCTTCAGGATATGATCAGACCGGGGGTGCTTGGAAAATCGTTCAGCCAATTTCAGATTCCGGTGTATATAGCGGAAACAATTTCCAGCTTGAAGCCAATCAAAGTTTATACATTTTATCTTTCAGAATAAGGAGAACGGTAGGTGCGCAGCCTGGTACTGCATATGTGACGATGAATTATGACAGCACATTGAATGGTGTCTTTACAGCTTCTTCAGCAACTGCGAGCGGTGTTGCGGCAGTCACGACATTCTATCCGAGCACTGTTCTAACTCAGGTTGGGGGAAATGTCGGGATCGGGACGACGAGTCCGACGGCGAAGTTGCACATTGCAGGTACCGGACAAAATACTCCAGCTTTGACAGAGGCTGGGTCGAGAGACAATCTGTTGTTTTTGGATCAAAGCGCGAACTTAACTACTGGATCTGGAGGAGGCGCTCTATTCGGTGCCAACGGACAGCGCTTTGCCGCGATAAAAGGATATTGGTGGGACAGCACTGGAAATTCCGTCGGTGATCTGGCTTTTTCTACTCGCAGAGCTGTTGGCGATTCTGCACTGACGGAAGCGATGAGAATAATGTATACCGGCTACGTCGGCATCGGCACGACCACTCCAGACAATATGTTGACTATTGCAAAGGATCAAAACCAGTCGACCTCTATGGATTTGAGAAATCCCAATGCCGGCTCAAGTGCAGCTACTAATTACTTTGCATACAACAGTTCTTATGTGGCCGGCTTCGGTTTGTCTGGCACCAACTTCAGTGGTTACGGATCGCAACTTGGGAACATGGCCAATATCTACTCGAACGCTCCGAATGGTTTGAACCTTATGGCCGATAACGCTACTGGCTTTATCGATTTTGCTACAGGCGGTCCTACAGAACGTATGCGTATCGCCACCAGCGGTAGCGTCTATATCGGCACATCGACTACATATACCGGCACATATAAGTTCTTTGTCGAAAACAGCACCAATGGCGTGGCTGGATTCATGAACGATGGAGCGTTGGGAGCTGGAGGTGGAGCCGGCATGCAAGGTTTGATCAACGCTTTGCCAACTGCCGGTGGACAACGCCTAGGATTCCTGACTTTCGGTACCATGACGACCGCGGTCAAGAACACCGCATCTGTTGAAGGATATGCATCGGACGTGTTTACTCCGACGTCTATGCCGACATATCTGACCTTTAGTACAACGCCAGCAAACTCCACGGCTCGCGCAGAAGTCATGAGGATCGATCAGAACGGAAATGTTGGTATCGGCACAACTTCACCATCTAATACTTTGACCGTTAATGGCACCGGACAATTTACTGGACACATGGCTATTGGTAATTATGGAATAGTAGACACATATACAGGAATTGCCGGTGACCCAGTCAATCAGCAAGCACGCCGTAATCTTCCATCCACTCTGTTATTAAACGACTATCGTTCAGGAGATTTATCTACAGCATTTGCTCAAGAGAATTTGTCTGTAATGGGAAGTTATAAACATACTGGCACTGCCTCTACCTCGATTTACGGCATAGACTCATCACCATATATCAATTCTGATTCCACGGGGCCGTTCAACGGTCTTGAGGCCGTTGATGGATATTCTACGAATTTTGGCTCTGGGCCAATTAGTTATATGATGGGAGGTGATTTTGGAACAACAAATTATGGAACAGGCCGGATAAATTACTTGGCTGGTCTCGGCAGTTGGTCGACGAACAAAGGGGCGGCAATTGTTGACGCGAATATCGGTTTTGAAGCAGGAGTTGCAAACGAGCATGGCACAGTCGCAAATAGCTATGGAGTGATGATAGACAGCGCAACTAACACTTTGGGTGGAACCACTCAAAATAACTATGGTCTGTATGTTAATGATCAATCAGGTTCGGGAGCTGCTAATACCTATAATATCTATTCTGCTGGAACCGGTGTGAATTATTTTGGTGGCAACGTCGGCATCGGGACGTCGACACCGTCAAGCATATTGCATGTGAGAAAAGATCTTGATTCTGATGTTGCTCTTACGGTTGAAAATCAAAGCACTGGAGTTCATCATGACGTGCAGCTTGTATTGAAAGACGCTGTTAATACTCTTTCCTTGGTTACCCAAAGCACTAGTTTGGTTCAGGATTTTATCGGAAGCAGTCTTATACATAGTGGTGTAGGACCTCTCAACATCAAGGCCGCCGTAGCCAATCAACCTCTTAGGCTATATGCTGGCGGTCAAGATTCTACCTCGCTGCGCATGACTATCGACGGTACGGATGGTCACGTCATGATCGGCACAACCACGAATCTGAACAGCGATTCGTTGACTGTCTGGGGAAATACTACTGGTGGCAATCATTACACCCGCATGGCTTTGAATAATCCTACCGCTGGAAGCGGAACGAGTTTCCGTTACTATAACGGATCTCTCATTGGCGCTGCTATAGCTTACAATAACGATACTAGTCAGTTCCAGATCGATGGTTTGTCACCGAGTTCGTTTACGACATTTGGCACGGCGGGAGTCGAGAGGATGAGGATCACCAACGCCGGTGATGTCACTATGCAGAATAGTTTAATGATCGGCGGGACCAATGTCTCGGCCAGTAACAATTCCATAGCCTTTGGTCATACGACCGATAATAATAGTAATATCACTGCCAGTGGTAACGGAAGTATGGCAATGGGATACGGAGCTTCTTTTTCGGGTGCCGGCCAAATCGCTGCCACGGGTACAGGTGCATTTGCCGGAGGATATACTACCGGAGGAGCAGGGACGATGATTGTTTCCTCGATAAATTCTGGAGGTGGCGGGTCATTGGCTTTTGGTGAAGCGGTCAACTGGGGACATATTTTATCTTATGGTGCAGGTTCAGTCGCTCTCGGTTATTCCGCGGTTTTGGGTGACATAACTTCATCTGGCATCGGATCATTTGCCTTCGGTGAAGGTATGATGCATCCCATAACTTCCTCTGGAAATGGTTCATTTGCAGGCGGAGATTCATTTAATGGAGCAATAACAGCCACAGGAGATTCATCATTCGCCTACGGTCAGAACATTAATGCCACAGCACAACTAGCCACCGCCTTTGGTTCCGGTTACACCAACTCTACAGCTAATAGCTTTAATGTTGGTTATGGCGCAACACCGACCATAGCGATAGATGCAAGTTCAGTTGGTGTGAATGGAACCCTCAATGCCTTTGGTGCGTCGAGATTCACTACTCTCCCTAATTTTGGTCCGGCCTCTAATAACGTCCAGGTAGGAATGTGGAATCCGCTCTGGACCGCTATAGGTGCCGGCAAGTCTCTCTATGACGATGAGGATTTCGCTGTTGGATATAACGGTGTCAATGTCTACAACAATTCCGGAGGCAATGGAGTCGTCATTAACAGGGTTGCTTCCTCGACAGCGCCAAATACTTCAGGTTATGTTTTGCAGATTGTTGATAACGGTAACTCAACTTCACCCGGGTACGGCGGATTCTATTTGCCGATATTCGCGCGTGCCAATACCACTTTTGTGGAGAGATTCAAAGCTTGGCTTCCGGTCGGTTATACATTTGTCCTGGCAGAAAATCCGCAAGGATCTGATAGTACGTCATATTGGTTGACGCCGGTGGCTGGTACAGGCAAGTGGGAAGAATACATCAGAGTCTCTCATGCCGGTAGCACGGGTACTTTCTCCTCTGGCGGACACGTTTGGGTTTCGAGCGCGGCCAGCAACGTCTTTAGTTGGTACTTGGCCAGCGCAAATATCTATGAGGTCGAAAACGGAGTGGTTACGACGAACACTCTGGGAACGGCTGGTCAAGTTCCGTATTACGGCGCAGCCGGAAGGTCGCTCACAGCTACATCATCGTTGTTTATTGCTAGCACTAGTAATGTTGGTATCGGAACAGTTGCGCCTCGTGGAGCCTTGGAGACCGCGGCCGGAGCACAGGGAACGACCAATGGTAATGCAACATTCACTGGTGGCGGAGCAGGGTGGGTCGGTTGGTATGGAAATACCTGGTCGAACGTGATCGGTCAGGGCGCGGGCGAGGCAGCTTATCATGGTGGCGACGCAGGAGGAATATTCAACGGCGGCGCTGGAACTTATGTGTCTGGTGGTGGCGCAGGACTTTATGCCGCGGGCGGAAATGGTGGAGCGTATGGCCGAGGCGGAACAGGACTCTTCGTCAAAGGAGGTATTGATGGTGTGAATTATGGAAGCGGAGTTGCCCCGGCCCTCGTAGTTCCAGATAATGGTGGCAACGTCGGCATCGGTACAAACTCTCCTGGAAATAAGTTGACTGTTATGAAGTCAGTCAACGATACTATTCCTGCGTTAGGTAGCAATGGTGGTAGCTTTGGAATATTCAAATCGGACTCAGGGAACCAGCTAGGAAATTACGGAATGATCTTTGGTGTATTAGGTACTGGCGATGTCTTTCAACAGGTTCAGCGTGTAGACTCTAACGCGACTGCTTACAATCTATTATTGCAGCCGAATGGTGGTAATGTCGGTATCGGGACCACTTCTCCTTATGCCAAACTTTCGGTGGTCGGTTTGACGGTCGCTGATAACTTCAATGCCTTGAACTCATCCGCAACCTCAACATTCTCCGGCGGATTCGTAGCCAACGGTTTGAGCATCCTCGACAACGCTCAATTGGGGAATATGACCTTCGATGCTGATGCTGGTACGGTCTCTTGGATGGACATGCCATTCCTATCAGCTGCCAACAACACTGTGGAAAGTTACAGCGCTCAATTGAATGGAAATCAGGCTCTGACTATCTGGGGACAGGAAGACGGAGCGGGCAATCTGAAGAACTTGCGCAGTCTCTTCGGTACCACCACTACTGCTATCCTTTCTTCATCCAACATACCTTTCGGTTCAGTCATCATTGGTAACGGAGCGCTCTGTGTGCAAAATAGCGGAGCGGCTAACAACTGTGCCACTGCGGGTAGAACGGCCGGCACGATATATGCTCAAGCGGCTTCCGTTACTGCCCTCGACTTGGCCGAACAATATCCGACCACTGACACTACTTTGATGCCTGGCGAATTGCTCATGGCTGATCCGGCCAATCCGATCTATGTCTCCAGATACAATGCCAATCCTTCTTCAGTTTCAACGACTGGTACCACTTCGGTGATGTCAGCCTCAGGTACCGCTTCGTTGGTTTCAGCATCTGGTACTGATCCGCTGGCTTCAACGACGGGTACTACCCAGGTTGCTTCAGTGTCAGGTACTTCTCCAGTCACTTCAACCGTCGCACCAGTGATCATAGGTGTTGTCTCTACTGCTCCAGGTCTCGTCCTTGGCGGATTCAACGGAAATGTCGAGAAGGCTGCCAAGAATGTTCCAGTAGCTTTGACAGGTCGCGTTCCAGTCCTAGTCAACCTCGAAGGCGGACCGATCGCCGTCGGTGATCGCTTGGCTCCGTCATCTATTCCGGGTGTCGCGACAAAGGCTACGAAGACTGGATACACAGTCGGTACTGCTTTGGAGTCGGTGACTTCGCTTGATGGTGCAAGCTCCGTGGCGGTCACAGCCTTCATCGACAGAGTCTACTATGTTGCGCCGGTCATCTCTGTGGTGATCAGCACGACTACGGTCTCGACTACGACTATCGATGAACAGATCGCTGCAATAAACACGCAAATCACTTCTATCGGTACTCAAGTATCGAGCTTGGCGTCTACTACTATGGATTTGGCCTCAACAACCTCAGGATTCACTTCAGTCGCAACGGTCTTGGCTTCGACAACAAATGATCTACAGTCGCAGACCGCTGGCATCAACATGCAGATCACTGCTATCAATTTGAAGCTTGCCAATCTGGCTTCTACTACATCTAATTCTGCCTCGACAACTTCAGGAGCTGGCTTTAGCGGAGGTTCAACTTCCGGTTCGACTATTTCCAGCACAGCGTCGACCACAGCCGATCAACAATTCGCATCTATCAATTCTCAAATCACCTTGATCAACTCTCATGTTTCAAGCTTGGCTTCGACTTCAGCTGATCTGGCCTCGACCACAGCTTATCTAGCCGACGCTATCGATGCGTTATCTGCGACCTCGAGCACCTTCTTTGCCAGCACGTCACAAGCTCTAGCTTCTTCTACGCCATTCATTCAGGCTATCGCCAATGCTGTGCAAAATCTGATCGCCGTGGCAGGGAATTGGGTCGTCAACCGATTGACTGCGCATATCGCCTACATCGATCGTGTCGAAGCCAAGGTAGCAGCTATCTCTGAAGGTTTGGAAATGACCGATCAAGCCACAGGATCGATCTACTGCGTGGCTATAAGGAATGGTAATTGGGACAGAGTACTTGGTCCTTGCGGCACGGCTTCGTCAACTGCAGTTGTGGCTTCATCGACAAGCGCTACCAATACTGCGGCCGTTATAAATACGGCGTCTGTTGCAAACACCGTTATTCCGAATCTCATCGTAACCGATACATCAGCTCTGTCTTCAGCCACAAGTTCGACCGTAAGCGGAGCGTCGGTTTCGACAACATCCTCAACCTCGCCTTCAACTGGCGCTGCTCCTGCAACCAATCCTACGGCAGCGGTCACGGCCAGTTCAAGTCCGAGCATGACCACGACTGTTTCTGGCGTAAGCACGACTATTCCAACCACTACTATCACTGATCCAGCTGCCAATACTGTGTCGAGCAATCCAGTAGTTTCCCCAGCTTTAGCGCCTTCTTCAGCGCCTGCATCTGCTCCGGATCCGGTAGTGGCCCCTGTGGCAGAGCCTGCAGCTCCAGCGGCTGCTCCTGCAGCGCCGGCACCAGCCCCAGTTGATACAAGTGCCGCTGCGCCAGTTGCACCATAGAGAAAAGAAATTAGAAATTTCAAATTAGAAATTAAAAATCGGATGAATAACAATTGTATTTACAAAGATGGGGGATTATACTTAGCACTGGCACTGGGAAGATGCCGGAGTCATAATAATGGATTCGTAATAATATCAGAACAAGGGATTCTGATGTCAAAAGATTTCAATGCGTGGAATGAGAAAAAGAAAAAGTTGAACGAGATCGAGCCGCATTTCTATCGAGAAGGTGAAGTGTGGTGGTGTTCCGTTGGTGTGAATGTGGGAGTGGAGATGGATGGAAAAGGTACGAAGTTCGATAGACCGGTGGTTATTATCAAGAGTTTTGGCAGAGACGCGCTTATTGGAATACCTCTTACTGGTTGTAGGAGAGACGGAAGATACTATGTATATTTGGGGAAGATTTTGAACGTTGAGAATTCCGCGATTATTTCACAGATACGTCTTTTCGACGCGAGAAGGCTTATTATGAAAATCTCCACTTTAGATGGTCATCTGTTTTCTTATCTTCAAATCAGTGTCAGGAATCTCATATTTCCTCAGAAAATAGTATGCCCCCGATTTTACGGGGGACTGGGCGCGAACGCCATTTCTGATGTCCCCGAATTCACGTTCACGGGGGCCGGGCCATAAGGCCATTTGTAGATTTAAGTTTAGCAGTGTCAACATTATTGTCAAGCTCCAGTCTAATAATCAAATGAAGAAATCCCTTATCACAATCAATAGATATATATGTATCTCGTCTTTGATATTTGTGATGGCCTTTTCCAATCTCTTACCACTCATCCCGATCCCTAAAGCTTCAGCTACTACCGCCGCCAATCTTTCGAACGGCCTGGTCGGCTATTGGACAATGGACGCCCAAGATAATATTCCCAATGGTCAATCCTGCCCGGCAACCGGTGGAACGGTGTCGACTTCATCCGAAGGATATTGTATTCACACTTTTCTGAGTACTGGTACTTTTACGGTTCCTAGTGGTTTTGCGGGTACAGTCAGGGCATTGGTCGTTGGCGGTGGTGGTAGCGGAGGAGGATCTACCGCAGGTGGTGGAGGAGCTGGAGGACTAGTTTATAATGCCGCCTACGCAGTTACTGCTCAAGCGTATACAGTTACGGTTGGTAATGGAGGAGCACAAGCTGGTTCTGCAACTGCCGGTGTTACAGGTCAAAATAGCGTATTCGGTTCAATTACAGCTTATGGTGGTGGGGGTGGTGGATATACCAATGCAAGTGCCGGTGGACCAGGTTTACATGGCGGTAGTGGTGGTGGTGGAGCAGTATATAGCATATATGGGCCGTATGCCGCTGGCACAGGCACGGCTGGACAAGGTAATAATGGAGGTACTTGGGGAACGGATAATTATCCAGGTGGTGGCGGCGGTGGAGCCGGTGGAACCGGTGGAGCTCCGACTGGATCACAATCTGGTAACGGTGGTACCGGTATTGTCAATCCTATTGCCGGTTCAACTGTAGGGCAAAATATAAATGGAGCATATTATTTGGCTGGAGGCGGTGGCGGCGGTTCAGGATCTGCTGGCGGTAACGGAGGTAACGGTGGCGGCGGAGGTGGGACCAGTAGTGGATATGCAGGAACGGCCGGGACGGCCAATACTGGCGGCGGCGGCGGCGGCGGTTATTTATATTGCTGTGGATTAGGCGGAGCTGGTGGTTCAGGTGTGGTAGTTATCGCTTATCCGATTGTTTACACAATTCGCGATCGTTCTGGGAGCGGTAATACCGGCACCGCTATCGGTGGTCCGGCGCCGACGGCGGGGAAGTTAGGGCAAGCATTGAGTTTTGATGGGATTGCTTCTGGTATCGGTGTAAATTCAGTAGTTTCTTCCATTGCTACTGGACCAGTCACTATGTCGGCTTGGGTAAAGTTTCCAACGGTCTATGGATCAGGAAGTCCTTGTGGAGTAGTTTTTCGTATGGGTGATTACTATTCTACGAACGATATTCAGTTAATATTCGGCACTTATCCAGCTTGGGGTGGAGGTAGTAATGATGGAACATTAGAGGTTCAAACAGCTGACAACGGTGCCACTCCTCTAACTATTGCCAAGTCGAGTAGAAGTACTTGGACAGCAAATCAATGGTATCACGTGGTCGGTATTTATAATGGAACCAGTGGACATACTTACGTAAATGGTGTCAGTGATGAATCGTACTCTGGATCGGCGAACCGTATCGCTTCACCCGCGGCGGTTGCTGCGGATATTGGTCATACATACACTAATTCTGGTTCATACATTTGCAATTTCGGCGGGACTATCGACGACGTCCGCGTATATAATAGAACGCTCTCAGCCAGTGAAGTCCAACAGCTCTACACATCCGGCAAATCCACGATCAACAAGGCTTCTACTCTCGCTAGTCAGACAAAAACTGTTATCTACTTAACATCCGGAACTACATGGACGGTGCCGTCTGATTGGAATAATGGTAACAATACGATAGAAGTCATCGGCGGCGGCGGTGCTGGTGGGAGCGAACATAATGGTGACGGTGGAACTGGCGGCGGCGGTGGTGCGTATTCGAAAGTTTCCAATCTTGCATTATCCGGAACTATAACTTACCAGATCGGGGCCGGTGGTACTCCTGTTCAGTCCGCAACCGGAAATCCCGGAGGAGATACTTGGTTCAATGGCGCGTCATTTGGAGCGTCCTCCGTTGGAGCCAAGGGTGGTGGCGGTGGCTTAGATTGGTTTTCTGGAAATACTGGCGGAGCTGGAGGAGCGAAAGCTAGCGGAATCGGCACAGTCAAAAACTCTGGAGGAACCGGAGGTTTGAGAGATACTAGTGGCTGGAATTCTGGTGGCGGTGGTGGCGCAGCTGGTCCGAATGGAGATGGAAATGTTGGAGGGGCGAGTGGTGGAGGTGGTGGCTGTATTTATGCTGGTGGGACTGGAGGAAGTGGAGATGCTGGTTTAGGTGGTGCAGGAGGACCAGGAGTCAGTAACGGGGCTGGAGCTAAAGGTTCCACGGGAACCGAATATGACTATAGTCATGGTTCTGGCGGTGGTGGAGCCGGCGGCGGATGTACAGCTGGTCTCGGTATGGGTGGCGGTGCTGGCGGATCCTACGGAGCTGGTGGAGGTGCTGGAAGCGGAGAAAACAGCGGAGCCGGACAAAGCGCTCTTGGTGGAAATGGTGCTCAAGGTCTCATCGTCATTAGCTATTATCCTAAAACAGGTTTGAGTTCCGGACTAGTCGGTAATTGGACTTTTGATGGTACGGACACTGCTTGGTCCGATTCCACTCATGGCACGACTTTGGACAAGAGTGGAAATGGATATACCGGAACGTTGAATGGCATGCAGCAGGGGACTTCCACTGTTGTGGGGACGATCGGGCAAGCTCTGCAGTTTAATGGGTCTGGTCAATATGTTAGAACAGCTTCTTTACCTGCCATGTCTGCCTATACTTTTTCCGCCTGGGCCAAAAAGACAGGGGCTGGGGATCAGGATCCGAGAGGGATGATCATGGGATATTCTGCTAGTAGTGGCAATAATTACATAGATATTTGTTGGAATAGTTCGGGCAGTCATCCGCTATTTTCAATCTCAACAAATACCGTTGGCCAGACTACCGTCTACTCTGGTGGGAATTGTGCCGCAACTGGAGTTTGGGCACACTATGTCGCTACCTATGATGGAAGCTTCGCACGACTGTACATGAATGGGCAATTGATCGCCGGACCGACTGCTATTACTGGGACAGTCGCATCGGGTGCGTTGGACATTGGTCAATTATATGGCGGCTCATACTATTTCAAAGGCATCATCGACGATGCCCGTGTCTATAATCGCGCCCTTTCTGCCGCAGAAATTACACAACTCTATAATTTCGGCAAAGCCAAAGTGGACGTTGCGAGCGGTCCGGCAACAAGCTCCGGTTCCGGCCTGGTTGGCTATTGGACGTTTGATGGTAAAGATACAGTTTGGACATCTGCGACGGCCGCCACGACTTTGGATAAGAGCGGTAATGGTAATACTGGGACTTTAACTAATATGAATCAGGGAACTGCGCCGGCGCAAGGAAAGATCGGGCAGGCTTTGAGCTTTAACGCAAGTAATTATGTCTCCTCAACTGACATAATAGGAACCAATACAGTCACGGTCTGCGCGTGGATCTATCCGACGCAGATTGGATCGTATGCTTGGATCATGGGAAACGCTAGATTTATTATTCAATCTACTCCCGCAGGATACATTTATCTGTCGAGCGACAATGGTAACACTAAACTTCAAACTGCCGATATTCCTGCCGTAAAGAAATGGTCTCAGATGTGCGCTGTAAGGTTAAGTACTGGGACCGGAACGATATATTTGAATGGTGCACAAACGGCAACAGGAAACACTGGCTCACCCTCAAGTTATGCTTTATTCGCTATTGGAGTGCAGGATGGTTGGGGTGATGGAGTAGGAGGTGGTTTTCAGGGCACCATCGACGACGTTCGTGTCTATAATCGCGCTCTTTCGGCTACGGAAGTCAAAAATCTCTATAACCTCGGAAAGGTCAAAGTGAAGCCATAATATAAAGAGTATTTTGTCTAAAAATATGCTATAATATAGATATGAAATTCAGACAATCCCTATTTTGGGACGTCGATCCCAGTACCATAGACACACAGAAACACGCTAGATATGTGATCGAGCGTATCTTGGATTTTGGCAGGCCGGAAGAAGTCCGTTGGTTATTTCGACAATATCCAAGAGGTACGATCAAAGAAGTTCTAAATCTACCACGAGTTCAATTGTCTCCTAAATCAAAAAATCTATGGACTCTAGTCCTACAGTAAAAAAGATTAGAGTAGAAGATTTGCACCTTGAGATTCTACCTGAAAAAACGAGAAATGCCTTTTTGCGTTGCACAGAGGTTTCCTTGTTTGACCAAGGCGGTTGGTATCTTGCGGGTGGAACAGCCCTGGCTCTTCAAGTTGGACATAGGCAATCGGTGGATCTGGATTTCTTTACGACTACGAAATTTGATGAAAAAGCCGTCAGCGAACAACTGAGCACTATGGGCCAGTGGGAAACTACCTCGATCAGTTCGGGGACGATTTTCGGTGAATTCTTAGGCGCCAAAATCAGCTTGATTTATTATCCATTCTTCAAAAACGCGGAGGATCTTCTCAAAGTTGGATTTGTGAATATAATCTCTCCATCCGATATCTCCGTTATGAAGATTATTGCGATCAGTCAGAGAGGAAAGAAACGTGATTTTATCGATCTATATTGGCTGAGTCAGCATATCTTGCCGGTAGAAGAGAGCATCAAGCGGATCGATGAGCAATACACGGTTAAACAAAATCTAAATCATATTTTGAAAAGCTTGGTGTATTTTGACGACGCTGAAGAAGACGTCATGCCGCAACTCCGATTCGATGTGACCTGGAAGACAGTCAAGGATTATTTCACCAAAGAGATCCCGATCATCGCCAAACAGCTGGTGCTCTGAGGGAGGAGACTAAACCTTATATCTTATATTTGACTGAATTAGAGGTATCATGATACCAGATATTAGTCAATATATACCTTCGATCGGTCTCGGTGCCAAAATGATGATCGATGCTTTTCCGGAAAAAAGGATCATTTTGACCGGCTCATCGTCGTTGGATCTATCCAACAAGATAGGCGAACCGCTGACTGGCCGTCACTTTACCATGACTTTATTGCCGCTTTCCCAAGGAGAGATGGAAGTCAGCCGCGTCGAACTTGGTTGGGATATCGAGAATTTTCTCATCTATGGTTCATATCCGGAAGTGTTGAACGAGCCTGATCTTGAAAAAAAGAAAAAGATCCTGACCGAATTGATTTCCTCATATCTGTTTAAAGACGCACTGGCTCTGGAGGCTGTGCGTTCCCCTGATACTTTGTTGAATATCGTCAAGTGCTTGGCGTTTCAAGTCGGGAATGAGGTGTCTATAAATGAAGTCGCCAAGACGGCGGGAACCGACGTCAAGACGACGGCCAAGCACCTGGATCTTCTGGAGAAGATGTTCATCGTGAAGAAAGTCAGAGGTTTCAGTCGCAATTTGAGGAATGAGATATCAAAGAAAGCCAAATACTATTTTCTTGATAATGGCGTGCGAAACGCGGTTATCTCGCAATTCAACCCCTTATCATTGCGCAATGACATAGGCGCGCTCTGGGAGAATTTTATCTTCATGGAACTAGTCAAAAAAAGCGGGATCGAGGGAAAATTCGATAATTATTATTTCTGGCGCACGCATACCGGGCAGGAGATCGACATAATCAAAGAGTCGGATGGAGCGTTAACGGCTATTGAATGCAAATGGTCAAGGGAGATGGTTGTCGTCCCTTCTCTATGGAAAGAGGCGTATCCTAAGGCCGCAGTCGAATTCGTGCATAAAGGCAATTATTTGGATTATCTGCTTTCGTAGTGTGTTTAATGCCTTGTTTTTATTTGCAAACTATGCTAATTTAATGTCGTGTAAGTATTCTCGTCACTTACACGTTAGCAATCTAATGCACGAGAGATTCCGCTAGCGTGTCTTAAGTGATCCGTGTTGCGGGTAATAAAAGAAAATGTCAAAGAGACTTTTCGTAGGCAGTCTTGCCTGGGGTACAACCGATGCCACCCTGAAGAAGCACTTCGAAGCGGCCGGTGCAGTTGAATCAGCTGCAGTTATCATGGACAAGATGTCCGGTCGTTCCAAGGGCTTCGGCTTCGTGGAAATGGCTTCAGATGCCGATGCAGATTCTGCTATCAGCAAGCTGAATGGTTCGGAACTCGATGGTCGCAAGATCGTCGTCTCCGAGGCTCGCCCGAAGGCCTAATAAGGCACAAGGAGCAAGCAGTAAGGAGGAAGGAGAGGGGAAACCTTCTCCTTTTTCCGTTCCCGGTTGCTCCTTCCTCCTTCCTCCTTCCTCCTTCCTCCTGTATACTATATTTATGTCAGACAACAATATTCACAACGAAGGAGAGTTTACAAAAGCCGATATTCACCAAGGCGAGATAGATAAGCATATAGATCGTATCACCCACGAGTTCCGGGAGGGTTTTGAGTTCTTAAAAGCATACCCGAAGTCTGTGACCATCTTTGGTTCTTCGCTGGTTAAAAATGATTTTGAGTCTTATAAAAATGCTGAATTGTTAGGAGGCCGGATATCTCGAGAAATCGGATACGCTGTGATGACTGGTGGTGGACCAGGCATCATGGAAGCAGCCAACAAGGGCGCTTATGATGCTGATGGTATGTCGCTCGGGCTCAATATCAGTCTGCCGCATGAACACATCACTAACGCCTACGTGCGACACTCGCTGAAATTCTCATATTTCTTTGCCAGAAAGACTATGCTCATGTTCGCCAGTGAAGCTTACGTCTTCTTTCCGGGAGGCTTTGGGACTTTCGACGAGCTGTTCAGCGTATTGGTTCTCATCCAGACTGGAAAGATCCCTCGTGTTCCGGTCATACTCTTTGATTCAAAATTCTGGGATCCATTCAAGAAGTTTGTCATTGATTCAATGGAAAAGTCATACGATGCGATCGATCCAAAAGATCTGAACTTATTCGAGATCACTGATTCTCTCGATCGAGCCATCGAGATCATAAAAAAGGCGCCGGTCAGCGAATGGTGGAGGAACATCAACTAATGAAGTTTTCTATTCAAGCGAAGGTTGCTGGCGGTAGAGCCCGCGCTGGAATAATTGAGACATCGCATGGCTTGATCGAAACGCCAGCTTTTATTCCGGTGGCTACTAAGGCTACGATAAAATCTCTGACGCCAGAGCTCGTCCGTGACGCGGTCGGGGCGCAAGCGGTCTTGGCAAATACGTATCACCTGTATCTTCAACCCGGAACTGAAATACTCGAAAAAGCCGGTGGCTTGGGCAAGTTTATGAATTGGTCAAAACCGACGTTCACCGACTCTGGTGGATTTCAAGCATTTTCACTTGGCAGCAACGGTTTGGGTCGGAAGTCGAAGATCAATAAAGAAGGAGGGAGCAGGCGCCCAGAAGGGCGAAGCGGTGGAGCAAAGGAGGAAGCAGGAAGAAGTGCGACGGACAATGACATATCAGAACAAATTCCCATGGCGGTTGTGAGTGAAGATGGTGTTGCTTTCAAATCGATCATGGACGGCTCTAGCCACATGTTCACTCCAGAAAGATCAATCGAAATACAGCATTCCATTGGTGCTGATATCATATTCGCCTTCGATGAGTGTCTGTTACCGGCGGAGTCTTATGAACGACAAAAAGCTGCTGTCGAAAGGACAACCAGGTGGGCAAAGAGGTGCTTAAATTTCCATGCGAGAGCTGGGAGAACAAGTACTTCAGCGGAAACTTTCGGAGGCCGAAGAGGCCGAGAAGTAGACGCGGCGACAGCAGTCGCCGACGTCGGTTCCGCGGAAGTACTTGGTCTTCCAGCTCTCTTCGGAATCGTCCAAGGCGGCCGCCACGAAGACTTGCGCCGCCTAAGTGCACAACAAATCTCCGCTATGGACTTTGATGGTTTCGGGATCGGTGGTTCTTTCGACAAAGAAGATATTGGCACAGCCGTTGGCTGGGTCTCTGATGAATTACCTGAAGGGAAGCCGCGCCACCTCCTAGGTATTGGCAGCGAACCTGCTGATCTGATCCTTGGCATTGAAAATGGTATGGATACTTTTGATTGTGTCGCACCCGCCAGGATCGCTAGGAATGGCGCCGCTTACGTCAGCTCGGACGGAAAAGGTAAATCCACAATCAATCTCACCAACGCCGAATTTGTCAGCGATTTTTCACCACTCGATCGTTCTTGTAAATGTTATACATGCACAAATTACACTCGTGCGTACCTTTCTCATTTGTTTCGTGCGAAAGAAATGTTGGCTGCCACTTTGGTTACCATTCATAATCTCTATTTTGTCGTCAATCTAGTGAAGCAGGCCAGGGAAGCCATAATCGATGGAAAGTTTCCTCAGTTCAAAGAAAAGTTTTTTCAGTCGCGCTAGATATGAAATCATTTATTACCGTTTGACTAGTTGCCTTTTGCTTTTTCTTTCTGATAAAATACTCGCACCTGTCGAAATCTAAACGCCTGATAGTTAAATTATCAGTCAGTAATTGTATTTGAAAAAGTTATGACAAATAATCAAAAACAAACGATCAGCCCGACCCCAAAAGTCACCCTTGATGACCTTGCTCTCATGGTCAAGAACGGCTTCGATCATATGGATAAGAAGTTCGATAAAGTAGACGTAAGATTCGATAAGGTTGATGAAAGGCTCGATAAAGTCGAGGACAGATTAGATAAGGTCGAACAATCGGTGTATGTCCTAGATTCTCATATGAAAACTTTGGAAGTTCGAGTGGGAAAATTAGAGTATGTGTTATATGAAGAAATGAGACCGACTATGGAAACTATCCAGCTTTTATGGCGTGGACACGAGCGGCGCATTGGAGCGCTTGAAAGAAAGACCGGATTGGCTAGGCGGTAATTATTGCAGATCCGATTAGATTCAAATCTCCTTCGGTTTGTAGTCATCCGGGGCTCTGTGAAGCCACCATTCAAGTTGATCTAAGGTCAGCAAGCCTTCCTGTGAGCCGATGAATTGTGCCACCGACATGGGGTTGACTGGTGCCCAAGTCAGAGCTTCTAGTGGAGTCTTGCCTAACGCTAAAGCCGCTACGAATGTAGAAGCCCAAGCATCGCCACAACCTGTTCTTTCGAAAGCCGGACGCGGATCTGGATATGTCGGCATGTGATAATAATGATCTCCGTCGAAAAGATAAGATCCACTTATGCTGTTGGTGATCGCTACTAATTTTGGTCCACGATCAGCTAGGCTTTTCATAAGGAATTTTATATCAGATTTTTCATCCATTCCAAGCAATCTTCGCGCTTCTTCCAAATTAACAACCAACAGGTCTGTGCGAGCATATATCCTCTTTAACTCCTCAAGACCCAATTTCATCTGGAAAGTTCCAGGTTGGAAACAGAGCTTTATTTTTGGATTTGCATCTAGGTAGTCGGCGATCTCCATATGATATGGCAACGTATTTGCGGCCACTGACGTCAGGTACATCCATTTCGGCGGAAGACCATTAACGTTATAACGGCTATGGCTTAGGCGCGAATGAAAGGTCGGCGGCAGGCGGTAGTCGAATTCCGTATGATTGACCAGGATAGTGCGGTCTACATCGTACCAGAGGACGAAGTGATAGTTGGTGGGTTTGTTCTTCTGGACTCGGATAAAGGTTGTGACGACTTTGTTCCTTTGCAATTCTACCAAACAATCTCTGCCATTAAGATCATCTCCGAGATTGGAGACTAGAGCCGATTTGAGTCCGAGGCGTGCGGCCGAAACGGAAGCGTTGGCGGCATTGCCGACAGCCTTGACGACTTTTACATATTCAAAAGGGATCTTATCGCCGAATCGCATGCATAGTTCGCAGTCCTCCTTATTCAACTTGCAATTCACATGTGCGTCTTTGAGACGGATGAAAGCGTCGCTGGTGATATCGCCGATAGCCAATATGTCTATTTGCTTGCGCAACATGGGGATATTGTATCATATTTTATGTTCGTAACATGGTAGAATAGTATTATGAAATCGCTCAGAGAATACATCCAAGAAGCGGCCGCCAACAAGAAGGCTATTGGTCATTTCAACATATCTACTCTCGACGGTGTTTGGGCTGTTGTCGATGCCGCCAAAGAAATGGATGTGCCAGTCATCGTCGGCGCTTCCGAAGGCGAGCGTGACTACGTTGGCCCAAAACAGATCGCCGACATCATCAAAAGTATCCGCGAGGAGCGCGGCCAACCGGTGTTCTTGAATGCTGACCACACTTATTCATTCGATCGAGTCAAAGAAGCTATCGATGCCGGCTATGATTCTGTGATATTCGATGGTGCCAAACTCTCGCTCGAAGAAAATATCGCTGTAGCCAAGAAATGTGTCGACTATGCAAGGCAGGTCTCGCAAAAAACTGGGCGCGATATCTTGGTCGAAGGAGAGCTCGGTTTTATCGGGACTTCTTCGAAAGTGCTCGACGCTATTCCAGAAGGTGCCGCTGTCGGTGAAGACATGATGACCAAACCGGAAGACGCGGCTCGATTCGTTTTGGAAACCGGTGTCGATCTTCTGGCGCCGGCAGTCGGCAATATTCACGGCATGATCCGTGGTGGTGATCCCGCTCTCAATATTGGGCGTGTAAAGGAGATAAATCAAGCCGTAAAGATCCCATTGGTTCTTCATGGTGCTTCTGGAAATTCAGCTGACGATATCAAAGGCACTATCCTAGGCGGTGTAGCTATAGTCCACGTCAATACCGAGCTGCGCGTCGCTTACCGTAGCGGTCTTGTCAGGTCATTATCGGAAAATCCCGATGAGATCGCAGCCTACAAATATATGAGACCGGCCAAGCTCGCCATGCAGAAGACCGTAGAGGAAAAATTGCGAATTATTTCAAACTGTGTATAATAGCTCTCATGTTGTCATTGACGATAGAAAAGCGAGATATGAAGCAAAAGCCCCAGGCTTTGCGCAAAACCGGCAAGATTCCGGCCGTTTTTTACGGCCCTAAGGAGGCGACTACGCCGGTTATCGTCTCTACTCCTGAATTCAAGAAAGTCTGGAAAAAGGCCGGTGAATCCTCAGTTATCATCCTCAAAGATGCTGCTGGTAATGAGCATGAAGCCCTCATCCACGAAGTAGATGTTCATCCGTTGACCAGTGAGCCTCGTCATGCTGATTTCTATGTCATAGAAAAGGGCAAGAAGGTCCAGGTGGCCGTTCCTCTCATCTTTGCTGGTATTTCTCCGGCCGTGAAGGATAGCGGCGGTATTCTAGTTAAAGTCCGTCGCGAGATCGAGATCGAAGCTGCCCCTCGCGATCTGCCGCACGATCTTACTGTTGATATATCCAAGCTTGTCCAATTGACAGATGTTATCTTGGCCAAGGATCTTCCGTTGCCGACGGGTGTTGAATTGAAGATCAGTCCTGATGAAGTCGTTGCCTCCATCTCTGTTGCCAAGGAAGAAGTCGAAGAGGCTCCTGCTGCTATCGACATGACGGCCATCGAAGTCGAAACCAAGGGTAAGGAAGTCAAGGAAGGTGAAGCGGGGGCTGCACCGGCTGGTGGCGATGCTGGAAAGGGTGGTGATAAGGGCGACAAGAAGTCCGGCGACGCCAAAAAGCCTGCGGAGAAGAAGTAATTTAGTCCGTGTAATGCATTCCTCTCGGATGCATTTTTTGCATAACCTCTTGGAATCCGCCGCGCTTGTTTATGAGTTGTTTTGAGATACGCGCGATTATCTTCGAACTCAGGCCGGTCGCGCTAATTATGTGTTCATAAGGTGCCGACATTAGGATCAATTCAGCGGCTTGTAATCTGCGGATACATTGTTCAAGCTCATATTTTGTCATCAGATCATCGAAAAAAGCTTTCATAAGATCGGTGTCGCGTATGACCATAAAAGCGTCAATTAATCGCTGACTGTCAATCGTGTTCCAATTGACAAAGTTCGGATCCGGTATAGGTTTTTGTCTTTTTCGAAAATATTTCATATGTCGAATGCCATTTTATGACGAAGAAGAAATCACTGCAATCTACCTTTTGCGATTGGGCGAAAAGTTTTGGACAGAAAATTCAATTAAGTTGCAACTTTGATTCTGTAGTTTTCATGTAGATTTATGCGTTTTTTGACACGGCTAGGGGCTGCTCTGTCGACTCAACGCACTTTACATATGTAAAGTAAGCAACCAGAAAATATCGAACTAAAATACGAAGCCTTACTTTACTTATGTAAAGTTGGTTCAAACTGACATAGGTATCCCCCTGAGGAGCGAAATTGCGGGCAAATCATACTCTACATATTTTCGCTGATTCTCTGGCAAAGTTGGCAAACCATCTTTGCGGAAATTTGATCGGCCTACTTAACGGTAAAGTCTAAGCGCGCCCCATTATCTGAATTAATTGAATAAATTGCCACGACGTCCTCATTGATGTCTCCTAAAAGTAAGGCACCAAAATGCGCTATAATATCTCTTTCAGTCATGAAAGCAAAACAAATCAACTTAATTTTATCGACCATTTTCGTTGTGGCGGTTATCTGTTATAGCATTTCGGCGCAGGTGAACGCTCAAACTCTGACTCCGGCCCAGCGCGCGGAGCTTCAGGCCGAATTGACTCAAGTCGAGGCTGATCAAAAGCAAGCCGCCAAAGATTTGGCGAATGCTCAGGCCCAGAGCTCATCTTTGACTCGCGATATAGATGTGCTCGACGCCAAGATCAAATCGGCTCAATTGAAGATCAAACAGGAAACTTTGCTTATCCAGACTCTAGGGAATGATATTGTTCAGAAGCAAAGTCACATCAACGATCTGGAAGATCACATTTCCAAGGGCAAAGACACCTTGGCGGTGATTTTGCGGAAAACACACGAGCTCGACACCTATTCATTACCAGAGGTGATCCTCTCTCAAAAGACTTTGGCCGGGTTCTTCACTGACATCGATTCTTTCCAATCCGTACAGGATGGGTTGAAATCGACTTTTGAACAATTACGTAATGATGAAGCTTCGACTACACGAGAGAAGAATTCTCTGACTGCTAGACAAAATGCGGAGATGGACGCACGGCACACCATTCAAACAGAGCAAGCCAACATTCAAACTGATCAAAAGCAACAGAAAGTCTTGCTGGCTGCCAGCAAAGGAACTGAAAAAGAAAAGACGGCATTGATAGCGCAAAAGCAGGCGCAGGCCGCGCAGATTCGTGCCAAACTATTTTCATTGCGTGATGCCGCCGCCATTCCTTTCGGTCAAGCCTTGCAATATGCCACTTTGGCTAGTCAAAAAACCGGCGTCAGGCCGGCGTATCTTCTGGCTATTCTCACTCAAGAATCAGCATTGGGAAAGAATGTCGGAGCTTGTTATGTGACCGATTTCAATTCTGGAGCCGGTGTGAACGCTCGAACCGGAAATGCAGTTTCAAAAGTCATGAACCCGACCAGAGACATTCCGCCTTTCAAGGATATATTGAATAAGATAGGTGGAGACCCGACCAGACAGGTAGTTTCTTGTCCGCTAGAGATAGGCTGGGGCGGAGCCATGGGACCTGCTCAATTCATCGCTTCGACTTGGGTTTTGTTCGAAGATCGCATCGCTTCATCCTTGGGAATTTCTAGTACTCCAGATCCGTGGAATCCAGCCCACGCCTTCATGGCCGCCGCTATATATCTGGGAGACCTCGGCGCTTCTGGCGGCACTTATTCATCTGAACGAAATGCTGCCTGTAAATATTATTCTGGCCGTGCTTGTGGATTGGTCAAAGGGAATACAACCTATGGCAACAGCGTAGTGGCGCAGGCCGACAATATCCAACGAACGATGATAGATCCGCTGGCGGGACTCTAGATCGTCAGTATCACCGGTATAACCATCGGTCTTTTTGCTGTCTTTTGAAGCAAGAATTTGCTCACTTCATCCGTAATAGAGTCTTTCACAAAGTCTACGTTAATAGGATTCTGCCCACGCGTGGCCTTCTCGACCGTATCTTTAATGAGCAAACGCACCTTGTGCAGCAATTCCTGAGATTCACGGAGATAGACGAAACCACGGGAGATGATATCTGGTGATTTCTTCAAATGACCATTCGAGGCGTTGATGATCCCAAAGACGATGAAGATACCATCTTGCGCTAAAGCTTGGCGGTCTCGGATGACCACATCTTGCACGTCGCCAACTGAGAATCCATCAACTAACATAAGTCCTGATGGGGCTTTCTCACGGAGCTTAACGATCTTGGCTCCACCATTTTGGATCTCAACCACGGAGCTATTATCTGGAATGACCACATCTTCTTCTTTGAGTCCATTGGCTTCTTTGGCAACATCAGCATGGACGCGGAGCATGTAGTGATACCCGTGGACTGGCATGAAGAACTTCGGACGGATCTGGCGATGTATCCAGAGTGTCTCATCGCGGTAGGCGTGACCAGTCGAGTGGACTTCAGCAGTGCGGTAGTGGATGATGCGGGCGCCTTGGCGAGAAAGATTATCTTTCAACTTCTGCACAGCACGTTCGTTTCCGGGAATGACCGAAGAAGAAAGGATGACGGTGTCGCGATTATTGAGTCTGATCTTGGTGTGAGTCTTGTTAGATATACGCATGAGCGCCGCGAATTCATCGCCTTGGGCGCCAGTAGCCAAGATGACGATCCGATCTGGCGGATAATTATCCATGTCATCATTAGAGATGATCGTTCCATTTTTCACATGCAAAAGTCCGAGATGCTTGCAGATCTCGATGTTGGACTTCAGACTGCGTCCCTCGATGACTACTTTCTTGCCATACTTTTCGGCGAATTCGGTCATCTTGAGCAGACGTTCCAGAAGCGACGAGAAGGTGGCGATGATGAGACGACCCGTGGAATTCTTGATGTATTCCTCCAAGTTCTTATGTACGGTCTTTTCTGGCACGGAGAATCCAGGGATCTCCACGTTAGTCGAGTCAGCCATGAGCATGAGCACTTTTTCGTTCTTGAAGGCTCGAGTGTATTCTGCGACCTCTTCATCGGTCGGTACTCCATCCATGTGGTCCATCTTGAGGTCGCCAGTGTGGACGATCGATCCATAAGGCGTCTCTATGATGACTCCCATAGCATCAGGAATAGTGTGTGTGACGGAAAAGAACTTGACCTTGAGCTTACCGATGGTCACAGTCTGATTCTGTTCGACCAGTGTCATAGAAAGCTTTGGAATATGTGGAAATTCCTCTTGGCGTTTCTGGATGAGGACGGACGTCAAAAGCCTAGTGTAGATAGGTGGATTGCCTATGCGCGGCATGATATAGGGAATGCCTCCGGTATGGTCAAGGTGACCGTGCGTGACTATGAGGGCGCGGATCTTGTGTTGTCTCTCCTCGAGATATTTGGTGTTTGGCAGGATGTAGTCGATGCCTGGGGTATTCTCGTCCTTGAATTGGAAGCCACAGTCGATGATTATGATATCATCGCCAAATTCGATAGCAGTCATATTTCGGCCGATCTCCTCGACGCCGCCAAGAGGGATGATGCGGATACTATCAGCAGCTAAAGCCGGGATAACGTCTCCATCTTTTGCGTTAGCCACGGCGGTCATTCGGGTCGGTGCCGGACGGCCGCGTTTCATTGGGCGACCTTCTTTGCGGATGACATCCATGCGAGCGCCAGCGATATGGGCGGCATGCTTGGGCTCGACTCTCGCCGCAGATACAACTTGTCCGGATGCGACGTGCCCAGGAGCACCAACGGGCCTTACAGCGGGAGGATTCATTGGCCTTACGCCGACCGGTCGAATTCCGGATGGCAGATTAGGTCTAGTTTCAAAACGCTTTCGGGCGCCTCTACCCATGACGATACGATGGCCATTGGAAGAAGCAGGAAGGAGGGAGGAGGAAGAAGGAAGGGCAGATGTCGCAGGTCGAGAAGTGTTCGTGTTGAATTGCGGCGTTCCTCCTTCATCCTTCCTCCTAGCTCCTAGCTCCTTGTTTTCAGTGCGTAAAATCCGCGTCGGATTGTGTGGCGGGTTCGGTCGGCGACGGAAATCGAAACGAGGTCGCGGGGGATTGCCGTTGTTTCTGTTAAATTGGGGGTTTGGTTTATTGTTGTCGTTGTTCATGTGATTATTGATTATGTGCAAATATTTTCCATACTCTCTCTGTTGTGTCATACCAATCCGCTATGGAGTTGAATCGGTCCGAAGGGAGGGCTATCGTTCCTAGATCTATACCGTGCAATGATTTCGGAACAGCATAGATGAAATCCGGCATATAGAGGAAGATGGCCGGAAGATCGGCGGCTATCAATTGACTGAATTGCAGGTATTGGCTCTGACGAGTCGAATCATTTGTGGTGTTGCGGATGCTTTCCAATAGCTTATCGACTTTGCTGTTGGTATAAAGCGCCACGTTCAAACCGGGGGAGTTCCTTTCAGAAGAATGCCAAAAGGCGAAAAGGTCCCGATCTGAACCGATGAATTCACCGAATAAGAGGGCATCGTACTTTCTAGTACTGATGATGTTCTGATAAAGGTCCGATGGCTCAAAGACCTTGACAGTGACCAACGCTCCCAGATCCGTCCATGATTTTCGAACCATCTCGGCGGCTTGTTTCAAGTCTGGTGTGTTGGCAGTGTAGATATCGAAAGACAAAGTCTGGATGGTCTTTACACCCTTCTTACTCAATCCGTAAATTTTAGTAGTAGGATCTTTTACCCAACCATTCTTTTCCAGGAGATTTTGAGCGGCTAGCAACGATGTGGCGGCAGAAGTCGAAGATGTGGTTTTTAGACTCAAGTCCAAGCCAGCATTCAGGTCAGGAGTGGCGACACCGCTCACACTGAATGGAAGCGGACCGCTTACGGCTTTGCCGTATCCATTCAGAGCAGATTTGATGATAGCGTTACGATCGACGACCATGTTCAGGGCCATGCGGACGTTCTTGTCGGCCAAGACTGGCGACTGATTTTGATTGAAGAAGACTCCAAAGACTCTGGGTAGTGGAGCGGCTATGGTTCGGTAACTGGCGGCAGTATTTGACGACAGCCGAGCGGCAAGCCGAGCAGCATCAACCGCCGAAATCGATGGAAGGCTGTCGATAGAACCGCTATCTAGAGCTGACAAAGCTTTTTCCTGGTCGGCATAAAACTTGAAAGTCATTGAACTGATATAGGGGTGTTGATCATAGTAGTCGCTCCAGGCTGAAAGAGAATAGGAATCCGGTATGCCGTTGGTCTTTCCGATGGAGCTTTCCTTGTATGGACCGGAGCCGATCGGCTCTATGTTGTATTGGCTCAAGACGAACTGGTCATCGTTAAGTGCGCTCCAGATATGCTTTGGGATGATGCCCACGGTCGTATTGGAAATGAATGGGCTGTACGGTTGTTTCAAAGTCAGTTGGATGACAGTTGGTGAGATTACTTTGACGGTGACATCCTTCCAATCCGCTCGAAGAGGGCTCTTTAGAGCCGCATCCTGGATCTTTTGAATGGTATAAGCCACATCGTCAGTCGTGAGAGGGGTGCCATCCTGGAAGTGTAGGCCGCTTTTCAGGGTGAAGCTATAAGTAAGTCCGTCAGAGGAGATTGTCGAGGATGCGGCCAGATCCGGGATAAAAGCACCATCCTTATAAGTGGTCAAGCCTGAGTAGACTAGAGCTGAGATGTCGCGATCCACGTCTGTGACAGCCAGGATAGGATTGATCGTGTGTGGAAGGCCGACCAACCCTTCGGTCAGTTTGCCGTTATTGCTGGGTATTTCGATCATGAAAAATGAATTGATGCCGTCGGCCATGGCCAAAGCAGTGACAGTGGCGATCACGACTAGAAGTCCAAAAATAACCTTCTCGGTGGCGGAGAAACGATTGATGTAATTCAATATGGTGGAACCGCTTTTTAGGCGGAATTCTTTTTGAGGTTGTAGGTCGGTCAAGTTAGCAAGATACAATATTCAGTATTAAGATCGGTAGATTCCAGCAGTAGATAACAGATTTCAGTTTCCAGATTCCAAACAAATTTCAGTTACCAGATTTCAGATTGGAGCCTGGTGCCTGGAACTTATTTGGAATCTGACATCTGATATCTGGAATCTGCCCTGAACCTGAAATCTAATTTTAATGTGATAACAAATTTGTAAATCGGTTTATTAAATGAGATTAAGTAGAGCAGAGACAGCAAAGAGTATTGCAACAATAATTGTAATCGTAAATAGTCCCTTCTCCATCCCGCGGCGTGTATGGAAGGCCGAGCTGAAGTTATCGCTTCCACCAAACGCACCGCCAACCTGCGCCCCCGTTCGCTGGAGCAGTATGGCCGTAACCAGAACAACAGACAATATTATCTGGACGTAAGGAAGGAGTGACTTCATTGATAAAAGTAGCATAGCATAGGTCGTTTATTCATGCAATATCAAGATGAATGCTTGATTCATCGCTTGATTTATAAGTGTTCCTGACTATAATCACTATATAAAGCCGATATTATCAGCAGATTAATAAAATCTCACTATGAAAGATATATCAAAGAAAATAAAGCCATTACAGGATCGTGTGCTCATCAAGGAGAACGTCGACAGCAAAGAGAAGAAGACTTCCTCCGGCATCATCATTCCTGTTACGGTAAATGAAGACAAGGGTAGCAAGAGCGGCGAAGTCGTAGCTGTTGGTCCGGGAAGAATCGAAGATGGTAAGAAGATTGTGCCAATGGTCAAAGTTGGCGATGAAGTCCTTTTTCAATGGGGAGATAAGATAAAGATAGATGAGGATGAATACTACATAGTGAGAGAGTCGGAGATATTAGCAATAATCAAATAAATACGATGGCAAAAAGAATACTTTACAACGAAGACGCCAGAAAGGCCTTGAAACGAGGCATTGACGCTGTGGCTGATGCGGTGAAGATCACGATTGGTCCTCGTGGACGTAATGTGGTGCTCGACAAAGGTTATGGCTCGCCGACTATCACTAACGATGGTGTTTCTATCGCTCGCGAGATCTCCCTGAAGGACAAATTTGAGAATATGGGAGTAGAGATAATCAAAGAGGTAGCTTCCAAGACCAATGATCTAGCTGGAGATGGAACCACCACTGCCACTATTTTGACTCAAGCTATCATCGCCGAAGGCATGAAGCATACGACCATGGGCATGAATGCTATGGGTATCCGCTTTGGTATCGAGGCTGCCGCCAAGGACGTGGTCGCTTCGCTGAAAAAACTCGCCACACCGATCAAATCTGATGAAGAAGTCAAACAAGTGGCGACTATCGCCGCTGAATCGTCAGAATTGGGATCGATCATCGCAGATACTATTAAGAAAGTTGGCAAGGATGGCGTTGTCACTGTCGAAGAATCTCAATCTACTAGTCTTGAATCAGAGATCGTCGAAGGTATCGAATTCGACAAAGGCTACGTATCGGCTTACATGATAACCAATGCCGAGAGAATGGAAGCGGTCTTCAATGATCCGGCCATTCTGGTAACGGATAAGAAGATCTCTACTATTAAGGAAGTATTGCCATTACTTGAACAGTTGGCTAATTCCGGCAAGAAAGACTTGGTGATCATCGCCGAAGATGTTGATGGTGAGGCGCTAACGACATTCGTGGTCAATAAATTACGTGGAACATTCAACGTTCTAGCCATCAAAGCTCCTGGCTACGGCGATCGCAAGAAGGAAATTCTTCAGGACATAGCTGTTACCATAGGTGCTACGGTAATCTCCGAGGATACGGGTATCAAGTTTGAAAAGGCGACTTTGGCAATGCTAGGCAAAGCTCGTAAAGTCATTTCCACAAAGGATTCGACGATCATTGTTGGCGGAAAAGGCAAGAAGGCAGATATTGAAGAGAGGCTCAATCAATTAAAGAAACAGCGTGAAAGCATGGATTCAAAGTATGAGAAAGAGAAGATGGACGAGCGTATCGCCAAGCTCGCCGGTGGTGTTGCTGTCATTCGTGTCGGGGCAGCCACAGAAACTGAGATGAAATATCTGAAATTGAAGATCGAGGATGCGGTCAATGCCACCAAAGCGGCCATTGAAGAAGGCATCGTCTCTGGTGGAGGCGTGGCGCTTGTCCGCGCTGCTCGTGACGTCGAGAAATCATTCTTACTCCGAAAGAATATGACCAAGGAACAGGAGCTAGGCTATGCCATTGTCCTCAAGGCTTTAGAGGCCCCATTGAAGCAGATCGCTATAAATTCTGGTAAAGACGACGGTTCTGTCATCGTTGACAAGGTAAAGAATGGCAAAGGAGCTCTGGGATATGACGCTCTCAAAGATGAGATCGTTCCTGACATGATCGCTGCCGGTATCGTTGATCCGGTCAAAGTCACTAGACTCGGTGTTGAGAACGCTTGTTCAGCTGCTGCAATCCTTTTGACGACCGAAGCTGCCGTGGCCGATGAGCCTGAAGAGAAGAAGGAAACTGGTGGACATGGTGGAGGCGAACAAGGAATGGGGTATTAGGGAGCGTGGTGAATATGCTGGTCCCTTGATTGTCGCTCACAACAATAAGTGGTATAGTATTCATCAATACGTGTCGTTCGCGGCACCTATTTTAAAGTCGTTAAAAGCTAAATATTAATAGTAAATCATCTTTAATTATCATATGAAAAAGACACTTATAGCAGTGATCGTCGTAGTTCTAGTCATTATCGGCATAATCGTTTTTGGTCGTGGATCGAATAATGGGAATACAGCTGGTCAGCCTCCAGTCAACGGTTCTGCGCCAGTCGTACCAGTCATCGAGAACACCAAGGTCTCGAGCAAGAATTCTCAATATCAGAATGCCGAACTCGGATTCTCTGTCAATTATCCGACTGTCTGGGAAGCCGATAACACCGATGCTGGTGTGACCTTCATCATGCCTATAGATGCCAATCAGGTCTCGACCGTGGCCAAGCTTCAGGCTGATATCACTACTGCTCCCGGTAAATGCAGTTTCCCACCTGTGACAACTATCAAGGATCGAGGAACTATCACTGTCGGTTCGAATACTCTGAATATGATCACTATGTCGAATAGCGTCCAAGGCCGTGGATATTTTGACCGGATGTATTCATTGCAGCAAGGTAATATCTGCTATCTATTCCATTTTGCTTCCATTACGCTGGCGCCGGAAAGCAAGAAGCTTTCAGGTTCCAATCTGACTCAAGCTCAGAATAATAACAAAGCTATCGTCAGCACTGCCGATGGTGACTTCACCAGCATGGTCAAGTCCTTCGCCTTCGTTCAGGGTCCGGCCGGTATCGATGAGAGCAAAGCACCAACGCATTAATAAGGCTTCAGATCTCAGATCACAGATTCCAATTTTCAATCTGTAATTTATTTGGAATCTGGTTACTGGAATCTGAAATCTATAAATATAATATCATGACATACGTAATCCTAGGTGTAATAGTCATCATCGTCATCTGGATCGTCCTGTCCTATAACCGCCTAGTGACTTTGGTCAATCGGGCCAAGGAGGCTTGGGCTGACATCGACGTGCAACTCAAGCGTCGGTATGATCTCATCCCTAACTTAGTCAATACTGTCAAAGGTTACGCTACACATGAGAGCACAGCCTTCGAGAAGGTGACCCAAGCTCGCGCGGCGGCCATGGGAGCGACTTCGCTCGCCGACAAGGGCCAAGCTGAAGCGACGCTGGCTGGTGCTTTGAAATCAGTTTTTGCCATCGCCGAAGCCTATCCTGACCTCAAAGCCAATCAGAATTTCCTCTCTTTGCAGGGCGAACTGACCGATACCGAAGACAAGATCCAAGCGGCCCGCAGATTCTACAACGGCAATGTCCGCGACTTGAACACCGCCATCCAAGTATTCCCTGGAAATATGATCGCCGGTGTCTTCCACTTCGTAGCTATGGAATTCTTCCAGCTCGATGCTGCCGATGCTGCAGCCAAGGAACCGGTGCAGGTCAAGTTCTAAGCTTTTTGGAGGGCAAGACTTCCGGTTCGCCGCTGGCCCACAGCGCTCTCACCGAAAGTCTTGTCCTCCATTTGCTTATATTCATGGCTACACTTTACACTCAACAATCGAAGAATGTCTTTCGTACTTGGCTCCTCATGGCCATATTCATTGTGATCGTGGTCGCTATAGGTTGGTTCATTTCCTATTACTATAACGATCCTAGTATTATTATCATCGCCATCATCTTTGCTTTGGTCATGAATGTGACCAGCTATTGGTATTCTGACAAGATTTCTTTGGCCTTGGCTAGGGCAGTGCCGGCGAATAGAGAACAAAATCTCGAGTTATACCGTGTCGTGGAAAACCTCTCAATCACTGCCGGTTTGCCGATGCCAGCGATCTACATCATCAATGATCCGGCCCCCAATGCTTTCGCCACTGGCAGGAATAAGGAGCATGCGGCTATCGCTGTGACTTCTGGTTTGCTAGGAATGATGGATAAGAATGAGCTCTCTGGCGTTCTCGCCCACGAAATTTCGCATATAGGCAATCGCGACATTCTGCTTTCGACAGTAGTTGTGGTCCTAGTTGGTTTCATTGCTATCATGGCTAATATTTTCACCAGAAGCATGTGGTTCGGCGGCGGACGTCGCCGTGGAAATGACAGGGAAGGTGGTGGACAGCTTGGAGCGATCCTTGCCATCGTTGGCATAGTCTTTGTTGTCCTTTCGCCGATAATCGCTCAACTTATCCAGTTGGCAATTTCTCGCAAGAGGGAATTTCTAGCGGATACCGACGGAGCATTGCTCACCCGCTATCCCGAAGGCTTGGCGTCAGCCTTGGAGAAAATTCAGGCTTTCGACCAGCCCATGCAAAGCGCCAATAATGCCACGGCCCATCTCTACATTTCCAATCCGTTCGGTTCACATGCTTCCAAAGGCATTGCTAAACTATTTATGACTCATCCACCGACTGATGAGAGGATCGCCATTTTGCGCGGGATGAGCGTGTGATGGGAACATTTCATTGATCTCTATGGATCCTCAAGAACCGATAATCGAAGACGTCAATCAGAGCACGAATGCTTATATCAAGAAGAATGATAAGTTCTACATTTTTCTGTATGTGGTTATTGATCTAGCCGCGATTGCTGCTATCATCTATTTCCAGCTTTCATTTGTGTGTTTGATGGTGCCTCTAGGGATCACGCTAGCCGGCTACACGCATGTTCAGTCAAAAATACGGAAGGAATTCCTGCAACAATATGCAACGTCGATCGGATTCACCTATTCTCCGACCGGATCTCTGGATTCGGTACAGGGAAGATTCTTCCAAACGGGTCATAGTCAGCTGGTGTACGATGTGTTTACTGGGATTCACGAAGGCAGAGCGTCAAGGATATTTTGTTTTAACTTTACAGTCGGTTCTGGAAAAAGCGCGCACACCTATACATTCACTGTCTTTGAGACCTCTTTCGCTAGCGTGATGCCCGACATAACTCTAATAGACGTCGATCTTGGAGAATTATCGGCAGAATTGTCTGGAATAGAGCGCGTCAGATTGGAAGGCGATTTTAATAAGTACTTTACTTTGATGGTCCCCAAAGGATATGAGATTGAGGCTTATCAGATATTCACGCCAGATGTCATGACCGATCTTATCGACCGCGCCCAGAAGCTATGCTTCGAATTCTGTGGAGATAAGCTTTATATCTGCGCGCTCAAAATCATGACGAATAGGCAGGATTTTGATCGGATCTTCAGCCTAACCTCGTATCTCGATGATCTGTTAGCCAAGAATGTAGCGGATATGAAAGTATATACGCCAGCAGAGCTGGCTGAGAATGGTACGAGTGGCAACAGGGGAAGCGGTTCTTTTTTGTAGTTTGGGCTGATTTCATCAACGTACTCATTGTATCTGGTAAATCCAAAGCCATCGAATATTGGATGAGCCAGAATGTCGGAAAGTATTTTCGTTTCAATGTCGAGGCCTGCAAAGTCATTGAATCAGCATAAACGATCGCCAAGCCGGGTCACCCGGTTTTTTGTTTCCAACAATTTCAAAGATCATTGGAATCTTTCCCGCGTATCTGTTAATCTAGAACGGCACGGAGGGTTCGCATAGCGGTCTAGTGCGCGCGCTTGGAAAGCGCGTGTGGGGCAACCCACCAGGAGTTCGAATCTCCTACCCTCCGCCAGTTACAGCAAATAGCTATATCATTTCCCCGCGACCATCTTTTCGATAGATTGTCTGGTCTTGCGCATGACTTTCCAGGCAATGAAGAAGACGATGAGCCAAGCCAAGAAGAACGGTAAAACGACATAGACATTCTGCTCTGACATCGATAGGAGAACGGTGCAGAGGATGAGCACTGATAATAATTCAACGAAGAAGCCGACCATGAGACCTACTGTGAGCCTGCCGATGAGTGATCCCTTAACCATATTTAAAAGCGTTTTTCCGCGGAGCAAAATATAGATCGTTCCACCTATGAAGAGCAGCCAGCCGGCCCAGAGGATCACAGTCTTGATGATTATTGGAGACATGTTGTTATTAGAAACTTAATATTTTTATAGCCGACAGACTTTTTATACAATAATTGTATCAGATGATCGGAGATAGGTAAAATAGCACAAACCGTCTCTTGGGCGGTTCTGCTATCGACCATGTCTATGTGAATTGATAACCCCTTTCTCCTATATGGCTGGTGTCGTGAACGACATGACAGAACTAGTGCTAAGTTGGCCGCCGAGATTTGCTGATCCCACGACGAAGTAATAGGTCGTCGAGGTCGCCAATCCAGTCAAGTATTCGTTATGATTGTTGATTTTATGGTTAATGCTGATAAGGTGTTTTGGAATAGATGATTCCGAGGAAATAGATGAATTATTGCTGATAAATAGCACCGGCAGGTGCTGGTTTCTCCAATTACTTTTACGATCGAAATAGCTCAATAGTTGACTATCAGATACTTCTACGACAAAAACGCTAAATCTGTCAAAATGTTTCAATCTATTATTTCCAAGCTCCGATGATGGCTCCACCGATTACTAATGAGACTAGAGAACAGATGGAATTGATGAGCACCAACTTGAGAGGGCGACGTTCCCAGAATAGTATGCCGACTGATTCGGTGGCGACGAAACCCAGCCAGATGACGAATCCGAGAAAAGCACCATCGCTGGAAGTCGCGATATTATTAGCCGAAGCCAGAAATCCGATGACGGAAAAGCTGATCAGCACGGCAATGAATTGGGCGATGTAGGCCTTCCATGGTCCACGAGATTTGATCGATTCCATATCCGCCGCGGTCGTCTTGGTGAGCGACATCCACTCCTTGCCGAACAGGATCGGTGAATACCAGAGGGCACCTATACCGAAAGAAACGACTGAAGCAACGCAAATGGACCAAAAGTTGATGTTGTTCATGGTATAATTATTCGTTATTATGGTAAGATATCGTATTAGCAGTATAACCATTTATGAAAAATAATTCATCAATGCCGTTATTTTGTATCCTGCTCGGAGCGTTCTTTTTATTCTACAATTCGCATTGGACTTTAAATTTTGATTTTAGCCTAGGATTTTTCTGGCCAGCGATTGTTGCTTTGTTCGGCCTAGTGCTTTATATGAAAAAAGATCGCACATGATAATGAAACTTCGCCAAATCATTCCATTGATATCGGTTGTTGTTATAGCTGCTTTGGTCGGTTTGATTGTGAATTTTTATTCTGAGCCGATCAATCAACCAATACCTGAGCCGAGTATTTCTATAGCCGTGGTTCCAGATCACGGATCTCAGGCTCCAAGCCCCGAATCGTCGCCTTCGATCATCGGACACGATGAGAGCTCCCAACTCGAAGCGTCCAGCTCCGAATTCCAGGCTTTAAATGCCAGTCTCCAATCTGCAGATAATGCTTCATCCACTCCAGATCCTGATTCTGTGCAAATAACCGCTCCCAACGGCATCATCCAAGCCACGATCGCGACTTCAAGTGCAGCTCAGAATCAAGGTTTAGGTGATCGAGATTCGCTTCCGCTAAGTCAGGGCATGATCTTTGTGTTTTCGAAAAAGGGAAGCTATGGGTTTTGGATGAGAGATATGCGTTTTGCTTTGGACATTGTTTGGATCGGTGCGGATAAGAAAGTCATCGGAGTGAGTCCACATGTTTCTCCTTTGTCATATCCGGATCTGCTGCTTCCGCCGTCTCCAGTCCTGTATGTCCTCGAAATCAATGCCGGGCAAGCCAAGAGATATGGCATAATAGTGGGAACAAAGTTGGATTTCAATTATTGAGCTTGGTGAGTAACCTCTTTGTTGGAAAGATTTTTGGAGCCTTCAATAGAAGGCTATGATGACAAATAGAAATTTTGTGACATAAATCGTTGTCCACACTTTTTTTGTCGCACCAAGAGAGGTAGAATGGCAGTAAAAGAAATAGTAGTAGCACTGTTCGGAAACAATTATAAATAATTAGCATCGCGCGCAACCCGGCCTGCCGCCAGGAAGGGATTTGCGACCCACATATGCCAAAGAAGAAAAAAACCGCTACGAAGGAAGCGGGTAAGGCTCCTTCCATCCCGACGATTATCAAGAGAGACGGTCGAATTTTGCCTTTTGATCTAACCAAGATCACCAGTGCTATTTGGAAAGGCATGAATACGGTCAAGGAAGGATCGATGGAAGAAGCCAGTATGGTTGCTGGTCAAGTCTTTGCTGAGCTAGTTCGTATCAAGAAGAAATTTTCCAACTTCGTACCGACAGTCGAGGGTATTCAGGATATCGTCGAAGCCGAGCTCATGCGTGCTGACTACGTTAAGACGGCCAAACACTATGTTATATACCGCGAAGAACGGGCCAAGATCCGTGCCCAAGGTACGGAAGTGCCGGAACATGTGCGAAAGCTGGCAGCCGATTCTCAAAAATATTTCCGCAATGCTTTGGGAGAATTCGTATATTACAGGACCTATTCTCGTTGGATCGATAATGAAAATCGTCGTGAGACATGGATAGAGACGGTAGATCGTTACATTGGGTTCATGCGCGAGAATATCGGCAACAAGCTAAAAGATACCGAATACAAAGAGCTCCGCGAATCTATTCTGACCCAGTCAGCGATCCCTTCTATGCGCCTTCTCCAATTCGCTGGACCAGCGGCGCGTCGGACCAACGTTTGTGGATACAACTGTTCCTATATCGCTCCAGAATCGTTTCAGGACATGTCAGAGATCATGTATATCTCCATGAACGGCACAGGTGTCGGATTTTCTGCTGAAAGCGCCAATGTGCAAAGATTCCCGCAGATCCAGATCCAGACCGGGGAAAAAATCAAGGCCCATGTCATCGCTGATTCCAAAGAAGGTTGGTGTCAAGCCTTCGTCATAGGTTCTACAGCTTGGGCTGCTGGAAAAGATATTGATTTTGATTTCTCAATGATCCGTCCGCTCGGTGCCCGACTAAAGACCGGTGGAGGCAAGGCTTCTGGACCAGAACCACTCCGACGCTTGTTGGCGTTCACTAGACAGATCATGTTCGACCGTCAGGGCCGACGACTGCGCAATATCGACGTTCACGACATCATTTGTATGATGGGCGAATGCATAGTGGCTGGAGGAGTGAGGAGAAGCGCCCTCATATCGCTTTCCGACTTGGATGATCCAGAGATCCGCGATGCCAAGAAGGGTGCTTTCTATATGACTCATCCGCATCGTTCTTTGGCTAACAATTCAGCTGTGTATGTAAATAAACCGTCGAATGAAGAATTTTTGAAAGAATGGATGGCTCTTATAGAGAGCCGTTCTGGCGAACGAGGCATATTCAATCGTGGTTCTCTGGCGGCGTCATTGCCTGAACGTCGCATCAAGGTTTTGAAGAGCTATCATGGATATTTCGATTCCAATGGCAAACATATCATCGGTTTGATCGGCACCAATCCTTGCGGGGAGATCATTCTCCAGTCCAAACAATTCTGTAATCTTTCTGAGGTGGTTGCTCGAGCCGAGGATACAGAAAAGTCTCTGATGAAAAAGATCCGTATTGCCGCCATTCTCGGTACATATCAGTCTATGTTGACTCATTTCGAGTATCTATCCAAAGAATGGAAAGAACGTTGCGAAAAAGAACGGCTCCTCGGAGTTTCCATCACCGGTCAGTGGGATTGCCCAGCCGTCCGTAAGCCGGAAGTAATGAAGAGATTGCGTGATGAGGCTATCCGCGTCAACAAAGAGTATGCCAAGAGGTTCGGTATTTCCGAGTCGACAGCTGTGACCTGTGTCAAACCGTCGGGTAATGGTTCTCAGACATTCGACTGCTCATCTGGAATGCATCCGCGTCATGCCAGATACTATATCCGCCGAGCCCGTATCGCTTCGACTGATGCGCTATTCAAGATGCTCAAGGATCAGGGTGTGCCGTATTTCCCGGAAGTCGGTCAGACAGCGGAGAATGCCACTACTTATGTCTTGGAATTTCCAGTCAAGGCTCCAATTGGCACAACCGTTTTCAAGAATGACCAGAGCGCCATCGAACAGCTCGAGTATTGGAAGATGGTCAAAGTGAATTTCACTGAACATAACCCGTCTGTCACCATTTCTGTTGGTAATGACGAATGGATCACGGTGGCCAATTGGGTCTATGAGAATTGGGAAATCGTCGGAGGTCTCTCATTTTTGCCTCGAGAGGACCACGTCTACAAGCTGGCGCCTTACGAAGAGATCGACGAACAGACATACAAGGAGTTATCCAAACACATGGAACATATCGACTATTCCAAGATCATCACTTATGAGAAGCAGAATGAGACTGATCTCAAGAAAGAGCTGGCCTGTGTGGCAGGGGTTTGCGAGATCGTGTAAAAAATTAGAAATTAAAAGCGCAGGACATGTTAAAGAATCACCGAAAGAAGTCCACCCAGAAGCGCGCCAAGATCGTCGTGGCAGTAAGCGGTGGTTTCGACCCAGTCCATATCGGCCATGTCCGGATGTTCAACGAAGCCAAAAAGCTTGGTGATGAGCTAGTAGTCATCCTCAATAACGATAATTGGTTGCGCGCCAAGAAGGGATACGCTTTTATGCCGGAGCAAGAACGCAGGGAAGTCATTGAAGCTTTCGAAGCCGTTGATCGAGTTGTTATAACTTCGCACCCGGAAGATCCGTCAGATATGAGCGTTTGTGAAGATCTGCGATTCGTCAGGCCACATATCTTTGCCAATGGTGGTGATCGGACAAACAAAAACGTTCCGGAAATACCGGTCTGTGAAGAGATTGGTTGCGATATGATTTACAATATAGGTGAGGGAGGAAAAGTCCAGTCAAGCTCTTGGTTGGTAGGTAAGTCAAAGAAAGCTAAGGTTAAGAAAAGCTAGAACGATTAGTAGTGTCGCATTTTCTATCGTTTCTAGCGTTTTTTCGTTGGAGGAGGAGAGGGGTGCTATTCTCCGCCGGCACGCACTTTAGTCAACTAAAGTTGGAGGTTCAAAATTTTTCTTGATTTATTTGACGACGGACTTTAGTTGACTAAAGTGTCTTCAAACTGAAATAGGTACCCCCATGCTTTCAAATTACCTTATTCGGCGCTGAATACATGACCTTGTCAGATGTTTTTACTAATGGTATTATAAATTCAGCTGTACCAGACAACCGCGCTTTATCAGACCGCAAGGCTTGGTAGAGTGAGGAAAGTCCGAACACTGCCCCGATGCCGTCTTTGGCGGAGCGGGGAGAAGGGTAATAGGTAACGCCTATGGTGGTAATACCACGAGGTGCGAACAGTGACGTCCGTGAATGAAAATGAGCGGACGCCCCGAATCCGACGCAAGTCGGACATTGGGGCGAATCCTTATAGCAATATAGGGAGTGCAACGGCTAAATCCTTACCTCAGTGCAAGGTCGTGTCCGTGCTTCGCACGGAGATCCCAGAATTCAAAATTACAGATTCCAATTTGTGATCTGGAACTTGTGATCTGGTGCCTCCATGCGGAGCATGGAAGAACCGCTTGACCCCGCGAGCGATCGAGGGGCTAGATAAATGGTTGTCTATCTCCGATGTTATGTCGGAGGGAACAGAATTCGGCTTACGGTATGGCGAAATGGAAATGCCCCGGAAAAACCGGGGCATTTTCTTTGGAAAAATGAAGCATAGAATGAACATAGTCAAGCTGTGGATTACCTGTGGATTGTTGATATGGCACAAAAGATTATCTGCTATAATTGGAGATGTTATAAATTAATAAATAGATAATCTAATCATGGAATCAAATACTACATTCACAGATACGACGTTAGCGGCCAAATCCGTTTCCGTCAGCAAGTCTCGTTCCGAGTCGATAGCCTTCAATATCTTCATCGTCACTGTCATACTGGCGCCACTGGTATTTTGGCCATCGCCATATTTCGCTCTGGATATGATGAAGACTCTTTTCATCGCTGTCGGAACGCTTCTTTCCGCTATCTTCTGCGGCATAACCGTGATGAAAGAAAGAAAGCTATCGTTGCCTCCCAAGAGCGTATCTTGGACAGGTATACTTTTGGTTGTTTCCATGCTCGTATCTGCCGCAACCAGTATTCATTTCATGAAGTCTTTTCTCGGGCAGGGCTTTGAGATCGGAACAGCCAGTTTTCTTTCCGTCCTATTTGTTTCCGGATTGGTAGCATATGTACTGACTGTGCGCCGCAGCGAGAGGGCCATCCAGATGTATGTTTCTATGGTCTCAGTCTATCTGGTCATCTTCATCTTCCAATTGCTGCGTCTGATCTTCGGTCTGAAATTTGCGTCGCTTTCGATCCTCAATTCTCTCACGGATACAGTTCTCGGAAGCTGGACCAGTTTTGGTATCTATTCAGCTGTCGTAGCCCTCATCTCCCTTACAGCTCTCTTGTTCCTGCCGCTTTCTCGGACCATGAAGATATGTTATAGCGTTCTGACTCTAGTTGGAGCCGTAGGATTATTCCTAGTCAGTAGTTCCAGTCTCTGGTTCATTGTCAGTCTGATTTTGCTCGCCTTCACTATATTCATGTCAATAAGCAAGTCCATGGATAAACCAAAAGCAGAGGGAGGTTTTGTAACGTCATTAGTCCGACGTACCGCCTGGGTGCCTCTTATCCTATTTGTAGTAGCCGCTCTCTTCGCTTGGCGTGGAACTTCCTGGTCGGCACCAGTCCTTACCAAGGTCACATCGCAGAATACGGAATTATCTTTGCCGTGGCAGATGACGCTCGATGTCGTCGCTGGTTCAATAAAGAATTATCCGATATTCGGCATAGGTCCAAATCATTTCGCCCAGGCATATCTGGCGTACAAACCAGTTGGAGTAAATCAAGGCGATGGTTGGGGAGTCGAATTCAGTAATGGTTTCGGATTGATTCCGACTTTTGTCGCCGCACAAGGTCTTGTTGGAATGATCCTCTGGATCCTCTTCTTTGTATTCTTCGGCATTCTCGGTGCAAGGGCGTTGCGACGATTGTCGAACGATCCAAGCCAGCGCTTCATGATAGTCTCATCATTCTCGGCTGCAGTCTTGCTATGGTTGGCGGCTATGTTCTTCGTACCGTCGCATGCCGTGATGTTCCTAGCATTTATCCTCTCTGGAATATTTCTGGGCGGAGCTGTGTCATACAACTTGCTTCCAGCTTTCAACTTTACCCCGGGAATGGGAACGCGCATGTACAAATTCCTCCCCTCGCTTCTGGTCTTGTGTATTGTGGTAGCGGCTGTCTGGAGCCTTGTATATATCAAGAAGACGGTCGCCTTGAGCTATTTCGGTTCCGGGATCAAACAACTGACTACAGCAGGAAATCCTGATCTTGCGGAGACATATTTCAAGAAGGCGCTCGCTATCGATCTCTCGGATATCTATTGGCAGGCTAGGGCGGAAGTCGCTTTGGCTCAAGCAACCAAACTGGTTAGCACCGTGAACGCTCAAACACCGGCGTCGACGACACAGATAGTCAAGGATCAGGTGGTCTCTTTGGTGAATTCTGCTTCTACATATGCCCAAAATGCTGTCGCCTATGATCCGTCTAATTATTACAATTATGTCTCCGAAGCCAGAGTCTCAGCGGCTGGTGCGAGCTATGGAATACAAGATGATTACACTAGTGCCGTCCAAGCATATAGCAAAGCTATCGCATTGAATGCTCAAAACCCGTCTCTGTATCTCAACCTGGCCCAATTACAAGCGTCGCAAAATAAGCTTGATGATGCCCTAAAGACCATCGGTGCCACCCTTCAAGTCAAGAACAATTATCTCGACGCTATCTACCTACTTTCGCAAGTCGATGCTGCCAAAGGCAATCTACCGGAAGCTATCACTGCCGCGCAATATGCCATCAGCATCAATGCTGGCAGCCCACTCCTCTACTTCCAGTTGGGAATCCTCCAGTATAATAACAAGGACTACAAGTCAGCAGTTGGTGCATTGTCTCAAGCCGTCAAATTGGCACCGGATTATGCAAACGCACAGTATTTCCTTGGTCTAGCCGACAGTCGTTTGGGTAACAATAGCGATGCTATTGCACAGTTCACACAGTTGGCCAAGTCCAACCCGGATAACAAGGAAGTTGCAGCGATTCTATCCGCATTGCAGACCGGTCGTCCTATCTTTAACGACACTCCTCAATCGCCGGCTCCGGCCAGTCCAGAAAAGCGTCAGTCACTGCCGATCCCATCGAAGAGCAGATGATAGAGTTGCTGCACCCAGTGTGCTAGAATATTCTTAATGGTAAAGCGCTGGTTCTCCTTCATTGGACAGGAAATACGCGGTCTTCATGAGGCCGCGTATCTCTTGGGCGCGTTCGCTTTACTCTCGCTCATCTTGGCTCTGGTCCGAGACAAATTGCTTGCATATACCTTCGGTGCTGGTCATGCCCTCGATGTATATTACGCGGCATTTCGTATTCCAGACCTCATCTTTGCTACGGTCGGTTCATTGGTTTCAGCGTCGATCCTCCTTCCATATTTCATCGATCGATTCGAATCATCCAAGGAAAAAGGTCAGGTTTTTACTGATGGAATATTTACCGTGTTCTTTTCCTTGATGGCTATCGTTTCGGCTATTGTATTCTTTCTTGCTCCGTATCTGGTGCCTATAGCTTTGCCTGGATTTGCCCACGACCCAGCATTGCCGCAGCTCGTCCTCTCAATGAGGATCATGCTTCTTTCGCCGTTCTTTCTCGGGCTCTCCAATCTTCTTTCCAGCCTGACCCAGATGCATCATCGCTTCTTGGTCTATGCCGCGAGCCCCGTGGTTTACAATGCCGGCATCATCCTAGGTGTGCTCGTTGGGTATCCCTTGTTTGGTATACCGGGTATGGCTTTGGGAGTGGTTGGCGGGGCATTCCTCCATATGGCCATCCAGATCCCATTTTTGGTACATGAAAAATTCGTCCCAAAATTCACCAAACTGATCGTTTGGAAAGATATAAAGAAGATCGTTCTTACTACCTTACCAAGGACCGTGACCCTTTCAGCCAACCAGCTGGCTTCTTTCGTCTTGATCTCTCTGGCCTCGCTCATGTCCGTCGGTTCTATTTCTGTCTTTAACTTCGCCTTCAATCTGCAGTCTGTGCCTCTGACCCTGATCGGCGCCAGCTATTCCTCAGCTGTCTTTCCCACGCTTTCGCGCATGCTTTTCAAGGGCAATATAACCGAATTCAAAGCCAAGATGATCGCTTCGGCTGAACACATCATCTTTTGGTCCATGCCGCTCACGGTTCTTTTCGTAGTTCTCCGCGCTCAGATAATCCGTACGGTCCTTGGTGCCGGAAAATTCGATTGGGCAGACACCAGATTGACCGCTGCTACCTTGGCATTATTCACCATCTCAACCATTGGGCAGAGCCTCATCGTGCTTTTTGTCCGGTCGTTTTACGCCGAAGGTAAGACCGCTAGACCTTTAGTCATCAACGCCATCTCCGCTTCCGTCATCGTTATTTCCGGATACTTGCTGGACAAGGCCTTCTTTGCTTTTCCAGCCTTTAGATATTTCCTAGAAAGCCTCCTCAAGATCCAGGGTCAAACTGGTACAAGCGTCATCGTCTTGGCTTTGGCTTATACCATTGGGGTGACCGTCAATACTATCTTACATTGGTGGACATATGAAAAGGTCTACAAAGGATTCACTAAACCAGTCTTGGCAACATTGCTTCAAACGTTTACCGCTTCAGTCATCATGGGCTATGCCGCCTATCTGTCTCTGCGGATCTTTGCCGCCGTATTTCCATTGACCAAAGTTTGGGGAGTCTTCTTACAAGGTTTCTGTTCCGCCATCATCGGTTTGGTGGTACTCGTACTTTCTTTGATCGTCGTCCGTAATCAACAGATAGTCGACGTTTGGACCACTTTGCACCACAAGATTTGGAAGGTGGCGGTGCCTCCGGCCGAAGTCGAGCATATTTGATCCAGTAGGATCACCTACTGGGTGATATGTTGACTATTCTTCGTTTGTGCTTATGCTGTTACAAGAACAGAAAGGCACATTATGAAAATAACACGAATCGTAAAAGCACCAGATTTTCCGCATGGAGGGGCGCTTGATTTTCCACCTTGGGTCGGCGAAGCTTGCGTCGGTCTCTGTCTGGGAGTATCTGAATGGAAAGTTCCTGGGGATATCATGATCATAGAAGCAAGGACCGAATGTCCCATGCCTTGTGACGAGCATTATCTCATTCTTCCAGAAGACCTGATCCGAGAGCTTGCATTGCAGCAGCCGAAAGCTCGCTCAAAAGAGGCGTCTGAATGGATCAACGAGAATGATTTCTGGGCTGGACCGCTCAGTATCAGCAAAGAAAAAGTCCTGGTTATGCCGGGTGTCGATATGCCACTGGACACATTCCGTGCTCGATGCCGAGAGGAATTCACTCTTCTAGTCAAAGAAGAGGGAAGGTGGAACAGGAGTCAGTTTGAGCAGGTCGACTCATTCGTCAGGTGCACGCTCAATTACGATCTAGTCGCATTTCCCTGGATAGCCCTGCTGTTCGGTAGGCATCCCGCTAGTGATTTCAAGCATCTCAAAGTTTTCCTTGGGCAGTTTGCCGTCAAGAACGTCACCGGTTGTTACCATCCTGCCTTACCTTTCGCTCCGCAGACTTTGTGAGCGATTGGAACGGAAACAGAGCCAAGTGCCGCGGCCAAGTCCGCGGCTTTTTATTGCGTATAGCGGACGGCGTTGCGAATGCCAAATCACCCGTAATCTGCTATATTCAATATCTATGAATCCTTCCTTCATCCGCAACTTCTCGATAATCGCGCACATCGACCACGGCAAGTCGACTTTGGCTGACCGCATGCTCGAGGTTACTGGCACCATCGAAAAGCGTAAGATGCAGGAACAAGTCCTTGATTCTATGGAATTGGAGAGGGAAAGGGGGATTACGATCAAGATGCAGCCTGTCAGGATGAGGTGGAAGCCAAAGAAGGAAGGCGATGGAACTCATGACAGTTTGAGCGCTGTGGGGCCTACGCCGGCACGATCTTCTGATCGCCAGCGGCAAACTGGCATGAGTTCCGGAGCCGATCCTGAATATGTGCTGAATCTCATCGACACTCCCGGACATATCGATTTCTCATACGAAGTCTCTAGATCTCTCAAAGCTGTCGAGGGTTCGATCCTTCTCGTTGATGCGACCCAAGGAGTGCAAGCTCAGACCCTCACAACGTTAAATATGGCTCGCGAAGTCGGTTTGACCATCATTCCAGTCATCAGCAAGATCGATTCGCCACTTGCTCGCACAGAAGAAGTCGTCCATGAAGTTTGTGAATTATTGAAATGCCAGCCCGCCGAAGTCATGAAAGTTTCCGGTAAGACTGGGGAAGGGGTGGAAGATCTTTTGAATGAAGTTATAAAGAGAGTGCCAGCGCCGACTGAGGGGGGTGACGCTAAGTACTTTAGGTCACTCATTTTCGATTTCCAATACTCCAATCATACCGGCGTCATCGTTTATGTCCGAGTCATGAGCGGCTCTGTCAAGAAGCATGACCGGCTCATCTTCAAGATAGCTGGCAGGGAATTCGAAGCTATAGAAGTCGGCGTCTTCAAGCCTGACAATACTCCGACTGAATCATTGAATTCTGGCGAAATCGGCTATATCGTCACAGGAATTAAGGAGCCTGGTATCGCTTCAGTTGGAGATACTGTTGCTTCAAATCGCGACAGTCTGCCGCCATTGCCGGGTTACAAGAGCCCACGTCCAGTCGTCTGGGCATCTCTATATCCTGAAAGCCAAGATGATCTCTCGCTTCTGCGTCAGGCCTTGGGACGCCTCCGGTTATCTGATTCCTCATTCACTTATGAAGAAGAAGCCTCTGGAACTCTCGGTAAAGGATATCGTTGTGGATTTCTCGGCATGCTTCATATGGAGATCGTCACCGAACGTCTGCGCCGCGAATTCAACCTAGAATTGGTCGTCACCCAACCTTCCATCACATACACTGTCGAATTGAAGAACGGCAAGACCGTCACTGTCTATTCTCCGCCGCTTTTTCCCGAAGATCATGACATCGCCACGGTTTCTGAGCCGATAGTGACCATGAAGATCATCACGCCGCCACAATATCTGGGAGGGCTGATGAAGTCGCTCTACGAACATGAAGCCGAAGTCACAGCCACTGAAAACTTTGGTGACAATCGCACTATGCTCACCTCGCTCATGCCTCTTCGAGAGCTTATGAGGAATTTCTTTGATGAGGTAAAAAGCATTTCTTCGGGTTATGCTTCGATCTCCTATGACATCACCGAGAATCGTCCCGCTGACGTTGTCCGTATGGATGTATTGGTCGCTGACGAGCCTGTAGTGGCTTTCAGCCGTGTCGTATCTAGAAGACGAGTCACTGAAGAAGCCGAAAACACAGTCGAGCGTCTGCACGCCATAATGCCTAGGGAGCTATTTACTTATAAGATCCAATCCAAGGCTCTTGGCAGGATCATTTCTTCACGATCGATTTCTGGCAAGAAGAAGGACGCCGCTGCAACGCTTTCCGGAGGCGACATCACTCGTAAGATGAAATTGCGCGAGAAACAAAAAGAAGGGCGCAAGCGCTTGAAAGACCACGGTTCGGTCAACATACCGCAAGAAGTCTTCGTGAAGATGATGCGGCACGAATAACTAGTATTTCCAAACAGGGAAATACAGCAAGATCATGCTCAAGATGACCAGTATTGATACGATCATGAATCCGAAACTGACCGCTTTCTTTGTCTTTTCGTGAAATAACAACATAAGTCTAGTATAATAGGTTCAATGAAATACGGCAACTACCGCGCTACTAAAAAGAGATTTCATATAATGAAGTCTCCTTTGGCCATGGCCATCATTTGCGTAATCTTGTTTGTCTTAATCAAAGCGACTTGGAGCATCCACCAAAAGGCCGTTGTCTCCGACGCCAAGCTTGCGCGGGCCAGGGTGGAATTGGTAAAGTTGCAGGCGCGTCAGAAAGACCTAGATTCGCAAGTAAGCGAATTGTCTACGGATCAGGGCATCGAAACGGAGTTGCGCACCAAGTATCGGGCGGTGCGGGACGGCGAATCGGTGGCAGTCATCACAGGAGATGTTGGTCAAACAGCCGCTACTGCAGGTGCAAGCACGACCGTATCAGTTGGATGGTGGCGCGGACTGTGGAGTTGGTTCGGTCTTTAAAGCGGGTATGGTTTAGTGGTAGAACGCGACCTTCCCAAGGTTGAGACGCGAGTTCGATTCTCGCTACCCGCACAGAGTTAAAATATCACCGTTTTTTGGAACTTTTGCCAGTATGTCATACGGACTTCTATAGCTCACTTGAGCGATTTTTCTGTCTTTCACAGAAAGGTTCCAAAGTAGTTCAGAGACGATATT